>Ga0157380_10001150_pt1 | contig 17085 bp, 13 predicted proteins | sample S35metaG_FD_119757 | JGI IMG/M metagenome (GOLD analysis project Ga0157380, IMG submission 119757) | Switchgrass rhizosphere microbial communities from Kellogg Biological Station, Michigan, USA - S3-5 metaG | ecosystem: Host-associated > Plants > Roots > Rhizosphere > Soil | place: USA... | reverse complement strand
GTCGAACTGCGTGCCGACCTGACCGATCTCAGCCACGACGAGCTCCTCGTTCGAGCCGCGATGGTTGGTGCCGGGATCGTTCCGCGTGCGCTTGGTGAGAATCTCGAACCGCCGGCCGGCCGGCATCGGCATCGATTCGGAGAGTACACGTCCGAGCTCGAAGACTTCGCCGGTCTTGATCAGCCGCGCGGCGCGCAAGACCGTCTCGGGCTTCATGTGATTGCCCGCGCCGCGTTCGTCGGTCGCGCCCCACTTCGACGGACAGCGCTGGTTGTCGGCCGGCGGCGTCCACGACTGCGCGGCGGCCTGAGTGGTAGACGCAAACAGTGCGAATACAAACAGCGAGAAGTTGCGCATGGGATCCTCGTGGGCAGTTCACAGTTCACGGTTCACAGTTCACAGTTCACAGCCTTTGTGAACCGTGAACCGTGAACTACTGAGTGCTCCTGGCCGCATCGTTACGCACCGGCCCCTTCACGGTGCGATGCGAAAGCTGCTGCCACTGACCGTTCCGCTTCGCATATACGCGCTCGAACCACACGTGCATGTGAGCGGCGGTGTTGTTGTTGGACTGCGGAAGATAGAAGTAGCGCCCGAGCGTGATCGCCACATCACCATGAAGCTCGACCTGCTGGTGATCGAGATCGCGGTAGATGTACGGCAATGGCCTGCGCTTCACGTACTCGATCCAGCTCGCCTTGGTGTCAACCTTGAGTGGTGCGCCGCCGTCCACCCAACCATCGCCATGCGTGAACAGAAACGTCGGCGCCAGTGCGCGCTCGAGAAACGCGGTGTCGCCGCGGACGACGGCCGCTTCGGTCGCGTTTTCGAACGCGATCACTTCCGCAATCGCGGCGGACTCGGCACTTCCTGGTGCCGGTGTCCCCGGCGGAACGACACTCGGAGCGGGACCGGTCTTCGGTCGCCAGGCCGTATCGCCCGGCGATTGCGCCACCAGGCCACCCACCGCGAGCACGACGACAAGAACAATTGACGTAAACAGCGCGCGCATTCAGACCTCCCAATCGCGAAGTAGGCGGTATTGCCGTAGGCAGGCGGCAGTAGGCAAGGGCTCTCACCGCCGACTGCATACCGCCTACTGCTTACTGACTTCCCCCGCCATCCGATAGGCATCGAAGATCAACGACACAGCCCGAGCGCAGTCGCGAGCCGACACCGGCGGTGGCTCGCCGCGCCCGATTCGCTCGAGACACTCGTGAACGACTCTCGGCCAGCCACTGAGATACCCCTCAGGCGCGCGACGTGTTTCATCGCGGCCCGGCCCGACGATCTGCACGCCTTCACCACCCGTTGTCGTCGCGCGCAGGAACATCTTCTGCGCGGACAACTTGCGTTCCTGATCTCCGCCGGTGCCCGGATACGTGTAGCTCGCCTCGTTGAGGAACACGATGCCGCTCGGAGTCTTGAGCGTGACGTGAGCGTAGTCTTCCACCTCGCGCTTGTGGACCGCGTGACTCGTCACGGCCGACACGACCTGCGGCTCCTCGGATGTGATGTAGCGGAAGAGATCGATCCCGTGAATTCCGAGATTGATGAGCGCGCCGCCACCGGCGTCCGCCTTCGACAGCATCCATGGGCTCCCGAGATCCACATAGCGTTGAACGCCTGGCTGGTTGAACCGAAACAGCATGTGCGAGATCGTCCCGAGCGCGTTCCGCTGCCGCATCTCGAGCGCCGTCTCGGCGAACATGCTGTACCGGAAGGGCATCGGCACCGCGGCCCATGCGTGCTTCGACTCGGCGAGATCCGCCAGTTCGTTCACCGTCTTGTCGTCGATGCCCCACGGCTTCTCCATGAGGAACGGGATCCCGGTGTCGACGAGGAACCGGAACTCCGCCGGCATCGCGACGTGCTTGCCGAGCGCGACGATGAACTCGGGCTTCGTCTTCTCGATCATCGCGCGGTAGTCGGTGTAGGGCGTGCTGTTGTATTCGGCCGCCCACCTCGCCGCGACCGCGCCGTCTGGTGCGTGGACACCAAGGATGTCCACCTTCTCGTCTTGCAGGATGCGCAGATAGTTCGGTGTGGACGTGGCGTGATAGTGATCGGCGCCAATCACCGCGACGCGCTGCGGCCGGCGGCCCGCCGGCTTACGAACGTTTTGTGCCGTGGTGTCCTTCGCAAGTCGATCCGCAATCGCGGCCGCCGTCAGACCGCTTGCCGCGAGCCTTCCGGTGTGTCGAAGAAACCCGCGCCGTGTCATCTACCTACACTCCTTGCGGATGACAGCTATGCTCCCTTGCGACGCGCCAGCTGCACGTTCTCGCAGGCTGACATGACGCTGACGAATCGCTGATACGAATCGCTTCCGACCAGGAACGGATTCGGAGCGCCCGGCGTGCGCTGCTTCAGGCGTTCCAGCTTGCCCAGGAAGCCGTCGTACATCGGGTGGTTCTGAATTTCGACGTCGACTTTCATCCTGCGAGTGACCTCTCCCCAGTGCTCTACTGACGAGATGTACTGCTGTAGGCCCTCATCGGTGATGCGACCCGGTGTGAGGATACTCCCTCCGAACAGTCCCGCGATGTGTGTGGCGCGTCCGTCTTTGACTGGGAAGATCACGCCCATCGAACCGGGCGTGTGGCCTGGAATCATCACGGGAGTGAACGAGACGTCGCCGACGGTGATCGCCTGGCCCTCGACCGCGACAACGTCGCGCTTCGGTGGCGCGATAGGCGCGGCACCGCGTCCGGCCGGTGGAGGAGTCTCCACGAGATCCCAGTCGAGTCCCGCCATCGCCACACGCGCGCCGCGCGACTGGAAGTACGCGGCGCCTCCGAAGTGATCGCCGTGGCCGTGGCCGACGATGACGTACTTCACCTGCGCAGGATCGAGACCGAGCGTCTTCATCCCCGGCAACAGCACCGATTCGAGCTGATCGCCATAGCCGGCATCGATGAGGACGATGCCCGCGGAAGTCGTCACCGCCCACACCGCGGTGCTCGTGCGGCCGATTACGTAGAGGTTGTCGAAGACCTTCGTCGGCTCGATGACCGGGTCCGTAGGGCTGTTCGCGCGACCGGCGTTCAGCGCGCAGATGAAGTCGAAGGCTTCAGCCCATTCGGTTCCGGCGTTCTTCTTCGCCGTCTCGAGGAGCTGGCGGACCTCAGGCGAATCCGGCCTCGGTGGCGCGTCTTGCGCGGCCCAGGTGCCGCTGGCGGCGGACACTGCGGAAACGACAACCAGCACGGAGGCAAAAACGGACGCGGCGTTGACCACGAGACTCACCTCCAAATTCGGCGCTAATCCTAATCCAGCTGGCGCTCAGCACCTAAAACTCGGTATTTGATTTCCCGGCCTTTTCCTTCAGACTTTTGGGGTCCGTCGGCGGGTCTCAAGACCCGCCGCTACGTGAGAGGGGTATTCGAGCCGTGAAGCTGAAACCCAGGGCCGCGTGGCTGGTTGGCTGCGGAGCGTTGATCGCTGCGCTCGGCCACTGGCATGCCCGCCCGCACGCGGCGCTCCTCTCCCAGAACGAAGTCGCCACGGCCGAGACACTCAAGCCGGTTCTGGATCGCTACTGCATCACCTGCCACAGCCAGAGACTCAAGACAGGCGGACTGGTGCTCGAGGGTACAGAGCTGGCCCGCGTCAGCGCTGCACCGGACCTGTGGGAAAAAGTGGCGCGCAAACTGCGCACGCGCGAGATGCCGCCGCCGGGACTCCCAAGACCCGACGGCGATACGTACCAACGGGCGGCGGCGACACTCGAAGCCGCGCTCGACGCCGCTGCGCTCGCCCATCCCGATCCCGGCCGCGTCATCGTCCATCGCCTGAATCGGACGGAGTACGTGAACGCAGTTCGCGACCTGCTGGCGCTGGACGTCGACGGACGATCGCTGCTCCCCGCCGACGAACCGGATCAACAGGGCTTCGACAACATGGCCGGCGTGCTTTCGGTCTCGCCGCGACTGCTCGAGAATTACCTCTCCGCAGCCGGGACCGTGAGTCGACTCGCCATCGGCGACCGATCGCTCGGCACCGTCGAGAACTCATTCAAGATTCCGACGGCGCTCGTGCAGGACGATCGGACGAGCGACGATCTCCCGTTCGGATCGCGCGGCGGCATCGCCATCCCTTACCACTTCCCGCTCGATGGCGAGTACCGCATCAAGGTGCTCCTGAAGCGTCAGCTGTACCTGTATGTGATGGGCATGGGTGAGGCGCACCAGATCGACATCCGGCTGGACGGCGCGCTGATCAAACGGTTCACGATCGGCGGTGAAGGCAAAGGCCGGACAGCGCCCGAGAGCTTCGCAGGCAACACGCAAGGCGAACCAGGCTGGGAAGTCTACATGCACACCGCAGACGAGGGTTTGACGGTGAGCATTCCGGTGACGGCTGGAGAACACAACGTCGGCGTCTCGTTCGTCAGACGACACTGGGAGTCCGAAGGTATCCTGCAGCCTCCGCAGCGCGGCTTCGCGCGCACGACGAACGAGCTCTACTACGGCAACCCGGCCGTGGATATCGTCACGATCGCGGGTCCGTACTCCGCGAAGCAGACGACGGACACGCCAAGCCGCAAAGCCGTGTTCGTCTGCAAGCCTGCCGCTGGCGCGTCTGCCGACGAGCGATGCGCGCGAACGATCCTGTCGAGACTCGCGCGTCGCGCCTATCGACGTCCTGTGACCGAACAGGACATCGCGACGCTACTCACCTTCTATCGCGAAGGCCAGGCTGAAGACGGATTCGAAGCCGGTATCCAGCGAGCGCTCCGGCGCATGCTCGCGTCGCCAAGCTTCCTCTTCCGGATCGAGCGCGAACCGTCGAACTCGCTGCCGGGGGCCGTGTATCGACTGAACGACATCGATCTGGCGTCACGGCTCTCCTTCTTCCTGTGGAGCAGCATCCCGGACGATGAGCTGCTCGATGCGGCGACGCGCGGCACGTTGAGCACACCTGCCGGTCTGGAACAGCAGGTGAAACGGATGCTCGCCGACAGGCGATCGGAAGCGCTCGTCGAGAACTTCGTGAGCCAGTGGCTGACGCTCAACAAGCTGGCGGGAGTCGTCCCCGACGTCGACGCGTATCCTGAGTTCGATGAGAACCTGCGCGACGCGTTCCGGCAGGAGACGCGGCTGTTCGTCGAGGCACAACTGCGCGAGGACCGCAGCGTCGGTGAACTGCTGACCGCCAACTACACCTACGTCAACGAGCGGCTCGCGCGCCACTATCAGATCCCGAACGTCTACGGCAGCCACTTCAGACGCGTCACGTTCGCCGACGGGAAACGGGGCGTACTGCTCGGACAAGGCAGCATCCTCACGGTGACGTCATATCCGAACCGCACATCGCCGGTGTTGCGCGGACGATTTCTTCTCGAGAACGTCCTCGGGGCGCCACCACCGCCGCCACCGCCGGACGTCCCGTCGCTCAAGGAGGGCTCGACCGAGCGACCGCAATCGATCCGCGAGCAGATGGAAGCCCATCGCAAGAACCCGTCGTGCGCGGTGTGCCACGTCCGCATGGATCCGCTTGGGTTCTCCCTCGAGAATTTCGATGCGCTCGGCAAATGGCGTACGGCTGTCGACGCCGTGCCCGTCGATGCATCGGCAGCGCTTCCGGACGGAACGAAGTTCGACGGGGTCACCGGCTTGCGGCAGCTGATGGCCAGTCATCAGGAAGATTTCGCGCGCACATTCGCGCAGAAGCTGCTGGGATACGCGCTCGGCCGAAGCATCGAAGCAACCGACCTGCCAGCGATCAGGCAGATCACGAAGACCGCAGCACCGGGCGGGTATCGCTGGTCCGCGCTCATCATGGGCATCGCGCGGAGTACGCCGTTCACGATGAGCACGGCGCGAGCGCCGCAGGGAACGCCGGTGTCGACGGCCACGGCACCATAGGAGTACGGGCAGATGCTGATCACGAAAAAAGCCATTCCACGGCGTGCGGTGTTGCGAGGTCTGGGGGCAACGATGGCGTTGCCGCTGCTCGACGCCATGGTTCCGTCGCTGACGGCCCTGCAGAACACGCCGGCGAAACCGGTCACGCGCTTCGGCGTCATGTATGTCCCGAACGGCATGGTCATGCAGCAGTGGACGCCGGCCGCCGAAGGTGTCGGCTTCGAGCTGACACCAACGCTCGCCCCGCTCGCGCCGTTCCGCAACGAACTGCTCGTGCTCAGCAATCTGGCTTGCGTGCCCAGCCCGGGGCGTCCGGGCGGCGCGCATGCGAAGGCGAGCACCCGATTCCTCACGGACATCTCACCGCCCACGAGCGAGACCTGGCTCGATGCCGGCATCTCGATGGATCAGATCGCGGCCAGGCACATCGGCGCGTCGACGCAACTCTCGTCGCTCGAGCTCGCGGTCGAGTCGACCGAAACGGCGGGAGCGTGCGACGTCGGCTTCGCCTGCGCCTACACGAACACGATCTCCTGGCTGGGCTCAGCGACGCCGCTCCCGACTGAGAACAATCCGCGCGCGGTGTTCGAGCGCCTCTTTGGCGACAGTCAGAACACCGACGCCCGCACACGTCTGGCTCGGCTCAAGCAGGACCGCAGTGTGCTCGACTCCGTGCGCGATGAGGTCGCGCACCTGCAGGGTTCGCTCGGCGCGAGCGATCGCAGCAAGCTCGTCGAGTATCTCGAGGCGATTCGCGACGTCGAGCGGCGCATTCAGAAAGCCGAGGAACACGGCGACAAGGAACTGCCAGTCCTCGATCACCCCGCCGGCATTCCGGCAACCTACGACGAGCACGTCAGGCTGATGTGCGACCTGCAGGTCCTCGCCTACCAGACCGACCTCACGCGAGTGGTCACCTTCATGCTCGGTCGCGAGTTCAGCGGCGTGACCTATCCGCAGATCGGCGTGCCCGATGCGCATCATCCGATCACCCACCACCAGCAAGAGGCGGAGAAGATCGTGAAGGTGACGAAGATCAACCACTATCACGTGACGCAGTTCGCCTATCTGCTGGAGAAGCTGCGGTCGACGCCCGATGGCGACGGCTCGCTGCTCGATCACACGATCATGATGTACGGCACCGGGATGGGCGACTGCAACGCGCACGACCCGCGCAACATTCCACTCGTGCTGGCAGGTGGACACTCGGTACAGCTCAAGGGCGGACGTCATATCAAGTACGCGACGGAGACACCGCTCGCGAACCTGCACCTGACGCTGCTCGACAAACTCGGCGTGAATCTCGATCGTATGGGCGACAGCACCGGCCGGCTGGACGACCGAGCTCTCGCGGGAATCTAGCGACATGACTTCACGTGACTACGTCACACAGAGGCAGAGAGGCACCGAGAAATTGTTATTGAAAGTAATCTCTGTGCCTCGGCGCCTCTGTGTGTCGTTTTCAGTGGTAATTGCATCGATTGCGATGGTGTCTGCTGCGAGTGACCTTCGCCTCATTGACGCCATCAAGACGCGCAACGCGGAAGCAGTTCAATCGCTCATCAAACAGAAGGTCGACGTGAACGCCCGCCAGAGCGACGGCGCCACCGCCCTTCACTGGGCCGTGCATCTCAGCGACTCGAACACGGTTGACTTGTTGTTGCGAGCCGGCGCGAAGACCGACGTCGCCGACGACACCGGCGTGACCCCGCTCTATCTGGCGTGCCTCAATCGCCAGGGACCGCTGGTCGAGCGACTGCTCCAGTCACGCGCGAACCCCAACGCCGCCCTCGTGAGCGGCGAGACCGCGCTGATGACGTGCGCACGCACCGGTGAAGCCGCCGGAGTGCAGGCGCTACTGGCTCGCGGCGCGAGCGTCAACGCGAAGGAACCCGGCCACGATCAGACGGCGCTGATGTGGGCCGCCGCGCAGGCGCATCCCGAAACCGTTGCCGCGCTCCTGCGCGGAGGCGCCGACGTTCGCGCGCGATCGCGCAGTTACATCCAGACCGTGACGAGCGAAGTGACGCAGCGAGCCGGCCGCGAAGAGCTGAACTACGACGTCCCGCGCGGCGGCAGCACTGCGCTCCTCTTTGCCGCGCGCGCCGGAGATGCCGAGTCCGCCCGCCTGCTGATCGCCGCCGGCGCGGATGTCAACGACACCCTCCCCGACGGCGCGAGCGCGCTGGTGGTCGCCGCGCACAGCGGCCACACGGGTGTCGCGAACGTGCTGCTCGAGACCGGTGCGGACGCCAATGCCGCGGCCGTCGGCTACACCGCGCTGCATGCCGCGGTACTGCGAAGCGATCTGAACCTGGTGAAAGCGCTCCTCGCGCATCAGGCCGACCCGAACGCGACCATGACGAAAGGCACGCCGGTCCGGCGCAACAGCCAGGATTTCGAGTTGCCAAAAACACTGATCGGGGCCACGCCGTATCTGCTCGCCGCGAAGTTCCTCGAGCCGGACATCATGCGCGCCCTCGCCGCCGCCGGCGCCGACACGCGCCTGCCCATGAAGGATGGCGCGACTCCACTCATGGCCGCCGTCGGCATCGGTATCACCCCGCCGACGCAGGACGAGAAACGCGGCACCGATCGTCGCGGCCTCGCGATTCTCGACGGCGGCAAGATCGAGCCTGACAGCCAGGTACTGCAGGCGGTTTCAACAGCGCTCGCCCTCGGCAGCGATATCAGCGCCGCCAATCCCGCCGGCGACACGGCCGTCCACATCGCGGCGGGGCAGGGCTACGGCGACGTCGTCAAGCTGCTCGCCAGCCAGGGCGCCGATCTCAACGCGCGCAACGCGAAGGGGCTGACGCCACTCGCCGCGGTGGCGGGAAGAGCCGGTCGAAAGAGCATGGTCGATCTGCTCCGATCGCTCGGCGCATCGGAGTAGCGATGACCGATCTCAGTCGTCGGCATTTAATCGCCGGCCTGCTCGCCTCGTCCGGGCTCGCGGCAAGCGCCGGCGTCGAGCGTCTGTTCGCGCTCGCCCAGTCAAGATCAACGGCCAAACCATTTCGCGTCGACATCCACCATCACTTCGCGCCGCCCGCGTGGGTCACCGCCGTGAAGCGGCGGCCGCTGCTGCAACCGGCCAACACCACGTGGACTCCGGAGAAGTCGCTCGAGGACATGGATCGCGGCGGCGTGGCCGCCTCGATGGTGTCGATCACGAACCCGGGCTTGTGGTTCGGCGATGCGCCGATGACGAAGCAGCTGGCGCGGGCGTGCAATGAGTACGGCGCGAAGCTCGTTCAGGATCATCCGACCAGGTTTGGCCTGTTCGCGGCCATGCCGCTGCCCGACGTCGACGCCACGCTCGCCGAGATCGCGTACTCGTACGACACGTTGAAGGTCGATGGCGTCGGGCTGTTCACCAGCTATGGCGACATGTGGCTGGGCAACGCGAAGTTCCGTCCGGTGATGGAGGAACTCAATCGCCGCAAGGCCGTCGTCCACGTGCACCCGACGGCTGCCAACTGCTGTCGCAACCTCGATTACGCACAGGGCGTGGCACCGGGGAGCTTGGAGTACGGCACGGACACGACGCGCGCGATCATGGGCGTCGCGTTCAGCGGCGACGCGGCGCGCTTCCCCGAAGTCCGTTTCATCTGGTCGCACGCCGGCGGCACGGTGCCGTTCCTCGCCGGGCGCATCGAAGGCGCGTCGAACAACGCGAAGGATCGCCTGCCGAACGGATTCATCGCCGAGATCAGGAAGTTCTACTACGACCTCGCCGGCGCCTCGAATCGCGGCGCGGTAGCGTCGCTGCTGGAACTGGTCAAGCCGTCGCAGATTCTGTTCGGCACCGACTTCCCGCCCGGTGGCACGAGCGCGGAATACGTGAAGGCGCTGAGCGAGCTGAAGCTGTTCAGCGCGGCCGACCTGCGGGCCATCGATCGCGACAATGCCGTGAAACTGTTACCGCGCCTCGCGGAGTCGTGATCTCCAGACGGGTCTAAAGACCCGCCTCTACCTGTCCGTGTCCGTAGCGGCGGGCCTTCAGGCCCGCCGGTGGTCACTCGTAGTACGCGGGCGACTTCTTCAGCTTCGCATTCGCCACGAAATCGTGCGAGATCCAGATCTCGGTCTTCGTCTTCTTCAGATACTCCTCGATCATCACGCGCGACGCCGCTGACTGCTGGACGTTGGCCTCGGTATCCGGCGGCGGCCGGTGCAGCGTCCGCTCCTGCGGATAGTGATAGAGGTCGCCCGCGATCATGATGCGACCCGTCTTCGGGAGATTGAGCACCATCACCTGATGACCAGGCGAATGGCCGGGTGCCGCTTTGAGGATCACGCTGGCGTCGCCGAAGACATCGTATTCGTCCTTGTCGAGACTGATCGATTTCGAGCTCTTGATGTTCTCGAAGAACGTGCGGTTGACGCGCGTATTCCCTTCCTCCCACATGAACGCACGTTCCGCCGGCCGTGCCAGCCAGGTCGATTTCGCAAAGAGATTGGCGTTGGCGTTGTGGTCGGTGTGCGCGTGCGAGAACGCGAAATACGTGATGTCCGTGGGTCGATAACCGATCTCCGCCAGCTGGCTTGCCAGCGTGCGCGGCACGGTTGTCACGGCCGCCGACGTCGCGGTCGGATTCCCCTGCTCGCCCCGCGCGCGTGCTTCGACGGTCTCGTCGGGCAGGATGCCGAGGTCCCACATCAGCGTTCCCTTCGGATGCGCGACCAGGAAGCACGGGACTGAGAATCGCGTCTCGCCCACTTCTTCCGGCGTGACCTTGTAACGCTCGGTGCCGGCGCGATTCACGTTAATCACGCCGCAGTCGAAGACGTAGAGCCGAACGCTCTTCGGCGGCTGCGCCGGCTTCGTCTGTCTCGCGCTGACATCAACACCGATCAGCGCGATTGCCATCACTGCCACGCTCAGCCACTTCAGTCTCGGTCGCATCATTGGTCTCCTCACGTTTGAGGCCACGGAGATAACGGAGTCATCGGATCGCCACGGAGGCACGGGGCCACGGAGATTTATCAACGCTGGGATCGCGGAGATCGCAGGGAGGACACGATAGACGGGACTGGCTTTGCCAGTCGCGCCGTCGCCGGCCTTGCCGGCGACATGCATCGAGCGTCGGTCGGATCACAAGCGTTTGCAGACACCCTTTGAACGGCGCTTGTTGATCCGGCCGGCGCTCGATACGTGGCCGCGCGTAGCGCGGCGCGCGACTGGCCTCTGCGATCTCAGCGATCCCTGCGTTTGATTTGAGACCTCCGTGCCTCTGTGCCTCGCCCCTCGACTGACGCTCGGGGCGCCCTGAGCGACGTCGAAGGGCGGTGTGTCGTATTCAATTGATGATCGCCTGCCGGATCGCATTCTCCACGTCGCCGCGTAGTTGGCCACCCGTTCCGCCCTGGACGAAATAGATCGACACGATCTGCTCGGCCGGCTCGACCCAGAAGCTGACCCCGGTGCCGCCGGCCCACCCGAAGGCGCCCTTCGAGACCCGGAGATCCGCGGCGACAGGATCCATCACCACCTGCATGCTCAAACCGAATCCCATCCCGCGTGGCGGACGCCCGAACTGGCCATTGACCATGTCACCCGTATGGTTCGACGTCATCAGCGCCATCGTTTGTGGACTGAGGTAGCGGCGGCCGTTCAGTTCGCCACCGTTGAGCATCATCTGCGCGAACTGCAGGTAATCCTCTGCCGTGCTCATCATGCCGCCCGCCCCGGAGAAGTACACCGTTGAATCGGTGCGCGCGACCGAGCGCAGTCCGTTCGGAGTGGACTCCGACATCGTGACCACTCTCGCCGCCTTGCCTGCCGGTGCGAAGAACCCGGTGTCCGGCATGTTGAGCGGACCGAGCAGCCGCTCCTGCAGGAACTTGTCGTACGTCTGTCCAGACACGACCTCGACGACGCGACTGAGGACATCGAATCCCGCCTGTCCGCTGTATCGCCACAACGTGCCTGGCTGGAAGTCGAGCGGGACGCTCGCGAGCTTCGGAATGTAGGTCGCCAGCGTGTCAGTCGGCGTGCGCGGCGCAAGCTTCGCGGCATCGGCCGCACCCAGGCCACCGCTTACGAGACCCGATCCGTGCTTCAACAGATCCGCGATCGTGATTGGACGATTTACCGAGACCACGTCGTAGGCGGGCGCGCCGCCCTGGCGTCCCTGAGCCGGTGCGCCCGGTGGTGCCGCTTGTGGACCTGGCCGCGGCACGGCAACCTTGTTCAGGTTGGTGAACTCGGGAATGAATCGCGAGACCGGATCAGTGAGGCGAATCTTTCCTTCCTCCACGAGCATCATGATCGCGACGCCGGTGATCGGCTTCGACATCGACGCGAGGCGGAACAGGTTGTCCCTGGCCATCGGCTTCTTCGTGTCGACGTCCATGACGCCCTGCGCCTCGAAGTGCGCGATCTTGCCGCGACGGGCGACAAGCGTCACCGCACCCGCGACGTTGCCCGCCGCGATGTGACGATCGACCGCCTGGCTGATGCGCTTCAGCCGCTCCGTCGAGAGGCCGACGTCTTCGGCTTTGCCGACCGGAATCGAGCCGGCGATGAGTGGCAATCCAGCACCGATCGCGAGAACGACGGGAAATCCGATTCTGATGAATGCATTCATGGTTATCACCACTGGTCAGTAGAAACCCCCAAAGTCTACTCTTGGCCGAGTTGACGCGCGACCGCCAGGGAAGCACCATGATGCGCCCGGATCAAGGAGAACATCAGGCTGCAGATTATCGGCGTCCTCGACCTGCGCGGCGGCCGCGCCGTGCACGCGCGTGCCGGCGCACGCGATCGCTATTCAGCGGTGCAGAGTGCTGCGGGCTGGCCGATCGATCCTGGCAACGCGAAAACGCTCGCCGAGGTCTACACCGACGTCCTCGGGATTTCAGAGATCTACGCCGCAGATCTCGACGCGATTCTCGATCGACAACCGCAGGACGAGGTGACGCGAGATCTTGCGTCGATGCCTTCGCCTCTCTGGCTCGATGCCGGCGTGCGATCGGTCGACGATGCCCGGCGCGCGATCGCGGTTGGGGCGAGTCGCGTGATCGTCGGCCTCGAGACGCTGCCCTCGTTCGCGGTGCTCTCGCAAATCTGCGGCGCGATCGGGCGCGATCGCGTGGTCTTCAGCCTCGACTTGCGCGATGGTCAGCCAATGGTGACCAACGGAGTGCAGCTCCCGAGTGCCCTGTCGCCAGAGAACATCGCTGGTGCCGCGGCGGCCGGTGGCGTGGGAACGCTGATCGTGATCGATCTCGCGCGCGTTGGTACGAGTCGCGGCCTCGACGTGGCTCTCCTCGCGCGAATCCGCGCGGCGGCTCCCGGCCTGAATCTCATCGCCGGCGGCGGGGTCCGGGCGTGGGACGATCTGGTTGATGTGGCGAAGGCAGGTTGCCACGGCGCGCTCCTCGCCACGGCGCTTCACAACGGAAAGATCGGCGCCGTCGAGATTGCAGAGGCGCAGAAGCTGTAACTCCCAACTCCCAAGACTCGAACTCCCAACATCCGAATCCCGAATCCCGAATCCCGAGTCCCGGTGCTACTTCCCGTCCACAGAAAACGCGAGCAGCACGTTGCCGGGCATGAAGCCGATCGTGCTGTAGCCGGAGTTCACGAAGACCATGCCGCCAGCGATCGACGCTCCGGCGCCGTTGATCGATCCGCCGCGTGCGGGCACGTCGTTCACCGTGTCGTACTCGTTGATCGTGTTCACGTCGAGCAGCACTTTTCCGTTGCTGCTGTCGTACGCCCGGAAGTGACCGTCGAGGCTGCCCGAGAACACGGCACCTGGCATCGACGAGACTGCGGCCGGCTGTGCGGTGTTGCAACCCTGCCTTCCCGAGCATGTGTCTGCAGCGGGCGGCGCGGACCAGCGCCTGCTTCCGTCAGCGACATTGATCGCAACCAGGCCGCCTGCCTGCCCGGGCTTCTTCTCGAAGGCGCTCGAGAGAGACACGTAAGCGACATCGCGATCGACGGAGAAGCCCCACTCGATCCCGCCAAGGACGCCACCTTCCCCAACCTGCGTCTTCCAGAGCACGTCACCCGAGTCCGGGTTGATGCCGAACAATGCGCCGGACTTCTGGCCTGCCAGCAACACCCGCTGCCCGCCCGGCGTCGTCACGAGCGCGGGCGAACTGCCGAAGTCATGATCAGGACCGTTCTTCTCAGGGCAGTTGATCTTCTCCGCGGTCCTGGTTCCGAGACACGCGGTATTCCATGCATCGCTCGTTAGCGTCTGCCGCATCCAGAGCACGCGGCCCGTGTCCATCGCGAGCGCCATGATCGAATCGCTCTCCGGCGCTGCCGGATTCGAGTAGCTGTCGCCGGTCGTGATGTAGAGGCGATTGCGTTCGGGATCGAGCGCGGGTGCCGACCACACCGCCGCGCCCGATGGAGCGTGAAGCTGCGTTCCGACGCTGTTCTTCCCGGCAGGTTCGGGTGTACGCGGAATCGTATAGGTCTTCCACACCTGCTTCCCCGTTGCCGTATCGAGCGCAACGATGCTGCCGCGGAAGGTGCAGCACTCGTACGCCGAGAGCGTAGCTGTGCCTTCTTCGAGCGACGACACCGGCACGTAGAGACGGCCGTCGTGGAAGACCGCTCCGCCGGTGATCATCGCGTCGGGGTGTTCCTCGATTTTGACCTTCCACCTGACCACGCCCGTCGCGGCATCGAGCGCGTAGACGTTGGCGTGCGCGTCGCCGAAGTACACCGTCGCCCCATTCGCCGCCTGCACGACGACCGGAGTCGATCGCGTTCCTGCGTCCGCCTCGAAGGCCCAGACCAGGCAACCGGTCTGTCGATCCAGCGCATACATCACCCCGTTCCGGCTGCCGACGAACACGCGGTTGCCGACGATCGTCACCTGGGAGCCTGACGCGGACGCGCCGGCAAACCCGAACGACCATTTGAGCTTGAGACGCGGAATGTCATTCGCGGTCAGCCCGGCGGCCGCCGCACTCTGATGACGCGTGTTCTGCAGATCGATGCCCCATCCATTCCACGACGCGCCACTCAAGGGATCGCCGGTGGAAGTGGCGGCCGTGCAGTATGCGCTCTTTGGGATGATCGCGAGCGGCGAGCGGTACGAACCAGCGGGCCGACCGGTGAGGAACTCGGCGACTGCTCGCCGCTCCGCCGGGCTGAGCGACGCGCCCTGCCGGCGCATGCTGAATGCGGCGAGTTCGCTCTCGATGTGCTCGGGCGACATCGCTGCCAGCGCCTGACGGCCCGGCATGCGCGGCAGGCTGCCTTCGTGACAGCCGGCGCAACGCTGCTTGTAGACCGCGGCGCCGGATGGCGCGGACTGCTGCGCGGCGGCCAGACAGGGAAGCATGAGGAGAAACGCAGCACTGCAGATCGGGGCAGCCCTCATAGATCTCCTTCAACGTAGGCCGGGCCTTGCCCTTCAGACCGGCGTCTCATCACGGCAGCGTCACACGATAAACCGCTGATTGCCCGAAGTTCTCCTCGACTTCCATCTCGATCGCGCTCAGGTCCTTCGCTCCCAGCGTCTGCAACTCGTGCTGGAGACGTTCGGTTAACAGTTGCGCCAGCATTTCGACCGTGGTGTTGGGGATCGGCAGCAGCGCACAGTCTTTACGCGGGAAGACGTAGCGGGGTTTACCGTCGACTGAAACAGAGACGGTTTCCCCGTCCTCGATGACCTTGATCCGATCGCTCTCGAGCGGCAGCAGGACGAGATGGTCGATCTCGTCGCACAGCCGCTTCATGATTCGCTTCAGCTCGACGAAATCGAAGACGAACCAGGCTTCCTTGTTGAGCGCGCCCTCGACCGTCACACGCACACGATAGTTGTGCCCGTGCAGCCCTTCGCATCGGTGACCGGCGAACGTGATGAAGTGCGCCGACGCGAACACCAGATAGTCCTTGGTGACCGAAACGCGGAATTCACTCCGCGACATCAGAAAATCCTCCTCCGAGCAACACGACAAAGATCGCGGCCGCTGTCAGATCGGCCGTCGTTCCAGGGTTGGCGCTGTTGCGAGCGTCTCGCAGCCCGCGATCCATGTCGTCGATCGCCTGGCGCCCAGCCTCCGATCGAACGCCACCCGCCGTAAGCACCTCGCGCGCGCGCGTCGTGACATCCGCGGCAAGACCTGGACCACTGCGACGCGCGATATGCGTATCCGGTATTGCCGCGAGCAGCGTCAGAAACGTCTCCACAACCGCATCGTCCCACGGAAGGCCGTCGCGGCGCGCACGCTCGAGCGCGGGCACGGCCACTCCAAATGTCACGTCGAACCCGGTCGCGTACTCCGACGCGATCGTGTCCCGGTGCGCGGCCAGGCGCATGACTTCGACGAGCGTCATCGTCGGCTCGGCGGAGACATCCTGTGACTCGGCGCGATCGAGTCCGCCTGGTCTTGCCAGTCGGATCGCGACGTACGCCTCCCTCGCATCATCGATCGACGTGGCAGCGAGCACCCGCTTGAGCGCGTCGTGAAGTTGCGTCCCCGCAAGCGACGCGGCTCGAGCCAGCGGAGCAAAGAGCAGCACGATGCCGAGATTGCTATTCGAGCGCGTCAGCCTGCCGGTGGCTTCGATCGCCAGACGGATGGTCGAACCGACACCACGTTCGCCGGCACCAGCCATCGGCTCCCCGATGGCGAGAGCGCTCGCGAGGAAATCCTCATATCGCAAGTCGGCGAAGTGACGACCCGGGGAAACATTGCCTGGCTTCGGTGCGCTGACCTCGAGGAGACACGCCAACTGCGCAGCGACGCCAACATTCAGCGGCCGATGGTCTCGATCGACGGCGAGGAGCGCCTCGGCCAACTCGCGGTAGACGCCACTCATGCCGGCATGCTCTCGTGCGACTGCTCCGAGCCCGCCCGAAGCTCACGCTCGAGATGCTCGACGATGGCAGCGGCAACGTCGAGTCCGGTCGCCTGCTGAAGGCCCTGCCATCCGGGAATACCGTTCACCTCGAGTACATAGAGCGACCCATCGCGTCCAGGCAGAACGTCCACGCCTGCATAGTCAGCGCCGACGGCCGCCGCGGCGCGAAGCGCCACTTGCTCGATTTCTGGGGAAACGTCCACGGCCGTCGCTGCCCCCCCGATGGCGACATTCGTCCGCCACTCGCCTGCCGGCGCGCGACGCTCGATCGTCCCGAGTACCCGGCCTCCCACCACGAACACCCGCAGGTCGCGGCCGCCGTGATCGATCGCACGCTGGACGTAGAACACCGATCGGATCTGATCCAGC
>Ga0157380_10001149_pt1 | contig 17091 bp, 20 predicted proteins | sample S35metaG_FD_119757 | JGI IMG/M metagenome (GOLD analysis project Ga0157380, IMG submission 119757) | Switchgrass rhizosphere microbial communities from Kellogg Biological Station, Michigan, USA - S3-5 metaG | ecosystem: Host-associated > Plants > Roots > Rhizosphere > Soil | place: USA... | reverse complement strand
ATTTTCAATATCTATGTCGTCAGCCTTAAATATGGATTTTTCCAGGTCAAACTCATCCATGCCAAGATTTAATATACCCAGCCGCAATGCAATTTCATTTCCCATTAGGTCATCCTTAAAAACAATTCTGATTTTCTCCAGGGATATAGAACCGATAGAAAATTTCCACGGCGCTTGTGTAGTATCCACGGTAGTGGTTGTTGTGTCGGTGTTAAAAGCGTCGAGAATATAGCTGAAGTTAAAAGAACTGTCACGCTCGGAGCGGCTAACAAATCCCCGAAAATTAGTGAGCTCGATCGCGTTTAGTTGAATGGTCTGCTGTGTCAGTTTCCATAGATCTGTATCGACGGCAAGTTCGCCGGCATACAGTAGCGTATCGCGTTGTTGATCTTCGAGGTAAAGGCCGGTGAGTACGAGCTTTTTTGGAATCGATAAGCTGATACGTTCAAGATTCACATCCGTTCCAATCTTCTTTTCTAAAAAAGTGATGACTTTTTGTGTGAGCTTATTTTGAACGTACGGTATTTGGATGGAAAGGGAAATGAGAACGAGAAGACCCAGGATGGAAAAACATACCCACCCAATTACTCTTAAGGTTGTAATCAGGTATTTTTTGGGTTTCCATCGAAAATTCATTTGGTAATTTAGAAAGGTCCTTAATTTAATAAGGACGAAAACGGCTTTTTATTGTTCACGGCCGCCCGTTAATGATGGACCGCGACTCTTAATAGTTAATCAACGATATAAAATAAAAATCCCGGCTTTAAATAAAAAACCGGGATTTTAGGTATTCCTTATCGTCACCTTTTAAAGATGCTAGCGCCAAATACTAGTGATAGTACAAAGAGTACTAAAAAGATAAAGAATAAGACCTTTGCAATTGAAGCTGCTCCGGCAGCAATACCGCCGAATCCAAAAATAGCGGCTACAATAGCAATGATGAGAAAAGTGACTGTCCAGCGTAACATAAGATTAAGTTTTAATGGTTTTTAAATATTTAATAAATAAAGAAAGTGGAAGCGCTAAGCTGCATCTTCCATAGCTACTTGTTTGAGCTCTTGTTTTAAGGAATAATGTAGAATGTCCAATCCTAACATCTTAAAAAACTTATCTAGTTTTTTAAGCACCACGATCACTGCGTTTAAGGTCTCAATCTCTGATGAAAAGAGTGGTTGAGAACCTTGTTGGTATACCTTATCAACAATCTCATCCAAATGATTTATTGAGGTTTCTTTTTCATTGTATTTCCAGTTACTTATAAAGAGAAGTTGAAACAGAGAAGGCATTTTTTTAATAATATTAGAGGCTTGTTCGTGTGAGAAGTTTCTTCTCAGCTGACTCATTACCGATCGCACCAGGTATACAATTTTGCGGGTTGAAGTAAAGCCTAGTTCATTTTTAATTTCTCCGAAGAACCTGACTGCGAGTTCCTCCATCGATAAGTAGTTTGTAGTGGATGTCATAAATAAAGTTTGGTTTAGTCTTTCCCCTGTACTTATGAATCTCGTACCAGAATGAAAACTGTATTTTCTTACTGAAATCGATATTTTTTGACATTTCGTTGTGGAGTATTGTCCACGATCTCTCATCCAAAAATCCCCAACCTGTAGTCTTAAGAATACAGTTCAGGGGATATCAGTGACCGAGTTTTATTTGACGATTCATCCGTTACCATGTTGCGTTCTAGGTCAATCTTGTGGAGTTTGTTACACGGCCACCAATAGAACATCCTGTAAAATGCGCCTTCAAATTTTTTTTCAGACTGGCATAATGTTTTCTCCTAATTAATGCAAGTGGTTATTAAAAACTATTAAAAAAAACTAAAACTCTAAAAATTATGAATCTCAATGATCCGAAGAATCTGATTGGCGGCTTTATAGCTGGCGCAGCAGTAGGTATCGCTGTTGGAATGCTTTTGGCACCAAGTGAAGGAAAGAAGACTAGACAAAAAATTGTCGAGGGCTCCTCAAAGCTAAAAGACAATCTGGTAGGTACAGTTAATGAGTCGATCGAAAAGCTTAAAGACCAATTCAACACTAAAATTGATCAGCTGGCTAAAGAAGGAAAACAAAAGGTCGACTACACCAGCGAGAAGATTAAGGTATAACGTGTTAGTAAATTTTAAACTAAAACAACTATAACGATGAACAAGCTCACAATAGAAGGTAACTGGAATCAAATTAAGGGAAAGCTCAAGCAAAAATATGGTGAGCTTACAGACGATGACCTAACCTTTGCAAAAGGCAAAGAAGACGAAATGTATGGACGCCTTCAGAAAAAGTTAGGTAAGACAAAAGACGAGATAAAAAAGGAGATCGCAGATTTGTAATCATTTAATAAACAATAGAACATAGAAAAAGGCGCCATCAAAGGATGGCGCTATTTATATCAAACTAAAAAAACAGATTATGAACAAGTTTATTTTGGGTGCAGTGCTTGCGAGCGCTGTAACCTTCACGCAATGTAGCCGCTCAACGGAGAATAAAGTAGACGATGCACAAGAAGCGATCGTCGAAGATATTAAAACTCAAAAAGAAGAAGTTGCGAAGGACCTTCGCACGCTTCGTGACGACATCAACGATAAATTGGACAAAGTTTCCAAAGAATTAGAGAAAGGAAATATTGAAGCAAAAAAGGATTTGGATGATGTTAAGGAACGACTAACCAAGCAACGAGACAATGTTGAAACAGCATTGGATCAAATTAGTAATTCCTCGGATGAAACTTGGGATGATATTCAGCAGGCTTCAAGGAATACAGCAGCTGAGGTAAAACTCGAATTTCAGAAACTAGGCGAAAGAATTGATCTGGCGTTGGAAGGAGCCCGCGACGATCTTAAGGATGACAAAAAGGATAAATAGAATAAGTGTATGAAAACTAAAATAACACCCTGGATAATTGCATTTACTGTCCTATTAATCATCATTGGACAAATTTTGATGGGATGTAATGCGAGTAATACGACTAAAGGCGGTGCGATTGGGGCCGGCGTTGGAGGAGCTATCGGTGGGGCTATCGGACATCGTTCTGACAATACAGTGATCGGCGCAATCATCGGGGCAACGGTAGGTGGTGCGGCAGGTGCCGTGATAGGCCGGGAAATGGACAAACAAGCAGAGGAACTTAAAAGGGATTTAGAAGGAGCAACAGTGGAACGGGTAGGTGAAGGAATATTGATCACCTTTCCGTCTGGATTGGTATTCGATACAGAGTCTTACGCGCTTCGCGAAACGACCAAAGCCAATCTTACTGAACTTTCTCAAACTCTAAAAAAATACGACGACACTAATATTTTGATTGAGGGTCATACCGACAATACCGGAGAGGAACCATACAATCAGAAGCTTTCTGAAAACAGGGCCGATGCGGTTGAACAATACCTGGTGACACAAGGCATTGACGACGGCCGGGTTACGACAAAAGGTTACGGTGAAACGCAACCCCTGGATGCAAATGATTCGGAAGCTGGACGGCAAAAGAATCGCCGGGTTGAAGTAGCCATTTACGCGAACAAGGAGATGAAAAAGCTGGCCAAGAATGGAGAGTTAGGACAGTAACGGATCATGATGATGAACAGCAAGTTGCAGTAGTGTCAATGGTCTAAGGTTATGGCCATTGACCTACCGATTGCTGTTGTTGAAATAAAAAAATGTGGAAATAAGGTCTAAGGAGCCGTACTGGCTATTGAAAAATGGAATTATTAATTCTTATCCATCTCTAAGAGAAAATATTGAGTGTGACATTCTGATCGTTGGTGGTGGTATTACTGGCGCGTTGCTGGCTTATCAACTTTCGAGTGAGGGGTACCGAACGGTAGTAATCGACAAACGAGACATCGGGGCGGGGAGTACGAGCGCAACAACGTCGATGATACAGTACGAATTGGATACGCCGCTGTATTCTTTGAGTGAGATGATCGGTAAAGAAAGCGCTGTGGATATTTACATGGGAGCCGCTGACGCTGTCCGAAAATTAAAAAACATTGTAGACATCCTGCCCAAAGATTGTGGATTTAATGCTAAACAAAGTTTACACTTTGCGAGTAGGGAGCGGGATGTTGCCGCGTTGGTAAAGGAATTTGAATGCCGAAAAATGGCAGGATTAGCTGTGACATGGTTACCGAAAGAAGAAATCTTTTTACAGTATGGGTTAGCTAGCGAGGGAGGAATATTATCTGAAACGGCTGCGAGTATGGATGCTTATCAAATGACGCATGCCCTGCTTCAATTTTCGGCTGAGCATTTTGGATTAAAAGTTTATGATCACACTCGATTGAAATCGGTTAAGCATGCTAAGAATAAAAACTTTGCCAAAGCCGATACCGCGGCCGTGATCGAATGCAACACTATAGTCTATGCCGCTGGTTATGAATCGCATGAACTTATCCGTAATGGCATTGGAAAACTAATTAGCACCTATGCGTGTGTCAGTGAACCGTTTGATAAACTTCCTGAATTGCTCTCCGAAACGGTATTTTGGAACACAGAGGATCCCTATTTCTATTTTAGAACTACTATGGATAATCGGATTTTGATCGGTGGGGCAGATGCAAATTTTAAGAATGCTGAAAAGCGCGACTTGTTGATCGAAAAAAAAGAACTGGATCTTGTTGCCAAGTTCCAAAAACAAATGCCCGGTATCGCTTTTGTAGCCGACTTTAGTTGGGCGGGCACTTTTGGTGCGACAAAGGATGCGCTACCCTACATCGGCGCACATCCTGATTTCAGAAATAGTTACTTCATGCTTGGATTTGGAGGTAATGGAATAACTTTTAGCATCATGGGAATGCAAATATTATCAGACGCAGTGGCAGGAAAGCCGAACCGATTTTTAGAGTATTTCAAGTTTAGGAGATAAGAAAAACAATTAATGTATGGAATTCAACAATGGAGAAAAGGTAAAAGAGTTGGTTAGCCGCTCTCGCGTAGGAATGCTCGGAACACTGGAAGCTGGGTTTATGAAATTTAGACCCATGTCGCATGTGGATATAGATGATGACGGAAATATTTGGTTTTTCACGTCGAAGGACTCGTGGAAGGCGGAGGATATCCAACGAAATCCAACGGTACAGCTAGTTTATGTTAATGAAAGCGATAGCTGTTATATCAGTATTGAGGGTACCGCGACCCTTTCCTATGACCAGCCACGAATGAAGGAATTGTTTAACCCCTTTGTAAAAGCATGGTTTCCTAAGGGATTGAAAGATTCGTCCATTGCGTTGCTGATCGTGCACCCTATGACAATGGAGTATTGGTCGAACGATGATTCCAAAGTTTTGACTTATCTGAAAGTTCTTACGGCAGCTGCCACTGGGTCACAGGCCTCGGTAGGCAACCATGGAAAACTCGCGCTCAAGTAATTATGCAGAAAGCGGCTCCAAAACGAAAGATTAGGCCGTCTCGGGTCGTTCGGTCATCGCAGGGAAAGGAAGCGCGGATGAAGCCGGAACCCGTTTATGAAAAGGAGAAAACTTATCAACGACTGGCGGGAAAAGTTGCTATTGTCACTGGCGGCGATAGCGGAATTGGTCGGGCAGTGGCCATTGCGTTTGTAAAAGAAGGCGCTGAAGTTTGCATAGCATATCACAAGGATCACCGCGATGCAAAAGAAACTGCGAGCCGGATAGAAGAACTTGGGGGGAAGTGTCTGTTGCTACCTGGGGACATAAGTGATGAAAATCATTGCAAGAAAATAGTCCGTACTGTACTGAACACCTGGAACCGGATCGATATTCTGGTCAACAACGCAGCGGTACAATTCCCTCAAAAAAAATTGAAAGAAATCACATCACGACAATTGAAAAGAACATTTGAGGTAAATGTGTTTTCTCAATTATACCTGACAAAAGCTGCCGAGAAATATTTACGAAAGGGTGCCGCGATCATCAATACGACTTCAGTTACCGCCTATCGCGGAAGTTCTCACCTGATCGATTACGCTTCTACGAAAGGCGCTATTGTGGCGATGATTCGATCCCTGGCAGCTTATTTTTCCGAGAAAGGTGTTCGCGTCAATGGCGTAGCGCCCGGCCCTGTTTGGACGCCGCTCATTCCTACCACATTCAGCGCGAAAGAAGTTGCCACTTTTGGTTCTGATACTCCTTTAAAACGCGCGGCCGACCCGGTGGAGATTGCTTACGCCTACGTCTTTCTGGCGAGCGATGATTCCTCTTACATTACTGGGCAAGTGCTGCATCCGAATGGAGGAGAGATAGTGAATGCTTAATGGGTAGTCGATTTCTCATTTGTAGAATAACTACCTCAGATTCAAATTGCCTTCGAGCGCTGATCAACATTATTTTTACTCGTTGTTACTGGTATGTTTTTGGCCGTGTCCCATTTGCATTCCGATTTTTTAATAATTGCCTAAAAAAAAATTAACCACCTCTAAAAAAAATCATATGAAAACTAAAACGCAAACCAGGACCAATGGTTCTCATACTGTAAAAAGTGCAACTCGGAGTTCTAAGAGCTCAAAGGAGACATTGGAAGATATATTTGAGGGCACGTTAAAAGATATTTACTGGGCCGAAAAACATTTAACAAAGGCGTTGGCTAAAATGTCGAAAGCTGCGTACAACGAAGAACTAAAAGATGCCTTTGATACTCATTTGGAAGAAACCGAAAGGCAAATTGGAAAGTTGGAAAAATGCTTCGAGCTTCTTGGCAAAAAGGCAGTAGCAAAAAAGTGTGAGGCCATGGAAGGTTTGATCAAAGAAGGTGAAGAGCAAATCGAAGAGCACGATGAAGGACATCCCCGAGATGCCGCCCTCATTGGCGCAGCCCAGAAAGTCGAGCATTATGAAATTTCAGCGTACGGCACCCTTCGAACAATGGCGAATGTCTTAGGCATGACGCAGTGCGCAGAAATTCTGGAAGAAATCAAGGATGAGGAGGCTGTGACGGATGTAAAACTGAGCGAGCTGGCTGATAAAATCAATAACCTCGCCTGCGAGGTTGATGAAGAAGAAGTTTGATATTTGGAAACCTGTAAAAGAAAAGCAGCCACCTTCGGGTGGCTGCTTTTTTTGTGACGATCTGAACTGATAGTTCGTGACCAATTTTTTGTGACGTTCGTGCGTTCCCACGTGCCTGCGTTTGTTCATGAAGTATCCCACGGCCTCAAGCTCAGCCCGTCCGTTCCCTGTCAAATTTTAAAATTAAAAACATATTTGACTGGAATTTATCTACGGTCTTCGAGCTCACCACCCGCATAAAAGTTCATCCCCAAATTGAGATTCATCAAATCTATTGTAGAGAATAGCATCAAACTTTTGCAATTGTGGTACTCATTCCCCAATTACACACCTTTTTTTGAGGAAAAGTTAATGATTTTAGGTTTGGCAAGGTTTTTAACTACTCAAAGGAAAAGAGAAATGATATGAAAGCAGGTATAAAGGACAGAGATAATTTCGACGCTACGGAAAAAATGCCAACGCTATCAGAGAAGATAAACGCTGCGTTGCAACTTGGCTATACCGAGAATTTTAAAATAACATCTCACGGACTGACGGACGAAGTAGGTGATAAGTGCTATGCTGCGTCTGAGGTTCACATCCCGAACTTTCATCGCTTTGAAGGATACTCGGATCCTCAGGACAATGCAATCCTTTATTGGATTGAAACGTCAGATGGAAGAAAGGGAATTTTGGTCGATGCGTACGGCGCCTACGCCGATGTAAAGGTCACCAATTTTATTCATGAAGTTGAAGATATTCACAAGAACAGAAAATAGTTGAAACTGAAATTTAGCCATAACCATAAAAGTCATGCGCCCCACCATCAAGTTGGTATCGGACAAGTTGAGTACTGTCAAACCAAATCCAGAGTTCCCGACAATAACATTTAATAGATTATGCTATAGTTACCTCAACAACGATTGGGTAACGGTGGTCTCCTCCTGCTGTACTTTAGCGACGACACTCTTCATGCTATTGCTTTCATTCAATAATAATCTTAATATTAAGTATTAAGAATAACATTATTTCGTACGAGCCGTGCAAATAACCCGGATTGAGTCAATCAAAATGCATCGGAATTATAAGCGCACGGCTGCAATCGCCAGCCTGGAATACGTTACCGATGGCAGTCCAGGCATTCTTCGCGCAAAATATGGTTCGCGGTTTACCTACACTTTTAACGGGGTCACAGTCAAGGACAAGGAAATACTCGCCAGGATCAAGAGGCTGGTGATTCCCCCTGCGTGGACCAAGGTGTGGATTTGTCCGACCATCAATGGGCACATTCAGGTTACCGGGTATGACATAAAAAATCGTAAGCAGTACAAGTACCACCCAAATTGGAACACGGTTCGCAACCAAACAAAATTCCACCGCCTCTATGAATTTGGCAAAGTTCTCCCGCAGATGAGAAAAAAGATGGAGGATGATATTTCACACTCCATGTTGTCAAAAGAAAAAGTGTTGGCGACTGTGGCGAGCCTGATGGAACGTACGTTTATCCGGATTGGAAATGCCGAATATGAAAGATTATATGGATCTTATGGACTGACAACTTTAAAAGATGGCCACGTTGACATCAATGGTGCCACCATTAAATTTTCATTTAAAGGAAAAAAGGGCGTCTATCATTCTGTTACGTTAAAGAATAAGAGGCTTGCGAAAATTGTTCAGGCATGTAAAGATATCCCCGGCAAGGAACTTTTTCAGTACTTTGACGAAAACGGCGTAAGGTGTTCGATCGATTCAGGCATGATCAACAATTATATTCGGGAGGCAACCGGTAAAGACTTTTCAGCGAAGGACTTCAGAACCTGGGCGGGAACGCTTTCAATCCTAAGCTCTTTTAAAGCATTAGGCACTGCAAAAACGCAGGCTGAAAAAAAGAAGAACATCGTGTCGGCGTTGGATGAAGTAAGCTCCAAATTGGGCAATACAAGAACCATCTGTAAGAAATACTACGTGCACCCCGAGATAATCCGATTGTACGAAGAAGACAACCTGCAAAAGTATCTAGATGAGTTGGATGCAATTGAAAAACCCGATGATGTGAGCGATTTAACGCAGGAAGAAAAAGTTCTAATGAAGATTTTGAAGAAACTTTAAACCCTTTCAGGGTTTGCCGTTGTTGAATTATTGTACTCCTAATTCATTCAATCATTCACATTTATGAAAACCAATAACGGGGCTTCTGCAAATAAGTCAAAAATGCAGGGCAAACGAATTCCTCACAGCAAAGCAACTTTTTTTGATCGCATTGCAACCGCCACTACCCGGGCAGCGGGAAGGCCAGCCGCGACCATCATCGCTTTTTCTGTTATAATTATTTGGGCTCTTAGCGGACCTATTTTTGGTTTCTCTGATACCTGGCAATTAGTGATCAACACGGGCACCACCATCATTACATTTTTGATGGTATTCATTATTCAACAGTCCCAGAATAAAGATACCTTAGCGGTACAACTTAAGTTAAACGAGTTAATTGCCTGTCAGGAGTTAGCGAGCAACCGTCTGATTGACGTTGAAGATCTCACCGAAGACGAACTGAGGGTGTTAAAAAAGTATTACATCAGGTTGTCTGAGCTGTCAGAAAAGGAGCATGACTTACACAGCTCGCACTCCCTCGACGAAGCGACAACTGTTCACAAACGCAAAAAATTGCGTCAGCCTAAATCGTAGAATTTTGTCCCACATGCAGGTGGGCACATATCTCTACAATATCTTTTTCTTTCATTAAAAATACTGCGTCGTAGTGTAATCTCGATGCATTAATCAACCTGGCACGTAATTTCTATTTGTCGAGTAGAAATTAAGCTGAATGAATTTTAAGAAATTCCTTTTTCAGGTTGCTGAAATATATAGGTTCATTATTCGATTTTTAAAGGACGCATTGTGGCCGCCGTACGAAGGGCGAGAGATTTTACGGCAATGCTTTGCTATGGGTAATAAATCCTGGTTTCTTATTACTTTCACAGCATTAATTGCGGGAGTAGTTTTTACGAAACAATCAACGCCTTCACTCGCTTCATTTGGCGCTGAGTCGTGGCTACCCTCTCTTGTGTCGCAAGCTATCGTTCGATCATTAGGTCCGTTAATTACGGGATTAATTTGCGCTGGAAAATTAGGCTCTAATATTGGTGCAGAGTTAGGGAGCATGCAAGTTTCAGAACAAATTGATGCCATGGAAGTATCAGGAACACGACCATTTTCCTATTTGGTGGTTACGCGGGTGGTCGCGACGACCCTCATGGTCCCAATATTAGTGGTGTATACCGATGTAGTTGCATTGCTTGGATCATTTTTGATGGTCAACGCTATCAACAACTCAAGCTTTCTATTGTTCTTCAATGAGGTAGCAGAGTCAATCACCTACCTGGATATTTTCTCGTCTCTGATAAAGTCAGCATTCTTTGGTTTTGCGATTGGCATCGTTGGGTCTTATGCCGGCTATCATTCTGATAAGGGTACCACGGGTGTAGGCAAGGCAGCAAATACCGCGGTAGTTGTATCCATGATTTCTATTTTCATAATCGATCTGATTATGTTACAAATTATTAATCTTTTCAGGCGATGAATATAAAAACGGCTTACGAAAAAAAGGGTGCATCGCTTGAAATTGAAAAAGTCGCGGAGGTTCGCCATTTAAAAAAAAGTTTTGGTGACCAAATCGTGCTGAGGGATCTAAACCTCGACTTGTTTGATCGTGAAAATCTGGTCATACTCGGTAGATCCGGCACAGGAAAGTCAGTGCTCATAAAATGTATGGTGGGGTTGCTAAAGCCCGATTCCGGCGAGATCAATATATTGGGATACGACGTTCCGAGATTGAATAGCGAAGAACTCGATGAGCTTCGCCAACAAGTTGGATTTTCATTTCAAGGAAGTGCCTTATACGATTCAATGACCGTAAGGGAAAATCTTGAATTTCCGCTCAAAAGGAATCGCGCTATTTATGATAGACATGAATTGGATACTCTTGTTATGAATGCGTTACAAGATGTTGGTCTGGAGAAAGCCGTTAACCAAACACCGGCTGAACTATCCGGAGGAATGAAAAAGAGAGTGGGTATTGCGAGGACCCTGATTCTAAAACCAAAGATTATGCTTTATGATGAACCCACAGCGGGTCTGGATCCTGTTACCTCGGGTGAGATCAATGATTTGATTATGGAAGTTCGCGATAAATACAGCACGGCCTCTATCATCATCACCCACGACATAAGTTGCGCCCAACATACCTCCGATCGTATCATCGCACTCTTCGGCGGTTACAACAAATTTGAAGGCACTTTTGACGAACTAAAGCAGCGTGAAGATCCGGAACTAAAAGAATTTTTCAATTACTAATTATACGATCATGGAATCTAAAGAATATAGACAGAATATAAGGTTGGGGATCTTTGTAGTGGCCGGGGTCGCGTTATTCCTGACTTCTGTATTTTATGTTGGAAGCGAACGAAACATTTTCAATAAAACATTTGCCGTTTCGGCGATCTTTAAAAATGTTGAAGGGCTCACAGAAGGTGACAATGTATGGCTGTCCGGCGTAAAAATTGGAACAGTGAAGAAAGTCACCATTATTTCTGAAGGAAAAGTAATTGTTACACTATCCTTAAAGGATAAGCAAAATGAATTTATCAAACAGGATGCGACGGCGTTTATTGGTTCCGATGGTTTAGTAGGAAATAAAATTGTTGTGGTCCGCCCAGGAGCTGCCGCTGAATCCATCCATGACAATGATACGATCAATTCTTTCTCGCCCACCGATACACAGGAGTTGATCAATATCGCGAAGGACGTGGGATCCAATACCAGATCGCTCACTGACGATCTAAAATTAATTACTGCCAAGATCAACAAGGGTCAGGGCGTTGTTGGCGAACTGTTGAATGAAGGAGAATTGTCACGGGAATTACGCGAAACCATCAATTCGCTAAGGATCGCCAGCCATAATACCAATGAGGCAACTTTGGATTTAAAAAAACTAGTGGCTGAAGTCAGCACCGGTGACGGACTCGTCACTAAATTAATTAAAGATTCAACGTATGCAGCCACCTTTAATAGTGCTTTGCAGAACGTCGCGGAAGTGGGCGTCAATGCCAAGGTAATGTCAGAAGATTTAAAAGAGGTCGTATCGAAATTCAATGATGAAGACAACGCCATTGGAGTATTGCTCGCCGATAGTACCTTTGCGCACAAGCTTAGAATAACATTGGACAACGCGCAGGCTGCTTCCGCAAAACTCGATCAAAACATGGAGGCAATGCGCCATAATTTCTTGTTACGCGGCTATTTCAAGAAACAAAAAAAGGCCCAGGAGAAGGCTCAGGCCCAAAAAATGAATAATTAATGGAGGTATTATTCTCAGTTGAAGGACTGGTAAGTCTTTTCACACTAACGTTTTTAGAGATCGTTCTCGGAATTGATAACATCATTTTTATTTCAATTATCAGTGGCCGATTACCGTTGGCGCAACAGGGAAGGGCCCGGAATATCGGTATTGTACTGGCACTTCTGGTTCGCATCCTCATGTTGTTAGGCGTTAGCTGGATCATTGGACTGCGCGCTACCATCTTCACCATCGGAACATTTTCCCTAAGTTATCGAGACTTGATTTTAATCGCTGGCGGTCTTTTTCTACTGGCCAAGAGTACCTCGGAAATGCACGCCAAACTAGAGGGTGGACATGATGAAAAAAATGTCAAAGCCACCACGTTCCGGTCAACGATCATTCAGATCGTATTGCTGGACGTAATTTTTTCAATAGACTCGATCCTAACAGCCGTGGGTCTCGTGGAAAACCTTCTGATCATCATTATCGCGATAGTGATATCACTGGGTATAATGCTCATATTTTCTAAAAGAATAAGTTCGTTTATCAACGACCACCCTACCATGAAAATTCTTGGTATTTCGTTTCTGCTTATGATCGGTGTCCTCCTGATTTTGGAAGGCTTTCATGTTCACGTCCCGAAAGGTTACATCTATTTCTCCATGGCATTTGCCCTTGGCGTCGAAGTTTTGAATATGAAGATCAGGAAGAATGCTGTGAAGAAGCGATAGCTCTAAATATTTTTTTTGAACCCCGCGTAGGCCTTGCAGTAATTTAAAACAATTGTATAATCTTTCATTACCTCCATTCCAACGGAAGCATAATTGTGCCACGCGGAGTGAGTAATTCCTGCGGTTATTGCTGATATCTCGAACGTGTGCAAGATTAATTTTAATGCGATTGTTTCAATGCCAAGCACATTTCCATTAAGGCCTCTTCCGAGAATCTCTCTATTTCCGCCGGGAAAATTTTTTAAGTCGGTGGTCTTCATTAACAGTCCCAATGAAGAACCAGTATCAAGCATCAGATCACAGGGAAGTCCATCGCTATTGGTAAAGAAGACCAGTGATTTAATAAGGGGCCGCGAATCCTCAATCGTCAGTGGAATTTTCTCATAATCATTGGAAAGTTCCGATGTTGCGGCCGGTCGAAAGGTAATCACTTGTTGACTCGGGTCCAGTTCAATTTCAAACTTTATGAAAATATCGTAGCCGATTACGCCGTGAATGTTAGCATAGGTAGAGAACAGATTTTTTTCAGGAACAATTACAATGGGAATTTTCTCACCGATAACTGCTTTAATGGATACTTTATTGTTTAGCGAAAGTTTTCCATGGATCGGATTTCCATCGCCCAGCCCCGAAAACTGAACGTTTTGGTTGGGTGCCGTTTGAAATAATTTTTGAAATCGCTTGCCGAATAATACCAGATTTCTGCAGCCCGTGTCGAGAATGAGATTTACCTGGATGGAGTCGTTGATTACGACGGGCAATACAATAAGGTTTCGAATGCTCTGAAATTTCAGGCTGACCTCGGAGACATCTTCTGGAAGCGAAAATCCAGCCTTCGTTTCGGATGCTTGCACAGAGAATGTAAAGAAATAGATTGTCATCAAAGCAATGACGCGATCGGCAGATTTCATGTAGCGTGTCTCTAAGGGTGAGAAAAGCTACATCATGATTAACTTCTGTGTAACACGCGCTAAGGCGGATTTTTAACGGCGTATAAAAGAGCCGTTGTAAGTTGCAAACATAAGGTTTCACTCGAATGCGGTATTCATATCGGTAATTGTTTCAAGCATATATCCCCTGTCCTACGTTATTTTTGTTGCCAGGCAAGCGTAAAAAAGTCCGAAATAATTTATCTCGGACTTTTTCGTCTCACTTTCGAACATTTGTTGTACGCTATTTTTTTGACGGCTCGATCTTGATCGTTTGGGCAAGCTTGACCGCGTCATATGCATTCACCATTCCTCCTGTAATACTCAGCTGGCTGAATGGAACTTCATTACCAGTACCCGGTTCCGTGACTTTTAAGCCATCAAATTTTCGTGACGATTGGTTTATAATATTTTTTACCTGGGCCGTGGTAAGATCTGGAAAGTAGGACCAGATCAGGGCTGCTACACCACTGGCAATAGGACTGGAGAAGCTGGTTCCCTGCAAATTTTCATACTCGTTATTAGGCGTTGTTGAATAGATTTCAACGCCGGGCGCAAACACGTCAACGCTCTTTTTTCCGTAGTTGGAAAAAGACGCCACGAACGCAGTATCTTTTCCCCATGATGACGCGCCAATCTCCATCCAGTTCGGAGCCTCTTTTTTATTTTTATAGTATCGCGAGGGAAACTGAGATGTGTTGTCCAAATTTTCAGATTCATTCCCGGCTGCGTGAATCATTAATACACCTTTTTGCTCTGCGTATTTCACGGCTTTATCAACAGCATCTTTGTAAGGTGAATAATCTTTTCCGAAACTCATATTGATGATCTGCGCGCCATTGTCAACGGCGTAAATAATTCCGTTTGCGATGTCTTTGTCACGCTCATCGCCATTGGGCGGTACAACACGAATAGCAATGATTTCAACGTTGTCGGCAATTCCCTTTATGCCAATATCATTTTTTCGATTTGCGCCGATAAGTCCGGCGACGTGAGTTCCATGTTTTGGATCGCCACCTTTCAGATCATTATTACCATAGTTTTTTTCGTAAGGATCATTTGGATTATCGCCTACAATGGTTCGCGAATTGAAGTCTGGATTGTAGCCACACTCGACAGCTGATTTAAAATGATCTACGCCTTCCTTTAATTCGCCAAGGTAGAGTTCCAATTCTTCCAGGAATTCATCGACCTGAACGTCGCCCTCAACATTTTCCAATACTTTAAGCAAAGTTTCCTTGGCAAACCGAACCGTGTCGTTGGTCGTGTTGAAGCTGGAAAGTGACGACTTCGATACGGATTTCACTCCGAGATTTTTGCTGACTATACTATCGCAATAGGTTAGTGTACCAAGTGCATTGATATACATGTTGTATTGTTGATTGAATAGGTCGAATTGCTCCTTATTTGTTGCAACTTCCTTTTCAAAATTTGCCTTGACTTCTTTCCAAGACTCATACTCGGCTTTATTTTTTTTCTTAATTTTTTTCTCGTCAACAGAATCGTACAACGCCTTTAGCCGAACATATTCACGCGTTAATTCATAGGTATCTTCATTTACCGATCCATCTTTTCCGCCAATAAAATTCCAGCCGTGGACATCGTCAACATAACCATTTTTGTCATCATCAATACCGTTCCCAGGAATTTCGTCATCATTGGTCCAGATGGAGCCCTTGAGATCTTCATGCTCGACGTCTATACCTGAATCGATTACTGCGACCCTAACTTTTTTTGAAGGTTTTCCTTGCAGCAGGCTCGCATAAGTCTTTTCAGTACTGGTCCCTTGCACCTTGTCTGTTTCGGGATCACGTAAAAACCAATCCTCAGCGACGGCAGTGGTATCCTGCTGTTGAAATTCAACGTCTGCAGCAACGGTGTGTATCGCGCACACACTCATGGTCAATAAAATCAATATCCCTAACTTCTTAGCCATCATAAATCACTGTTTTTCAATTAATATAATTTCAATATAGGTCAATTAGTTTCAGCATCCGCCGAGATTATTCTAACGGTATTTGGACATAAATCTGACAAAAGCCCCGCCGATATTACTTCAGTACCCCGAAGTGGAATACTAACCTGAACCGGGTACGAGCAAGGCCTACCTTTGTTTAACAACCACCACGCAGAATGTTTATAGTTTTTGGGACCTTGATCTTGTTTTATAGTTTGCTTTTCTGGTACGCAGTCCATGAAAATAGCGTTGATGTTCGGAATTCTTGGAAGAAACAGAATAATGAGTGACAAAATTCCGCTTTAGCGCTGACGAACCAGGTAATCTTGATTGAAAGTAAAATTAGATACCTTTATTTGCTATCCTACTACCCTTATGCACACGTTCAGCCAAAAAGCTTACCTCTGTTTTCTATTTCTTTTATGTATTCTCGAAAGCAGTGCTCAGGCGCCGCGGATCGTTGTAAATCCCTTAGGGCATTCCGCCAAAATCCATAATCTCATTTTTACACCCGACGGGCATCGGATCGTATCGGTATCTGAAGATAAGACCATTCGCATCTGGCAGGCCGAAACGGGAGAGATGTTGAAAAAATTTGAATCTCAGATCGGGGAGGGACCAGAGGGAATGTTTTACTCCTCCGCTCTTTCGCCGGATGGTAAGCTACTGGCAGTTGCGGGCTACAAAGTAGAATCTGAAACCGAGAACTATATTATTATTATTGACCTTGAGAAAGGTACACAGGTGAGTACGGCCATGGGCCACTCTGATATCATTACTACGTTAAGCTTTAGCGGCAATGGTAAATACCTTGCTAGTGGCGGAGCGGATAATAGTGTGAAGATATGGAAACTGGAATCCACGCCCAGGCTAACTGTTATTGCAAATATCGCCATTCCCTCGCCGGTTTCGTGCATCGCTTTCAACAAGGCAACCCAGGACCTAGCTGTTGCGCATGAAAGTGGTGATATACTGTTGTACGCCTTAGCGGCGTTGGATAAAGGTGTAACGAAATTTACGCCACGGGTATTGAAGCAGCACAAGGGGACGATTGTTAAGATAGCCTACTCGTTGGACGGGACTTACATGGCGAGCAGCAGCTTTGAAAACGAATTGATCCTCTGGAAGGCCGATGGAAGCATCGTCAAGGAATTCGAAAATTTGGAGAATCCCATCAATGCCAT
>Ga0157380_10001148_pt1 | contig 17105 bp, 18 predicted proteins | sample S35metaG_FD_119757 | JGI IMG/M metagenome (GOLD analysis project Ga0157380, IMG submission 119757) | Switchgrass rhizosphere microbial communities from Kellogg Biological Station, Michigan, USA - S3-5 metaG | ecosystem: Host-associated > Plants > Roots > Rhizosphere > Soil | place: USA... | reverse complement strand
CCTCGACACCAAGCCCGTAAGTCCAGTCATGATGATCGCCAAAGCCGTGGTTGCCGTTGACCCACATATGCCCGGCGGAGGCGTAGATCAGTCCACTCGACCCTGCCCGAAGGCCGGCGCGGCCGCGAACGCCATATTCCCAGTCGATATCGTTGAAGCCTTTCGACACCGTGCCTTCGGCCCCGACGAAGAACGCGCCGAGCGGCACGTTCGCGCCGGCCACGGCCTCGGCAATCCCGCCGTTGAGCTTCACATGGCCGGGTCCCGCGTTGAATTCGGATTTGCGATCGTGCGATTCATAGCCGCCCAAAATACCAACATAGGGTTCGATCCCGAAGGCCGCGCTACCGTCGGGCGCGGCATCCTGCGCCTGGGCACCGGTGGCTGCGAAGAGCGCCGCAACCGCGACGCCTGTCAGATAAGCTTTCATGATTTACTCCTTGCACGAACCGGCACGGTGACCGGTCGAGGCAAGGAACGACATCCGCAGCGAGCGGTTGCGGGGTTCATCGCATTACGGAAAGGTGTTGTAAAACAACAACATAATCTTCGATAATCAGGGCCTCAAGCGAGGCAGGACGAAGGAACCTCCCTAAAAGCTCTGTTCCTGATAGACGTGCCCCACGTCCTTGTTCCATTCATCCGCGTAACGATCAAGCAGTCGCTCCGCCGGCGTTTTGCCCGAGGCAATCACTTCGCGCAGGGGATCAAGATAGCCCTGTTCACTATCTCCCGCCCCGTTCAGCCGCGCCCGGGCTGAGAGGCCGGCACCGGCGATTTCGAGGATCTGGGCGCCGAGCTCCCGAAAGGACCGGCCGCGCGGACCTCTGGCTGCCAGGCCCAGCTTCGGCACCTCGGCCCGGATGCGGTGATGATCCTCGATGGTCCAGTGCTTGACCTCGTCCCAGGCGGCGTCCAGCGCAGTGTGATCGTAGAGAAGGCCGACCCATAAGGCGGGCAACGCGCAGATCCTGCCCCAGGGGCCGCCGTCGGCGCCACGCATTTCGAGGAAGCTCTTGAGTCGCACCTCGGGAAAAGCGGTCGAAAGATGGTCGACCCAATCGCCGATCCGCGGTTTGTGGCCTGGATAAGCGGGCAGGCGGCCATCGAGAAAATCGCGGAAGCTCTGGCCCGCCGCGTCGATATATTTGCCGTCGCGGAAGACGAAGTACATCGGCACATCGAGCATGTAATCGGCGTACCGCTCGTAACCGAAACCGTCCTCGAAGACGAAGGGCAGCATGCCGGTGCGATGGGGATCGGTATCGGTCCAGATGTGGCTGCGATAGGAAAGATAGCCGTTGGGCTTGCCTTCGAGGAAGGGCGAGTTGGCAAACAGGGCGGTCGCGAGCGGCTGGAGCGCAAGTCCGACACGGAACTTCTTCACCATGTCCGCTTCGGAAGCATAATCGAGATTGGTCTGGATGGTGCAGGTCCGCAGCATCATGTCCAGCCCCATCGTGCCGACCCGGGGCATGTGGCGCAGCATGATGGCGTAACGCCCCTTGGGCATTATCGGCAGCTCGGCTCGTGTCTTGTCGGGCCACAGGCCGAGCCCGAGAAAACCAAGACCGAGTTCGTCACCGACAGTTTTCACCTGATCGAGATGGCGCGCGGTTTCGGCGCAGGTCTGATGCAGGTTGTCGAGCGGCGCGCCGGATAGCTCGAGCTGACCCGCCGGCTCCAGGCTGATCGCGCCATCGGCCCCGGAGAGCGCGATGATATTGTCGCCTTCGTGCACCGGCTCCCAGCCATAGCGCATAAGTCCGGTCAAAAGGTCGCGAATACCGCCCGGTTCCTCGTAGGAAGGCGCGCGGTGATCGCCGAGGCGATAGACGAACTTCTCATGCTCGGTGCCGATCCGCCAGCGCTGGCGCGGCTTTTCGCCATCAGCGAACACGCTGATCAGGTCAGCGCGGGATTCGATTGGGGGATCCTCTCCCTCGGCAGCTTGGCGCGTACTCATTGCGTGCGCCCATAGCGACCGTCCGGCTGCCGCGCCAGCCTGATAAGTTGCGTCCTGCTACTCTTCTATCGCCGGGCACCGCATCGGGTGCATTTCAGTGCACACTGGTTGCAATATCGACCTGACGGGCAATGCCCCTTCCCGCAACCCAGACGACCGGGCAAGGTCCATTTCGCCATGAAACGCAGGACATAATGCGTTTGCCGGGTCGCCTTGGTGCAAGTTGCGTTAATTACCTAAGGAGGCTTCAATGGCATTTAACAATCTTGGTCCGCTCACCTTTCTGGCAGCCGGCCAATCCGCTTACTGGTGGTATAACTTCGGCGGCGATCGCGGCACGCAATTCGCGTCGGCGGACGTCAAGACGCCCAATCAGGGCGGCGTCCACCTTGCGGACGACCAGCGCAAGGTTAAGGACAATAACGGCAACGCGACCTATTTCGTCAGGGTGACGAATCAGGGGCCCGGCGGCTGCTTCCACAATCTGCAAGGGGGAGGCATGGCATGATTACCATGACAATCGCCACGGATCGGCTCGGCAACGTGATCGGCGCCATCCAGCATCCGGCCCACCCGAAAGGGGACGGAGGCCCGCAATGCGGAGTGGACTTCGCACCCGACCACGTCCTCCATACCGTTGAGGTTGGACCCGAGATGGACATGGCAAAGGCCAAGGATTCGCTGGCGTTCCACGAATCTCTGAAACGGTACGTGACGAAGGCGCGCTGACCGTATGATGCGATTGCGGCGGCGATGGCCGCCGCAATCTGCCCTTTGAGCTATGCGGATTTCCTGACTTGTGCCCAATCGCCGGCAATCGCCATCCAGAGGCTGACCGCGGCCACCATCGCAGTATCGGCCCGCAGGATGCGTGGCCCAAGCGTGACCGCGCGCGACGTGGGCAGGGATCGGATCGCCGTCCGCTCTTCATCGGTGAAGCCGCCTTCCGGCCCAATCAGGATCGCCGCCGGGCCGGGGACTGCGACCTCCGCCATCGGGGCGCCGCCACCCTCGTCGGCGAAGATCAGCGTACGATCGGAAGGCCAGTCCCGAAGCAGCCGATCAAGGCTCACCGCCTCGGCCAGCTTGGGCAGGGCCGTGCGCCCGCATTGCTCTGCGGCTTCCACCATGTGGGCGTGGAGGCGTGCCGCGTTGATCCGGTCGACGATCGTGCGCTGGGTGATCACCGGAACGATACGGTCGACTCCCAGCTCGCAGGCCTTTTCGGCCATCCAGTCGATCCGTCCTTTCTTGATCGGCGCCATCAGCAACCAGAAATCCGGCACCTGTTCGCGTGGGGCCAGCTTCGCCTCGATCGCCAGCAGCAGATCGCGCTTGCCGACATGGGCGACCTTGGCGAGCCATTCGCCGTCGATGTCATCGAACAGCCGGATCGGATCGCCGACTTTCGCGCGCATTACGCCTGATAAATAATGCGCTTGAGGCCCCGCGATCATGATTTCGCTCTTGCCCGCGAGCGGCTCGTCGACGTGCAGGCGGGGCGTGCTGGCGGGCGGCCAGGCGGGCGTGGCGGGCATGGGCGACGCTTAGCAGGCTTGCACGGTATGCACGACCCGCTTCATCCATTATGGCGGGCGCGAAGATCAACAGGAGCGCGAAGTGACCAACGGAAGCTATCGTCCCGAAACGCTTGCCCTGCACGCCGGCTGGCGCGCCGACCCGACAACCGGGGCAGTAGCGCCGCCGATCTACCAGACCACCTCCTACCAGTTCCAGGATACCGGCCATGCCGCCCGCCTGTTCGCGCTGGAAGAGCTCGGGAATGTCTACACGCGGATCATGAATCCGACGAGCGACATTCTGGAACAGCGGATCACGGCGCTTGAAGGCGGCGCGGCGGCGCTCGCCGTTTCCTCGGGTCAGGCGGCGTCAGCTTTCGCGATCCAGAATCTGGCGCGTGCGGGCGACAATATCGTCAGCGGCACCGATCTCTATGGCGGCACCTATAATCTCTTCGCCAATACGCTCAGCGCCATGGGCATCGAGGTGCGCTTCGTCGATCCCGCCGACCCGGACGCCTTCGGCCGGGCCAGCGATGACAAGACGCGCGCTTATTATGCGGAGACGCTGCCCAACCCCAAGCTGATCGTTCCGCCGATCGCCGAAATCGCCGCCGTTGGCCGCAAGCTCGGCATTCCGCTGATCATGGACAACACCGCCGCGCCTTTGCTCTCCCGGCCGTTCGATCATGGCGCCGCGATCATCGTCTATTCGACCACAAAATATATCGGCGGGCACGGTACCTCGATCGGCGGCATGATCGTCGACGGGGGCAATTTCGACTGGGAGGCCTTTCCCGAACGCCAGCCGCTGCTCAACACGCCGGACCCAAGCTATCATGGCGCGGTGTGGGCGCAGGCCGCCAAGCCGCTGGGGCCGATCGCCTATATCCTGCGCGCGCGCACCGTGCTGCTGCGCGATCTCGGCTCGGCGCTGTCGCCGTTCAACGCCTTCCAGATCCTGCAGGGGCTGGAGACGCTGCCGCTGCGCATGCCGCGTCATTGCGAAAATGCGCTCAAGGTCGTCGAATTTCTGAGCAGGCGTGGAGACGTCACCAGGGTCATCCACCCCTCGCTTCAGGACGGTATCCAGCGTGAGCGAGCGGACCGCTATTTGCCGGGAGGGCTTGGCGCGCTGGTAGGTTTTGAACTAGCCGGCGGCCGCGATGCCGGGCGGCGGTTCATCGATGCGTTGAAGCTTTTCTATCATGTCGCGAACATCGGCGACGCCCGCAGCCTTGCGATCCATCCGGCCTCGACCACCCATTCGCAGCTCTCGCCGGAAGAGCAGCTCGCGACCGGCGTTTCGGAGGGTTATGTCCGTCTTTCGATCGGTCTTGAACATATCGACGATATCCTTGCCGACCTCGATCAGGCGCTGAACGCCGCGTCTTGAACCAGACGATCGTTCCCGACAGCGAGGGTCAAGGCATTCTCGCGCGAATGCCGGGCCGGGCGCGTGATCTGATCCAGCTGGCCCGGTTCGATCGCCCGATCGGCGCGTGGCTGCTGTTCTGGCCGGGCGCCTGGGCCGTCGCACTGGCGGGAGAGGCGAAAGCGCGGTGGGATCTGATCCTGTGGCTTGCGCTGGGATCGATCGCGATGCGCGGGGCCGGATGCGTCTATAACGACATCGTCGACCGCGATCTCGACGCACGGGTCGCCCGCACGGCGGCGCGGCCAGTCGCCAGCGGCCGGATCTCGTTGCGACTGGCCTGGGGCTGGCTGATCGCGCTGTGTCTGGTCGGGCTGGTCGTGCTGCTTCAGCTGCGGCCGATCGCGCAGGTCATCGCGCTCGCGAGCCTCGCGCTGGTGGCCGCCTATCCGTTCATGAAGCGGATCACCTGGTGGCCGCAGGCGTGGCTGGGTCTGGTATTCACCTGGGCTGCTCTGGTCGGCTGGGCCGAGACCACCGGCGGGATCGATCGCACGGGCCTGCTGCTTTACGCCGGCGCCTTCTTCTGGGTGCTGGGATATGACACGATCTACGCGCTGCAGGATATCGAGGATGACGCGCTGGCGGGGATCAAGAGCTCCGCTCGCGCGCTTGGAAGCCATGTCCAGTCCGGTGTATTGTTCTTCTACCTTGCGGCTCTGGTGCTTTGGGGCTTGGCCTTATGGTCGGTAAGGCCGCAACTGCTGGCGCTTTTCGCTCTTGCTCCCACTGCCTGCCATCTTGGATGGCAAGCGACAGGTCTGGGCAAGGGCAAGGATGCCGATGCGCTCAAACGGTTTCGATCGAACCGTTTCGCCGGAATGCTGATGTTTCTCGCATGCTTCGTGGTCGGCTCCACCGCATGACAGGCTTTGACGTTGGGGCATCGCATCCCTAAGTCCTCATCATGCTGAGTACGGAAAAAGCACAATCCCAGGTCGCCGATCTCGTCGGTGCGGCCCGGCAAGCGGGCGCCGATGCCGCCGACGCCATCTATGTGGGTGACGCCTCCACCCAGGTCCAGATCCGGCTTGGGGCGCTTGAGGATGTCGAGCGATCCGAGGGCGAGGAGATCGGCCTGCGCGTGTTTGTCGGCAGCCGCTCGGCGAGCGTATCCTCATCCGATCTCTCGCCGGACGCATTGGCCACGCTGGTCGAGCGCGCGGTGGCGATGGCGCGCGAGGCGCCGGAAGATCCCTGGTCCGGCCTCGCGCCCGAGGAGCGGCTACTCAAGGGCATGCCACCTGCTGTCGACGGTGATGACGGCGACGATCCCTCGCCGCAGCTGCTGCGGGATCGGGCCTCCGAAGCCGAAGACGCGGCGCGTGCCGTCACGGGCGTCACCAACAGCGAAGGATCGGGCGCATCCGCAGGCCGATCCGTGATCGCGCTGGCGACCTCGCACGGCTTCGCGCAGGCCTATTCGACCAGCGGCTACGGCAATTCGGCAAGCGTGATCGCGGGCCAGGGCGGCAATATGCAGCGCGACTATGCCTATCATTCGACACGGCACTGGGGCGATCTCGAACCGGCGAGCGCGATCGGAAAGCGCGCCGGCGAGCGGGCAGTGGCGCGGCTCGACCCCGGCAAGCTGCCGTCGGGACCGATGCCGGTGCTGTTCGATCCGCGTGCGGGATCGAGCCTGCTGGGGCATCTGATCGGCGCCATCACCGGATCGGCGGTGGCGCGGCGGACGAGCTTCCTGCTCGACAGGCTGGGCGAGCCGGTCTTCGCCAAGGGCATCACGGTGCGCGACGATCCGCTGCGGCCGCGTGGGCTGCGATCCCGCCCGTTCGATGGGGAAGGCCTTCCGACGGCTGCGATCGACATCATCGCCGATGGGGTGCTGACGACATGGCTGATGGATTCGGCCTCTGCCCGGCAGCTTGGCCTGGCGCCGACCGGACATGCCTCGCGCGGCACCAGCGGCCCGCCCGGCGCGGGCGCGACCAACCTGTTCATGCAGCCCGGCGACCTTTCCCCGGAAGCGTTGATGGCCGACATCAAGCTGGGCGTCTATGTGACCGAACTGATCGGACAGGGCGTCAACGGGGTGACCGGCGATTACAGCCGGGGCGCATCCGGCTTCGCGATCCGCGACGGCAAGCTGGCCGAACCGGTCAGCGAGATCACGATCGCGGGCAATCTCAAGGACATGTTCCTCAATCTGACACCGGCAGACGATCTCGTCTTCCGGCGCGCGGTCGATGTGCCGACGCTCAGGGTCGATGGCATGACGGTGGCCGGTGCGTGAGGACCTTCTCGACGCGGTAAGCGCGATCACCGCCGAGGTCGGGGCGATGGTCCATGCGCGGTGGCAGGGCGAATATCATCAATGGGAGAAGGTGCCGGGCCATCCGGTGTGCGATGTCGATCTTGCCGCCGACGCGCTGCTCAAGAAGAGGCTGCTGGAGCTTGATCCCGAGGCTGGCTGGCTTTCGGAGGAAACCGCCGACGATCCGGAGCGCCTGTTACGCACGCGTGTCTGGGTGGTCGACCCGATCGATGGCACGCGCGATTTCCTGCGGGGACGGACCGGCTGGGCGGTTTCGGTCGCGCTGGTGGAAGGCGGGCGTCCGCTGATCGGCGTGCTCGACGCGCCGGCGCGGGGCGAGCATTGGCGCGCCCTGGCCGGCAACGGCGCCACCCGTAACGGATCTCCGGTTGCCGTCAGCTCTCATGGCGTGCTCGCGGGAGCACGGGTGCCGGCGGACGTTTTGCCGCGCGCCGACAAGGATCTCGTGGTCGTCGAGAAGCCGAATTCGATCGCACTCAGGATCGCGATGGTCGCTTCGGGCCAGGCCGATCTGGTCGCGGCCATGCGTTGGGGCAAGGAATGGGACATCGCCGCCGCCGCGCTCGTGGCCCAGGAGGCAGGCGCAACCGTCACTGATGTGCTGGGCCGCACCCTTCGTTACAACTCGACCAGGGGCGATGCGTTCGGCGTGCTGGCGACCACACCCGCCATTCACGAGGCCGCGATCGAGCGGCTGGCAAGCAGGGCGGCGAAGGCGGTCGTGCGGTAGGGGAGCGTTCGCTTAGCGCGGCGGCCGCTGCGGGGAGTGAGAAACGATCTCGCTCTTCCGTCGCCCCGGGCTTGACCCGGGGGCCCGCTGCCTTTCATCCAAAGCGCATGGATCGCGACCGACAGGGCGGCTGGGTTTACATCATGGCCGACCGCTATCGCGGGACCATGTATGTCGGTGTGACGGCGGATCTTGCTCTGCGCATTCGCCAGCACAAATCGGGCGATGGCTCCGACTTTTGCGCGAAATACAAGCTGACTCGCTTGGTATGGGCAGAGCGCGGCGAGGATATCCTGCTCTGCATCGAGCATGAGAAAAGGCTCAAGCGCTGGCGGCGCGAATGGAAATTCGCCCTGATTGAAGGTAGCAACCCGGACTGGCAGGACATTGGCGGTCAGCTCCTTTGAAGAAGTAGGAGCGGGATCCCGGATCAAGTCCGGGATGACGATATTCCTGCCTCGGGCGTTCCCTGCACCACGATCAATCGAGCTGACCAACCGGCAGCCTGCCTTTCGCGGCGAGGCGGCGGGCGGCGCGTTTGCTCAAGGGACGGGGAAGTTCCGGGGAGCCCCGCAGCTTGCGGAGTTCGGCGCGGAAGGTTTCGTCGTCCATGTCTTCTTCGGGTTCATGATGTGAAGTTGACAAAGTTTGCGCCAAAACCGGGGAAACGCGGGTGCCGCAATTTCGGGTTGGTTGGGGCTGATCGATAGAATCAACACTGTGCGTACTCCGGCGGAGGTCGGGGTCCAGTTGCGAGCGGCCTGATACTGGACTCCGGCCTTCGCCGGAGTACGGTCTTTCTTTTGTTGTGCTGTCCGCCTGCCCCGAGGCGTTGCCATACGTGGCAGGATCATGGCTGCGCAGCAGGAACATGACCATGCGGTCATTGTGACGCACGCGCTCGCCGATCTGTTCGCCCTTGTAGAAGACCCCTTCCGACCTGCCTTTCACGGCGCGCTCGAAGGCATCGTCGGCGAGCACGGCGACCGCGTCGTGAAGCGCCTCGGCCCAGCGCGCGGAGAAAGCGGGGTCATGCTTGCGCATGCGATAGAGCGCGGTCCGCGAAATGCCGATCGCGGCAGCGGCCTCCGTGATGCAACCCGTGGCCGCAAGCGTTTCGAGAAATTCCCGTTCGCGTTCCGGGGTGATGCCGTCGTGGCGCCGCGCCCTTTCCGGCGCAAGATCGGGGGATGGCTGGATCATGCTGAGGGTGCCTCCGAATCACAATCCGGAGGTCGCTAACCCATATGGTACCCTGTAGGAAAATTCGGCAATTATATACTTGAGAAAGCAAGCGCAATGAGCGATGATTCTAACCGACAGGCCGGCGCTCTTTCTCAGGATGAATTGTGTTTCAGCCGTGAGGAGTTTTTTGCGGCGGTTGAGAATGCGCTGATTGAGCATTTCCGCTGGACCTCTTTGCAAGGGCTTGTTGAATGCGAGGCACGCTCAATAGCTGCGGACGCGCTTGAGCGTCTGCAATGTTGTTTGTCGCCTTCATGAGAAGCTGGAAAATGGTAACACAGGTTCCGGCCTCTTCCTCGTCTTGTTTGAGTTCCTTTTCCTTGAAAATAAAAATCCGACTTGTGTCGAGTTGAGGGAGGGCCGGAAATTCGATTTTGTTCACGCGTTGCCCGGCGTCGTTTACCATTGGCGTAATCTTTGGCTCGAATTTTCCGTCAGCTATTATCTGGTGGATAGAAACAGTCTGTTCTGCAAAAACGTCACCTTCAAACAACAGGAGCGCTTTCGGCACGTCAGGAGAATGCCCCCAAATGTTATGGGCGAACATATTCCGCCGCCTACGAGAGGCGCTCATTGTGTCTAATGTGGCCTGGATAAGCTCGAAGTCATCAGGTTTGGCGCTGGCGGCTGCACCCAGGAATGCGGCCCGTCGTGCCTCACTACTCGTAAGTTTTGAATACATTGCAAAGACCGTTCGGAAATCCGCCTTCAGGAAGTGACACAGCATCGTAACCGACAGACCATCGATGTATGACCAGCAGTTGATAACTGATATGATGTGTCGCCAAAGATGAAATGTTTCCGGCGCGTCCGCGATTCCCCAATGGAGCGCCGCGCCCGGCTTCACGCGTGACAGAGGTTGAGGCATGTCAGACACCGATCAAAAACTAGAGGATGACGTGTTGCGGCGGATGCTGAGCACGCCGCCCACGCCGCATAAGCCTATTGGTAAGCAAGGGCGGCCTTCGGGCCGCCCAAGCCGTTCACAGAAGCAGGAACGCTAACCAAACAAGCGCCCAAAGGCATTTGTCGACTTGGCAGTTCACAGCAATCGTTACATTAATCGTGTTCCGGGTTTTCATGGTGATCCCCCGGTCCACGGCGCGCCGCAGACCAAAGGTTGCGGTGTTGGCCCCGGACGAACGAATTAGGCATCGTTCACCGGATAACTGCCCCACCATCGGCGTTCTAGAACCGCCTCTGATAGTGACCGTGTAGCGCCCATTGCGACTAAGCCCGGCGTCGGCTTGGCTATCGCCCGATATGCTCGGCGTCAGCTGACTACGCCCGTTAAAGTTCGCTTTGGCACGGCCTGTCGGGGGCTCCACTGGGCCTAGTGCTAATAGGCTGCTTTGCGACCGACAACTGATGGTGGGGCGACTTCGTTGTAGAGTCGAGTCAAATCACTGATTATCCAGGTGGTGGATACGGATCATGACCGTAAGTCCATTCCGTTCGAAATTGGTTATTTTCACCCTGAACCAGAACTTGAGCGTCGCCTTTGGCCTTGTTCGCGGCATCTACCGCCGCTCGAATTGCCGTTTTCTGGGTTGAATAAGGGCCATAGTGCTTGCCATGCAAATTTATCTTCCATTCGCCCTGATGAAGGACAACAAAGTATTGAGTTCTAGCCATAACGCCTCCCGCCGAGTCGATAATGATACTATAGCAGAACAAACGCTTCCGCCAAAAATGCTCCCGGGTATTTGCAATGCAGAGATCTCTGTTTGCGTCGGCCCTCCATGCATGGGTGATGGGCCATGCAAGTTATGTGTTGTGATCATGGATAAATCCGACATCGGGAAAACATCAGAGACCAATTAGTCCCGAGACCACCTCTTCCGAGGCGTCCCGATAACGCGCTCAGGGCCGATTTTCTCAGGCGGCGCTTTGATCAGTCCGCCGATAGGTCAAGCGCTTGCCAGCGATGCCCTTGAGGGCTTCGTCGGCGCGCTCGCCATCGGTTGAGAGGCGGGTATTGTAGCGGAAATCAAATTCCGCCGTGTAGCGGTGCAGATGGGCTTCGCTCATATGGTGATAGGTGCCGATCACGCCGCGCTTGAAGATCGAGAAGAAGTTTTCGACCGTGTTGGTATGCTTGAAGCCGTAGCTGTCCGTGTACTCGCCTTCGCCGTGATCTACCGAGCCGTGAGCCGAGAACTCTTTGCCGAACTTGCGATAGTGCGAAGCCTTGTCGGTCATCAGGAAGCTGGCGCGATCGACATGCTTCATGACGATAGGACGGAGTGTCTTGGCGGTGACATTCGCAACGTGAAAGCTGGCAACCTTGCCGTTCCCGTCCAGCGTGTTGCGCTCGACCAGCGAGAAGACGATCTGCTTGACGGGAGCGGCCTTGAACGCACGGTTATGAGCCTTGCCGCCAACGAACGTCTCATCGACTTCAACGATCGACTGAGGGCCGCCGATAGGGCCTTTCTCGGTCTTCATGGCTTCGCGGATGCGATGGCACATGAACCAGGCGGTTTTGTAGGTGACGCCGAGCAGGCGGTGGATTTCATGGGCGCTCATGCCCTTCTTGCTGGCGCACAGCAGATGATTGCAAAGCAGCCACTTGTGAAGAGGAACCTTGGAGCGCTCAAATACCGTGCCGACCGTCACGGTGTATTGCTGGCGACAATCGTTGCACTGAACGAGGCCCGCGCGGTGCTTTTTGCCTTGAAGGCGCGACGAACCAAACGAACCACAGTGAGGACAAAAGGGTCCGTCCGGCCAGCGCAGATTTTCTAGATACTCGCGGGCTTTGTTTTCATCGTTGAAGTGGGGCGCGGTGATGTTCGTCATGCCATTATACATGCCGTCCACTGTCTGCTTTGTCAAGTATATAATTGCCGAAAATTCTTTTCCGAGGTTTGTTGCGTTCGGAGAGTAGCTGGCCGTCATCCCGACGAAAGTCGGGACCTATAATCGCTGCGTTGAGGAAAAGCGCGATCTCAATGCGTCTGGGTCCCGACTTTCGTCGGGATGACGAGGTGGAAGGGATATTGCAAAGGTCCCGCTTTCGCTGGAATGGGAGGATTGATCAGGCGCCGCCGGCCTTGACCCAGTCCGCCACAGCTATTGCCACCTGATTGGCGGCTTCGTTGAGCGCGCGGCCGACCGCGCCGGGCTTTTCGGCCGCTGCCGTGGCGCGCGCCTCGAAGCGACGGCTCGCGGGCGGCTTGCCTTCGCCGGTCACCAGCACGGCATCGTAGATCACCAGCACTTCGCCGCGACCGCCCAGCAGCTCGAACGCTTCGAGCTTGCCGCTCAGCCGCGCGCCCGGGGCGAGGGCGTATTGGCGGCGGTCGATCACGACCTTGTCGGTGCGCGCCGCGACCGTATCCGAGAGCAGGTCCGCGAACAGACGCGACGGGGCATCCGACCAGCGTGCATCCTTGAGATAGGCGATGCTGGTGTCGCCGGTGCGCACCGCGACATGATCGGTTGCCAGCATCTGTGTGGTGGTCGGCGGATAGATGATGATGCTGTTATCGCCGGTGAGCGGCCGGGCGGGGCCGGCGGGAAGCTGGGCCGTCGCGCTCAGCGTCATCAGCGAAGCGGGAGGCTTGTCGCCGAAGCTTACGCATGCAGCGAGCGACATCAACAGGGCCAGAGCGGGAATCGCGCGCTTCATCTCAGTTCCTCGGCTTATATTCGGGAAGCTTGCCGCCGCCGAGCACGGCACCGGCACCGCCCTGGTTGAGCCGGTTGGCAACGGCGGTGAGTGCCCGGCTCATCTCGGTCAGATCGCTGACGAGCTGGCTGACTTCGGGAATGGTCTGGGTGGTGAAGCTTTTCACGCCCGGCCGCGCATCCGTCAGCACGCCGTTGAGCGTGTCCATGCTCTGCTGCGCCGAGGCGATTGCCTTGTCGAGATTCTTCATTGCCGGCTTGACGTCCTCGGACATGACGCCGTTGGTGGTGGCCGCCAGTTCTCCAATCTTTTGCGCGGCGTCGCCCGCCTGGCGGATGGCGATGCGGGTTTCCGCGAGCGTCGCCGCGATTTCCGGCCCGCGATCCGCGAGCGCCCCGCTCAAGCGATCGACATTGGCGAGGATGCCGGTAATCGATTTCTGGTTGTCGTCGGAGAGCAGCTCGGTCAATCGCTCGGTCAGCGTTGTCAATCGCTCCAGCAATTTCGGCGCACTCGACAACAGTTCGCCGAGGGCACCAGGTTTGGTCGGTATGACAGGCTTGCCTGCCGGCCCGGGCTCATCGATCGGCGGCGCGCCCTTCATCGCGCCATCGAGGTTGATCTGCGACACTCCGGTGAAGCCGACCCCGGCAATGGTGGCGGTGGTGCCCTGAAGGATCGGCACGTCCTCCTTCACTGCAATACGGACTCGAACGAAATCCGGATTCTCGGGGATCAGCGCTATTTCCTGCACCTTTCCGACAGGCACGCCCGCGAAGGTCACCGCCGAACCTTTGGCCAGCCCCTCGACGGATTGTTTGAAGAAGACGTCGAACTCGCGATCAGAGGCATTGCCGAAGCCGGCGAGCCAGACGATGAAGGCCAGCGTGACGACAAGAAGCGCGAGCACCACCCCGCCGACGAGAATATGGTTTGAGCGATTTTCCATTATTCTCCCGCCTCGACCTCTCCGGCAGCGTTCCGATCTGCCACGTCCGCCGCGAGACGCCCGCGCGGCCCCTTGAAATAGTCCTGTATCCAGTCGTGATCCAACGCCAATAATTCCGGTATCGTTCCGACCGCGATCACCTTGTGGTCCGCCAGCACGGCCACGCGATCACAAATCGCGTATAGCGTATCGAGATCATGGGTGATCAGGAACACGGTGAGGCCCAGCGTCTGCTTGAGGCCCTTGATCAGCATGTCGAAATTGGCGGCGCCGATCGGATCGAGCCCGGCGGTGGGCTCATCGAGGAACAGCAGCTCGGGATCGAGCGCCAGCGCGCGCGCCAGCCCGGCGCGTTTGCGCATGCCGCCGGAAAGCTCGGAGGGAAATTTCGGCCCCGCCTCCTCCGGCAACCCGCTCATCAAGACCTTATAAGAGGCGATCTCATCGAGCAGGACCGGATCGATGCCGGGATAATATTCGCGGATTGGGACCTCGACATTCTCGGCGACGGTGAGTGTCGAGAACAAGGCGCCGCCCTGAAACAGCACGCCCCAGCGGCGGCGGACGGATTTCGCTTCATGCTCCTCGCGGTCGATCATCGGTTCGCCGAAAACCTCGACGCTGCCCGCCTGGGGGCGCTGCAAACCGATGATCGACCGCATCAGCACCGATTTGCCGGTTCCCGATCCGCCGACGACACCCAAAATCTCGCCGCGATGAACATCGATATCGAGCCCTTCGTGGACGACCTGATCGCCGAAGCTGTTGGCCAGCCCGCGAACGCAGATGACGACATCGGAATCGTCGGCCATCACACCCAGCCGATCGCGGTGAAGAACACCGCGAAAAAGGCGTCGAGCACGATCACCAGGAAGATCGCCTGCACGACCGAAGCCGTGGTGCGCAGGCCAACCTCCTCGGCATTGCCCTCGACCTGCATGCCCTGGAAGCAACCGGCCATCGCGATGATCAGCCCGAATACGGGCGCCTTGACCAGCCCCACCCACATGTCCGTGATCGGCACCACCTCGCGAATGCGCTGGACGAAGGTGACGGGGGGAATGTCGAGGCTGATCCAGCAGAAGATGCCGCCGCCGACCATCGCCACGATCGAGGAGTAGAAACCGAGCAATGGCATCATCGCCACCGCCGCGATGATGCGGGGCATCACCAGCGCCTCCATCGGCGACACCCCGATCGTGCGCATTGCATCGATCTCCTCGGCGAGCTTCATCGAGCCGAGCTGCGCGGCGAAGGCGGAACCGGATCGCCCCGCGACCATGATCGCCGTCATCAGCACACCAAGCTCGCGCAGCGTGATCCGGCCGATCAGGTTGATGGTGAAGACCTCCGCCCCGAACTGGCGAAGCTGGACTGCGCCCTGCTGACCGATGACGATGCCGATCAGGAAGCTCATCAGGCCGATGATCGCCAGCGCGGTGACGCCGACGGTCTCGAACTGGCGCACCACCGCGTTGAAGCGGATCGCGCGCGGATGCCGGATCAGATGCCAGCTCGTGATCATGATCGCGCCGAAAAAGCCGAGCAGGCCGAGGAGGGTGCGGCCCGCCTGCATCGTGGCCTCCCCCATTTCGCCGAGCACGCGGAGGAACGGTGGGGTGTGATCCGGGCGTATCTTGAGCGGACGATCGGCGGCCGACACTTGCTCGATCAGATGGCCGGCGTCCTCGTTGGCGCCGGTAAGCGCGGCGCCGGTGTCGCGCATCAGCCTATGCACCAGCCACGCGCCGATCGTGTCGATATGGCCCACGCCCGAAAGATCGACTGTCTTCACATTACCGGGGATCGCAGCCAACCGGGGCCCCAGGGCGCTCGCTTCAGCGAGGGTCCAGTCTCCGGACAGGCGAAGCACGGAGCCGCCTTCTGTTTCGTCGGTCGTGAAATCGGCCCCGCTCATCACGCGCGACAGTGCTGCAAGTGGAGGGGTTGAGCAAGCATCCGATGGAGACTCGCGGCGAGCGGATATGGTTCCGTCTACGCAACGGTCTCGATGGCGGTGAATCCGGCCGATCGCAGCAGGTCCATCCAGATCCGCTCGTCCCAGTATCGGCGCGCCAGCTTGGATGTGGAGGGCGCTACAAACAATCGCGTATCGCCGATACGATCCGGCAGCGGGCCATAGGGCACGTCGCTCCGGCCAAGATAGCGCCTGGCCGCGAGCTTGCCGTTGAACGCAAGGAGACCGGGGGCGGCCGCCGCGATGCGTTCGGCCAGCCCGGCGGCGTCGAAATCCTTCCGCGCCAAATCTCTGTCCGCGCCGAAGGCATGTTTGCAGATATCGGTCAGGCCGACGCCATGGCGCGGCAGTTCCGGGTAATCCTGGGGCGCAAAGCGACGCGGCGTGACCCCGCCGCGATGCATCACGCCCCAGAACTCGTTCTGCGGATGCGCGTAATATGCCTGCTCCCGCGCGGAGCGCGTGCCGGGCGCGGTCCCGCAGACGACAAGCCGCAGCCCCGGCGGCAGCACGTCCGGAAGGATCGGCATTGGGCTTCCGGCTAGACTGCCTTTGCCTGGCTGGGCGTGTTGACGCCCATGCTCTGGAGGTAGCGCTTCACGTTGCGCGCGGCCTGACGGATGCGATGCTCGTTCTCGACCATCGCGATCCGCACGAAGCCTTCGCCATCCTCGCCATAGCCGACGCCGGGCGCCACCGCGACGCCGGCATGGGTGAGCAGCTGCTTCGAAAATTCCAGGCTGCCGAGATGCGCCACCGCCGGAGGTAGCGGCGCCCAGCAGAACATGCTGGCGCGCGACGGCGGGATTTCCCATCCCGCGCGTCCAAAGCTCTCGACCAGAACGTCACGGCGCTTCTTGTAAAGCTGGCGATTATTCTCGACGATATCCTGCGGCCCGTTGATCGCGGCGACCGCGGCGGCCTGGATCGGCGTGAAGGCACCATAATCCAGATAGGACTTCACCCGTGTCAGCGCAGCGATCAGTTTTTTGTTGCCGACCGCGAAGCCCATCCGCCAGCCCGCCATGCTGAACGTCTTGGACATACTGGTGAATTCGATCGCGACATCCTTGGCACCGGGCACCTGCAGGATCGAGGGCGTCGGATTGCCGTCATAATAAAGCTCGGAATAAGCGAGGTCGGAGAGCACCCAGACCTGATGCTCCTTCGCCCAGGCGACGAGACGCTCATAAAAGGCCAGGTCCACAACCTCGGCCGTCGGGTTGGACGGATAGCCGACGACCAGGATCGATGGCTTGGGCACGGTGAAGGCCATCGCGCGATCAAGCGACGACCAGTAGCGCTCGTCCGGCGTGGTCGGCACCGATCGGATCGTCGCCCCGGCGATGATG
>Ga0157380_10001147_pt1 | contig 17119 bp, 15 predicted proteins | sample S35metaG_FD_119757 | JGI IMG/M metagenome (GOLD analysis project Ga0157380, IMG submission 119757) | Switchgrass rhizosphere microbial communities from Kellogg Biological Station, Michigan, USA - S3-5 metaG | ecosystem: Host-associated > Plants > Roots > Rhizosphere > Soil | place: USA... | reverse complement strand
CCGATTTGAGGCTTGCGTTCGCCTGCTTTATGCACGTCAAACGGTCCTCAGCGCCCGGGAATGCCAGCCGATCAACTTGTTCTGAGACCAGCCAGAGCGATACCTTAACGCAGCTGTCAGCCAACCAGCCACAATAAACAACACAATGCCACGCCCCGATGGGCGCTCCGGTCGTCGCAGCAATCACAACCCCTGTCACTTTGATTGTGAGCGGGTTAGCTGTGCGTTTCGCGCGCCGATGAGCCTCGATAGCTGAGATCACATCGCGCATCCCTCTGGCGTTGCTGGCAGGGTTTTCTTTTGCAACGCCGCATCGGCGCGTTAGTCCGAAGGAACCACTGAAGGAGCGACGCGGATGTCCCGGAAAATTTCCTATGGCGGGGGCCATAAATTTCATGAGCACGCCAGGGCTAATTTTCCCGGCGCAGGCTTGCGTGGTTACTCGCTCTGTACAACACCAATCGAGATTCCCGATCCCACGGACCCGGATAAGATACTCAGTCGTGGCAGCGGTTTCTTCTATATGTATGAGGGCGTCCCCTACCTGGTTTCGGCATGGCACGTGTTTTCCGGTCGAGATGTCTTTTCGCGGCAAGCAATGTCACCGACCGGCTACGAGCCCCGCGTGTTCCGTTACTACGACCTCGAGATTAAATATGAAGGTGAGCGCGCGTTTCTTACCGCGAAGCCGCACACTATCGAACTCACAAACGAAGGGATTGAGCTATTTCGCAGCCCCCCGCACGTGTTAGATGAGCCGATTGACATTGCGGCGATACCTCTGCGTGAGGACATTGGCTTTCATGGCCGGCCAGACGGTTCCGAACGCGACCGAAACACCCGGTTCATAAATGAAAACGCTCAGGGCCTTATGCCCACCAATGCTGGCGATGATTGTTATGTACTCGGGTATCCGCTGAGCAATTACATCGGATTTCGACCGCCGCTATGGCGCAAACTTAGTATTGCGACAGACACGATCTTGCCCACAGAAAACTTACCGATGTTTCTGTTGGACGGCCCGACACGGGAAGGCTTCTCTGGCGGCCCCGTGATCCGGATGAGCAAGGCACTGATTGAAGATTCCGATCGGCGATTTTCCTTTCTCGAAGTCGAAACCGCGCTCTTCATCGGGGTTTATGCCGGCCGATTGTCCGGCAATGCATATGGCGACGATCCGCAGATCGCTTACGCATGGTATGATGTATTGATCCCCGAAATCATCGACCTCTTGTATAAGGGGCGAGGTGCTGCGGTGAGCATTCATCATGCGGCCGGAGACGAAATTGACACCGCCAACGAATCTATATTTTCGATGGATCACTGATGTGAGGTGAGCGCCCACTAGCGCATTTGGGTAGGCTGGTCTCTGGAGACTTCTACCGAAGGCGAGCAGGCGGCCGCGCAGCAGCTATTCACCGAAGTGCGAGGCGATGCCCATAAATCAGCAGCCGTGCGAGAGCACCTGATAGCCCGGCAGCGCCTCCCGGCCTAACCAAGCACCGTAGCCAAACTTACCCCGCTGGCGTTGCTGGCGGGTTCTTTTGTTGCCATATCGCCTCCACATCAAACCGCCCGCTATTCTGGCGGCGGTCGCTCCGCCGTCGCAACCGGACTAAACATCCAAGCGCGCTTCGCCCCGCTGTGCGTCCGCTGGCGCCCTCGCGATGTAGGAAGCCGTCTGCCAGCCAGCGCGCCTCGTGCCGAAGGAGCCGCCCCTCAGAAGCCGAGCGCGCGCGCTCCGTTCACCACGCGCGCGGCATGGGCGCGGGGCGTAACTCCCTTCTGCAGGGCGGTCAGGTCCGGCACCTCAACCCCCACGTGGAAGTCGGGCGGCAGCACCTCCAGCATCTCGGCCAGCGGCAGCTCGCCTTCGCCGGGCCGTTCAGCCTCTTCCGCTGCCATCTCGGCAATGCGGATGCGCGCAGCCTTTGCCTTGCCATGCTCCTTGGCCAGCAACTTGAACCGGGGATCGTCGCGCACGAACTCGACATTCTCATTCCGCCAGCGTCTACGCATGCCCGGTTCCTCTGATTGCTTCATCTGATGAGCCCATCGGCGATGTGTAAGTTTCAGGGTCGCCTTGCAGTTCGCTCGCCGCCTCCCGCATGGATTGCTCCAGGGCCTCAGCTTGCCTCGCATAGTGTTCGGCGTTCTGGAGATGCCAACTGACCATCTTCGGATTGTCAGCGAAGTCCTTATCCTTGGACAACGCGCGGCATTGCGCTTCGAGCGCGCGGAATGGCGGGAGGTTGTAGATGACTGCTGGAACGTTCCCGAGCTTGAGTGCGGCACCAATTGCATTCCAAAGGGCATATGGATAGTCCACGGCTACAAACCGCCCATCCAATACCCCCCAATTCGAAATCTGTAGATCGCCCGCCAACACAAAGGGAACCGAGCGAAATGCCATTATCGGAGCGGGCCCCTTTGCCCGCTGTGCTGCGAGGTAGCGCCCGTCCGGGCTTATCCAGACAGCACGGGCAACCAGAGCAAGCATCTCTTCCGATGCGTGCTGACAGAACAGCATTTCCGACACGTTCTCGGAAAACAGATGATTTTCAAAAGTCGTGGAGCAGCCGACCTTTATCACCGTGTCATCGGCAAATGCGCACGCATAGACGGTTCGAGTGCCGCCCTCGCCAAGTAGTTCCCCGCACAACGAAGCCGGATCATGCTCCCATGCCTCCTGAAACCTATCGCTGTTCATCGCCGATCTATCGCGTGCGCCGACCCATTAACAGAATCTCTACAATAGACTTCCCGCGCAGTTCGGCCCGCCGTTCGTTCGTCATGGGCCGCAAATCATAGCCGTGCGCGCGCAGGCGGTTGTGGGCTCGCTCGATGCGCTCGCGGAATGCGTCGCTTTCCTCTGGATCAGGCTGACGCTGCTCCAATCGCACCACACGATGTTTGATACCGTTAATCATTTCTTGCCCTCCAATGCGGCGATGCGCCGTTCCAATTCACCAGTTTCGATAATCTGCCGATGGCCCGTCAGCAGCGCCATTACGCGCCCCGCTTCATCCGGGGTGACATCGCCGGCCGCAACTGCCGCGAGTAAGGTGGCCGATGCATCCACCGCATCTTCGATCGAGCGAACCGGCGGAAGCGCGATTGAGATGGGCGCGTCCTTACGAGGCGGCGCAATGCGATCCAGGCAGAGGCGCAGGGCTGGGCCGTCTCCGGCAAGCGCCAGATCAATCGCCTTCTGCGTCAGCGCCTCGTGCTGTCCCTCAAGCAACTCCTCGACGGCACGCGTAACCCGGTGCCGGGCACCCTTGGGCTTGCCCCCGAGCTGATTGCCCTCCGCGAATGTGCCGTCCGTATTTCGGCCGTTATTAATCGGTTCAGTCACCCCCGAGCTCCCATAACAAAATTGCTCCCTCATGATCCCGGCGATTGAAGACAGCTCGCCGCCGATCGCCGGCAATAGCAATCGCGCTGTTTTCATCGATCAAGACAATGCGCCGGCTCCGAAGCCAAACGGCCAGGCCTTCATATTCACCGTCACGGGAGCAACCGAATAGATCGACCGGAGACCAGCCTAATTCGGTGGCGCGAGCAGCCCAGCCTTCATCCGCGATCCTGGCCGCATCCGCGACAATCTCAAGCCACGCCGATGGAGTTGTGGTGCGAGGAGCAGGCATCAATCGGAGCCTCTTCAATCCTAAAGTCAACTCTTCGGGAAGCAGTGTTCCACCTGTTCCATCCCTAGAGAGTGGAACAGTGGAACACGCCTCATTATTGGCTGATTTCTGCGGAAAGTTATGTTCCAAACGGGTGGAACAGGCCAGGGTGGGGCTGGAACACGTCACGGCCTGTTCCACCTGTTCCATCGGCGTTCCAAGCTCTGTTCCATGAAGACGCGCAAGAGTCTGAGAAGCGAGAGCCTTAAGCGACATTTTCAGCCCCCTTGTAAGCCTTCAGCGTCCGATTGACCGTTCCCAATCCAACGCCGACTTCAGACGCTATCTCGCGCTGCGTCAGCCCCTCCTCGTGAAGCTGGAGGATCTGTGCGGTGCGTACGTCATCCAGGGACTTGGTAAACCATAGGCCTTCATTGAGCGTGGCCTCAAATGCTTCGGCGTCGGGACCAGAGAAGCCGCGGGACTTCGTGAACGTCACAATAAACCGCGCGCCTTCGGAGGGGTTATAGTCTGTTGGCCGAGCCAGCTTGACCACGGAGTCCATCACATCCTCTCGCTTCGACGTACCGCGCTGCTCTCCCCCCTTGCCGGCGTGGTGTACGAACAGAACGGTTCGCCCTTTCCGCCGCTGCTCAAGCGCCCAGCCCTGTATCAGTCCCCAGCTCTCGGCCTCGTTTTCCTTACCGGCCCGACAGATCGTAGAGATGTTGTCCACCACGATCAGCGCGGCATCGCCGATAAGTGGCTCAAGCTGCTTTTGCCCTTCGGGGGTCGAAAGATCGGGCCCGCCAAGCTCGAACAGATCATAAGGCAGAAGGCGGATGAAGTCGGCCGCTGGTGGCTCACCCGCATTATGTGCGACAATATCGGCCAAGCGCTCCTGTAGCGCTACCGCAGGCATCTCTCCGTCGAGCAGCAAGACTTTTCGCGGGCCATCGGCTCGCCAGCGGAGATAAGAGCCGCCACTGGCGACCGCGTAAGCCACATTGAGCGCGAAATGCGTCTTGCCGACCCCGCGAGGCGCGAAAACCATCGCCAAGCCCTTTTCCGGCAACCAAGGCGCCAACAGCGTGTTGCGCGGGGGAAATTGCCTCGCAAGGAACGCGTCGAGCGCTATGGCCTCGATCTTCGGGATGAGAGGTTCAACATTCTCGCCAAGAGCGGCTTGTGCCGCAGCATAATCACGCGGCATTCGCTGCCTCCATCGCTCGGATTTCCGGAAGCCGGGAAGGAGCAGACAGCGTGGCGATCAACGCCTTGCCCAGCGCAGCCGTGCCTACGAGCAGCGATTGAGCAATCCTCAACTCGCGGACTTCCGGTGCAGTCCAGTCCACGATGCAGACCCCGTCACCACCGGCGCGGAGCCAGTCGAGCGGGGTGGCGTGCACCGGGAAAGGCTCGTCCGCGTCCCACGGGTTGCGGTGCGTCCAGTTGTCCTGGCCCAGCGCCCAACCAAGGCCGGAACGTAGCCACCATTTCGAAGGCTGGAGAGACCGCCAGGCGACCAGATCGATGATCTCGCCGTCATGGATTACAGGCTGGACCAGGTGCAGTGGACCATCACCGGGCACATACAGGCCATGGTCAGACACCGTGGCGCTGACCACACCGAAAGGCGCTTGCACCGCCCCAAGCCTGGCGATTGTCACTGACGACACCCCGAGGCCAACAAGCTGGTCAAGGTGAGGCTGGCGAATACGATCGCATGCCGCGTTCATTTCGGATTGAAGATCGGTCATGGCTCACCGATCCTTCCGAGCCTGCACGGCGCATAGACCGGCAACAGCTCTAGCGCCCGAGCCACCGCCTGTTCACGGGTTGGATACCGCTCAAACACGCCCCAAGAGCCACCGGATGCACTTTCATGGCCGACTGTCCATTCATCGGCGCAGGAGCGCCAGACGTGTAACTCGCCATGGCCCGCACTATGGCTTTGCCGTTTGAAGGGGAGGACGTTGCTCATATCACGCCTCCCTCGAAAGCGAGGGCTGCGATCAGTGCCGAACGGCTTGGATCGAGACCGAACCTCGAGATGAGGAATTGTAATCTTATGGCGGTGAGCCTATTGTCCGTTTCGTCGTTGTTGCTGTCGATGACATTCACGGAGGGCTGTCCCGAATGCGACGGGCAGCCCTCTTTGCTATGCGTGAGTGTGCGCCTCCGCGTTACGCTGATAGACATGGCGGATCACGCTGCGACTAGCTCGGATGTTGACTGAAATCGTTGTTTGGCGGCCAGCCAAGCGAGATAGTCGCCCCAACGATACCGAACGAGATGCCCGTCTTTGATAAACGGTTGGGCGTCGATGCCGCTCAATCGTTCCTTGTGCAGCCGGCTGGCCGGTACTCTGCGCACAGCCGCCATTTCCTCAGTTGTCAGTAGATCGTCATCGTGTCGCATGATGCTTCTCCGTCGAATGTGACGGACACCCATAGAAAGCATCAGAACTGTCTGAGGAAGCGCGACAGTTCGACACAACAGTTCGACAGTCAAACGGTTAGCTACGCGCAGGCCGGCGACCACCCTTACCCTGGCCAGACATGCGGCCAGTGATGCTTGTCACTTTCGCCGGCTCACCAACGCGGCGGTCCCAACGCTTCGCAATATGGTCGCTGCGGACCTCCCCGATGCGAATGCCTGCCTCATCTAATTCCGCGGCGACCCGCTGTTCCTCTGCGTCGCGATCTGGAACGACCGCCTGTAACGGCGGGATTGTCTTTTCGTCAGCATCCGCTGCCTTGGGCAAGCCGATTGCCATACCATCGACTTCGGCGAATTCTAGGCCGAAGGCTGTCCAGTCTCGCCCATCCACGCGAGCGCTGAAATCGCCGCGCTCCCAATCGTCGCAACGTGCTTTCTGCCAGAAGCCAACGGGAAATCGCGTGTCTTCCTGGCGTACATCGTTGCAAAAAACATATTGGGTTCTGGCCGCAACCAACCCCAAATGCAGGCGGTGGTACATCGTCTGCAAGCCCCCAAAACCGTGATAGAATCGCCGAGAAAAGTCATTTGCCGAAAACCATTCTCCGGCTGGAGAAAGCTTTTCATGCAAGATTATAGGCCTATTGAAGGCTATCGGTCCGACACCGTTTCCGAGTGATCGACCTCCCGCATGGGGTGGTTTGCGTGGCGGTGTATCTTTCATGCGGCATTCTTACGGATTGGAGAAACGTTTGGTTTTTCTGCCTCCTCCACCAATCGGGCGAGAAAATCAGCCCACGCCTGCAGGGCTCGCCGCTTCTCATCCGTGTAGGCGTGCAGATTATAGACACCCCTAATGCCAGCCGTTTCGCCGGATTTATGATTGATGACCTTCTCCGTCACCTCAATCGGAATGCCGAGAGCCTGCATCTGTGTCGTGCCGGTCCGGCGAATGTCGTGAAGGCGCCACGGAGACAGGAAAACGATTTCGGGTTGGTCGCCTAGCGCCTCAGCTCGCTCATCAGCCATTTTTTGGAGGATAGGCAACATCAGCCGATCGATGCGAAGCTTGAGCTTGCTGAAGCCAGAGATCGGGGTCGTGCCTGTAGTGGTGAACACATGGCCTTTGCGCTTCCACCCGTTGCCGGCAGCAAGGCTATTCAGCACGTCAACGGCCATCGGCGTAAGCGGGACAAGATGATTCTCGCCATTCTTGGTCCGCTCTCCGTCCTGTCGCCACATGGCGCGCATCTCAGACAATTCCGACCACGGCAGTTCGGCGACTTCCGATCGGCGTTGCAGCGTCAGCATCAGAAGCCGGATGAACTGCCCGAAGGGTCGATCAAGCTGAAATGTTACCTGCCATAGCGCCACCAGTTCATCCGGCGTCAGCACGCGCTTCCGAGCCTTCACCGCTGGGGGCGCCGCACATATCGGCGAGGTGTGTAGATCCCCGCGTTCCAGGGCCCAGGCGAACATCTTACGCAGGACGGCATGGGTATTGCGGGCGAGGGCGGGGCGGTCCCGGAGTTTGTCGATCAGCGCGGTAACTTCATGCTTCTTGATCTCTGGGAGCGGGCGCCCCTTCAGCGCCGGGACGGCATGAAGCTCAAGCTGGCGCTTCGCCTCCGCCCAACTGTCTCCCCATTCCAGCTTCAGATAATTGTCGCCGAACGCCTCGACATATTTCGAGAATTCCAAGTCTACGGCGGCGCGCTTGCGTTCCTTGGCCACGACCGCAGGGTCATCTCCCATCTTGACGCTGATCAGAATGTTCTCGGCGCGCGCGCGAGCCTTTTCACATGTCCACGGGGATCCGTGAATGCCAATCGTGATCCGCTTGGCGGGCCGGCCTGGCAATCGGTACTGCACGACGTACGACCGGACGCCCTTCGGCGTGACGCGCAGGCCGAACCCGCGCAGCTCCGTATCCCAGAAATAGGCATCGCCTTTCGCTGGCACCGGAGCCGCATCGACATTGCGCTTCGTGATCTTCAAGACGGCCACTCATGGCTCCACGTAATCGGCACGTAATCACTACAGCTGAAAGTGGTCGCAATCAATCGAAACTAAATACAAGAACGTGTGAGGAACACTGGCGGATTTGAGCGCCTGTCTGAAACCGTCCGAAACTGGCTGAAAAGGCGAGCACAAAACTACGAATCTGAGGGTCGGACGTTCGAATCGTTCCGGGCGCGCCAACTTCCTAATCGCAGCAGCGGCGGCCAGATGCGGAATTAGCGTAGCTTTCGTGGCGGACTTCCCTGCCTTGCCGGGCATCTGAACGACCGTCTGTGGGACTTTCCTGCCGTTCGCCTGTGACATGTGAAACGGCAGCTCTGATCAGAAGCCGACGCTCAACGTCAGCCCCACCGACATTTCGGAACAGCAGAATTTGGGCCGTCAGCGGCACGGCGGCTTTAAGTCTGCGCTGTCCGGATAACCGCCGTTCCCTACCGAAAAATCGCACAAAACGTGGCGATCCACTGGCGACGCTCTCGCCGTGTCGAGTTCACTCATCGCCAGTGCAAAGTTCAATCACCAATCTGCCGCGTTCAATTCCGTGATTGCTTGGGCGCGTAGACGATGGGCTTGGCAGCCGCCCTGATTGGTTCGGGCAACGCGAGCGGCAGTACCCGCTTCACCGGCGGGCTTACTGCCGTCAACTGATCGGCCGGCAAGGCGATGCCGCCGTCCGCTACGACGAGATCCGGATTCGCGCGCGGCGTTTTCAGCCCCGTCAGCGGCGATACGCCATCCTCGCTTGACGCGTCGCCTCTGGATCTGATCAGGGCCGCGGTCATGACAGGAGGGTTCGTGATCGGCCAGGCACCCGGCGACGCCACCTCAGGCGGCGTCACGATCGGGGGCACCGTTACCACCGGGGGTGGTGCGGTTGGCGGCTCTCCTGTCGGCGGTTCGACGGGCGGTATCACCACTGGCGTTACCACGATCGGTAAGACCGTCAGCGCGCCATCGACATAGCCGATGACATAATTGCCCGAGTCGAGCGTACCGCCCGCCGCATCGCCGGCAACAATCGCGTAGGGGCCATCGGCGACGCTGGCGCTAGACGTTGTACCCGCGCTTGTTTGGGTCACTGTGCCAATGATCTCGCCGTTCTTCAGGCCGGAGGCGGTGAATGCGCTGCCGGCAAAAGTATAGGTATCGCCATAGGTCTTGGCCGCATCGTTCGCAATGATCAGCAGCGCGGCGGGAGTCAGGATCAGCGTGCCATCGGCGTAGCTGGTGGTGTAGTTAGCGGCGTTGAAGGTTCCCCCCGACGCGTCACTGGCGACGATCGCGTAGGGACCATCCGCCACGTTTGCGGTGGGGGCCGCGCCGGCGCTTGCCTCGAGCACAGCGCCCACCGTGTCGCCGTTCTTAAGGCCCAACGCAGTGAACGCGTCTCCGACGAAGGTGAACGCATCGCCGTAGGTCTTGGCAGCGCTGTCGGCTGTGATCGTCAGTGTGGCCGGCGTCACCGAAAGGAGACCATCGGCATAGCTGGTGACATAGTTGGCGGCGTCGAAGGTACCCCCGGCCGCACCGCTGGCGACGATCGCGTACGGCCCACCGGCAACGCTTGCAGTGACCGCGGCGCCGAGGCTCGCCTCGGTCACCTGACCGATGGTCTCGCCGTTCCTCAAGCCGGAGGCTGTGAAGGCGGTGCCGTCAAAGGTGTGGGTGTCGCCATAGGTTTTGATGGCATTATCGGCGGTGATCACCAGTATCGCCGGCGTCACGCTCAGCACGCCGTCCGTGTAGCTGGTGACATAATTGTCCGTATCGAACGTGCCACCGGTCGCGCCGCTGGCGGCGATCGCATAGGGACCGCTGGCAACACTAGCGGTGGCGATCGCACCGGCGCTGGTCTCGAGGACTGCGCCGATCGTCTCGCCATTGCGCAGGCCGGAGGGGGTGAACGCACCGCCGGCGAAAACAGCGAGGTCGCCATAAGTCTTGGTGGCGCTGTCTGCCCTGACTAGCAGCGCGGCGGGAGTCACCGTCAGCGTGCCATCGGCGTAACGGGTGGTGTAGTTGGCGGCATCGAAGGTGCCGCCCGACGCGCCGCTGGCGGTGATCGCATAGGGGCTGTCCATCACATTCGCGGTGGCCGCTGCGCCGGCGCTCGCCTCGAGCACCGCGCCGACCGTGTCGCCGTTCCGCAGCCCTGACGCAGTGAACGCGCTTCCGGCAAAGGCGAGCACATCGCCATAGGTCTTGGCAATGCTGTCGGCGGTAATCAGCAGTGCGGCAGGGGTGATGGTCAGCCCGCCATCGACATAGCTCGTGATGTAGTTGGCAGCATCGAAGGTGCCGCCAGCCGCGCCGCTGGCGACGATCGCGTACGGCCCGCTGGCGACGCTCGCGGTGGCCACTGCACCGGTGCTCGTTTCACTGACCCAGCCGATGGTCTCGCCGTTTCGAAGACCGGAGGCCGTGAAGGCGGTGCCGTCAAAGGTGTAGGTATCGCCATAGGTCTTGGTGGCGTTGTCCGCAGTGATCGCCAGTGCGGCCGGCGTGATTGCGGCAGCTGTCACTCCGCTTCCCGCGAACAGGGCGTAGCTTGCTGCGTCGCCGCCGGTCAAAGTGTAGCCGCTGAAGTTCGCCTGCTTGGCGCTTCCCGCATTCTCGTCGGCGAAAGCGATCGTGCCGCCGCTCAGGGCGACTTGCACGGTCCCGCCGACGGTCGCATCGCCGCGAAAGCCGGCGACCGCGTCGACTGTCCCGTCATAGACCTTGTCGTTGGCGCCCACGAACGCCCACATATAGGAGGTGAAGCCGGTATAGGCATTCGGGGCCGCGTAGCCATTCTCGGGCGAATAATAGATCGTCACCGAGGAGGAAGTGACCGGGAACAACGAGAGATGGACGGTGCCGCCGGCCGTGCCGCCGGTTCCGTCATTGTCCGCGCGCAGCACCACCGAGCCGCCGCCGCTGGCGGTGACCGCTTCGTTGAGATCGATGTCGTGGTCAGCATTCAGCGCGATCAGCGCGCCCGCGCCGCTGGCGGTAAGCGCACCGTTGATGACGACATCCTCGCCGGCGTTCATCTCGATCAGCGTACCCGCGGCGCTCGCGGTGAGCGCACCGCCGACGACGATATCGCGCCCGGCGACGAACCGCATCGCCGAACCCGCGGTGCTCGCCGTCATCGCAGCATCGACCAGCACGTCGTTGCCGGCGCGCAGCTCGAGCGTCTGCGGCGTCGTCCAGGTTATCGCGTCGGCGACGGTGATGTCGTGGTCCGCCTGGATCACGCGGTTCGAGGTCGCGAGGCTGAGCGTCACCTGCCCGGGGGTCTCGTCCCCGCCGGTAGTGGCGATCTTGTAATCGAGCGGATCCAGCAGCCACAGGCCAGCCTTGCCGCGAGGCGCCAGCGTGTCGACGGTGACGCCGCCGCTGATCACGCGCTTGCCCGACGTTTCGACGAGTCCGCCGTCGCCGCCAGCGGGGCCGCCCCGCGCGCTGATTGTGCCGAGCGCTGTCGTGTCGCCGTCCGACCACAGCACGACCGTACCGCCATTCCCCGCCGCAGTAGCGTCGGTGTGGATCGCGACACTCCGTTCCATCGTCACGGTCGCGGCATTGGCGACGCCGGGATCCTTGCCCTGGTATCCGCCGCCGATCAGGATCGAACCCCCTCCCGCGTGACCGGAGGCGTCGAGCCTCGCGGTGCCGGTCAGGGTGACCGCTTGCCCGGTGACGACGATTTTGCCGCCGCTTTGTCCCGCGGCGGCGCCGGACACGTCGAGGCTGCCACTCACCGTCACGGCGCTGCCGCCCGGCGCACCGACCAGCCTGATCGTGCCATTGTGGTTCTCGAAGGAGCGCGCCTCGATCAGACCGCTATTGTTAACCGCGGTGCGGAGCAATTGGCCGGCGGCGTCGCCGCTCATTACCACCGTGCCCCCATTGGCGCGGAGCACGCCGCCATTGCGGGCCAATGCGGCGAGCGCGCCGGTCTCGACCGCGACATTGAGCAAGCCGTCGCCCACAACATCGAGCGTGATCGCTTCGCCGGCCGCCAGCGCGACCGTGCCGAGATTCGCCTGGATCAGCCCGTCATTGCTGACGCGCGCGCCGAGCAAAGCGACATAGCCGCCATCGGCGATAATGCTGCCTTCGTTGCGGACGGCGCCGCCGCCGCTTCCGGAAAACCGATACCGCCCGGCCATGAAATCGGCGTCGCCGAGATCGAGCGTCGATGCGACCAAGCCGCCAACATCGACTTGCGCGCCTTTCCCGAACAGCACGCCATTGGGGTTGACCAAGAACACCTTGCCGTTGGCCGAAAGACTCCCGAGGATCACCGAGGGATCGGCGCCGAGCACGCGGTTGAGCGCGATGGCGTTGGCGTTGGGCTGAACGAATGATACCGAATTGCCCGCCGCGATATCGAAGCTCTGCCACTCGATCGCGGCATTCTGGCTCGCCTGGTTGACGACGACCGTTGTTTCGCCGCGCGAGATGCTGGCCGTGCCCGCGGAGACGGTGCCTCCGATCGGCAGATCCTGCGCCGTCGCAGCCGAGCTGAGCGCGATCGAGGCAAACAGGGAATAAGGGATCGCCTTGGCCAGACCGCTCAGCGCGGTCGAAGCGAACAACAGGGCAAGGGTAATGGGGCGAGTGATCGGGCGTCGCGGCGCGGAGCCGATCGCCGAAGGATGTCGGGGCGAGGCCGTCACCGTGCGATGCGCAGCGACCGAGGCAAATTCTGACATGGCCATCTCGAGAGGCGCCGGGAAAGAGCATCCGCGCCCGTCGCAGCGTCGAGGGGAGCGCCGTATTAAATAGCTTCGTATAATTTAAATATTATCGCCATTATCTAGAGGAATCGTTGCCTAAATTCTAATATACACTAGGTATACATATCTAGAGGTACAAATATACCGACCTAATTGTAAGGACGTAATCGAAAAAATGTCTTCTACATCTTATTAGAACGTATCGAAACAGAATTTCATTGGCCTAATAAATCTCGGAAGCGGGATAGAACGTTGCCGATCCCAGCTCCAGTTCTAGCTCGACCTTGCCTTAGTGCTACGGCGAGCATGCTCTTCGGCCACTTCTAGATGTATCGCGCCCACAACATCATTAACCGCGGTATAAGAGCGTTCGAGCTCTTGCGCTTGGCGTCTCATGTGGAATTGTAGATTGTCTGCGTGAGACATGCTTCTAATCCTGCTAAGGCGGGAGTTTTCCAGCTACTCTCGGTCGCCGACGGCCCAGAGGATTCGACGATGGGCGTTCTTTCGCACCCGTGCGTTAACAAATCGAGCAAACACCCCCTCGTGAACATAAGGCGCAATATAAAATAGCGAGAGATCTGCGTTATACGACTCTGTGCCTAATTAAGATTATAGGCAAGGATTACTTGAACACAGTCAGCGCCGGACTTGATCGGCTCCGTAATGAATTCTTAACAACTAATAAAGAACATTCACTGTAAGCCTGGTCACGACGCTCTTTCTCTCCGAGGAATCGGGCAGCGACGTTTCCGGTCGACGTAGTATTCGGCTGTACACCTGACTTCCTACGTGCACACCTCAACGCTGCTTGAGGGGCTCACGCTCTAATGACGCGCCAGCACTTGAGACAGTCATGTTCAAATCACGCCATGTCGCGTGGGCATTGCTCGCCACGACTCCAGCTTTACACGCACAGCAAGTGCCCAGTGCGGGTACGCAACTTCAGCAACTGCCGCAGCCACAGGCGGCCGAAAGCCTATCCCCTGATCTGGTGATCCCGCGAACCGTCGCGCCCAAGGCTATTCCCGGTGGCGCGTCCGTCCGGGTGCAATCGCTTCATGTAACGGGGCAAACCCAATTTTCCGAAGGCGAGCTTGTTTCCGCATCGGGTTTCTCGCCCGGCACCGAGCTGACATTCTCCCAGCTTCGCGAGCTCGCGACCCGCATCATGGGACATTATCACGCCCGAGGTTATTTCCTGGCCCAGGCGTATCTGCCAGAACAGGACGTGCAAGACGGCGCGGTGACGATCACCATAGTGGAAGGTCGCTACGGCAAGATCGCCTTGCACAACGGCGCGAGCCTTGCGGACAGCATACCGACGCGGATCCTCGATGGCCTCGAAGAAGGAGATCTGGTCGCGAACGCGCCACTCGAGCGCCGCCTGCTGCTGCTTTCGGACATTCCGGGCGTACGGGTGAAGGCCACGCTTGCACCGGGCGACGCGGTCGGCACCTCCAATCTTCTTGTCGACCTCGTCCCAGGTCCGAAGATCAGCGGCAATCTCGAGGCGGACAATGCCGGCAGCCGCTACACCGGCGCCTATCGGTTCGGCGGCACTCTCAACGTCAACAATCCGGCGGGCATCGGCGATATGCTCAGCCTGCGCCTGCTCGCATCGGACGGCGGTCTCGCTTATGGCCGGGTTTCCTATCAGGCACCTCTCGGTAGCGTGACGCTGGGCGCCGCCTACGCCCATCTGCGTTACTCGCTGGGCCGCGAGTTCGATGCGCTGGATGGTTCCGGCAACGCCGACATCTTCAGTGCCTATGCCAGCTATCCGCTGATACGCTCGCGCCGCGCGAACCTCTACGCGCTCGCCGGCTTTGATTACAAAATGCTGCGCGATAGGATCGGTCTGTTTTCCAGCGATTCCGACAAGCGCATCAAGGCGGGAACGCTTGGTATTTCCGGCGACTTCCGCGACGGCATCGGCGGATCGAATGTCTATTCGGCCGGCTGGACGATGGGACATCTCAATATCAGCAGCCCGGCCGAACGTCTGGCGGATGCAACGACCGCTCGCAGCGCCGGCAGCTTCAACAAGGTCCAGGCGAGCTTCGCGCGATCACAGTCGGTTGTCGGCCCCTTTTCGCTCTATGGAGCGGTGCGCGGCCAATACGCCTTCAACAATCTCGACAGCTCGGAGAAGATGGAGCTGGGCGGCGCCTATGGCGTGCGGGCCTATCCGGAAGGCGAAGCGTTCGGCGACATCGGCTATCTCGCGACGGTCGAAGCCCGGCTCATGCTCGGCGGGCAGCGCGAAACCCTCCCCGGACAGTTTGAGGTGTTCGGCTTCGTCGATACCGGCGAGGTTCGATATACCAAGGACCCTTGGTTCCCCGGGGCGAACAGCACCCGCCGCAGCGCCTATGGCGCCGGCGTGAGCTGGGCCGGTCCTTACGGCCTGCTCTTCAAGGGCACCTACGCACGCAAGCTGGGTACCGGCCCGGCCACTTCGGCACCCGATCGCGACGGGCGCTTCTGGTTTCAGATCGTGAAGATTTTTTGACGAACGGCAGCGAATGCCGAGGCCGCGTACTCAACGCGCTAAAAGGATAACGACGATGACCAGCACCGATCGCCGCAAGATCAGGCTATTTGGAACTACAGCTCTCGCGAGGTTCGTCGGGTTCGTTGCCCTCGGCGTCGTTGCGCCACTCGCCAGCCCGGCCGTGGCACAGGCGCAGACACTTCCCACGGGCGGCTCCATCGCCGCGGGCACCGCAACTGTCACGACCGCGCCCAGCAAGGTCACGGTCAACCAGACGAGCCAGAATGTCGTTCTGAACTGGCAGGCATTCTCGATCGGCCAGGACGCGAGCGTCGTTTATGTCCAGCCCAACAGCAGCTCGGTCGCACTCAACCGTGTCGTCGGGCCCGATCCTTCGAGCATCCTCGGAAGGTTGTCGGCCAACGGCAAGGTGTTCCTGATCAATCCTAACGGCATCGTCTTCGCCAAGGGCGCAAACGTCAATGTCGGCGGCCTGGTCGCCTCGACCCTTGACCTGTCCGATGCGGACTTCATGGCGGGGCATTATGCCTTCGCCGGGCGCGGCGGGACTGTGGTGAACGAAGGCTCGATTGCAGCCGATGGGGGTTATGTCGCCCTGCTCGGCGGTCATGTCGACAATCGGGGCGTTATCCGCGCCAATCTGGGCACGGTCGCGCTGGCCGCGGGCGATGCGATCACGCTCGATGTTGCGGGCGACGGGCTACTCAACGTCGCGATCGATAAGGGCGCGGCGAATGCACTGGTGCAGAATGGCGGTCTGCTGCAAGCCGATGGCGGGCAGGTGCTGATGACGGCGCAGGCGGCCGGCGCCCTGCTGCGGACGGTCGTCAATAACACCGGCGTCATTCAGGCGCGCTCGCTGGCTAACCGTGACGGCAGGATCATGTTGCTCGGTGACATGCAGAGCGGCATTGCCAATATCGCGGGCACCCTTGACGCCAGCGCCCCGAACGGGGGCGACGGCGGTTTCATCGAAACCTCGGCAGCAACGGTCAATATCGCCCCCGACGCGCATGTCACAACGGCCGCGCCCTTGGGCGTCACCGGTACATGGTTGATCGATCCGGCTGACTTCATCGTCGGTGCGGGCGGCAACATTTCGGGCGCAACGCTCTCGACACAGCTAGTGACCAACAATGTCGTGATCAGTACGATCCCGCTGCCCGGCGACCTCAGCACCGGCAATGGCGACATCATCATCAATGACGCGGTTGCCTGGTCCGCCTCGGGCAATGCAACGACGCTGACGATGAACGCCTTTGGCGATGTGATCATCAATGCCGCGATCAGCGCGACCAACGGCAATATTGTCGCCTGCTGCGGTCGTGACGTCGTCGTCAACGGGGCACTCACCACCGTTAACGGCAGCATTTCGCTGAGCGCCGGACGGGACATCCGGGTGTTCCACGCGATGACCACCACTGATGGCAATGTCCGTCTCTGCGCCGGCCACGACGTTCATATCGACAACGCCGTGACCCTGACCCGCGGCAGCACTATTCCCGCCCAGAGCCTCGGCTTGCCAGTGGGGCTGACGTTGATTGCCGGGGCAGACGGCACTGGCCCCGGTGTCAATGGCGGAACGATTATCTTCGCACCGCTGGCTGCGCCCACGACGGTCACGGTCGCACCGGTGGCGATCTACTATAATCCGGTGTCCTATGCGGCGCCGACCGATTTTTCGACAAGGTTCGTCCTGACCGCAGGCGCTGCGCTCACCCAGCGAATGCTGCTTTACCCCAATGGTGACAAGGTATTCGACGGCACGAATGCCGCTG
>Ga0157380_10001146_pt1 | contig 17126 bp, 15 predicted proteins | sample S35metaG_FD_119757 | JGI IMG/M metagenome (GOLD analysis project Ga0157380, IMG submission 119757) | Switchgrass rhizosphere microbial communities from Kellogg Biological Station, Michigan, USA - S3-5 metaG | ecosystem: Host-associated > Plants > Roots > Rhizosphere > Soil | place: USA... | reverse complement strand
GGTGACCTCATGGCCAGGATCAGCACAGATGTCAATGAAATTGAATATTCGATTTTGAATGTAATGGAGTCCCTGTTTAAGGAACCCATTGTCATCATCGGCAGTATCACATTTATGTTGTTTACCAGTGTGAGCTTGACACTCTTCGTTTTTGTACTCATCATTTTTACTGCTGTCATTGTTGGACGCATCAGCAGGAACCTTAAACGTCAGTCCAAGGTAGTACAACAACAAGCTTCTGACCTGATGATTCATGTTGAGGAGAGTCTCAATGGCATGCGCATCGTGCAAGGATTTAATGCGCAGGAGTATCAACAAAGCAGGTTTGGAAAAATCAGTGACAATTACCGCCGGTTGCTTACCAAGATTATGTATCGCCGTGACTTGTCTTCGCCCTTGTCAGAAGTACTCGGCATCACCATTGTTTCTGTATTACTTTGGTACGGTGCACGATTAGTTTTCCGAGCAGAACTTCAACCTGAAACATTCTTTGCTTTTCTATATGCATTCTTCAATGTGATTGCTCCATCAAAATCATTTTCATCAGCCTATTACCATATTCAAAAAGGACTAGCAGCTGTAGATCGTGTCAATGAAGTGCTTCACAATACGGAAGAAATCAAGCAGGTAGAAAACGCAAAACCCATCACCTCTTTCCAAAAAGAAATTGAGTTTAAAGATGTAGGCTTCCAATACCTGAAAGATGGTGAATGGGTCCTCAAGCATATTAATCTTCGGATTCCAAAAGGACAAGTGGTAGCTATTGTAGGTTCAAGTGGGTCTGGGAAATCAACCTTAGTTGACTTGCTTCCAAGGTTCCATGATGTTTCTGAAGGAAGTATCGTGATCGATGGGACAGATATACGCGATGTCAATATTAAACAACTCCGGAGTTTGATGGGTATAGTCAACCAGGATCCTGTTTTATTTCATGACACATTGTTTAATAATATAGCATTTGGTAATCCAAATGCGACCCTTGATGAAGTCATCGCGGTAGCAAAAATTGCACAGATCCATGATTTCATCATGTCGACCCCTCGCCAGTATGATACGATAGTTGGAGACAGGGGAAGTACATTAAGTGGGGGAGAGCGCCAGCGCATGACGCTAGCCAGGGCGCTTTTGATGAATCCACCAATTCTCATCCTTGATGAGGCTACTGCATCGCTTGATTCAAAATCAGAAAAACTAGTTCAGGAAGCCCTGGCACGGGTGATGGAAGGCCGTACATCAATCGTGATTGCACATCGTTTATCCACCATCCAGTATGCGGACCAGATCATTGTATTACAGGATGGTCGTATTGTAGAAACCGGTGATCATGCATCCCTGATGCAACGTCAGGGAGAGTATGCTAAATTTGTGGGACTACAATGGATGCAATAACGAAGAAGCCAACTATACTTTTCCTTGTTTGGTGCACTTTTATCCTCACCGGGTATGGTCAGCAAATGAACTGGTCCCGGTTAGCAGAAGACACGCTTTATTATGGCAAGGATTATCTGCCTGATCCCCGGATTGACATGCCAGCAGGCCCTGCACAGATTTGGGATTTCCGTTCTGTAAAAGCACCGTATGCCTTGAGCCGAAGGATCATCATGTCTGGTGAGCGTGATGGTAAAAGTTATGCCAACATGGTCAATGGAAGCCAGACCGATGCCATCATGGTAGTTTCCGGTAAGACTTCTGAAGTGATTCAACGCGTAGAACCTAATCCTGTATGCCCGGGCAATCGCCTGACATTTAATCTCATTCCTACATACAAACCTTTTTTTAGTGGAGTACTTGGTGAAACGGAAACATACCGTGGGAGAATGATTTCAACTTTTGCCTGGCCGAGGAATATGACATGCGTTTGGACACCTCCACACCTTCCTGATTCATGCAGGATTACCATAACCATTTCAGAAGATATTGTCGTTGATGCAGAAGGTTCATTATACCTACCTACTGAAATAGCCCAGGTCTACCGCCAAAAAGTGATCTTAAAAAGAGCATTCAGGGTAGAGACAAGAACCGGGTTTCTCTGGAGAGATGTCACCTCATTAGTGCCAGGGATCAGATTGATTACAACACAATCTTACCTGAGATACGTGTCTGCGACAACAGGTATGCCATTAGCTGAAATTGAATTGGATGATAAAGGCGAACCGTTAAGCATTGAATTTAAAACACATCCGATGATGACTCGGATATTTACGGAGGAGCCGACTAAACCAGACATTTTTGCTTATCCAAATCCAAGTTATGATGTTGTCCGGTTTCAGTTATCAGATCTGCCGAATGGGAAATACCAACTAAAATTATTCAACATCCTTGGTGTACCTGTAAAGGACACGATCATTGAAGTAGATGACCGTCGTGAAACCATTGCATTGGACCTTGGGGAAATGCAAAGAGGAACATACTTATTCAGGTTGCAGGATCCAAGGGGAAAAACCATCAAGACCAAACGCGTAGTTTTAATTCAGTCGTGATCTCTGCACGAACAACATGGTGACTCTTTCCGGTAATTCAAAAAAATTGTGGCAGGAATTCAGCTCTCCACCGATACAGCCTTTTCTTTTTGTTGATGGACATCCAGCTTGTTCCATATTGAGACTAGATCTCATTAAGTCCTGGGCTTCCGGAAATAAGTATTTCAAACTAAAGTATACTCTGCTCGATACCCTGGAAAAGAATATTCCCACGTTCGTGAGCAAAGGTGGTATGTTCAGTAACCACTTAGCGGCTCTCGCTGAAGCATGTGCTGTATTTGGAAAACGATTTGTAGCCGTCATCCGGAGTCACGCACCTGATGATCGCAATCCAAGTATCCTTAAACTCAAAGAACTTGGTGCGGAGATCATTTATTTAGCACCTGGATCATATACAAGTTTTGATCAACACGAAGCTGAAAAGTTATTTCCCGGAGCTATGTTCATTCCTGAAGGTGGATTAAGTAGTGATGGGATTAGGGGTGCTTCAGAAATTACACAATCCTTTCTTCCATACGCACCTACTCATGTGATTATTTCAGGTGGGACAATGGGAACAGCATGTGGACTCTTGGCATCAATGCCCGAGTCAATAAATGTCATTATTGTGCCTGCATGGAAAGGGTGTACTCAGGATTACATTACCGGAATACTTCAGGATTATAAAATAGAAGTATCCTGTTCATGGCAACTCTGGCCTGATTTCCATTTTGGTGGATTCGGAAAATTTAATCAAGAGTTGATTGACTTTATGATTGCGTTTACAACAACTACAGGCATTCCTCTTGATCCTGTGTATACCGGTAAGATGATGTTTGGATTGAATCAAAAAATCGGACAGGAGTATTTTGCAGGATCAGACAAAATCCTTGCCATCCATACAGGTGGCCTTCAAGGAGTTGATGGATTTAAATACAGGTATCCTGAGCAGTGGAAAAGCTATCTCAATAAAGAAGCCTAGGAAATAGCATTAAGATCGCCGAGTATCCAGGCTTCAATTACTCTTGCATAATAAGCATGCTCATTCACTAATACCTTTTGAGCAATTTCATCTGCAGTATCTGTTATGCTAAGTGGTACTTTTTTCTGGAAAAGAATTGAACCGCTATCATAATGCTCATTCACTTCATGAATGGTGATGCCACTGATTAATTCTCCAGCCGATTTCACGGCTTCATGGACATAATGGCCATACATTCCCTGCCCGCCATGTTTTGGTAACAGTGCAGGATGGATGTTTACGATACGTCCATTATATTCCTCAATCAACCAGGATGGAATAAGAGATAAGTATCCGGCAAGGATGATGTGTGTAATGTCAGCAGCTTCTAAAATGGGCAGAACAATCTCAGGGAAGGACCAGTATTTTTTTGAAATATAAGCTGATTCAATTCCATGTTTATCAGCGATAGCTAATACACCAGCATCTGCTTTATTGGAAATCACAAGTTTAACCCGGATGGTCGGATGTTCTTTAAAATAAGCACAGATTTTATCTGCATTGCTGCCAGCGCCAGAGGCGAAGATGGCGAGGTTGGCCTTAGCTTCTGAGGGCATTGTACTTTACGGTGTTAGCAGGATCGAGCTTCCGCATGATATCGTATACTGTAGTCTTTTGAGTGCGACTTGCATTTCTCATGACCTCGACTATTTCATCACTCTTAGCTGTGAGAAACATTATTACACCTATACTATTGGGATAAGCAACATTTGTTTTCTCAATTTCTTTTAAGGCCTCTACCATGGTTACGATAGCTTGTTGTGGGTCAGCATACATCAGGTCCAGGCTTTTGCGGTGGTAATTGTACCAGGCTTGTCTGAAAGAAGCGAAACGCGGACTCAGCATGTTTTCTGAGATCCAGTAGCGCGTTGTTTTGCGTGTAAGGGATTGCCATCCTTTGTCTGTTTCCGAAATAACTGATGGTACCTGGTTGATGATGTTTTGCGCAATTCTGAAATATTCATCACCGCCATTAGGTGCAAAACTTTCTGCATCGAGTCCCAGGATCAATTGGGTGTAATAAGAGAAGACGGCAGATAGGTTGTCTTTGAAATATTCAGTTCCATTTTCAAATGGCTGGAATTCCTGGTAATTAAAAATGATATCGCGATCGACGTGATTGATGAGGACAGTCTTGTATTCAGATCCGTATACTGGTCTGATCGCTTTAAGCGCAATGTCTGCACTGAAAAGGTTCGCTCCTAATTCTGCTGTAATATTGACTGAGAAATTGCAACTGATCCTTTCGTAGGGCTTGTATTCATCCTTAGTCCACCGCTCAGAATTGAGGAACTCTTTAAGGTCCTTTTCAAGGGTTTTGAAAACAGCAGGGTCAGCTGTTTGCAGCTTAGGAACACTAACCGTGACCTCTGCATTAAATTCCTGTGCAAGTCCCATCACATGGGAGCATAGCAGCAGGGCGAAGACCAGTATTGGGGTGAAAATATTTCTATGCATTTGCTTTTATCATTTGTAGTACCGCGTTAGCGATGTCTTTAGCGACCGCCCGCTTGGACTTTAACTCAAACGGCTTTGCTTTATTGTCCGGAAAGAGAAAGGTGACTTTGTTGGTGTCATGTCCAAAACCAGCTCCTTTTTCACGTGGGCTATTCAACACGATCATATCCAGCCCTTTCTTAATCATCTTTTCTTGAGCATTGGCTTCACCATTTGATGTTTCAAGCGCAAAGCCAATCAATCGCTGGTTCTGTTTTTTTACTTTGCCTAAAGCTTCCGCAATGTCCGGAGTACGAACTAGTTCAAGCGTAAGCGTATCGGTTTTCTTTTTTATTTTCTCGTCGGCTACATGGCCCGGTTTGTAATCAGCCACAGCGGCAGCAAGAATGGCAACATCAGATTTAGCAAACTGAGGAAGACACACCGCTAACATTTCGTCTGCAGTAGTCACTCGTTCTATGTGTATGTGATCATCATTGGGAAGGACACTCTCAGGTCCGAGGACAAGATGTACTTCAGCCCCTCGTTGTGCAAATTCCTCTGCGATCGCCACACCCATTTTACCGGTACTATGATTGCCAATATAACGGACCGGATCAATGGCCTCATAAGTTGGACCTGCATTGATCAGAACGCGAAGCCCATTCATATCTTGTTGATAGTAGAAGTGTTCTGCAAGCTGCCTGATGATTTCTTCAGGTTCAGCAAGGCGGCCTGGACCTTCAAGGCCACTGGCGAGTTCGCCATTGCCAACATCTATGATGAAGTTTCCATAAGATTGCAAGCGACTGATATTCTCTTGCGTTGCAGGATGGGCCCACATATCAAGATCCATCGCAGGGGCAAAGAAAACGGGGCAACGTGCAGATAAATAAGTTGCAGAAATCATATCAGAAGCCATGCCTAAAGCACATCGGCTGATAGTGTGTGCAGTTGCAGGAGCAATGATCATGGCATCCGCCCACAGGCCCCATTCCACATGATTGGTCCACTGATTTTCGTTATGGACATCAGTGGCAACGGGATTCCGGCTTAATGTGGAGAAGGTCAGCGGGGAAACAAAATCCTTCGCTGAGGAAGTCATGAGTACACGAACTTCACATCCTTCTTTGATCAGCAGGCGTAATAAAAACACGGATTTGTAAGCGGCAATGCTGCCGGATACACCTAAAAGAATTTTCTTTCCGCGCAATGACGCCATGCTGTACGAGAGGCTTAATTACTCGAGTTCTTCCGGGAATTCATCTTCTTTGATGACAGGCTCCGGATAACGCCACTCAAGGTCTCTGTTTATAAATTCTTCCGTAGCCAGAAGAGTAGGGCTGGCCATCTTCTCATAAGAGCGTGAAATTTCAATTTGCTCCTTATTCTCATGAATCTCCTCGATGGTCTCCGTCACGACGACAAATTCTTCAAGTTTGTCATGCAGTTCTCTCTTCAATTCAGCAGACAACTGACGAGCACGTTTTGAAATGACAGTGATGGACTCATAGATGTTACTTGTCCTTGAGGCCATTTCCTTGATATCCCTTGCCTTGACGTTTGGATCAATAGCGTTTGCCAGGTTTTTTATAGTATTCATTACGACAGATTTTTAAATTCAGTTTCTATTAATTTGCTTATTTCCTTTGCTTCCTTGACATTAGTGCCTTTAGGATAGCGATTGATGTATTCCTTATATCTCAGCCTGGCATTTTCAAGACGGTCTATTCTTTTCAAATAGACACTGTTGACAGCGTATTCGTAAGAAGCCTTCAGGATGAGGAAACGTGCTTCTTCTGCATGACTTGATTCAGGATATTCTGAAAGCATATTGTCAAAAGAAGTGATCGCTGCGTTGTATTGGCTGAGTTTATAGTAAAGTAATCCCTGGTTGTATGCTTTTAATTCAAGCTTTGACCTGAGTTCATCAATCTTTTCATTGCATTCAGGTACACGCTCACTATCAGGATATTTGTTGGCAAAGTCCTGGAAAGCGTTGATGGATTCTTCGGACGGATTTTGATCAAGCCTGAATGAAGGTGACTGTTTGTAATACGATAAGGCCGTCATAAAATCAGCCTCTTCTGTATAGTTGCTATAGGCGAAGGTCGAAGAGAAATTGGTAAAGTATGTGGCAGCCAAGGCATAACTCCCAAGATGATAATGGGTGTAGGCATATTTAAAAAACAATTCCTCTCCTTCCCTGGTCCCACGATACTGGTTGAGGATAAGTTCCATGAGGGTCTGGGCACGGAGATAATCACCTTTATCGAAATAAGAAATCGATTCCCTGAGGATCAAAGGAGGGTCATTGCTTAGACGTGCTTGCTCGAAGCTGCTTCTGCAACCAGTTAACAGGCTGATAAACAATAAAATAGGTAAATAAAACCGCATGCGCCTTTTTAAAATAGTTTGCAAAGATAGGGAATATTGTTTGATCTTTTGTTTTTCCTACACCTTGTCAATCAGTGGTTTAGGACTCATTCCGGGTAGGTTTTTCCAGGTTTCCCAAGGCATCCGCAATCACCCGGTCATTACTTAACCTGGGCACCTTGTTTTGCCCGCCTAATTTTCCAATCGAAAGCATATAGCGCTTGAACGAATCAGGTGGCAGGTATCGTACAATTAAAGGCTGAAGGATTTTTCCATCAATCAGATCCTGGTAATACACATTTTGATCAATCATAGCCTGATTCAGTGTAGTTGCAAAACCTTCCGGATTTTGAGGCGGTTCTCCAAATTCAATCCACCATTCATGATATGGTTTCTCACTTGGACCAGGATTGACTTGCGGGGCTACGGTAAACTCAGTTATCAGACAAGGATGTTGAGTAACCGCAATCTTCAACGCTTCTTCCACTTCTTTGGCGATCACATGTTCACCAAAAGCAGATATAAAATGTTTTACCCTGCCCGTTACATTGATGCGGTAAGGATCTTTTGAAATAAATTCAATCGTATCTCCTATCGAATAAGCCCACAGCCCTGCATTGGTACTCATAATCAATGCATAGTCTTTCCCAATTTCAATTTCATCCAGTGTCAGCCTCGTAGGTTCCTCTTCATGTATTTCATCAGTGGGTATAAACTCGTAAAAAATTCCAGCATGACATTGCAACAACAAACCGCTATCAGGTTCTTTTTGGTCCTGGAAAGCAATGAAGCCTTCTGAAGCAGGGTATGTCTCCATACTGTGTATCACACCACCTGTCAACTTTTCCAATTGCGATCTGTATGGCTCAAATTGCACACCACCGTACACAAAAAGCTGAAGGTTTGGGAAGAGAGATTTGATATCTGGCTTTCCTGAGAGATCGAGCAAGCGTTGATAATACATTTGCACCCATGGCGGTATGCCACTGATGATTCGCATATCCTCATGCTGTGTTTCCCGCGCAATCTTGTCCACTTTTATTTCCCAATCTTCAATGCAATTCGTTTCATAACCAGGCATTTGATTTGATCTCAACCAGGAAGGAATCCAGTGATTGACAATACCTGAAAGACGCCCGGTAGGAACTTCACCCTTTTCATCCAGCACGGGCGAACCTGAAAGAAAAATAAACTTGCCGTCAAAAAGATTATTCAGTTTTAAGGTAGACACCATATTGAATAAAGCCTTACGGGCGATGCCAATATGGTTGTGTATACTATCTCTTGTGATAGGGATGTATTTAACGCCACTGGTAGTACCTGATGTCTTTGCAAAATAAATTGGTTTGCCGGGCCATAACACATCATCTTCTCCTGCAATGATTTGCTCAATGTATGGCTTCAGATCTTCATAATCTCGAATAGGAACTAACTTAGCAAAGTCTTTTGGAGAAGTGATATCCTCGAAATGATGATCCCTTCCAAAACAGGTCTCTTTGCCTTTACGGATAAGGGTTTGGAAGGTTTCTGCCTGATGTTGTAAAGCCCGTCTAGACTCATGCGCTATCTGGCGTTTGGTAAGCCTTGCAACAAGGCTGATGATTTTCGTTTTTACTCCCATGAGGCTTAGTCAAGTCTCAGGTCTTCGATATAAACGCCCGGGTATTTTTCTTTATGGAAAGTAAACAGTTTTGGTGCATCAAGCGTAGCGGGATAAGTAATTGATGTTATAGCCATCTCCTGTCTCATCCCATCTGTAGACAAACCATTTATGAAACTCAATGCTCCATTTTTAATACCAATGGTAAACTTTGAGTATTCTTCAAATCTGCCTGCTAAAGGTTTCGCTTCAATGATCGATACACCATCTGCGCGTGTAGCGGCTAAGACAAAAACAAGATCATTAGCCGTATGCAGTTTTAGAAAATCCTGTGGGCTGATCCAATCCTGGCCATTTGATTCATTATAGATATTTACCTCATTCTGTGCTTTCAGATATACCCATCTTGTCTGGCCATCAGAAATGATAGCATAGTCCTTCAATTCCAGGTTATAAGATTTGCCCGATTGAAAAAGCACCCCTTCACTGGTTTTTGGCTCTTCACCAGGGAAAGTAATTTTCAATTTGAAATTGACCTGTGCATTTTTGGTAGTGAACTGTTGTCCTGCCTTCGTCAGCATAGCCAGCGCTTCAGGATCGGAATCCTTAGCCGTTAAATATTGCTTTTGGCCAAAAGCCCAAAAAGGCATCAGAAAAGCGATCAGTAAGGCAGAAAGAAATAGCTTCATAGCGGTAGGTCAATTAATCTAACTGGACAACGCAAAATTAGACTAAAAGTATCAACCCCAATCGCTAAGGAAAGGTTAATTCACATGCTGTTTAGGACTTCGTCCGGATACGCTGGATAAGATTGTCAAAATCTGCCTCTGAGAACATGAGCACATCCCGTGGTTTGCTCCCTTCAGCCGGGCCTACGATCCCAACAGATTCTAGTTGATCCATGATCCTTCCGGCTCGATTGTATCCTAGCTTGAGTCTGCGCTGAATCATAGAAGTACTGCCATGTTGATTCTGAATGACCAGGCGGGCTGCATCTTCAAACATATCATCTAACTCAGCGTACGTCATACCATCTCCACCTTGGATCGGCTCGTCATCACCTACGTATTCAGGTAAGTAATATGGTTCAGGATATCCTTGTTGATCAGAAATGTGATTGATTACATTTTCAACTTCAGGTGTATCAACAAATGCACATTGCAGACGAATCATGTTGCTGCCAATAGAGAGCAGCATATCTCCTTGGCCTATCAATTGCTCTGCACCACCCATATCGAGGATCGTACGACTGTCGACTTTGGAAGCTACTTTATATGCAAGTCTTGCAGGGAAATTCGCTTTGATGACACCAGTGATAATGTTGACAGATGGACGTTGAGTAGCGATGATAAGGTGTATACCAACCGCGCGTGCAAGTTGTGCAAGGCGAGATATAGGCATCTCCACTTCTTTGCCTGCTGTCATGATAAGGTCAGCAAACTCATCAATGACAAGCACGATGAAAGGCATGAACTTATGGCCTTTCAAAGGATTGAGTTGACGATTGACAAACTTCTCATTGTATTCTTTCAGATTACGTGCATGTGCTTTTTTAAGCAAGTCATACCTATCATCCATTTCTATACACAATGAGTTGAGTGTATGGATTACTTTTTTGGTTTCCGTGACGATCGGTTCCTTTTGATCAGGAAGGAAAGCAAGGAAATGGTTTTCCAATTTGGCGTAAGGGAAGAGCTCAACTTTCTTTGGATCGATTAGAACCAGTTTTAATTGAGAAGGATGCTTGCGGTAGAGTAGGGACATCAATACTGTATTGATCCCGACTGATTTACCTTGACCGGTTGCACCAGCAATCAATAGGTGAGGCATTTTAGCAAGGTCCGCAACAAATACTTCATTAGAAATGGTTTTACCCAATGCAATCGGGAGATCCATTTTGCCTGAAATAAATTTATCTGAAGTCAACACTTCCTTTAAGGAAACGATTTGTTTCTTTTTATTCGGAACCTCAATACCAATAGTACCCTTGCCTGGGATTGGTGCAATGATCCGTATGCCAAGAGCTGATAAACTCAAGGCAATATCATCCTCAAGGTTTTTGATCCTTGAAATACGTATCCCTGGCTTTGGGATGATTTCATACAAAGTAACCGTAGGGCCAATGGTTGCTCTGATCTTGGTGATTTCTATTTTGTAGTTGAGCAGGGTTTCGATGATCTGGTCTTTATTAGCCTCAACCTCCGCGCGATCTATTTGAATATTGCCATCAGAGTATTCATGAAGAAGCTCAAGGATAGGTGGCTCAAACGATGATAGATCTAATGTTGGATCATAAGGCTCACTATGTTCACTGCTTTCCTGGTCCATGAGAAACACCTTATCCTGTACACCACTAAATGTTGGTGGGATATGGCCTTCAGAGAATGTTTCAGCAATATCATTATCACCATCGAGGCCATTGATCTCTAACTCCAAGTCTTCTTCTTCAACTTCTTCCTCTTCCTCCTCTTCTTCTCCTTCTTCCACTTCATAGTCTTCGAGATCTAATTCAAGTGAATCGATATCGGCTGTTTCTTCTTCTCCTGTTGCTTCGTCGGGGTTAGCTTTCTTAAAACGATCCAGGAATCCAGGTTGGAGCACTCCCTCAATTTCTTCATCTTCTAACAGGGACTCTTCATTAAGTTCATCTGTTAAAGGTTCAGATGGATCTGCTTTCGGTTTCTTCTTAAATATATCAAGTCCAAGTTCTGACATACTCATCTTCCATTCCGGCATCTTGACTTTCGGGAAGGATAAAAACTCGCCTTTCCATTGGATCGTGGGATTGAATTGAATGATAATAGTGGCAGTAAGGACAAAGAGCAATGACATTAGTACGCCAAAGAAACCCATGAAGTTGGATAGCCATGAAGTCGTACTCTCACCAAATGCACCTCCCCAGGGAAAGTTGGTCCAGGAAAATACAAAAGCGAAGAACATGGATAAGTATACCATGGCTAGCACTGATTTTCCAGCGCGGTTATACCAGGTTTGCAAACCGGCCCCAACAAACTTTCTAAGGCCAAAGCCAATGACGAGGATCGGCAGGACAAGAGAGGGAAGTCCAAAACCCCAATAGATAAGACCACTGCCGGTTACAGCACCAAGACGTCCAAGCCAGTTTTCCAGGACAAGGTCACCTTCGCCCAGGGCACTGAAAGGATTGTTGAGAATCTTATCCTGGTCCACCTTCCAGGTGAACACATAGGATACACCCGCTACAAGGACGAAGACGCCAAGTAGCACGAGCGTGATCCCAACGAGTTTGGGAAAACGCTGATCCCTTATAAATGAAGCTTTCTGGGCTCCTTTTTTCGGTTTCGGCCTGGCTGCTGTGCTGGCCTTTTTGTTCTTAGGTACAAATACGGACATAGTAATGAGACTATTCCTGTCTTGGGATGACGGCCAAATATAATGTTATATACAGTTATCTAGGTATATATACATGATTTTTTTATTTAATATGTTTTCGGGATCATCCTGGGTTACGGAGTCGCCGGTAGGGGAAGCACCTAAAATAATTACCTTTGGCGCCGCCAAATAAGGCACTCTAAAGAGACCATTATGGACAAAATATTCATTGCAGGCGCTGGAGGAATAGGTCGCGCTGCGGCATTAATGATACTGGATGCGCAGAACTGGGATTGTGAAGTAGTGATTGGTGATATCGACCAACATCAACTTGAGGAAGCAGCTGCATGGATTCAATTAGGCATTGGTAGAAAAGCAAAACTTTCCACCTTCCTCATGCCGAAAGAAGAAAATCCTGAAGCGTATACATCTGTCCTGAATGATTCCCACGTGCTGCTGGATTGCTTACCCGGATCACTTGCACCTACGATGGCCCGTTTGTGTCTCGAATTTGAATTGCATTATGTCAACCTCACTGAATATGTGAAAGAGACTCAGGAAATCATGACCATGGCTGCGGATGCAGAAACTGGTTTTATACTCCAGACTGGTTTAGCTCCTGGATATGTCAACAACCTGGGCATACATCTCCTGGAGACATTCATGGAGAAGTATGAAGTGGAAAAGCTTGAACGACTTTCTATGCGTGTTGGTGCTTTGACACAATTTTGTGAATCACCACACTATTATGGATTTACCTGGAGCACCATTGGTGTTGCCACCGAATATGTAAAGGATTCTGAAGCGGTTCGTAATCATGAAATCGTCAGGTTGCCTTCTTTATCAGAACCAGAAATGATCATTCTAAATGGTAAAAGGTATGAAGCTGACCTGACTAGTGGAGGGGCCGCGGATCTACCGATAGCATTAAAGGATCAGGTTCGTAATATAGATTACAAGACTATCCGTTATCCCGGTCATTTTGATTGGGTCAAATCTATCCTAAAGAAAGAGACGCATACGGATAATCCAATTGCAAGTCTGGAGGAGCAAATGCTCAAACAGGTTCCTCACATGGAAGATGATGTGATTGTGATTTATGCATCGGTGACAGGCTTTGACAAGAACGGTCAGTTGCGATCATTGCAAAATGCGCAACATATCTACCCGCTGATGGTTGGAGGCGTGACCATGAGAGCTATTCAAACTTGCACAGCTGCTCCTATGGTGGAGTGCGCGAGGTTATTATTGTCAGGTGATTACCGGGGCATTATTACACAAAGCCAGATTGATCCTGCTGCTATCCTGGAAGGGACCATTGTCAAACAAGCATATCAATCGTATCACTCTGAAGTGTGATCTCGCAGGTTGTGACGAATATCTTGAAGTAAAATTCCATCATTGAAATCCAGCCATCCTTTAATGATGGTCGCCAGGATCAATGCGACAAACAATGTTGAGGCGATTCCCGTCAATGGTGTTTCCTTGAAAAAAATCATCAGGGTCAGCATTGTAAGCAACAGCAATGCCATTAATCCGATTCGGAGCAATTGCGTGTTGTCCCATCGTTGTTTCTTTTCGAAAAGGTATTTTTCCAATCGCTCATACGGATCATCATTCCGTTGATTGAAATGGAATAGCATCTGGTGCCGATGATTGAAAATATACCATAGAAAACCCAAGCCAAGGCCAAACAAGCCGCTGGCGATATAGATATGCCCGGGCATAGGATTTAACCATGCTATAAGCAGGGCACCTGAAAACCAAAGGAAACAAGCGATCGAGCCATACCATGTATACCGGGAAGAAATGAAGCGTCTATACTTCACAATGATTTCTTTCCGGTCAGGCAACGTATGACAGATTAAATCTCCTGGGTCGGATATTCTTTGTGAAACTCGTATTTGATGACATCAAAAGAAGTCACGATACCTTGTAACTCGCCATTCTTGACAATGGGCACAGCATGGAAAAGATTTTCCAGGAATAACTCTGCTGCAGACCCGATTTTGTCTTCTGGTTCAAGCGTAGCTACATGCGTAGTCATGATATCCTTGATCATCAAACGTTCATAATCATCCTTGGATTCAACCCTTTTGAAAATATCATACGTAGTAAGAATACCCAAAAGGTTGCTTCCATTAACGATAGGTAGGTGGTGAACTCGGTTCGTTCTGAAAATATCTCTCGCTACCTGGAGTTTGTCATCAGGAGATGCAGTGATGACTTTCCTGGTCATGATCGAGGATAAAGGTTCATTCATCATATCGGATAAGAGTTTATATTCTGCAAAAGCAATTGAAGGGTTAAGGTAAGACTCTATTGCAGAGCGGTAAATTATAAAAAACAATTTATTGGTGAGGAATTAATCACGGCAAGGGCATATATTATATTTAATTTAAATATTTAAATACTTGTTATTTAATCAAAAATTCCACTCTTCCACCAGAATCTTGTTTAAAAAAATGGTACTGGTTTCACAAGCTTACGCGCAAACCCAACGGACGGGTTGGACCAGCTTCAACTCCCATCCCATCATAGTACCTTCGGACTCTCAGATGACTGAACTATGAAGGTTCCCTTGCTGGAAAAATGTATCGACCGGTTTTTGTCGGCCCAATTAATAAATGACCCTGTGGAATGGCATTATCCCCATTCGATGGTTCATCAGTTTCATGAGCATTGGTCTCCACCTCAACTCCTTGGTTTGAAAGACATGTACGATCAATGCTTATGGAGTGAGTATTCGCAGCGCTGGTGGAAACGCAACCACTATCGTCCCAAGGAGATCATGATGGCCCTCATTGATGCTGATCCTGAACTGGCTGCAATTGCCTGGAAAGATCTCAGTAATGATGCTGCTTCTCTTGATGGACGCTTGAGTCGTTTTGATTATTACTGCAATGAATTGTTGCAGATCCATCGTCATAAACCACCGGGCTCATTAGAGTCTTATCATTACCAGGATGCTCCAGTGATGAGCTTATATCTCGCAGGGTTATTTCCTGACAAATTTGCTTTGTATCCTGGGCTTGAGATTTTCAAGAACTTTTGCAAAGCCATCGGAAGTCCAGAGATTCCGGTCATTGATGACCTCGTACGCTATATGAAAGTAGCCGCTATTGTGTTTACCTATCTACAACGAAATCCTGCCTTCGAAAAATTGAAACAACTTAGGGCTTCACAGTTTCATAAAGTCTCCCTGGTTCCCTTTTTACTTTCGTATGAAGTCATTCACTTTGAAGGAAGCACTGACAAAACAGCAGCATATGGATTTTGATCTTGTCGTGATCGGGGCTGGAGCTGGAGGATGTTTTACAGCTTTACGTCTTGCGGAATTATACCCAGGTGCGAAAATCTGTATACTTGAATCTGCTCGCAAGCCATTATCAAAAGTGGAAATCTCCGGAGGAGGAAGATGTAATGTCACTCATGCTTGTTTTGATCCTGAAGAATTAGTCAACTTCTATCCAAGGGGGCATAAAGAATTACTTGGCCCTTTTTATCATTTCCAACCACAGGATATGATCGATTGGTTGAAGGAGAGGGGAGTGAAAGTGAAGAAGGAAGAAGATGGCCGCATGTTTCCTGTTACAGACAACTCGGGCACGATCATCAATTGTTTTTTGTCCTTAATGACAAAGTATGGCATTCAACTAAGGACTTCCACACGTGCTGTCAAATGGGAACAGGATACTGAGAAAGGAAAATGGCAGATCGAATTACTGAATGACGTTAAAATCACTTCTACTTATCTGTTAATCGCGGCAGGTAGTGATAACCGTACATGGGAAACCTTAAAAGAAACAGGCCATAGATTGGTTGCACCGGTACCTTCTTTATTTACTTTCAACATCAAGGATAAAAATCTGATTGCACTTCCTGGCCTGAGTAAATCAAAGGTGATTGTCAGCATACCCAAATTTAAAATAGAAGCATCAGGTCCATTATTGATCACACATTGGGGATTAAGTGGTCCCGCAATCCTTAAACTATCTGCATGGGGTGCGAGGGAATTGTTTCAATGCAATTATGTTTTTGACCTGGTAGTGAATTGGACAGGTGATGAGGATGTGTCAGAAACAACAACCTGGGTGAGATCACTTTCCAAATCATTTGGTAAGAAGCAAGTGAATAATTTGGTTGTTGAAAATGTTCCTTCACGATTATGGAAATACCTATGCACAAGAGCATCCATTCCTGATGAATTGACTTGCGCAGAGATGAGTAATAAGCATATGGATCAACTTGTCCAGGTTATGTGTAAAGATGTATACCGAGTGACAGGTAAGAGTACATTCAAAGATGAGTTCGTTACTGCCGGAGGAATTGACTTAAGGGATGTTGATCTGCGTCGCTTTGAAAGTAAAATCATCCCAGGTTTATTCCTGGTGGGAGAAATCCTAAATATTGATGCCCTTACTGGTGGTTTTAATTTCCAGGCGGCATGGACGGGAGGCGCCATTGCTGCAGAAGCGATAGCTGACAAAATGAAGCGTGAGGTGTAAGACAGTAAGACAGTAAGACAGTGAGAAAGTGAGAAAGTGAGAAAGTGAGAAAGTGAGAAAGTGAGAGTCGTGAGTCGCCTTCGCATTGGCGCTTTATTGATCTCGCCGTTGGATGGAGTTTCTTGTGCTGAGCGTAGTCGAAGTATCTCCGCCAACCATTGTCTAGTTGGGATTTCTATAAAGCTTCGGCGACCGAAGGAACATGAGAGGTGTGGAGCATGTGACGGCTATTTTACAATTCACTATTTGGCATCGAACTCATTAGTTCATAAGCGTTGTCGCATGTCTTTTTCATGTATCTTAGTAAAGGTTAGAAAGACGGAAAGGTGGAAAGGTGGAAAGGTGGAAAGGGTTACTAATAAATTAAAATGCCT
>Ga0157380_10001145_pt1 | contig 17137 bp, 12 predicted proteins | sample S35metaG_FD_119757 | JGI IMG/M metagenome (GOLD analysis project Ga0157380, IMG submission 119757) | Switchgrass rhizosphere microbial communities from Kellogg Biological Station, Michigan, USA - S3-5 metaG | ecosystem: Host-associated > Plants > Roots > Rhizosphere > Soil | place: USA... | reverse complement strand
TCCGACCTGGTCGACGTGTGGGAGGCGGCAAACCGTGACGACCTCTTTTCCGTCACAAGTCTCAAACACTTTCCGTACGTGGCCAGCAGCGGTGGGCAGCGTGAAGACGGCCCGGTAGAACACGGGGAACCCCGTCATGGACCACCAGCCGCCTCTTCCCGAACTGTCTGCCGAGCTCTTTGCCGAGGCGCTCCGCCGGACACAGGCCGAGTTTCGCGAGATGCCCGGTCTGAAGGTGACCGAGGCGCAGGTCGCGCGCCTCCTAGGCTGCTGGCCCGGACCCCCGGCGCGGGGCCGCATGCTGACGGGAATAGGCCGCCTCGCCAGTAGGGTGGCGCGGCCGAAGAGGACTCTACGGAAGGCGCTCGAACGAGACGATTCGCGCACTCAGTCGGGGGACTGCGGTGCGCCGTGCGGCCGTCCAGGCGGCGCTGTGGCGATCGTTCGACCCACCGGGCCCCGTCCACCAGGTTGCGTCTGCGAACGCCAGCGGCGGCGTGAATCCGAGCAAGGCCTCGATCTGTTCGAAGGTCAGGATCACCGTGGAGGCGTAGCGCCGATCGAGGTAGGTGAACAAGGGCATGTAGGCGGCAGGGACGGGCGGCTTCGGCTCGTCAGGTGGCGTGACCCGGAGCCTGACGGGTGGGTCCTCTCGCTGCCGGCGGTTCCGGAGCCACGCAATCACCCGTGCCCTGACGCTGTTTCCGGAAGCCACGAAACCAGTCTAACCACTGGTAAACAGGGCCGAGTGTTCAGTCTTGAACAGCCGCCCTGTCCTGAAGCCGCCAACATGTGTCATGCTCACCGAGACCAGGGTCGCCGACAGGGCTGACCCACCCAACATTCCTTGCCGCCGCCGCGAGTGTGATGGCACTTGGACCATCGCGAGCGCGAGACAGCGTTGAGCACACTTCCACCCTCTCGTCACGTTCTCACCATTGCCCGGCCGGGGCGCGTCACGGCTCCACGCGCGAGCGCCGCGAACGCTCCGACTGTGTATCTCGTGAACCCCAGTCATCTGTCGTTCGGCATCGGCGTCATCACGCCTCGTTGGCTGTTCGTGTTGGCGGGGGCGACACCGGCCGCGTACGGCCGGCCACGGATCGTCGACGAAACCCTGGAGACGTTCGATCTCGACGGCGTGCAGGCCGGCGACATCGTCGGCATTGGCATTCACACCGGCAACGCGCTTCGCGGCTACGAGATCGGGAAGCTTGCGCGCGCGCGCGGTGCGACCGTCGTATTCGGCGGCATCCACGCGACGTTGTATCCGGACGAAGCCCGTCAACTCGGGGACGCGGACGCGGTCGTTCGCGGCGATGGCGATCTCGTCTGGGCTCAGGTCCTCGAGGATGCGAGCCGTGGAACGCTGCAAGAGACCTATGAGGGCGGACGCGTCGATGCCGACCGCTTCGTGCCGGCGCGCTGGGAGCTGCTGCCGCAGGGCCGCTACATGTGGGGATCCGTGCAGACCGTCCGCGGGTGCCCCAAGCATTGTTCGTTCTGCTCGGTGTGGCGTACCGACGGCCAGAAACCGCGGCAGCGCGGGGTCGACAGTGTCGTGGCGGAGATCGTCGAGCTCCGGCGTCTGGGGTTCCGGTTCGTCGCGCTGGCCGACGACAATTTCTATCCCGTCACGCTCGAAGACCTGGCCATGGCGGAACGTCAGCGCAACGTGCCGCGGCTCGAACAGCTGCGGGCGCTGCGGGCCGAGCGATTCGAGCTGATGGCGCGACTGGCGCAACTGCCGTCCGACATGGTCTTCTTCACGCAGATCACCATGGAGGCTGCCGAGGACGGGGATTTCCTCGACGCGATGCGCCGCGCGAACATCAAGGGTGCGCTGGTCGGCGTCGAGGCGGTCACGCCCGAAGGGCTGAAGGACGTCTACAAGGGTTTCAACGAGTCCGGCGAGGCGCTTGTGGAGCGGCTGCGCAAATTTCGTGAGCACGGCGTCCACGTGCTCGGCTCGTTCATCTTCGGGCTGCCGAGTGACCGTGCGTCGACGTTCGAGGCGACGGCCGACGTCGCCGAGCGCGCGGGGGTCACCTTCGCCCAGTTCGTCATGCTGACCCCGTACCCGGGAACCGTTGATTTCGAGAAGTGGGAAAAGCACGTGGGCGCGGATGCGGAACAGGTGGCCGGCATTCCGGTCACGCGCCATTGGCTGATCCCACAGGCACAGCGGCCGAAGGTCTACTCGCCGCATCCGGTGATGACGCCGGACGAAATCCGCGCGCGAACCCAGGGTGTATGGGATCGGTTCTACAGCCTTCGGCGGGTGTGGGCGCGCTCCAACTGCGTACCCAAACTCCGCCACCGCGTGGCGTTCGTGCTGATGTCGAAGCTCTATCGTCAGATGTACGCGAATACCGGGATCGCGACCGACAGCGCGCGAGTGAGTCGGGCCAATCGGTGGGCGCGCCTGATCGCACGACCCTGCCGCCACTTTTTCACTGCGCGCCCGCTACCCTCACTTGGTCTGCAGGTCGCGACCATGTCATCGCGTGAGGCGGCTGAGGGTCTCGAGGCGAAATCTTAGGACCTGTCCCGGACAGGCCCTTAGTCCGCCGTCGCCGGTGTGTCGGGTAGCACGACGGTGAAGACGGCGCCCCCCTCGGGGCGGTTGGCCACCGAGACGTGTCCATCGTGCAGTTCCACCAGGTGCTTGACGATCGACAGGCCGAGCCCGGTCCCGCCGGGGCCGGACCGCGACTTGTCCACGCGGTAGAAGCGCTCGAACACCCGCGTGATGTCGTTGGGCGGGATACCAGGTCCCGAATCGGTCACCACCACGTGCACCGCGCCGCCGTGCCGTTCTGACGCGAGCCGGATGTCGGACTCCGGCGGCGAGTAGTGGACGGCGTTCTCGACCAGATTACGGAGAATGTCGTGGAGCTTGCCGCCGTCGGCGTCGGCGTCGGTCGCATCGGCAGGAATGTCGATGGACACCCGGTGGTGCCGGGCCTCGACCTGCGGCGCCAGGTCGGCGAGCACCGCGTCGAACGCGTCGCGCAGGCTGCACCGGGTGCGCTCGAGCGGCTCCTGCCGCGCGTCGAGTCGCGCCAGCCGCAGCAGGTCCTTCACGAGCCGCTCCATGCGCGCGGTGTGGCGGCCGATGATGTCGAGAAAGCCGCGCGCCTCGGTGCCGAGCCTGGGCTCGTCGAGGAGCGCCTCGACGTAGCCGCGGATCGCGGTGAGCGGCGTGCGGAGCTCGTGCGAGACGTTGGCGACGAAGTCCTGGCGGATCTGGCCGGCTTTCCGCAGGTCGGTGATGTCGTGCAGGACCAGCACGGCGCCGCCGTCGCTGCCCGAGGCCACCGCGGCCGCGCGGGCGACGAAGGTCCGTGACGCGTCGCGCGAGAGCGTGAGCTCGCGGCTGGGCACGGGCTCGCGCCGCAGCGCCGAGCCGAGCAGCGCCGCGATGTCGGGGTGGCGGATCACTTCCACGTAGGGGCGTCCGGCGGCCTGTTCGGTGACGCGCAGCATGTCCTGCGCGGCGCGGTTGACGAGCTGTACCCGGCCCTGGCGATCCACGATCAGCACGCCCTCGACCATGCCCGCGAGGATCGCTTCGGTCCGGGCCCGGTCGCGAGACAGATCCTCGATGCGGCGTCCGAGCTCCTGCGCGGCGCCGTCGAGCGCGCGTGCCACGGCGCCGAGCTCGTCCTGGCCGAAGTCGTGCGCCGTCCGGCTGAAGTCGCCGGCGGAATAGCGTTGCGCCACCGCCGCGACCGCTTCAACGCGCCGCGCGAGCGGCGCCGAGAAGACCCACGACAACACCAGCGCGGCCACGAGGGCGGCAGCGAGCGCGAGCGCCGTGGCGGTGCCAATCGTCTCGAGCTGCGCGTTGATGTCCGAAAGCGGCAGCGCCAGGCGCACGAACTTCACGATCGGGTGATTGGTGCGCATGGCCACGTAGACCATGTCGGTGTTGAGCGTGGTGCTGAAGCGCTGACTCGTCCCCACCTTACCGTCGCCGGCGGCCAGCACTTCCGGGCGCGAGGCGTGGTTTTCGAGCCCCGGGAGCTCGGACGGCGCCTGGGCGGAGTCGCCGACCACACGACCGTCGCCGGCGATGAGCGTGACGCGTCCCGACACCAGCGCGCCGAGCCGGTCGGCCTCGCCGTCCATGTCGGCTTCGCCCAAGCTGCCTGCCGTGGTCAGGAGGTCGGCGATGAGCTTGGACTCGTCGGCGAGCCGCCTCTGAATCGAATCGCGCTCCTGGACGCGCAGCTGCCATGGGACAAGCGCCGCCATCGTCAGTACCGCGAGGGCGGCTGCGCCCATCGATCCGATGAAGAGCTTGTTCCGGACGCTGAGTGTCATCGCCACAGCGGGGCGGCTTCTCTATGCGCCGTCGGCCAGCTTGTAGCCGAACTGTTTGACGGTGACCAGCGCGTCCACGAGCACCGGGAGCTTTTCGCGCAGGCGGCGGACGTGGACGTCCACGGTGCGGGTGCCGCCCGTGTACTGGTAGCCCCAGACGTCGCTCAGGAGCAGGTCGCGCGACAGCACGCGCCCCTGCCGCTGCAGCATGTACTGCAACAGCATGAACTCCTTGGCCGTGAGCCTCACCTCGCGCCCGTCGTTCGACACCACATGCGTGGCGACGTCCATGATCAGCGAGCGGTAGCGGAGCAGGGTGCCCTCGGGCTCGGTGCGCCGGGTGCGGCGCAACAGCGCCCGCGCACGGGCGATGAGCTCGTTGGGGCTGAACGGCTTCGACACGTAGTCGTCGGCGCCGAGCTCGAGGCCGACGATGCGGTCGCTCTCCTCGGCCTTGGCCGTCACCATGATGATGGGAATGGCGGCCGTGCGTGCGTCCGCACGCAGCGCGCGGCAGATTTCGAGACCGGTCATGCCGGGCAGCATCAGGTCGAGGATCGCCAGATCCACCGTCTGCTGCCGCGCGTAGGCGAGAGCATCGATGCCCGACGGCGTGAGATGCGCGGTCCAGCCGTTCTTCTGGATGTACCGGGTGATCAGTTCGCCGATGTCGCGATCGTCTTCGGCAACAAGAACGTGCACGTCCTCTAATGCTACCCGTTCCCCCCTGCGACGGGGGGTGTGCAGGCGGCGGGCAGGACGGTGACGGCTATGTTGCGCCGAAGAGCGCGCTGACCAGGCCGTAGGTCAACGCCCCAATCACCGCGGACGCGGGAATCGTCAGCAGCCAGGCCCACACGATCTGGCCGGCGATACCCCAGCGGACCGCAGACAGGCGACGGGTGGAGCCGACGCCGACGATGGCGCCGGTGATGGTGTGGGTGGTGCTGATGCCGACGCCGAGCATCGTCGCGATGTAGATGGCCAGCGCCGCGCCCGTCTCGGCCGAGAAGCCGCCGATCGGCTGGAGTTTGGTGATCTTGGTGCCCATCGTCTTGATGATGCGCCAGCCGCCCGACAGCGTGCCGAGACCGATCGCCGTATAGGCGAGGAGGATCACCCACCACGGGATGGGCATGTGCCCGTCCACGAGTTTCAAGTAACCTCCGGTGACCAGCGCGCCGGAGATGATCCCCATCGTCTTCTGGGCGTCGTTGGCGCCGTGCATCAGGCTGAAGCACGCGGCCGACACCAGCTGCATGCGGCGGAAGAAGCCGTCGACGCGGCGGGGGCTGGCGCTGCGAAACACCCACAGGCTCGCGACCATCAGGAGCCAGCCTACGCTCATGCCGATGATCGGCGCGACGACGATGAAGATGAGCGTCTTGGTCCACCCCGAGACGATGACGGCCGAGAATCCGGCCTTGGCGACCGCCGCGCCCGCATAGCCGCCGAAGAGCGCATGCGACGAGCTGGTTGGCAGCCCCCAATACCAGGTGATCAGGTCCCAGATGATCGCGCCGGTCAGGCCGGCGAAGATGACCGTGAACGTGACGACGCGCAGGTCCACCATGCCTGCGCCCACCGTCTGGGCGACCGCCGTCCCGAACGCGAGCGCGGCGATGAAATTGAAGAACGCGGCCCAGATCACGGCTTTTGCCGGCGTCAGCACGCGCGTGGAGACGACGGTGGCGATCGAGTTCGCCGCGTCGTGAAAGCCGTTGATGTAGTCGAAAACCAGCGCGACGGCGATCAGGAGCAGGATCGCCAGCAGGTTGTGGTCCATGCGGTCAGCCGTGTTTGACGACGACGCCTTCGAGGAGGTTGCCGACGTCCTCGCAGCGGTCGGTAGCGGCCTCGAGGAAGTCGAAGATCTCCTTCCACTTGATCACCGCGATCGGGTCCTTCTCCTGGTCGAAGAGCTCGACGATCGAATCCTGGTGCACGCGGTCGGCCTCGTGCTCGAGTTGGTTGACGCGCGCCGCGTACTCGAGCACCGCCTTGCTGTCGTGATCGAGCGCGGTCATCCCCTCGCAGATCAGGTCGCAGGACTCGACGATGATGTCGGCGAGGCGCCGCGCGCCGGAGCGGACGTTCTGAATCTTGTAAAGGCGCACGACCGCGGACGCTGCGTCGATCGCGTCCATGACGTCGTCGAGCGAGCCGGCCAGCGCGTGGATGTCCTCGCGGTCGAGCGGGGTGACGAAGGTGCGGTTCAGCCGATCGATGATGCTGCGCGTGATCTTGTCGCACGCATGTTCGATCCCCTTGATCTCTTCGACCTTGGCGACGTCGGGCGGGCTCGAGGCCAGCATCTGTTTGAGTAGCCGTGCGCCCTTGCGCAGTTCCTCGGCCAGGTTCACGAAGTCCCTGAAGAACTTCTCTTCGCGGGGAATCAGACTGAATCGTGCCATGTCACCTCGCCTAACCTTCCGATCGTAGCAGATTTAACCGGTCCATTTCGGGCAGGTAACGTCAACGTAACGACGAAATGGCCCGCCGTACGCACGAACGGCGGAGGGGGAGCCTCCGCCGTGCGTGTTCAAGCCCGGATCGAGCGGTTATTTGACGAAGAGCATCTCCCGGTAGGTCGGCAGCGGCCACAGCCCGTGCGGGGTGAGCACCTCGATGGCGTCGCCGACTTCGCGCAGCGTGGCCATCGCGGGCACCACCTGGTCGCGCATGAACGCGGCGTGCGCTTCGGCGCCGCCGCTCTCGTGGTCGAGCAGACCGGCCAGCGCATCCGACTTCGCCTTCAGCTGATCGACCAGCCCCGTGTAGGTGACGAGGAGCTTCTCGGCCTCGGCGCTCGTCGCGCCCACCGCCCGGACCGCGCCGACGCTGAGCGCGATCTGCTTCTGATACTCGAGCGCCGCCGGCAGGATGTAGCGGATGGCCATGAGCACCATCAACTGCCCCTCGATGTTGATGGTCTTGTTGTAGTTCTCCAGGAAGATCTCGTAGCGGGCGTGAATCTCCCGCCGGTTCAGGATCTTGTACTTCTCGAACAGCGCCACGCACTCCGGCGTCACGAGCTGGGGCAGCGCGTCCACCGTGTTGCGCAGGTTGAGCAGTCCGCGCGCCGCGGCCTCGGTCTGCCACTCGGCAGAGTAGCCGTTGCCGTTGAAGACGATCCGCTTGTGCTGCGCGGCCATCTTGGTCAGCAGCGCCTTCACCGCGGACTCGAGCGAGGTGCCCTTGGCGAGTGCCGCCTCGAGCTCGGCGGCAATCGAGTCGAGCGCATCGGCCATCGCCGCGTTGAGCGCGGTGTTCGGGAAGGCGATGTTCTGGCCCGACGACACCGCCCGGAACTCGAACTTGTTGCCGGTGAAGGCGAACGGGCTGGTGCGGTTGCGGTCGCCGGCGTCGCGCGGCAGCTTCGGCAGCACGCTGACCCCGACGTCCATGATGCCGCCCTGCTTCGTCGACTTCGCAGCGCCCTTTTCGAGCTGCTCGAAGATGTCCGTGAGCTGCTCGCCGAGGAACACCGACAGGATCGCCGGCGGGGCCTCGTTGGCGCCGAGCCGGTGATCGTTGCCGGCGCTGGCGATGGTGGCGCGCAACAGCCCCTGCCAGGTATCCACCGCCCGCAACACCGCGGCGCAGAAGACCAGGAACTGCATGTTGTCGTGCGGGGTGTCGCCGGGGCCGAGCAGGTTGTTGCCGAACTCGTCGGACAGCGACCAGTTGTTGTGCTTGCCCGAGCCGTTGACGCCGGCAAACGGCTTTTCGTGCAGCAGGCACGCGAGCCCGTACTTGGGCGCGACCCGCCGCAGCGTTTCCATCGTCATCATCTGGTGGTCGACGGCGACGTTGGCGTTCTCGAACACCGGCGCGATCTCGTACTGGCTCGGTGCCACCTCGTTGTGGCGCGTCTTCACCGGCACGCCCACCTTGTAGAGCTCGAGCTCCACTTCGGCCATGCACGCCTGCACGCGTTCGGGAATGGCGCCGAAGTACTGGTCCTCCAGCTCCTGACCCTTCGGCGGCTTGGCGCCGAAGAGCGTACGGCCGGCGTTGATCAGATCGGGGCGAGCAAAGTAGAAGTTGCGGTCGATCAGGAAGTACTCCTGCTCGGGGCCGCAGGTGGCGAAGACGTGCTCGGCGGTGGAGCCGAACAGCTTCAGCACCCGCACCGCCTGCTTCGACACCGCTTCCATCGAGCGGAGCAAGGGCGTCTTCTTGTCGAGCGCTTCACCAGTCCAGCTCACGAACGCGGTGGGGATGACCAGCGTGACGCTGTTGCCGCTGACGAGCAGCCAGGGATTGCTCGTCGGATCCCACGCCGTGTAGCCGCGGGCTTCGAAGGTGGAGCGCATGCCGCCCGACGGGAAGCTCGAGGCGTCGGGCTCGCCGCGCACCAGTTCCTTGCCGCTGAACTCGGCGATTGCCGTGCCGTCGGCCGCCGGGTTGAGGAACGAGTCGTGCTTCTCGGCGGTGATGCCGGTCATCGGCTGGAACCAGTGCGCGTAGTGCGTGGCGCCCTGCTCGATGGCCCAGTCCTTCAGCGCGACGGCCACCGCGTCGGCAGTGGACGCGTCGAGCGTCTCGCCGCGCGTGACCGTGGCACGCAGCGCGCGGTAGGCGCTCTTCGGCAGCCGTTCGCGCTGCAGCTTGTCGTGGAACACCAGGCTGCCGAACACGTCGGCGGCGCGTACCGCTGGTGAGGTGGAGCGATTGGTCAGCGACCATTCGCGGATGCTCTTGGCCGCTTCGGCCAGTGCTGCAGATCCCATGTGTGTTGCCGATCCTTTCGTGGCCGCGCGACGTGGGTCGCGCAACCGGAGCCCCGCGCCCTCGAACTGAGGACGCGGGGCGATTCAGACATTGAAACCAGCGCTAGCGCACCGGCACGGGCGCGGGCGCCCGGTGCCCCCCGCCTGCGGGCTCGGGCGTGACCGCTTCCATGTCGCCAACGTGCACGTAGGCCTCCTCGCCGTGCATCGTCAGGTCGAGACCGGTCATTTCGTCGGCCGCGGTGGCGCGTAGCGGCATGAACAGGCCGATCAGCTTCAGCAACACGAAGCTGGCGACGCCGCTGTAGACGATCGCGGTGCCCACCGCCACCGCCTGGATGCCGAGCTGCGCCGGGTTGCCGTAGAGCGCGCCGTCGAAGACGCCGTTGATGGCCCGGTCGGCGAACACCCCGGTGAGCAGCGCCCCGACCGTGCCACCCAGGCCATGTGCGGCCACGACGTCGAGCGAGTCGTCGAGCGAGGTCCTGGCCCGGAGTATCAGGCCGAAATAGCTCGGCACCGCGGCGATGGCGCCGAGCAGCATGGCGTTCACCGGGCTCACGAACCCGGCCGCCGGCGTCACCGCCACGAGGCCGACCACGATGGCCGTCGCGCAGCCGACGGCGGAGGGCTTGCCGGTGCGCATCAGGTCGAGCAGCGTCCAGACGACCAGCGTGGCGGCGGGCGCGAACATCGTCGTCACGAACGCCAGGCCGGCGATCGGGCTGGCGGCCACCGCGCTGCCGGCATTGAAGCCGAACCAGCCGAACCAGAGCAGCCCCGCACCGAGGAGCACCGTCGGCACGTTGTGGGGCAACATGGCCGAACTGCCGTAGCCGGTTCGCTTGCCCACGACCATCGCCGCGACGAGCGCCGCCACGCCGGCGTTGACGTGCACGACGGTGCCGCCGGCGAAGTCCCAGGCGCCCATGTCGGCCAGGAAGCCGCCGCCCCACACCCAGTGCGCGAGCGGCGCGTAAACCACCACCGACCACGCACAGATGAACAGCAGGTAGGCCTTGAAGTTCATGCGCTCGACGACCGCGCCCGAGATGAGCGCAGCGGTGATGATGCAGAACGTCGCCTGGAAGGCCATGTAGAGCATGTGCGGGAACGTCAGCGCCACGATGGCGCCCTTCTCCGACAGCCCGACGTTGTTGAGGAAGGCGAACGAGAGGTCGCCAATGAAATTCGAGCCGGGGCTGAGCGCGAGCGAGTACCCGACCAGGGCCCAGAGCACGGCGACGAATCCGAGCGAGATGAAGCTCATCATCATCGTGTTGAGCGCATTCTTCGACCGCACGAGCCCGCCATAGAAAAATGCCAGCGCCGGGGTCATCAGCAGGACCAGCGCCGTGGAAATCAACATCCATGCGGTGTCAGCTTGATTCATCGCAACTCTCCTCGTTCCTTCGCAGCGGCGCCTTGGCGCCAGAGTGAACACGCGTTCCGGCTGTTCCGGACAAAGCTCGCGCCGGACCGGGGCGGACCCGGGCGCGCGACATCGGGCCGAACCGGGGAATTACAGTCTGAGAACCTGGGGCGTCCGGGTCTCTGCGGTCGTGACCATTCGCGTCGTTTCCGGAACCACCGCCGCGAACCGCGTCTCGACGACGGGGCACGCCAGCGGTTCGACCAGCGCCTCCAGCGAGGCGGCTTCGTTCCTGACGCTCTCAGCGACGCAGAGCGTCGCCTCGAGCGCTCCCGCTGTCATCGACGGCGGCGCGGCGAACAGCGACGTCATCAACAACAGCAGCAGCACGAATGCCGGCACGCGGCGGACTGCGCTGGTTCGGACGGTTACGGCGATCATTGAGCAGCGGCGATCCGGGGATCACCGCTGCTCAGCACTATTCAAGATCGACGCCACGCACTCCCGCGGTTTGCCGAATGAAAACCGCCGATCGGCGCCCGCGGACATGCGCGAGATCGCCGCATGATCAACAACGTTGTAGGTCGATGTGCGGTCTGAAACCAAAATGTCTGGATCGTGGATTGCGACGAGGCGTGCATGGCCGGAGGGCTGGTCTGCCGGGGGCGTGTGCGCCGCCGCGCATGGTCAAAATTGTCGAGTCTCTGTCAGGAAGAGACAGTTTTGTCGGTGTTTGGATTCCGAGCCCCTTCCGGCTTCAAAGGGTTCGCACGCCGCGGGTTCGGGTGAGCAGAAAGAGGGCGAGCAGTCCGAGGAGGACGCCGTTGATGGTGAGGACCGTCGGCGCCGACGTCTGGTTGGCGATCCAGCCGCCCACGAGGCTGCCGAGCGGCATCCCGCCGCGGAAGGCCACCATGTAGATGCTCATCACCCGGCCGCGCATCTCGTTGGGGGCGTTGAGCTGCACGAGCGACGACAGCATCGAGAACACCATCACCATGCACGCGCCGGCGCCAAAGAGCAGCACGCCGTTCAGCCAGAACAGGCGGGTGGACGCAAAGAGGACGACCACCGTGCCGAAGGCGACCTGCAGGATCAGCAGCGTCCGTCCCATATGGGCAAACCGGCCGAGCCATGCCACGACGAGCGCGCCGGCCACCGCGCCGATGCCCGCGCAGGCCATCAGCTGCGTGTACAGCCGGACGTCGCCGTGCAGCACGTCCTTCGCGAACAGCGGCAGGAACGTCAGCAGCGGGTTGCCCAGGAACGTGGCGGCAAATCCCAGCGCCGCCATGGCGGTGAACTCGGGGTGGGCGCGGACGTAGGCGAAGCCGCCCGCCAGTTCCTGACCGAGCCGCGTGGCCGTGGTCGACGGCGTGTGCCGCACGCGCATCATGAGGATCGCGGCAATCACGGCGAGAAACGACAGCCCGTTCAGCCCGAAGCACGCCACCATGCCGAAGGTGGCGAGCGCGCCTCCGGCCATGAGCGGTCCGATCACCCGCGCGAGGTTGAACTGGATCGAGTTGAAGGCGATGGCGTTCGGCAGGTGCTGCCGGTCCACGAGCGACGGCAGCAGCGACTGGTAGGCGGGCCCGCCAAAGGCTTGAGCCAGGCCGGTGATGGTGGAGAGCACCAGCACGTGCCAGATGCGCACCTGGCCCCAGTAGACCAGGGCCGCCAGCGCGAAGGCAGTGGCCATCTGGATGTACTGCGACATCAGCAGCAGCTGCCGGCGGTCGCGCCGATCGGCCACGACGCCGCCGATGAGCGTGAAGAGCAGGATCGGCAGCTCGCCGAGGAACGAGTCGAGGCCGAGGTAGAAGGCCGACGACGAGCCGGCGAGCGTCAGCACCAGCCAGTTCTTCGACACCTTCTGCATCCAGGTGCCGATGGTCGAGGTGAAGGCGCCGATCCACAGCACGCGGAAGTCGCGATAGGTGAGCGCGGCGCCGATGCGGCGCAACCCGGTGGCAGGCGGGGGCTCGGCAGGCGACGGCTGGGGTGGAACGGGCGGGGCAGCAGCCGGCGTCGAGGACGCGGGGGGAGGAGTCACGAAATTTCAATGGTAGCGGATTGCAGCTCTTGATCTTCGTCGCGATTTTCGCTATATATTCGCCAACACAAAAAGGCGAACATATGGCGAATATTGCGCTGGCCGTTCTCGAATCCGCGCTCCGGGATCGCAAGCTCGATCGCACGTTGACGACGGCGCTGCCCCCGCTCGAGCAGGGCGACGATGCCTGCGCGCCCACGGGGGTGGCCGCCATCGACGCGTGCCTGCGCAACGGCATGCCGCGGGGCCAGCTGTCGGAGGTGGCTGGGCCGCGTTCGTCGGGCCGCACGACGCTGCTGCTGCAGATGATGGCGGCCGCCACGCGCCGGGGCGAGCTCGCCGCGTTCGTGGACACCTTCGATCGGCTCGACGTGGCCTCGGCCGAGGCGGCTGGCGTCGATTTCGGCCGGCTGCTGTGGGTTCGCGGCCAGTCCGTGAGCGCGGCCAGCGGCGCGCCGGTCGAATGGGCCGTCGATCGCGCGCTCAAGGCGCTCAACCTCGTGCTGCAGGCGGGCGGCTTCGGCCTGGTGGCCATCGATCTCGCCGACGTGCCCGGTACGGCGCTGCGTCGCCTCCCCATCACGACATGGCTTCGGGTGCAGCGTACCGTGGAAGGCCGCGACACCGCCTGCGTGCTCGTCACGCCGGAACCGCTGGCGCGCAGTGCCGGCGGCATCACGCTGACCCTGACCGGCCACACCCTCTGGACCGGCTCGCGCGAGCGGCCGCGGGTGGCGGGCGCCGACATGCACCTGCGCGTGGTATCGCCGCGCCGCCGGGTTGGAGGCGAGGTGACGGTGATGGCCCGAGCCGTCGACGAAGGGCTGACGGATGTGGCAGTGGGTCTTCCGCCTTCGCCAAAGGCTACGGCGGACCACCGTAGCTTTAGCGTAGGTGGTTAGACCCGCCCCTTCTTCATCTCTCACAACCATGACTGGTGCGCTCTACGCGGCCGCGGGCAGCGATCCGGATCGGCTCGTCGAGGTGGCGCGTGAGTTCTCGCCCCGGATCGAGGTGTGCGGGCCGCGCGAGATCACGCTCGACCTGAGCGGACTGGCGCGCCTCTTCGGCGACGCGCGCGCCATTGCCGGCGAGCTGCGGCGCACGGCCGCCGACCGCGGGCTGCAGGTGCGCATCGCGATTGCGGGCACGCGCACCGCGGCGCGGCTCCTCGTCCGCCATCGCGCCGGGATCACGATCGTCGAGCCCGGCGACGAGGCGAGCGCGCTGGCCCCGCTCCCGCACGACCTGCTGACCGGTCTCACCAGTGGCCCGCCTGAAGTCCGTAGCCGCGGGTCTTTAGACCCGCCTCAGGGAACGGCACTTTCCAGTGGGGCCGGGTCTTCAGGCCCGGCCGAAGCGGCCGAACTCGCCGCCGCGTTCCGCCGCTGGGGCTTGCGCACGCTCGGCGAGGTGGCGGCCCTGCCGTCCGCCGACGTGGCCGCGCGCCTCGGCCAGGCCGGCGTGCAGTGGCAGCGGCTCGCGCGCGGCGAAGACCCCGCGCCGCTCGTGCCCGCGGTGCCCGAGGAACGCTTCGAGCAGGCGCTCGATCTCGAGTGGCCGATCGAAGGCCTCGAGCCGCTGTCGTTCGTGCTCGGCCGCCTCATCGAGCCGTTGTCGGCCCACCTCGAACGCCGCGATCGCGGAGCGGCGGTGCTCCACGTGCGCCTGCATCTCGTGTCGAAGGCCACGCACGAGCGGTCGCTGCAACTGCCGGCGCCGATGCGCGACGCGCGCACGCTGCGCACGCTCGCGCTGCTCGATCTCGAGTCGCATCCGCCCCAGGCCGCCATCGATCGCGTGGTCGTGGCGGTAGACCCGACGCCAGCGCGCGTCCTGCAGTACTCGCTCATCACGCGGCCGCTGCCATCGCCCGAGCAGGTGTCCACACTGATGGCGCGGCTGAATGCGCTCATGGGCGAAGGCCGGTGCGGCTCGCCGGCGCCGGTCGACTCGTGGCGCCCAGGAGCTTTCAGCATGGTGCCTTTTGCACCTGTGGAGGCGCCATCTGACGGACCAGGACAGGTAGGACAGGTGAGCAAAACGGAAGCGCCGGTTGTTGTCGCACTGCGCCGCTTTCGCTTCGCTGTGCCGGCGCGCGTGCAGGTGGAAGACGGTCGCCCCGTTCGTGTCACCACCGAACGGCGCGGGTTGGATGGTGGCCGAATCGAGAAGTGCGCTGGACCGTGGCGCACCTCTGGTGAATGGTGGGCCGACACAAGGTCAGGTGGGTCAGGCAGGCCGGGTGGGGCGGGTGGGGAAAACACTCCCTGGGATCGAGACGAATGGGACGTGACGGCAAGTGACGGCGCGACCTACCGGATCTTTCGTGCGCGCGACGCGAATGCGTGGTTCATCGACGGTGTTCTTGACTAGTTCTGGCGTGCAGCAGACAAGCGTTTTTACCCACCCGGCCCACCTGACCTACCCGACCCACCTGACCTCGTATGTACCTGGAACTCCACGCGGCGTCTGCGTTCAGCTTTCTCCAGGGGGCCTCGCTGCCCGAAGCGCTGATCGAGCGCGCCGCGGCGCTCGGGTACCCGGCGGTCGCCCTCCTCGATGCGGACGGCGTCTACGGCGCGCCGCGCTTTCACAAGGCCGCTGCGCGCGCCGGACTGCGGGCGATTATTGGTGCTGAACTCACGATAGCGCGCGCGCGCAACGGTGGGGCGGGTAAGGCGGGTGGGACGGGTAGGGCGGGCAAGGACGCAGGGCGGGGCTTTAGCCCCGCCGGAGCCCCCACCGGCGATCACACCTGGCGGCTGCCGGTGCTGGTCGCCTCGGCCGAGGGCTACAAGAACCTCTGCCGGCTGGTGACGCGGATGAAGATGCGCGCCGAAAAGGGTGCCGGCGCGCTCGCGATCGAAGAGTTCGACGGCTTCACCACCGGCCTCGTCGCCCTGGCGGGCCGGCCGCTCCTCGACGCGCAGCACTTCGGCGTCGGCGGCCTGCTCGATCGGCTCATCGGCCTCTTCGGCCGCGGCAACGTCCACGTCGATCTGCAGCGTCACTTCCTGCGCGACGAAGAATCCGACACCGTCGCGCTCACGCACCTCGCGCAAGCCTTTCGCGTGCCCGTCGTGGCCACCAACGGCGTCCGCTTCGCCACGCCGGGCGACCGGCCGCTCTTCGACGTGCTCACGTGCGTGCGCCATCACACCACGGTGGACGCGGCGGGCCGCCGGCTCGCGCGTAACGCCGAGCGCTATCTCAAGCCGCCCGAGGTGATGGCGCAGCTCTTCTCGGATCGCCGCGACGCGCTCAAGGGGACCGAGGCCCTGGCCGAGCGTCTCGAGTACACGATGGCCGACCTCGGCTACCGCTTTCCGGCGTATCCGGTGCCGGGGGGCGACAGCCAGATGTCGTTCCTGCGCCGCATCACCGAAGCCGGTGCGCGCGACCGTTACCGCCCCTATCACGACAAGGCGCGCCGGCAGATCGCCCACGAGCTCGATCTGATCGAGCGGCTCGATCTCGCCGGCTACTTCCTGATCGTGTGGGACATCGTCAGCTACTGCCGCCAGCACGACATCCTGGTGCAGGGGCGCGGCTCGGCCGCCAACAGCGCCGTCTGCTACAGCCTCGGGATCACCGCCATCGATCCGATCAAGATGGAGCTGCTCTTCGAGCGGTTCCTGTCGGAAGAGCGCGGCGAGTGGCCCGATATCGACCTCGATCTGCCGAGCGGCGACCGCCGCGAGCAGGTCATCCAGCACGTCTACGAGAAGTACGGCCGGCTCGGCGCGGCGATGACCGCCAACGTCATCACCTATCGCGGCAAGAGCGCCGCGCGCGAGGTGGGGAAGGCGCTCGCGCTCGATGACGGGGAGATCGATCGCCTCGCCAAGGTGATGCACAACTTCGAGTTCACCGACCCCAGCGAGACGCTCGACCGCAACATGACCGCGGCCGGCATTGCGCCAGAGGCGCCGCGGGTGCGGACGTTCGCCGGTTTGTGGCGGCAGATCCAGGATCTGCCGCGTCATCTCGGCCAGCACTCGGGCGGAATGGTGGTGTGCCAGGGCGAGCTCGACGCCGTGGTGCCGCTCGAGCCGGCCAGCATGCCGGGCCGCGTCGTCCTCCAGTGGGACAAGGACGACTGCGCCGACATGGGCATCGTCAAGGTCGATCTGCTCGGCCTCGGGATGATGGCCGTGCTGCAGGACGCCATCGCGCTCGTCAACACGTCGTCGGGCAGCGTGATGCCGCCGGCTGCCGGCGGCGACGGTGAGCCGAGGCGGTTCGAGCTGGCGCACATTCCGCCCGATGATCCCGCCGTCTACGAGCTGCTGCAGAAGGCCGACACCGTCGGCGTCTTCCAGGTGGAGTCGCGGGCGCAGATGGCGACGCTGCCGCGGATGAAGCCCGAGAAGTTCTACGACCTCGTCGTCGAGGTGGCCATCATCCGCCCCGGCCCGATCGTCGGGCAGATGGTGCATCCGTACCTCAATCGCCGCGCCGGGCGCGAGGCCGTGATCCCGCTCCACCCGTCGCTCGAGCCGGTGCTCGCACGCACGCTCGGCGTGCCGCTCTTCCAGGAGCAGCTGCTGCGCATGGCGATGGTGGCCGCCAGCTTCACCGGCGGCCAGGCCGAGGAGCTGCGGCGCGCCATGGGCTTCAAGCGCAGCGAGAAGCGGATGA
>Ga0157380_10001144_pt1 | contig 17148 bp, 13 predicted proteins | sample S35metaG_FD_119757 | JGI IMG/M metagenome (GOLD analysis project Ga0157380, IMG submission 119757) | Switchgrass rhizosphere microbial communities from Kellogg Biological Station, Michigan, USA - S3-5 metaG | ecosystem: Host-associated > Plants > Roots > Rhizosphere > Soil | place: USA... | reverse complement strand
TTCCTTGAAAAAATCTTCAAAACGTTTGCCGGGGCGGCGCTCGGTAAAGAACTCGTGTTGGATTGCGACAATATCAACTGGGTAGATCTCGACAGGAACGTCTAGCCCGGTGGCGCCGATGTCGGGAATATTCTTCAAAATGATTTGAACCTTCGACCCAGTGCCATCAGCGACAACTTCGGAATTCGAGACAGGCAGCTGTTTGTAAATAAACCAGCCGGCGCCAAACAGCAATGCGATCAGTGCGACTCGCAAAAACACTATGGCAAGCGCACGAATAATCGTTCTGTTCGTTGAAACTGGTGCCGATGGTTGCTGCAAGTTCATCACTGTTTCAGCCCGCGTACGAATTTGACGAGATCGTTGATCTCTCGTTCGGAGAACCTTTCACCGAACGATGGCATGTTCCCGCGTACATTTCGCCCGTTCATAATTGAATTGAAGATCCGCTCGTCAGTCACATCATCTTGCCATTTTGCATCACCCAGGTCGCGGGCATGACTGAACTTTCCTTTTGATGTTTGTGCGCGTCCATCCATTCCATGACACTTGGAGCACTGTTGGCGGTACAGGAGCTTAGCGCTGCGCTGGGAGGGCGCTGCAATGCTTTTCGAAATAGCAAGTGGAGTCAATAGAAGCGCGGCAACAATAAAACATGCGAGCCAGGTAGTCTTGGTTGCCATATTAGATCGTTCTCGGATCAACTTGCTTGCAGGTCAAGCTCGAATACGAATATATCGAAGATAGTGGATATTTGAATAGGGATGTCATTGCCGATTGCGGATTTTAGATTGCCGAATCGCCCGCGACCAGCGTCAAAACGAAGACATCATTGTTTTTAGCAGCGTCGAGTCTCGTGTTGGTTTTCGTGGATCTCCTTGCTTTTCTGGAAAAACGGAACGATCCACGAAATCACACCACGAACCAAAATACTTCCGACTGACGATGTGACTTTTGAGGCAAAGCCCTACCACCGCCGGAACCAAAACAATCGTTAATCGACAATCTAAAATCATCAATAAACAATGTCTCTCTTGAAAGCTTTTTAAATGCGAAGTAAGCTCAGCAGGTAATTCAAAACTTTCCCGAGAATGACAACCCCCGTGACTCAAATCGAAATGGACAAGCTTCACGAAGAATGTGGCGTGTTCGGGATCTATGGTCATCCCGATGCTGCGCGTTTGACCTATCTGGGACTCTATGCGCTGCAACATCGCGGGCAAGAGTCGTGCGGTATTGTTGCTTCTGATGGCGCAGAGTTACGACTCGAACGGGCAATGGGTCACGTCTCAGAGGCTTTTGATCAAGCTCACCTCGATCGCTTGAAGGGATCCAACGCGATTGGGCACGTCCGTTATTCAACCGCCGGCCACGTTTCGATCCTCGAAGCGCAACCGTTTCTTGTCACATGTCAACACGGTCAGATTGCGGTTTGTCATAACGGCAATTTGCCTTTTGCTCGCGAAGAGCGGCTGCGGCTTGAACGCGAAGGCGCGATCTTCTCATCAACTTCCGACACGGAAGTAGTTCTTCATGGCGTAGCGCGTTCGCGGAAAACTGTTAAAGAGGCCATCCCGGACGTCTTGGGTGCAACAGAAGGCGCGTTTTCGATGCTATTTCTGACACCGCATGAGCTGATTGCGATTCGCGACAGCCGCGGCTTCCGTCCGTTGGCACTCGGCCGTTTGGGGGATGCGTGGGTTATCGCCTCTGAGACTTGTGCCTTCGATCTTATCGACGCGCGCTACGTTCGCGATGTCGAACCTGGCGAGATGATCGTCATCAATGAAGAAGGATTGCGTTCGTCGCATCCACTGCCGAAACAGCAACATTCGATGTGCCTGTTTGAGCACGTTTATTTTGCGCGACCTGACTCGCTGATATTCGGCAAGTCGATTAACGAATCGCGGCATCGAATGGGCTGTCAACTAGCTATCGAACAGCCGGCCGATGCTGACGTTGTTGTTCCGGTTCCGGATTCTGGTGTGGTTGCCGCTATAGGTTACGCTGCCGAGAGCGGACTAAGTTTCAGATTCGGACTGGTCCGTAATCACTATGTTGGGCGCACGTTTATTGAGCCGCGGCAGTCCATTCGCTCTTTCGGCGTTCGTATCAAGCTGAATCCAGTACGTGAGTTGATCGCCGACAAGAGAGTGGTGTTGATTGATGATTCAATCGTCCGCGGCACCACGTCCAAAAAGATCGTGCGCATGGTGCGTGAAGCGGGTGCCAAAGAGATTCATGTACGCATTAGCTGTCCGCCCACAATCAGTCCGTGTTATTACGGTGTCGACACGCCAAGCAAATCTGAGTTGATCGCCGCGCAAATGTCGATCGAAGAGATTCGGAGTTTTATCGAAGCCGACTCGCTCGGTTATTTGTCTCTCAAAGGGATGATTGACGCGACCGGGCTCGACAAGGATTCAGCATGCGTGGCGTGTTGGAATGAAAAGTACCCGACGCGAATAACACGTGAAGCGGAAACAATGTGGGAGCGCGAACGCGAATCGGTAGTTGAAGGATAAAGACCCAATGGGTCGCAAACGACTAATTAGTGTGCTGGGCGGAATTCTATTGGTCGTATGCTGTGCTGCCGTCAGTTGCGCGCAGAATCAACCGACCGAGATCCTTCCAGTCGAAGTCGTGCACGTGGGCCAGCTGCCCGTGGCAATAACAGGGGTTGAGTTAGTCGGATCGGCTAAGGGTTATCAGTTGCGTTGCTCGCTGACCAACAACTCTGACGAGAAGTTGCTGGGATTCAGGTATGCGATCGTTGCGATTGATACGGATAACGCCAAGACGTCTGTCGCAAATCGCTCTGAAGCGTGGGAGTTAAGGCCGTATGCAACGAAGCGAAAGAAGTTCGAGACGCTGTTATCCGCAAATCTCAAGAACCAGGTTCGATTAGTTCTGATGTTGGAACAGATTGTCGGGGTAGAGTCGATCTGGGAAGTTGTTAAAGCGAAAGACTTGTTAGACGCCTATACGTCAGGTGATTTTTCGAAGGAGCCGGCAGTGCTGCGCGTGCCGAATCACGTCGACGTAGGCCCACCGTTAGTAGTACCTGTCAGGATTAAACCTTAAGTCGAAGCGAGATTATCAGTGGGACGAGCGAGTCGTGGCTGTGGATGCGCTGCAGCGGTCTTAGTGGTGGTGGTTGCAGCCGCGGGTTTCGTCGGCTGGAAATATCTCTACCCGCGCTGGAAACATCGTCCACCACCTGCTTCCGGCAACGAGCTGCGCGTTCACGTACTTGATGTTGGACCCGTTAACGGTGATTCAATTCTTATTGAGTCTCCTGCGGGAAAAAATATTCTGATTGACGCCGGCGACACCTCGCGGGCGAAGAACGTCGTTGACGCTCTCAAGCGTTACAACATTCAGCAACTCGATTACTTCATCGTCACGCATCCTCATCCTGATCACATGGGCGGCGCCGCGGAAGTATTTAAGGCGGTGAAGGTGTTGAATGTGATCGACAACGGCCAGCCGCCGAGCATTCCACCGAACCTTTTGCCAAAACCAGCGCCTGCTCGTAAGGGACAAGCACGACAACAGCCACAACCAACGCCCGCAAAAGGGAAACCGGCGGCACGTCAGAAGACAATCACATCCTTCTTCGACGACTACAAAGAAGCGGCAAAAAACAGTGGTGCGAATTACGCAACCGCGCAAGCCGGAACAAAATACGATATTGGTGGTGGCGCGCTGTTAACCGTGCTTGGTCCTACAGAGCCACCATTCATCAAGGATCAAATGAAAACTGGCGGAAATGAAGCGAACGCCAACTCCGTCGTGGTCCGTTTGGATTACGGTTCATTCTCGATGTTGTTGGCCGGCGACGCGGAGGAGCAAACTGAACATCGCATGCTGTCGAAGGAAACAAATGTCGAAGCCAACGTGTTGAAGGTCGCACATCACGGTTCGAAGTACGCCACGGCCGGTGATTTTCTGCAGCGAGTGAAACCGCAGATCGCGATCATCTCCTGTGGCGAGTGGAACCGTTATGGTCATCCAGCGCAAGCAGTATTGGATCGTCTGCGGCAGGCAAATCCGAATATCAAACTCTTCCGGACAGATCTCCAGGGAGAAGTCACGCTTACCACCAGAGGAAAAGCAGAAGATGTAACAGTGAAAGTGGCGAAGGAAACGACGAGTGACCTATGGGTTGGCCGGATGGCACAAAAAGACGATTCGTCGAGATCTGGTTTTATTGCGTACGGAGATTTTGGACCGCCGCCGAAGACGAAAGAGCAAAGGCAAAACACGAATAGATGACGAAACCTGTTTCCTACAGCGACGCGGGTGTTGATATCGACGTTGCTACCCACGCGACCGATCGAATCAAAGAACTCGCACGCACTACTTTCAATCAACGGACACTGTCGGAGATTGGAAGTTTTGGCGGCATGTTCGATGGTGCGTTTCCAAAACTCGCTGAACCAGTGCTGGTCGCTTCCGCTGATGGCGTCGGGACTAAACTAAAGGTCGCCTTTGCGACCGGTATCCACAACACGGTCGGCGCTGATCTCGTTAACCACTGCGTCAACGACATACTCGTTCAGGGGGCGCGTCCGCTCTTCTTTCTCGATTACATTGCAACTGGAAAACTCTCGGCAGACATTGTTGCGCAAGTCATTGAAGGTATTGCTCGCGGGTGCCGCGAAAACGATTGTGTGCTACTCGGAGGTGAGACCGCCGAAATGCCGGGTTTCTATGGCGAAGGTGAGTACGACATAGCTGGATTCATCGTCGGCGTCGTCGATAAGAAAAAGATCATCGATGGAAAGAAGATTAGCGAAGGAGATGTCTTGTTGGCGGTGCCTTCCGTTGGGTTGCATACGAATGGTTATTCGCTCGCGCGGAAATTGTTCTTTGAAGTTGCCGGTTACAAACCTGACACGCAATTGCCTGAAGTTGGAATGACAGCTGGCGAGGCTTTGCTGCAACCGCACGTCAGTTATCTTCGTCCGCTTGAAGGGCTGCTTGATAGTGGTGTGATTAAAGGACTCGCACACATTACCGGCGGAGGTTTGATCGATAACATTCCTCGCATACTTCCTGAAGGCACGGCAGTTGAAATCGAAAAAGGCAGTTGGCCCATCCTGCCAGTGTTTGAATTGATGCAACGACTTGGAAATGTGACTGAACGCGAGATGAGCCGCACGTTCAACATGGGAGTGGGAATGGTGATTGTTTGCGCGTCCTCAGACAAGGACGAGATTAAAGCTCACATTGAAAGCCATCAGAGAGCTTGTTATGAAATTGGAAAAGTGGTTCACGGTGAACGTGAAGTGATGATCCGATAGTCGGTGATCGACTGTGCCGTGCGGTTAAGTGCTACCTCACACACTGAATGCAGAACTTAAGATGACCAAACGAATTGCGATTCTGATCTCCGGCCGTGGTTCAAACATGGTTGCGCTGGCAGATGCAGTTTCTTCTGGATCGATAGCTGGTGCCGAGATCGCGATCGTCCTTAGCGACAAGCGGACTGCCGGCGGACTTCAAGTTGCTCGCGATCGCGGTTTGCAGACCGCAGTTGTCGAGCGACGTGGTCGGAACAGAGAAGAACACGAACTCGAAATCATCAACGTTCTTCGATCGCATGAAGTCGATTGGGTTTGTCTCGCTGGTTACATGCGTGTGTTGTTACCCTGCTTCATCGATGAATTCCATGGACGAGTTCTAAATATCCATCCGAGTCTTTTACCCGCGTTTCCCGGTCTAGATGCACAACGACAAGCACTGGCCCACGGCGTAAAGATTAGTGGGTGTACGGTGCACTTTGCTGATAACACCCTGGATGGCGGGCCAATTATCTTGCAACGAGCTGTGCCTGTGATGGATGACGACACTGAGGAGACTCTGTCGGCGCGCATTCTGGAGCTGGAACATAAGCTGTACGCGGAAGCGTTGCAGTTAGTGGTTGAAGGTAATTATGAAATTGCCGGTCGACGAGTGATTCGCTGTCGAAGTAATGATTAACATGCTGCAGTAGCGGCTCGGCAAAATACAATTGAGCAGCTTAAGAAGTTTGCCTTGATTCATGACTCTCAATTCTTCGTAGCACCCAGGGCTTCGGCTCGCTGAAATGCGGCCCAAACGGCTTTTGAGAGTACGGTGCGTAAACTGCCTTTCTCCATCTGATAAATCGCTTCAGCGGATGTGCCCCCCGGTGATGTAACCATGTTCCGTAATTCAGCTGGGTGCTTGTGAGATTCCCTGGCGAAAAGTACTGAACCGAGAATCATTTGCTGCACGAGCTCCTGAGCGACATGTCGTGAGAACCCCAAATGGACTCCGGCATCCACCAACGCTTCCATTACCAGAAATATGTAAGTCGGCCCCGTAGCGCTCAACGCTGTCGCCATGTCAATCTGTCGTTCGTTCTCTACTCGAACAGCTTTCCCAAGCGCTTCGAGCATTGCTCGAACCTGCTGTTCCTGTTCCGTACTCACTTCAGCGCTTGGCGTCCAGGCGGTAATACCCTCGCCGATTTGAGCGGGCGTGTTAGGCATCGTGCGAACTATCGCCTGGTGTTGGAGTTCGTTTGCAATCGTTGCAATCTTGGCGCCGGCGACGATCGATATAACGAGTTGATCTTTTGGTGTTGAGCCCTTCAAATCGTGAAGTACGCCAATGAGACGCTGAGGCTTGACCGCCAGTATGATCAGCGAGTTCGGATAAGCGGCGCTTGGATGAACCGCCTTGGTTGCGTCGCAATTGTGTTCGAACATCTGAACGCCGAACTTTTGTTGGATTTCATCACGCCTCGCGCTACGAGGGTGACTACCCACGACTTGCTCAGGAGCAACCAGTTGCTTTCTTAACAAGCCGGCAATAATCGCTTCTGCCATCACGCCGCAACCAATGAAAGCCAGCCGCGTCTTCGCGAGCACATTCGGACCAAGGGTCTTGTTTGATTCAAGCATGACGTCTCCACCAATCTCGTTAATCTGTTACCAGAACGAGGATAGCTCAATAGTCAAACTTGCTACTATTCTCAAGCAGGTCTTTGCGTTACATTAGCCGGCAATGACTATCGACGAACAACTGGATTTTCTCCGCAAAGGCACCATCGAGATCATTCCCGAGAGTGAGCTCCGCGCGAAGCTTGAGAAGTCGGCAAGAACCGGCAAAGCTTTGCGCGTTAAGCTGGGCGCCGATCCCACCGCACCAGATATTCACCTGGGCCATACGGTTGTGATCCGTAAACTTCGTGCCTTCCAGGAGTTGGGCCACACAGTGATCTTTTTGATTGGCGATTTCACCGGTTTGATTGGCGACCCGTCAGGAAAAAGCGCAACCCGTCCTCAATTAACGCGCGAAGAGATCAATCAGAACGCTGAGACTTACAAAAGTCAGATCTTCAAACTACTTGATGCAGAAAAAACGGAGATCCGTTTCAACTCTGAATGGATGGACAAAGTTGGATCCGATGGTTTCATTCGCCTCGCTTCGCATGTGACGGTGAAGCAGATCCTCGAGCGCGATGATTTCGCGAAGCGGCTGAATGAAGAACGCCCGATCGCGCTTCATGAGCTGATGTATCCCTTAACTCAAGCTTACGATTCGGTTGCGTTGGAAGCCGATGTTGAGCTGGGTGGAACGGATCAGAAGTTCAACCTGCTGCTTGGTCGTAGCCTCCAAAAGGAGTATGGGCAGGAGTCACAGATCGCCGTAATCACTCCGTTGCTGGAAGGCACTGACGGTGTTCAGAAGATGTCGAAGAGTTTGGGAAACTACATTGGCATCAACGAACCGCCACAGGAGATCTTCGGCAAAGTGATGTCGATATCTGACGACTTGATGTGGCGATACTATGAATTGCTCACAGACCTCACGCTGCCGCAAATTGAGCAGCTCAAGGCTGGAGCGACAAGCGGAGATAGAAATCCACGGGATCTAAAAGTCGAACTCGCGAAACGTATCGTCGCTGACTTTCACTCGCAGCCTGCCGCAGTCGCAGCCGAAGATCACTTCAATCGGGTCTTTCGTCTAAAACAAGTGCCACAGGAGATCGAACAACGGAGTGTTTCATTCGGATCTTGGGAGTTGAAACAGCTCTTAGTGGAATTGGGCCTGGCAACGTCAAAAAATGAAGCACGCAGCTTGATTGAACAAGGTGGCGTATACCTTGATGGGCGACGTGTCGAGCCGGGAGTTAACACGACATTACAGATCATGCCGAATCGACCTGGGTACGACATCAAAGTCGGAAAGAGACGCTTCGTTCATGTAACGGGTCCGAAGTGAGTTCGGCTTTGCCGTCTGATGTGAGGCGATGGCTCTGCCTCGCCGTAACGGGCGTCTTTCAATACGGGCTAAGCCCTTGGTCCGGTCTTTGACCTCGTCCATCGCGTAGATTGATTTGGAATTTGGATAGGGCGGAGCCCGAACCGGGGGCATAGCCCAAACGATAGCGGTCCATTACCGGCGAGGCAGAGCCATCGCCTCACATCGGGCGGCAAAGCCGTGACACCAAAGGGCCAGTTAAGGCAGGTAGGCAATCTTCGCGTCGATCGCAGTATCATGGCTGCCCAGGCTTATAAGCTGCCAAGGCTACTGGGTCTAAATCTTCTCGGCAGCGACAACATCGATGATCCTACGAAGGTCGTGAAATAGATGTCAGCGACGCTCGCAACTGAAGACGTATTGATCATTGAAACGCCCGAGCGCGTGCCGCTGCATTTTGCGCTGGCTTCGATTGGCAATCGTTTTCTCGCGTGCGCAATCGACCACGGACTGCAATTACTCACAATCGCTATCGTGGCGCTCGCGCTCATCATTGTGGCCAGCTATTCGAGCTTTGAAGGTTGGTTAACGAGCGCTCCGAAATGGGTGTACGCAGTGATGATTGTGTTGTTGTTTTTGATCTTCTCGGGTTACTTCGCGTTCTTCGAGTGGATTTGGAGTGGCCAAACGCCGGGTAAACGCTGGTTGAAGTTACGAGTGATTCGCGAAGATGGGCGGCCAATAACATTCTGGGAAGCGACGGTGCGAAATCTTCTTCGCAGCTTCGACATGATGCCCGCGCCTTTCTACTCAATTGGTTTGATTTCCGTTTTTGCGAGCTCTCGCGATCAAAGAGTCGGAGATATGGTAGCGGGCACAGTTGTAGTTCGTGAGCGCGAGGCTGAAGCGCCGGCATTCGCTCAAGTCTTTGCCTCACCGGTCAGCGATCCCGCGCTTCGTCGATCATTCAAGCCCGTAAACTTCACAGCGGATCTCAACAGCCTTACCGAATCTGAAATCCAGGTTGTCGAAACTTTCCTGCGCCGGCGTTGGGATCTTAGTGATGTTCCCAGGCAATGGATGGCGTGGAGAGTATCAATGCCCATTCTTTTCAAGCTGCGGCCTGGTTACGACCTCGAAACGTTTACCTACGAAGGGTTCTTAGAAGAACTTCTGCATCGCTATCTCGCCACGCATCGATTCTCCCAATAAAGACCTCCTCAGTCGCAAACTGCACAGATGAACGCACGATCTGAGAGCGAATAAGTCTGAACGTTAAGCTTCCTTTTGTCCGTAGTGAGCTGTGTTCATCTGGTGGCCGTTTCTGATTTTGACCTTGAGTTGATCGTTCTGTTAGGCTCTCAGGTTTCTGACGGGAGCATTATTCATCACTGAGGAGAGCAGTATGACAAAGGAAGTATTTATTCTGGGCGGCAAGCGGACGCCGATGGGCGAGTACGTCGGTGCATTAAAAGACATCTCGGCGATCGATTTGGGGGCGATTGCTTCGCGCGGTGCGCTTGAGGCAACCGGAGTCAGTGCAGACGAAATTGACCACACTGTGTTTGGCAATGCGCTGCAAACCTCGGGCGACGCGATTTATGGCGCACGACACGTCGCGTTGAAGGCCGGCGTTCCTTTCCAGCGACCAGCTTTGACAGTCAATCGTCTCTGTGGGAGCGGAATTCAGTCGATCGTTTCCGGCGCGCAAATGATTCAACTCGGCGAAGCCGCAACCTGTTTAGTGGGCGGCATGGAATCGATGTCACAAGCGCCACACGTGATTCGCGGTGCTCGATCAGGATTCGCACTTGGACAAGGCGCGTTGGAAGACAGTTTGATGGTGGCCTTGCTCGATACTTACTGCAATACACCGATGGCTGGAACAGCGGAGAATCTTGCACGCAAGTTTGAAATCTCTCGCGAGAAACAGGATGAGTATGCATTGCGATCCCAACGCGAAGCTAAGCGTGCTCTCGACGCAGGCTACTTCGCGCAAGAGATCGTTCCTGTCGAATTGAAGACACGTAAGGGCGTCACGCTATTCGAGCACGATGATCATCCGCGACCTGAAACCACTATCGAAGTTTTAGCAAAACTGAGACCGGCATTCGCAAAGGACGGTTTTGTAACGGCAGGCAATGCTTCCGGAATAGTCGATGGCGCAGCTGCGCTCGTTATTGCTGACGAAGACTTCGTGAAGAGACGCGATCTTACGCCAATGGGTCGAATCGTTAGTTGGGCGTATGAAGGAGTTGAACCGGAAATCATGGGTATTGGACCGGTGCCAGCCACCCGTACCGCACTGTCGAAGGCTGGCATGAGCCTAAATCAGCTTGATCTGGTTGAAGTGAATGAGGCGTTCGCTGCACAGTACCTTGCGGTCGAACAGGAACTGGGTTTGGATCGTGATCGCACAAACGTCAATGGTGGCGCGATCGCGCTTGGTCATCCGTTGGGGGCGACCGGTACCAGACTCGTACTGACCTTACTTCATGAGCTTCATCGACGCGGAGGCCGGTTTGGTTTGGCCACAGCATGTATCGGTGGTGGCCAGGGCATCGCCATGATCGTGGAGCGGTTGTGACCTAGGCCTCGCACGCTTTGTCCCGATTTTCCGATTTAATCCAAAATCTTGTGCAGAAACATGTCGATAGGTAAGACCAAATGCATGTGACGTAAGCCAAATCGTTGGTTTTTGAGACTGACCCGCGGAGGAAGCTATACGGCACAGGGCTTGCGAAATTTGTATTTGAAACGACCTTCTCTCCCCGCTCAAAATGGAGCGCGAATTGGTCATAAAGATTTAATAGGTTCTGTGAAGGCTTGAACTTGCGAAAGACCACTGCGGCATGATAGAAGTCGCGCCTTGCGTTTCGAGCAATAATCCAATTTCCATTTTCCTTCGATTGCTGAATTCAGTCGCTCTCAGTTTGAATGCCCATCTGCGCTGCTCGCGGGGACGCGGTGCGCTTAACGTCAACTCATTGCTTAAGGAGTTCCCCAGTTATGTCTAAAATTGTAAAGCTCTTTTTTGTATCTGCGATTGTGCTCTGTTTGAGTGTGGTCGCCTTTGCGCAGTCCGGAACGACAGGCGCGATCGGGGGTACAGTTCAGAACCCGAATAAAGAGGTAGTGCCCAATGCTGAGGTCACGGTCAAAAGCCAGGACACTAACAAAGAAGCCACGGCTACCTCCGACGATCAGGGACGATTCAAAGTCGTCAACCTACAGCCTGGTCAGTACACCTTAACGGTGGCCAGCTCCGGCTTCACCACGTTCAGTCAACAGAACATCGTCGTTGAAGTTGGCTTAGAAACCAAGATTGAAGTCAGTCTCAGTATTGGACAAATTACCAACACTGTCGACATCAGCGCTGAAGCGCCGGTAATCAATACCACTCAGCAGGACTTCTCAAACAACTACAATCAAACATCGATCAACGAGTTGCCCATCAACGGTCGCCGTTGGTCGAACTTCGCTTTGCTTTCGCCGGCTGCAGTTCCCGATGGAACGTTCGGGTTGATCAGCTTCCGCGGCATCAGCGGATTGCTGAACAACAGCACAATCGATGGCGGCGACAACAACCAGGCGTTCTTCGCAGAAGAGCGCGGACGCACACGCATCAGCTATTCAATTAGCCAGGCCGCGATTCGCGAATTCCAGGTCAACACTTCCAGCTACTCAGCCGAATACGGTCGCTCAGCCGGTGGCGTCGTTAACGCGATCACCAAGAGTGGTACAAACGAGTTTCACGGAAGCGGCTTCTACTATCAACGCAATAACAAGTGGGGCGCGCGAAATCCATTGGCCACAAAGACCGAGCTAATCGACGGAGTTTTCACGCCGGTCGGCTTCAAGCCAAGGGATGTGCGACATCAGTTTGGCGGGACCATCGGTGGTCCAATCGTCAAAGACAAGGCGTTCTTCTTCTTTAGCTACGACCAGCAGCACAGAGATTTTCCGGGCCTCGCGATCTTTTCGAGCGGCACCTTTTTGAACCTGAGCACCGCTACCCGTAACACGATCATTGCGCGCGGCGTTACCTCAGCTCAGATCGACAGCACCTTGAATTTCCTGAACACCCTTTCGGGACCACTCGATCGCAAGGGCGATCAAAAGCTTTTCCTGCCTAAGGTCGACTGGCGGATTAACGACAACAACACATTAACCGTCAGCTATAACAGGTTGCGGTGGGAATCGCCCGCGGGAGTTCAAACGCAGGCAACAAACACTCGCGCGCGTGACAATTTCGGCGATGACTTCGTCGAGATTGATGCGCTGAACATCAAACTGGCCTCGACGATTACTCCGACTCTGCTAAACGAATTTCGCTATCAGTATGGCCGGGATAACGAAACTCAGTTTAGTCAGTCTCCGCTAGCCGGCGAGCCGACAAATGCACCAGGTGGCAGATCGCCGCAGACATTCATTCAAAACGGCTTCTCCTTTGGTATGCCGGAGTTTCTCGAGCGAGCGGCCTTCCCGGATGAACGACGAAATCAATTCGCTGACACCGTCACGATGAGCCACGGCAATCACACGATTAAGTTTGGTGGCGACCTCAACTTCGTGAAGGACATCATTAACAACCTTCGCTTCCTCGGTGGTGAGTTCAACTACACGGGAGCCAACGGGCTGAATGATTTTATCGTCGACTACGTGAACTTCCAGACCAGCGGTGCGATCCGTGCGCTGTCAAACACACCCAACGGCAACCTGGGTCTTTGTGTTGGCTCCACTCGCCGTGCAGGTAAATGCTACGCCGGCAGTTTCAATCAGGGATTCGGTGTGCTTGGTTTGACGATGAAGACCACCGACATCAATTGGTTCGTTCAGGATGATTGGCGCGTAAACCCCAGACTAACTTTGAACCTTGGTTTGCGCTACGAATACCAGAAGAATCCTGACGCGGTTAACGTCAATCCAAACCTGATCCAGACACACAACATCGTCAACGACAAAAACAATTTTGGACCTCGCCTTGGATTTGCTTTCGATGCAACGGGCGACGGCAAGACAAGCATTCGCGGTGGCTGGGGTCTTTACTACGGACGCGTAATTAACTCGACGGTCTACAACGCACTCGTTAACACGGGCGTAGGTATTGATCAAGGTCAGCGACAGTTCACCACAAGCGCAGCAAATCTTGCTGCCACTTGTACCGGAACCACTCCGCCGACTTCGGCTGACAATTGCGCGTTCTTGCCGATTTATCCGAACTTGTTGTCGGGCTCGAATCCACCGGTAGGTGCGGTTCAGTTCTTTTCAGACAAGTTCCAGCTGCCACAGATTCATCAGTGGGACTTCATCTTTGAGAGGGAGATTGCCAGAAACACTGTTGTCTCCGCTTCGTATCTGGGCAGTTTTGGCAATTCGTTGCCAAACTTCGTCGACACCAACCTGCCGGCTCCATCTCGCCTGGTTGGTGTTCCGATCGTCGGTGGTGATCTGAATGGCCAGACGTATGTAACTCCGATTTTCGTCGGCTCGAGACCAAACACCGCTTTCCTTCAACTTACCGAGATTCGGAGCAACGTTTACTCGAAGTACCACGCCCTCGTGTTGCAAGCCAATCGTCGCCTGACAGATGGTTTGCAATTCCAAACCAGCTACACACTCGGACGTGCCCAAGACAACGGCCAGAGTTCAGTCACGTTCACGTCGAACAATCTGCCAGTCAATGCGTTCGATCAACAAAACGAAGATGGTCTTTCGAACTTTGATCGACGACAGAAATTTGTCGCCAGCGTGGTATACAGTCCAAATCCGTTTGATAGCGGTGCTGCAAAGCACATCTTTAACGGTTGGACGATTGCGCCAATTCTCAACGCTTTCTCCGGTGCCCGGTTCTCGGGAAATGTTTCTGGCAACATTTCACCTAGCGCTTTCGGATTTAGCTCCACCACGACAACACCAGGTGGCGGCAATAACGGTTCTGGAGGTGCAGCCAGATTAGCTGTGCTGCCGCGCAACTTCTTCAAACAACCGAACATCTGGTTCGTCGATATGAGACTCTCGCGCAGATTCTCAATCACAGAAAGCACGAAGCTCGAAATTCTGGCTGAGGCCTTCAACCTGTTCAACCGAACACAGGTGACTACTGTACAGACCACGATGTACAACTACGCTACGACCGGCTGTCCGACCGGCTTCGCGCAGTGTCTCGTTGCAAACGCGCCATTCCGTTCTACGACCGGTGCGGACAGTACGTTGTTCCGTGAACGACAGGTGCAGTTGGCCGCGCGTTTCGAGTTCTAACGCCGGTTAATTTGGAGTTAATCTCCCGGGTGTGCTTCGCAAGAAGCACACCCGGTTTGTTATTGCTATTCGGAGAGTTGCAAAGGAGGCAGGAGCAGCAGGCAGGAGCAGGAAAAGGTACGCATCTCGCGTACACGGGCACGGAGGATCTTCCTGCTCCTGCCTGCTGCTCCTGCGCCTACTCTTCAACCGGCCCACCCGACTCTTTCCACGCTTTCCAACCACCGGCCATTGAGAACACATTCGTGTAGCCCATCTGTTGCAGTACATCGGCTGCAAGCGCAGAACGGTAGCCGCCACCACAGTAAAGAATTAGCTCCGCCGTTTTGTCAGGAACCGCGCTCTCGATGTCGCGTTCAATGATCCCCTTGCCGAGATGCATTGCGCCCGCTGCATGACTGGCCTCCCACTCGTTGTCCTCGCGGACGTCGATCAATCTTGCGTCAGGGTTCTCAGTCATCCGCGACCGCGTTTCTGCGACTGTCACCTCGCGAATGCGGCCCTTCGAATCGTTCACCAGCTTTAGAAATCCTTCGGAATGTTTCATGTGACCTCTGTTTTCAGACCAGTAAATGGCTAGTTTGGTTGAATTCTCACGAACGATTATAATGCCCGTCTTTTCGAAAGCACTTAAATCTGTATTCTGATGTCCGATACGCTTTGGAGTGCGGGGACTTGTCACCGCTTTGGCTTTCGGCTTCTGCGCAACGAGGGAAAGCGATGACAAGTCCCCGCACTCCAAAGGCGTATCGGACATATCTGGAGAGGAATCTACTAAATTGGCTGAACAGTTTGATGTGGTGATCATTGGGAGTGGTCCGGGCGGCTATGTCGCCGCGATCCGAGCGGGACAACTGGGATTGAAGACCGCAATCGTCGAAAAAGATACCCGCCTCGGCGGGACCTGTACGCTGCGAGGCTGTATTCCGACAAAGCAAATGCTGATGTCCGCCCACATCTATGAACAGATGCAACACGCGGCCGATTTTGGTGTGCAGGCGTCAGGTATTCAACTGGCCTTTGCGGATGTTCAGAAACGAAAAGACAAGGTTGTGTTGAAGAGCACCAAAGGCATTGAGTACTTAATGAAGAAAAACAAGGTCACGGTTTTCAAAGGCACCGGCAAACTCGCGCTGCCTGGAAAAGTAGATGTGACCGACGCAGAGGGCAAGAAGCAATCCCTGCAAACCAAAAACATCATTCTCGCAACCGGATCAGTTGTCAGACCTATTCCCGGTTTTGAAACCGACGGAAAACAGGTTGTGAATAGCGATCACATACTCGAACTGAAAGATGTACCGAAGTCTTTGATTGTGATGGGCGCCGGCGCTGTCGGCGTGGAGTTCGCATCTGTTTACTCGCGATTTGGGGCAGACACCACTGTTGTCGAATTGTTACCTCGCTTGGTACCGCTTGAAGATGAGGAAGTATCGAAAGAGCTGGAGAAAAGTTTTCGCAAGCGCGGCATCAAGGCGCAAGTTGATACCAAACTGGAGAAACTGGAGAAGACTGCGACAGTTGTACGCGTTACCGGGAAGACTTCCAAGGGAGAAGCTGTAACTCTCGAAGCCGAGATGTTGTTGGTTGCCGTTGGTCGAATGCCTTACACAGAAGGCGTAGGTCTGGAAGGGACCAAGATCAAAGTCGAGCGAGGCTTCATTCAGGTCGATGAATTTCAGCAAACAGCAGAGAAGGGTGTTTACGCCATTGGCGATGTTGTGCCCACTCCGTTGCTCGCGCACCTTGCCTCGAAAGAAGGCATCGTGGCCGTTGAACACATGGCCGGGCGCAAAGATGTTCGTCCGATCAATCTGCGACTGGTCCCAAACTGCACGTACTGCGATCCCGAGATTGGTTCCGTTGGTTTAACTGAGGCGAAAGCGAAAGAACAGGGTTACGACGTAAAGATTGGTAGGTTTCCGTTCATGGCCTCAGGCAAAGCCCGGATCCTGGGAGAGGAAGAGGGCTTTGTGAAGATCGTCAGCGAAAAGAAATACGACGAAATCCTTGGCGTGCACATCATTGGACCACATGCGACCGAGTTGATTGCTGAAGCGTGTGTGGCGATGCAGCTTGAATCAACTGCTGAAGAGTTAGGCCGAACAATGCACGCACACCCAACGATCTCCGAGGCGGTGATGGAAGCCGCCGAAGGCGTGCACGACCTTGCGGTTCATATTTAGACACCACCGACTTTGAGTCGGTGGAGTTTCAACTTCTACCTAGCAAGAATTGTTTTAGGACCCAGCGCGCGAAGCGCGCCGTAACGAGAGGGGACGCATCATTAGGTGAAATTGAAGTACCACGGACATTAAGTCCGTGGTTTCAGAAACTGAAAATGGAAAAGAACAGTGACAAAGCTCAGAATGGAAAGCCTCGGCGACGGCGGCGGCCCGCGCGTCCACGCTTTCAAATGCGCGTCAGCACCAAGTACGCGCCACGGAAGCCCGTCGAGGGCAAGCCCCTCTCGTGCACGACCGAAACAAGTTTGAAGCCCGAGCAATTACTCGAACTCTATCGGTATCTGAAACTCACGCGACTCGTTGAAGAACGTCTCGTCAATCTCTACCGCCAAACCAAAGTGGTCGGTGGCGTGTTTCGTTCGCTGGGCCAGGAGGCGACGGCTGTTGGCAGTGCTTATGCGTTGCA
>Ga0157380_10001141_pt1 | contig 17168 bp, 12 predicted proteins | sample S35metaG_FD_119757 | JGI IMG/M metagenome (GOLD analysis project Ga0157380, IMG submission 119757) | Switchgrass rhizosphere microbial communities from Kellogg Biological Station, Michigan, USA - S3-5 metaG | ecosystem: Host-associated > Plants > Roots > Rhizosphere > Soil | place: USA... | reverse complement strand
CCTCATGTCCACATTGCTTTAATACGCTCAAGAATGAATATCCTGTTTTGGGTGGACATTATGAAGTCATGCATCATACACAGATCATCCAGCAGTTATTGAAAGATGGAAAAATCAGGTTGAAACCCGATGCTGCGCCAATTACTGTTACATACCATGATTCATGTTACCTCGGCAGAGTTAATAACATCTACGAAGTGCCTCGTGAAGTACTCGCTGAGCTCAACGTGGAATTGAAGGAAATGAGCCGTTCAAGATCCAATGGATTATGCTGCGGAGCAGGTGGCGCACAGATGTTTAAAGAAGATGAACCAGGCGATAAGCGGATCAACACCGAGCGTGTCGAAGAAGCCATAGGTACAGGAGCTGCAACTATTGTGTCCAATTGTCCGTTTTGTATGACGATGTTATCCGACGGGGTAAAAGCTGTCGATAAACAGGATGAGGTTATGGTGTATGATCTATCGGAGCTTGTGCTGAATAGAATTGAAGGCTGAGGCTAAGGCGAAGGAAGGTTGCCTCCGTATACTCTCCCGCTACATTTTATTTAAAAATGGCGGGATCTCCGCTTCGCTTCGACGTGCGAAACAGTGAAAAGGGATCAAGGGATCAAAGGAGCAATGGCACGTGAATAAGGAATACCGAATATCGAAGTGAAAAGTAGAAGTAAAAAGTAGAAGTAGAATGAAGAAGCCCTAAAAGGGCGCACTTGTAGAAAGGGGGTTCAGCCCCTTACCAAGGAGCAAAGGAGCAAGGGCACATGAATAAGGAATACCGAATATCGAAGTAAAAAGTAGAAGTTGAAAGTAGAAGTTGAAGTAAAAGTAGAATGAAGAAGCCCTGAAAGGGCGCGTTTGTAGAAAGGGGGGATAGCCCCTTAATTCTTTATTTATGAGAAATCTTTTAGCCTTTCCAGATGAGTCGAGAGTCTGGATTTACCAGGCAGACAAACCTTTTAGGGAAGAGGATATCCCTCATGTAAATGAGGACATTGAAGCCTTTTGCAAACAATGGACAAGTCATAATCAGGACCTCAAAGCAATAGGTGGAGTCATGCATGATTTGTTCGTGGTGCTGGTGGTAGATGAGACGATGGCTTCGACCAGCGGATGCTCGATCGATAAATCCGTGGCTTTTGTCAAAAAGCTAGAACAGAAGTATCACTGCACATTGTTAGAAAGAAGTAATATCGCATGGCTGGATGAAAAGGAAGAAATTCGGATCATTCCACTCAATGCATTAAAACAAGCAGTCGGCGATGGTCAAATAAGTTTGAACACCCGCGTTTTCGACAACCTGGTAGCTAACCGTAAGGATTATATCCAGCGATGGACAGTGCCCCTAGGGGAGTCGTGGATGAAACGTTTTGTTTAAACGAATGAATTTCTGTAGCTGCGGCTCGTGAGCCGCAATTTGGAATCGTGAGGCGTCAGTCGTGAATTTCTGTAGCTGCGGCTCGAGAGCCGCAATTTGGAATCGTGAGGCGTCAGTCGTGAATCGATAGTAGTGAGCGGTGAGCAGTGAACAGTGAAATAGTGAGCAGTGAGCAGTGAATAGTGAATAGTGAGTTGCGGATCTTGAAATTTAATTTGAACCTTGGAAGCTGGTAGCTGGAAGCTTATTGCTGATAGCTGACAGCTGATAGCTAAATATATGTTTGGAAAAGTAAAAAGATGGCTAGGCATAGAAGGTGTCAAGATCGAAATGATCTTGCCGGATGAAGTATCAGCTGCTTCGGGTGTGATCGAAGGAAAGTTGAAATTTGAATCCATGCATCTGCAGACGGTGACAAAGATCAAGCTCACTTTGACGGAGAAATATATTCGTGGCCGCTGGAAAAACAAACTCACGGATCAATATAAGATAGGGGAGATCGAACTCAGTGAAGATATTGAAGTGCCGGCTCATGAAGTCATCATGATGGATTTTGAACTTCCCTTCACAGTGATCAAATCCGATATGGACGAATTAGGAGATAAAAATTTTGTCTTCAAAAAGCTGGTTGATGCCGCCAAGACCCTCAAAAACGTAAAGTCCGAATATTACCTTGAAGCAGAAGCTGCCGTGCGAGGTACAGCACTCAGCCCATTCGATAAGCAATTGATCAAGATCGTTTAGAAGACATCAGACTCAAGACATCAGACATCAGATTTTAGACGTCAGACTCCAGACGTCAGATTTGAGTTTACTTGACCCTGAAGTCTCATAAATATCCAACTGTGTACATTAAACATGTCGATAAAATCCAAATCAAGTCTGGAGTCTGACGTCTAATATCTGACGTCTAAAATCTGGCATCTGACGTCTGGCATCTTCCGTCCAGTTTTACTGGATGACCTTAGAGGTATCCTTCTGAAGCATCTTAATCAACTCCTCATCCGACTTGCCTAAATTCTGTATGAGGAACTTAGCAGATTCTGCATATTCGTCATTTGGATATTTTTCGAGGTATTCAGAGTAGTATTTTTTGGCTGCCTCCAGGTCATTCAATTCATTGTCATACGTAAAGGCCTTTAGGAAAAGAGCCATTGAAGCACGAGGATGTGTAGGATACTTATCGATAATCCAATTGTATAGTTCTAAAGCTTTTGGAATGTCTCTGAGTGTAGTTGCAGTCTCAGCTGCACGGCTTAGAAATTCAGCAGCATTGGGAATATTTGGGTTGGCCATAACAGCAGCTTCACAAGCCAGGATATATAAATGCGCTTTTGGCTCATTGAGCCTGAAGGTGGAATCATTGAACATATTCATCCCGATAAATTTGAGGATGGAATCAGCGGCGATATCTTTTTGTTGGATTTTGGCTGTCAGGGATGATGTTCTGGAATCGTTTTGAAACCTGGTTTCATAACTTTTATACAAAATGTCATTCAGTTCAGGACTAGCCAGGTTTTCTGCATTTGTTATTGCATCGTACAAACGATCATCTTGGTCAGGGCGATCCGGATATTGCACGAGATAATCTTTGTAATACCCAAATGCTCGTGCATATTGCTTTTGAGCAGAAGCTACCCGGGCCATTTCCAGGAGTAATTCCGGTGTACTTGGTTCGCCAAACCCTTTAGCCGTGAGATATTTTTCGAAGTTCGTGTAGGCCAGTGTAGCTGCACTGTCAGATGGAGCAGCGTCATAGGCCTTAATTGCTTCCGTCACCACTTGCTGTTCCGGAGAACCAGCTTTCTTACAAGCAAATGTGATAGATAGGGTGAGGAAAGCTAGTAGTATAGAGATTCTCATGATCTGATTTTGTTATAAAGCCCAAAGGTAGCATGATTTCACTTTATTGGAAATCAGAAAGGTTAACGCAATCCTATTGGTAACTTTCAATGTTCAATTTTTCATTTTTCATTTTACTTTTTTCATTTAATTCTGGTTGGTGAGCGTAGCCGAACCATCATTTCAGGGCGGCGAGCTTTTCAAGTATCCAGTTCTTACTTACTACTCCCTGTGTAGATTCGACTTCCTTTTCCAGTTTTTCAATTTCCTTTCGATCTCCCTGGATGATTTTGGCAAGTTTGCGAACTATACTTATAGTATTGAGATAGTGTTTACGACGGATTGAAGGTATTTTACTGTTACGGCCAAGGTATACTCGGAAAGTATCCAATAATGAATTCAAGGCCTCAATTTCGTCAAGCTCAAAGTAGCTAGCCATAAGCAAGGTTTTGGAATTTAGATTATAAATCAAGTCTTCATATTCTACCTTGCTTAATAGCTTAATAACTTCTGGATATTGCTTCTTATAAAAATAAAATTGGGCCATATTAAACGTAATCGCATTGTCACGATACCGTTCATCCAGGTGTTGACTATAGTTTTTAATAAAATTCTCAATCCAATCAAATTCGTTAAGCCTAAGGCCAGTGGTGACAATATTTTTGAATGACCAAGGAGTAATTTGTCCGTTGACCAGAAGAACTCCGCTTTCAAGGAATTTTACATACAGATCAAAAGTCTCCCTGATGTATTCAACTTCCCCAGCATTCATCCGCTTAAGGCTATAGTTTAATGCTGCATCCAGGATTTCCTTTGCTTCATTATCAGGAAACAAATGAATATGCTTTTCAATCAGTTCTTTGAGTTTATCATAATGTACTTTCTCCTCTGGTTCTTTGTATGTTAATAATATCTGGTAATACATGATGATAGAAGGGACATCACTGTAATCATGAGATTCAATATGCTTGATGATCTCATTAATAAAAAGCATTTCATATGTAAGAGCAGCCAGGAGCTGGTGGTTCAGAATTGTGCAATAGTAGCGGAGTTTTTCACCCAGGTAAAATCGGTCCAGATTGAGTGCGATATTTTCAATATTTGATTTAATGCTTCGCTCTGCATGCTTTTGATGAAACCTATAGAGATTTTGTTCGATTTCGTATTGAAAATAATAATGGGAGGAAGGTTTAAGAGTTTGTTCTTCCACAAGTTTATATGCTGATTTGAAAGCACTTGATTGAAGGCTTTCTAATCCTCTATCAAGAATGCTGTCTAAAAGATATTTGGCCTTATGGACTGGGTTGGACTCAAACGCTTCCTGGGCAAAAAATGACTCAATCAGCTTCAGAAGATCACTTTGCAGTTTTCGGAATCTTCCGTCATCAAACGGCTCATCAGGACCAAAACATATTTTCCAGAGCGCTTCTTTCTCAAGTTCCAGTTCAGTCGGATTTTTAATTTCTGTTTTGACAAATTCGAAGAGTCTGATAATAGGCTCATTCCGATTGAAATACGGGCTGATGACAAACCGATGAAGACGGTTAAGTTCGTGTCCATCCAATTGTTCTATTACTTGAATAAGTTTGCTTTGACGCATTCAAAATCTATTTATGCATTTTTTTCGATTTTGTAAAATACTGAAATCGAGATGTAAAAATATGTAGATTATCTATATTTGATGCGATTCATGCTACTTTTTTCTACTTTTATATGCTTGAAAATCAATCAAATATAACTTTTGCAACAAATGTTATCGAAAATTTACACCAAAAGTTGTATTCTCAAAATGAGCTGCGTATCTTGCGGAGGCATTTTAAGCGATTGTCCATTTTATAGGAACCAAAAATGAAGAATCTGTACCGTATGCAGACCCTTTTGGTAGTGATATTTTCACTCCTATCCTTGCCATGGGCATTGAGCCAGACTCCAAATCCTATACAAGTTACACTTCGCAGTTCAGGTTCAAGTTACACGGACCAATTTCCAGCTGCAGCCCCAGCATATACTTATGGTATAGTTGAAAGTGTCAGCCCCCAATTAGGAAGTGAGCAATTTATATTAGGTACTGAAAGTAATACTTTGAAAGTAGTTTTCACGCCTACAGTTGGAGCAACAGGAACTACTGACTTAATTGTCCATTATTATACGCTTTCAGCCCCTATGCACCCTGTAACCAGGGCATATAGGTTTACAATTGCCCCTGAAATCGTAGTAACTGGGGATGATAATTTCATTGTCGATAAAAATGGGGTAAATATCCCATTTCCAGTCTTGGTAAATGATTCTGCTTCTTTAGGTAGTTTTGCAATTACTTCACTATCAGTGACTAATAGCGGTAGCGCATCAGTAAATACTACTGGAGATACCATCTATTTTACTCCTGAAACTGATTTTGAAGGGGATGCCTGGCTACAATACATTGCATGTGATTCAGCCGGTAATTGCTCTCAAGGTCAGGTTCATGTTTTGGTTCGTGACCCAAATCTTCAGGATCAGCTATCATTCAAGAAGTATTTACTAAATCGTGAGCAACTTGAATTGTTGACTCCATTTCCGGATTTTACTGTTGAGAATGATCCATCACATGGTACATTAGAGTCATCGGGAGCATCTTCATGGGTTTATACTCCTGAAGTTGATTTTACCGGTAAGGATACTATTAAACTTGGATTGTCTGGATTAGTAACTCGTGAATATATAATCACGGTTTATGATAAGGTCTATAATGTACAGGCAATAGATGATAAGTTTTATGTGCGCCCAGGTTTGAGTGTCACATTCAATGTCTTGAATAACGATCTACTTGATTTTGATTTAGTATCAAATACTAATCCTTCCAAGGGAACTATCAATAACCAGGGCAATGGTGTTTATACTTATAGCCCTAATAACAATTTCAGAGGCGTAGATAAATTCACCTACACCACTTGCTATCAGGATACTGTATACTGCGAAACAGCTACAGTGTTATTGCATGTAACAGACCTCGAACCTGAAAGCACATTCACTTACGCACTTCAAACATCAGAGGGCCTTCCGTTGGTCATTGATCACCCGGTAGAATTCACTGACTTTTCCTATATCATCAGCGATGCTCCAGAACATGGTAATTTCGTTTACTATGATGGAGTCCAAACTATTAACCTTCCATGTGATACTATTGAAGGGTATAACGTCCTAGTATATGAGCCTGAAGCTGGATATACAGGTACGGATCATTTTGAATACTATTTCTGCATTCAGCCTACCAACATCTGTTACCAGGTAAAAGTGGATATGAATGTAATAGCCGACCAAGAATCAGAAAATTGTCCATGTGTGATAGGTTGTGTTTGGCCGGGAGATGCTGATCAGGATGGTAGAGTAGACATGAATGACCTCCTTACCATTGGATATCAATTAGGAGAAACTGGACCAGAGCGCACCTATAATGCACCTGGAGAGTGGTTTGGCCAACATCCAGCTACCTGGGGATATAATGATAACGGCGCAAGAGCAGAATACTTGGATGCGAATGGAGATGGAAGCATAACAGAATTTGATGTTCAATCGATTGATGATTATTACTACCGTTCTCATGACATTGTCGTAAAGGACGTTCAGCAAAAACTACCGTATCAGTTTTCACTGGTTCCTGTCCAGTTTTCATTGGACTCTGGTGATGTTGTAATTTTGGATGTTGCATTAGGCAATGCAAATGTTCCGGTTATTGATTTGAAAGGAACAAAATTCAGTGTCAATATTCCTCCAGCTTGGTTGGATTCTGCATCTGTTCAGGTCCTGTTTCATCAGGATTCCTGGCTTTCTGAAGGTTCTCCATCAATATCATTAGGAAAAGTTCCATGGGATGGTCGCATAGATGCCGGATATTCCAAAACACTTGGAAATGGATCAAGCGGATTTGGTGTAATTGCTACAATTGTCTTTATTATTGAAGATGATGCTGAAGGATTCAAAAAGAAAGATGGTTCAATTCAAATCCCTATTTCGCTGCATTCAGCTTCAGCTATGGACAATTCAGGGACAACTTATGATATCGATGGTGATGAGGTATATCTCACTCTTGATCCCAAAACAATTCAGAAAGATTATGAACTGATTGTATATCCAAATCCTGCCCAGGATATGGTCAACATTCACCTTAACGGTAAAACAACCATTGAGTCAATAACTGTTGTTGATCCTCAAGGTAGAATCATTCGCAACTACGATGATATCAATCTGAAACAACATCAGGTAGATGTAAGCAACCTTCCAGTTGGCTTGTACTACTTACAAGTGAATCACACACATGGTGTGATGACCCAGATGTTGTCTGTAATCAGATAATCAATCCTTTTATTAGAGTTTATTTTTGTTGACGATCTCGAGGATCTCGTCCCGGTAATTTTTGCCTATAGGTAATTGTTTGATCTGACCCTTTTCATAAACGTCAACTGAAGTGCCATCAACTGCATGGATCTTATCAAGCGATACTATATAGGACCTGTGGATTCTTTTAAACTTACTTAGCGGTAATTTATCCTCAAGGCTTTTCATCGTCTGCAAAGTCACCACGCGTCCTTGCTCGAGTCTGATGATCACATAGTCCTTCAATCCCTCGATGTAGAGGATTTCATCATACTTGATCTTAACCAGTTTTTTATCGGCTTTGACAAAGAAGAATTCAATTCCTTCCCCTGGTGTGCTTTCCCCAGCCTCTTCACGTTTGCGCAATTCAGCTTGTTCCAATGCCTTGTTCACCGCCTTCATAAACCTTTCAAGAGAAATAGGTTTGAGCAGGTAATCAATGGCATTTAATTCATAGCCTTCCAAAGCGTAATGACTAAACGCAGTGGTAAAGATGAACATCGGTGGATTCGCCAATGTCTTGATGAAATCAACACCTGAAACCTGTGGCATTTGAATGTCAAGGAAAATGAGATCTATCTGGCTTTTTCTCAGTAGTTCATTGGCTTCAAGCGCATTGGAACACCTGGCTACAAGATTGAGCTCCGGCATCTGATTGATATATGTTTCCAGCACATCCAGCGCCAGAGGTTCGTCATCAATGATCAGTGTATTCAACATAACACAGTTATTTTAAAAGTTAAGTAGTTAAAGCTAAAGAAAGTTCAACAATATGTTCTTTCTCATTGTCCTCGATATCGAGTTTAAATTGATTTGGATATAAGAGATGTAATCGACGTTGGACATTGGTCAACCCAATCCCACCGCTTGTTTTTTCAAGTGGCTGCAAGAGTTGGGCTGGTTTGCTGTTTGTGATACGGAGCAATAATTTATCGTCCAATACTTTCATGATGACATGTACATAGCCATCACTAATTTGGTGATTGAGGCCGTGCTTGAAACTGTTTTCCAGAAAGGGGATGAAAATTAATGGGGCGATCGTCTGGTCTGTAATGTCACCTTCTACATTGAATGAAATATCTGCATGACCGTACTGACGCAAGCCTTCCATGGCAAGGTAATTTCGAATGTAATTGACTTCCTTTTGCAGAGGCACCCTTCGTTCATTGCTTTCATAGAGCATATACCGCATCATTTCTGAAAGCTTGATCACGATTTCAGGCGCTTTGTCGGATTTCTTTAAAGTCAGTGCATAGAGGCTATTCAGCGTATTGAAAAGGAAATGAGGGTTGATTTGTGATTTGAGAAACTTGATCTCCGATTGCATACGCTGTGTTTCCAGGTCCTTGCGGTCACGCTGATGTTTTTGCCAATCAGAAATAATTTTGATGATGGTAGAACCGCCAGCAATCATAAACAAAAGAAGGAAAATAGTGTGCTGGTTCATGACCAGGAATTCCCTTGGATCCACTTCTTTGTAAGTGATATAAAGGAGCAAAACCTTAATAGGGGTAAATACCGCTACCATGGCAAGGAGCAGCAGTATATAGGTCATGAAATTTTTCTGATTCAGGAATTTTGGGATGAGATAACCCAGGTTAATGTAGACCACCAGGATATAAAAAGAGATATTGATCAGTTTACGGGTTATCTCAAGCACAGTAAAATCATTATCGCTGCCAGCCATTAGCATGACGATAAATACCAGCACCCAGAATAGTCCATGTATGAACCAGGGCTTTTGCACAAAATGCATAAGCCTGACAAACAAGTTTCGGTTTATTACGCTGGTCACCCTGCAAATTTAACCATGTGAATTGATCTTACCGGTTTTATAGATAGGAGCCCCCACGATTAGATGAATGAAGGGCAATACAGGATCAAAAGATTTATCAAATAGTAGAATGCACAATTAATCCTCCTAATGTTATTGTAAGATGGTTGCATGTGTATGCCTTCTTAATTGAATTCAACAATTAGGCATACCTATTGTTTGGACAAGGAATATTATTACTTTTCAGGGGTGTGGGGATAAATTCAGGTGCGATTTGACCTAAAATTGGGCTCGAACTTATATCTTACCATACCATTATTAAATACGGAAATGCCAAAATATATGAAGGACGAAGTGTATGCCCAGGAAACAATCCAGGCCATGCAGCGTAATTACGGGGAGTTAATAAATCTGGTGGGTGAAAATCCACTTAGAGAAGGCCTCCTCAGGACGCCTGAACGTGCAGCTAAGGCATTACAATATCTCACACATGGCTATGATCTTAACCCCGCTAAGGTTTTGATGTCAGCCATGTTCGCTGAAGAGTACAGTGAAATGGTTATAGTCAAGGATATTGAATTATTCTCTTTATGTGAGCATCACATCCTTCCATTTTTTGGAAAAGCGCATATCGCATATATACCCAATGGGCACATTGTCGGATTGAGTAAAATTCCGCGTGTGGTAGATATTTTTGCTAGAAGACTACAGGTGCAGGAGCGACTGACACATGAGATATTGAAATGCATAGATGAGACGTTACAACCCTTGGGTTGTGCAATCGTTATTGAAGCACGGCATATGTGTATGATGATGCGTGGTGTACAAAAACAAAATTCGGTTACAACAACATCAGCATTTACAGGACAGTTTACCAAAGTAGAAACGCGAAATGAGTTTCTTCAATTAATTTCATCAGATCTGAGTTAATGGCAAACAAACGTGCATTTATTTTTCCCGGACAAGGTTCGCAACTGACCGGTATGGGTGCTGCTCTTTATGAGCAAGAACCTTCCATCAGGTATCTCTTTGACCAAGCGGATAAAATCCTTGGTTATGGATTGAAGGACCTGATGTTTCATGGTGCAGAGCATGAATTAAAGCGAACTGAAATAACCCAACCTGCAGTATTTCTATATAGCTATGCTACCTATCAATCGAAAGATTCAGGATCACCAGATGCAGTAGCCGGGCATTCATTAGGAGAATTGACGGCACTTGTAGCTTCTAAAGCTCTTGATTTTGAATCGGGACTTCGGCTTGTAGATGCAAGAGCGAAAGCGATGCAAGTTGCTTGCGAATTGGCAGACAGCACAATGGCCGCCATCTTGGGACTTGATGACAACGTCGTACAACAAGTATGTCTTGATACACCAGGTATCGTAGTTGCTGCTAATTTCAATTGTCCTGGGCAAGTAGTGATTTCAGGAGAGACAGCTGCAGTAGAATTGGCTGCTGAAAATTGTAAAAAAGCTGGAGCGAAAAGAGCGATCATGCTTGCTGTAGGGGGTGCATTTCATTCTCCGCTAATGACGCCTGCAAGAGATATGTTTGCAGAAGCTATTGACAGAACAACTTTTCATACACCTATCTGCCCTGTATATCAGAATGTAGATGCAGAACCAACAACAAACCCGGATACAATCCGCCATAAGTTGTTGCACCAATTGACATCATCAGTTCAATGGACAAACACCATTGAAACCATGAAAGAAAATGGGATTGCGGAGTTTCTTGAATTTGGTAGTAAAGTTTTAGGCGGTTTTGTCAAGAAGATAGATAAGGAAGCCACTGTTACATCGTTTGAGTAAATGATGAATAATGATGTTCATACCGGGAGCCTGCTGATCGCTGAACCATTTATGCAGGATGCCAATTTCCGGAGGGCTGTTGTCCTGGTGACAGATCATTCGGATGAAGAAGGTACAGTTGGATTTATAATTAATAAACCGCTGACCGTTACGATCACAGATCTAGTAGAAGATTTTCCTGCTATTGAAGCCATGGCTTATTATGGAGGCCCTGTATCAACCAATACGATCCATTACATCCATAATGTAGGCATGCTGCTTGACGGCAGCACAGAGATCGCCCCCGGCGTTTTTTGGGGAGGGGAGTTTGACAAGCTCAAATTTCTCATTGCCCATGAAATGATCAAAGCGGAGAATATCCGGTTCTTTGTAGGGTATTCCGGCTGGTCACCTGGTCAACTAAATGAAGAATTGGATGCCAGTTCATGGATTACAGCCCCGGTTCATGCCAACTACCTCTTCAAATCCAAGCCATCGAGGCTTTGGAACCAAGTAATGCATCATAAGGGGGATGTTTACAGCGTTTTGGCCCAGCTGCCAGAACAGCCAAATCTGAACTAATTCTGCTAATTTGAAAAAGTGTTAAAACACCTCCTAAGCCTCTTGCATTCAACAGCTTAAGACAATGTGGCAAAAGGGTGTAGAGACGCGATTAATCACGTCTCTACACCCTTTTGCCACACCGTCTTTTTTGGTGTTTGTAGAGCAATCTTTAAGCTATCCCTCCCCCTTCAAATCAGAATCCATACCTTTGCGCCCGCTATGCTTTTAGTGAAGGACATCACCACCCATTTTGGGGACAGAACACTGCTTGACAACGTCTCTTTTTCGCTCCGAATGGGGGAAAAAGTTGGTCTAATCGGGCGTAATGGGACAGGTAAATCCACCCTGCTCAAAATGATCGCCGGTCTGACCGAGCCCGACTCAGGGATCATCGATCGACCTTCCAGTATGGCTTACCTTAAACAAGAAATATCCATCGATCCAAACCTTACGGTTATGGATGCTGCCTTTACAGCTTTCGATCGCGTTAGAACGATCAACGCTGAATTGGAGAAGATCACTGAAGAACTCGAGCATTGTAAGGATGATGATCGCATCATGGAGCTTAGTCAGCACCTCAGCGAGCTGTATGCTGAATTGGATCATCTCGGAGCAGGTACTATTGAAGGCGATATTCAGAAAGTGTTGAAGGGCTTAGGTTTTGAAGATGTGGATTTTGAAAAAACCATTGGCCAGTTATCAGGTGGATGGCAAATGCGCGTTGAGCTTGCAAAATTACTTTTAAGCCGACCTGATTATCTATTGCTGGATGAGCCAACAAATCACCTGGATATGCCTTCCATCATTTGGTTGGAAAAATATCTTAAAGCAACCACCACAGGTATCTTGCTGGTGTCTCACGATAAACGTTTCCTGGATCAACTTACGGACAGGACGATAGAAATTTCGCTTGGACGTATTTATGATATGCCTTTGCCGTATTCCAAGTTTATGGAAGAAAGAACGAAGGCGAAGGAAATACAGCAAGCTTCTTACCAAAACCAGCAGAAGGAAATAGAGCGTAAAGAGAAACTGATCGACCGCTTCAGAGCTAAGGCTTCAAAGGCGAGTATGGCCAAGTCTCTTGAAAAGCAATTAGAGAAAGTAGAGATCATCGAACTAGAAGATGAAGATACTTCTGTGATGAAGGTCAGGTTCCCTGTTTTGGATAGGGCACCAAGAACCATGGTTCACATTGCGAAGCTGACAAAACATTACGGTCCGAAAGAAGTCCTGAATAGTGTAGAGTTTGACCTGGAGCGAAATGAAAAGGTTGCTTTTGTGGGACAGAATGGCCAAGGTAAATCTACTCTTGCCAAATTGATAGGGGCAAGGACTGAACCTACTTCAGGGTTATTGGATGTCAATGAAAAAGTACTGATGGGTTATTATGCCCAGGATCAGACCGAACTTTTTGATCCGAGTAAAACAGTTCTTCAGACTATTGAAGAATTGGCAGCACCAGAAGTAAGGCCGCGGGTAAGGGCTATCCTTGGATCATTCCTTTTTAGTGGAGAAGATTCTGGCAAAAAGGTATCGGTGCTATCTGGGGGTGAAAGGGCGCGTTTAGCTCTGGCCTGTATGATTCTTTCCCAGACGAACCTACTCATCATGGATGAGCCAACTCACCACCTTGATATCCAGGCAAAGCAACGTCTTAAGGAAAGCTTGATGGAATATCCGGGTGCCCTGATTATAATTTCCCATGACAGGGACTTCTTAACAGGGTTGACTTCCAGAACACTTGAGTTTGCCGGTGGTAAGATCAAAGAATATATCGGAGACATTGATGAAATGTTGGTTAAGAAAGGCATTGAGAACCTGGATATATTATCCCAGGCTGCCTTGCAGAAGCCGAAAACAACAAATGGTGAAGTAAAGAAGGTCGTTGAGACAGGCGGTCTTTCTGACCAGGAGAAGAAAAACCTGCAGCGCCGTTTCTCCCAGGTTGAAAAGGACATCAGCGCATGTGAGCTTTATATCAAGGAAAAGGAAGTCCAGTTATTGGATCCGGAGTTCTATCAGTCGCCTGATTTTCAGAAGACTGTGAAGGCGTATGAAGGTAAGAAGCTTGAGTTGGAAAGGTTGATGTTAGAGTGGGAGGGCTTGGCCGAGAAGATGGCTTAATTGATGCCTGTTCAGGTATAGGCAAAAAAAAATGCCGGTGTCACCCTTTGACGACCCCGGCAAGTCTCACCCCTTTATAATCTTTAACAGGCTTTTTTGCTAGACCTGCTTTTATTTTCTTTTTTGACCTCTTTTCTTATTTATCTACCAACGATGTAAAGGTCTTCCAATATTTAGTTCTAATCATGGACGAAAACACCGAATTTTTATTTTCAGGGTTTTCCCCTACTGGAGCGCTATTTGGCTGAGAAAAGACAGATCACCATCCACGATTTTCAGGTAAAACATCCCTGATAAAAGCAAAGGCAACCTGATTTCAACTCCCTTTGTATCTGCTTTTAGTACTGGGAGCTTAAAAGTCTTACCTGAGGACTGGCGGTTAAACAGTACAGCCAATACATCATGTTTCTTTTCTTCACGAGGATATTCAATCCATAGTGAACGCATATGTCTCTTCAACCGGATCCCTGGAGATCCATCTTTATTTATGAGTTGCATGGGAACAATTCAATTGAGACACAAATATGCAGGTATCCGATACAGGAATTCCACATGGTTTACCCTGAAAATGAATCGTAACCTTAGTGTAAGAATTGTTGGAATAAAGATCGGGTTAGGTTTTTGCGATCTGTTCTTCGTATTTCCGTTTGAGGTAGAAATACGTTTCATGTTGTGAGCGGATGGCCATATCAGCATCATTGGTGATGTATTCATTGATGCGATTGTAATGAAGTGAACGAGCTTTAATGTTGTCGCTACGCTGGATATTGAGAATATCTTTTATCTCTGCGATCAATACTGGATCATAGATTGGAAAGGCTGTTTCAATTCGGAAAGAAAGATTGCGTTCCATCCAATCAGCTGAAGCCAGGTAAACTTTCTCTTGTCCACCATGATGAAAGATGAAAACCCGGCTATGTTCGAGGAATCGATCGACGATGCTAAAGGCGTTTATGTTTTCACTTAACATTTTCTTACCTGCCATCAATGAGCAAATACCCCTGATGTTCAATTCGATCTTGACACCCGCTTCACTTGCAGCATAAAGTTTCTCAATCATCTCCTCATCTTGAAGGCTATTAATTTTCAAAACGATAGACGCTTTTCTTCCGGCATTTGCTTCGGCGATTTCAATATCAATGAGTTGCAACAATGTTCTCCGCAGATTGAATTGGCCTACAAGTAGATGTCTGAAGTCTTCATTAGGCAATTTGACAGTCTCGAGAAAGGAAAATATACGTCCTACTTCTGCCGTGATTCTTTTGTCAGCTGTAAAGAGGCCCATGTCGCTATATATTCTCGCTGTGACTTCATGGAAATTTCCTGTACTTAGATAAGAGTATAATTGAGGACCATCAGGTTCCAGTCTCCGCACTAAAGCAAGTTTGCTATGCACTTTCAATCCCGGAAAGCTATATCGGACAACGATTCCTGCCTTCTCCAGTTGTTCTCCCCAGCGTAAATTGGCTTCTTCATCAAACCTCGCTTTCACTTCGATGAATGCATAAACCTGCTTACCTGATTTGACCGCATTCATTAAGGCCTCCATGATTCGGCTGTTTGGGGCAACCCTGTACTGGATTATTTTAATGTGTGTAACGTTTGGATCTTTTGCCGCATGTTCAAAAAACTTAATGACAGGTTCGTACTTGTGATAAGGAACATGGATAAGATGATCAGCTGCTTTAATAGGCTCAAAGATCAAGTCTGCATTTGCTAGTGGTGTATAGTCCATTGGTGGCAACGGTTGATCTTTTAAATGATCCATGCCAAACGTCGGAAATTTGAAGAAATCAAAATTGTTGTGAAAACGACCTTCAGGAAACAATCCCAATTTTTCAACTCCAAGAACATTCATCAGATAATGTAAAAACCTTGGAGGAATCGTCTTATCGTATACTAATCTTGAAGCAGGGCCAACGTCCCTTTTTAGCAAGCTGGATTTGATTTTTTTAACAAGATCACCCTGGTATTCATCATCAATATAAAGCTCACCATCCCTGGTCAGTTTAATAGAGTAGGTATTGATGATTTGGTAACCAGGAAACAGCCATATCACGCTATGCCTTACGATCTCATCCAGCATGATCAACTCATGGCCTTGTCTTTTGGAAGGAAGCTCTATGAACCTGGGTAAATGGTCAGAAGGTATTTTGATAATACCATAATGGTCATGAGAAGAAGGGTCTTCTTTGTCCTTCATCAGGATCGCCAGGTACAGCGCCTTGTTATTTAAAAATGGACGAATCTTATCCTTGACCAATAATACAGGCTGAACAAAGGGTAGCAAGTGCTCCTGGAAATAGGTATCTACGAATGCTTCCTGTTCCGCAGATAATTCTTCACGTTGAACAAGATGTATATCATGCCTCTTGAGTTCAGGGACAATCTGGTGTTGGAAAATATCACCGAATTCAACAGCTTGTTCACTTACGATTTTCTGGATCCTGAGCAAGACAAATTCCGGATCATAATCCAGTTGTTTGATTGTCTTTTTACCGACTTGTAGCAGATTTCGATGATTTGCCACCCGGACCCTGAAGAATTCATCCAGGTTACTGCTATAAATGGCCAGGAACTTGATTCTCTCCATCAAAGGCACATTCGGATCCTTGGCTTCCTGAAGGACCCTGTAATTGAAATCTAGCCAGCTGAAATCCCGATGAATAAACCGGTTTGCTTTCGTATTCGTCTCCTTAGCCATACATGTCCATTTCGATTGGTAAAGAAGTTTTTGAAATATTCTTAATTAAATAGTTGATTATCAGATAAATATAATACTTCTTACCGCTTGAAAAATTCCTTTTTCTGAAAAGCAATCGTTGTAAAAATAAACCATTCTATTTCGTAACAAACATTGAACCAAAGAAGGCAAATCCTCTGGTTTAGACTAAGATTTACATTCGGAAAGGGACTGTCTATATTTGCTTTTACGATTATCTGATTTGCAAATCATAATTTGCCATTTTTAACCTAGACATATGACACGAAAGAAAATAGTAGCGGCCAATTGGAAAATGAATCTTACGCTCAGGCAAGGAGAGGAATTGGTTGCTTTACTGATTGAGGGCTTGCCAAAAAATCTTACTTGTGACGTGGTCATTGCTCCACCTTTGACACATATCCATTTACTGGTCAACCAGATTAGTGGTACGCCGATCCATCCTGCTGCACAAAATTGTCATCATGCGGCATCAGGTGCTTACACCGGGGAAGTATCCGTTGAGATGTTGAAAAGTGCAGGGGCTACTTATTGCATTACAGGACATTCTGAGAGAAGGCAAATCTTTAATGAAACAAATGATTTCATTAAATCAAAAGTGGATTCCATCCTGAAGGGTGAT
>Ga0157380_10001140_pt1 | contig 17170 bp, 11 predicted proteins | sample S35metaG_FD_119757 | JGI IMG/M metagenome (GOLD analysis project Ga0157380, IMG submission 119757) | Switchgrass rhizosphere microbial communities from Kellogg Biological Station, Michigan, USA - S3-5 metaG | ecosystem: Host-associated > Plants > Roots > Rhizosphere > Soil | place: USA... | reverse complement strand
TATCCGTTATCTGCGTTCGATTGGAATGAACTCTATTCGAATGCCATTTCATTATAAATTATTTACAGATGAGGAATACCTGGGCGGCCGGGGTGAAAAAAGAGGATTCGCATTACTGGATAAGGTAATACAATGGTGCAAGCAGGAAGGATTATATGTTCTTTTGGATATGCATTGTGCCCCGGGTGGTCAAACCGGCGATAATATTGATGATAGCTGGGGCTATCCTTTTTTATTCGACAATGAACCAAGCCGTCAACTTGCCATCAGTATTTGGAAGAAGATCGCGACTCATTATGCTAATGAATCCATTGTTATTGGTTACGACCTGTTAAACGAACCAATCGCTCACTATTTCGACAAAGAACATTTTAACCCCTTGCTTGAGCCATTGTATAAACAAATGACGGTCGCAATACGTGCAGTTGATAAAAACCATTTGATTTTTTTAGGGGGCGCTCAATGGGATTCCAATTTTCAGCCCTTCGGTAAACCATTCGATTCAAAACTGGTATATACTTTTCACAAGTATTGGACGGCAACCACTATTGATGTGATCCAGGACTATATCGACTTCAGTAATAAATACAATGTTCCACTTTATTGCGGTGAAACAGGTGAGAATTCCGATGAATGGGTGATGAATTTTCGAAAACTATTGGATCAACAACAAATCGGTTGGCATTTCTGGCCCTATAAAAAAATGGATAGCAAAAGTTGCATTGTTCAACTCAATATACCTGCAGGATTCAATGATATCCGTGTGTATGCAGATAGCAGCCGGGTAAGTTTTGAAGATATTCGTCGCTTGCGCAAGTCGAACCCCGAACAGGCGAAACAAGCATTGAATGGGTTCCTGGAGAATTGTTTGTTTAAAAACTGTATGCCGAACAAAGGATATATTGAGGCATTGGGATTTAAAGCAAAATAAGGAATCGTGAGTCGTGAGGCGTGAATCGTGAGAGACACCCTAATAAATTGCAAGATGATTTTAATTCGGGACCCTCTCACGATTCACGCCTCACGACTCACGATTCTTCAATTTCTCTCCCCAATCACCGTATTCGAAAGTTGATCGTGAAAGAATTTTTTTGTCCGGGTATAGCTTATAATTTGAGCGATGGCATAAATAAAAATAATGATGCCGTCGCCGATTCCGGAAAATGCCCCGATAAGTAATTTGATGATATTACGCAAGAGGGCTTTCCCAAAACTAATTGGATTGCCTGCATTGTCGGTGATCTGTAGTTTCATTATTCGTTTTCCAGGTGTTCCTCTCCAGGAAGAAGATTCCATGAATGCATAAATGAGAATTTGCGCTGCCATCATCAATAGGTAATAAAATACAACCCTGATAAGGACATCTTCATAACTGTCATAACCCGTATCATAATAGTCTCCTTGTGCTTGCACACTGTTCATCACCAGCATATAAAATACTATATACATGGGTAATCCAATTATCAATCCGTCGAGAAGTGAAGCGGCTACTCGTTTCCAGAATACTTTCCAGAGATAGTTTTTCCGCCAATCAATTTCTAATACTGACTTCTGCGCAAAACGATTTCCGGGTTCTTGAGATAATTTTGTATCCTTTGTTTCCGGCTTGCTGAAATCATTGATCGCATTATAAATATCATTCACTACTTCTGTAAGCGCATCGTCTTCACTGTTCCAGAATTGTTTATTATTAAGTGGTTGTTGATTCTTGGGCAGTAGGGGGAGATTGGCAAATGGAGTTGCTTTCCACATACAGTTACGGGCCAATATCGGCAGCAGGGTGGTTTTACGATTATTATGATTGGCTATTACTTTTTTCAATCGTTCATAGCATTCATCATTGTTCAGCAGATCCACACTCACAAATACCAATACGATATCGGCTTCAAACAGCCGTTGTCTGTATTGCGCGATATTTTCACCGGCGCCTATTTTATAATCACCATTGATCTCAATCGGCAGATTCGAAGTCGACCGGATAGTAGAAAGATGTTTATCGATGGCCAGGCAAGTTTTTTCATCTTCCGGGGCCGATAAAAAATATACGGTGATCTTTGTTCGGGTAGAGGAAGTTGTTTTTTCTTCCCTGGGGGGATCTTTTGGAATTGATGATGAATAAGATGATTCAGGGGGTGGCGTTGATGTTTGCTGGGAGCCAGCCTGAGTAGATTGACCGGATACTGGGGATACCTTTTTTGTCAATTGAAAAATATTTCCCCCCACCGTAATAAAATCCGCTTCTGTAATGAATTCCTTTTCGATCTTCTTATTATTAACAAACGTACCTGTTGCTGAACCAAGATCGGCGATCAGGAAATTGTTATCACCAACTTTAGAAATCTGGCAATGGCGGGGAGAAGTTTCCGGATCTGTAAATCGCACATCATTTTCTGTTCCGCTTCCAACAAATACCGTGTACTTAGAATTGAGGATATCAAGAATCGTTGACATATAAAACCCTTTTAAAATTGTTGAAAATAATTCATGGGTATTATACTAATCAGTAACAATGGTGCCTTTATTTTCTTAGAAGCATACTATCTACCAGTACACGGATGCCAGACGCGATATCGGTAAAGGCATCGTCTTTATCGGGGAACTCACTGACGGGACGGGCTCCTTTTGGAAGAGCTTGCAGTTTTGCATAGGGCATATCTTTCCACTCACATTTTCGCAAAATAACCGGAACTACTCTGGCCGAACCCTTTTCGTGGCGGTTCATCGCTTCCGTTAATTCTTCTTTCCAGATATATTCAGAATTATTAAAATCGGCACTGATAAGTAGAAGGATGATATCGGCTTCCTGTATCTCCTTTTTTATATTGCTGTCCCACTCCTGACCGGCAATCAATTGACGATCGTTCCATACTTCCACCTTGCCCGAACGTTTAAGCATGATAAGATGCTTATCCAGGTCGCTTTTCAACTTTTCGTCTTCGTGCGAATATGAAATAAATAGCCTGAGTTTAGCAGTTCCGTTTTCAGCCATACTTTAAGTTACAAAATAAACAGAATATCCATTTAATCGTATCCCTTAAACAAGGTATTCTTTACCTGAACAAGGAAATATTGGATCTGATTCATGGTTGTTGGGAATATTCGATCTTAAATTCAGCCTAAGACCTAATGAGCACAAGACGTTTCTACGGAACGTTAATACATTATACCGGCGGTGCTACCCACAAGATGTCCCTACGGGACATAACAAATAACAAGAATCTGTCAACCAATACCAGGATTTATTATTAATAACCAGTCAACTTTTTTCAGGACGGGTCAATCTTGATTTGCAGTCATGTCCCGTAGGGACATCTTGTGGGTAGCTTGAATAATCAGGGATACATAGCGTTCCGTAGGAACGCCTTGTGCGAATAAAATTTGAGTTAGTTATTAAGTTGTCAACCAAAACCAGATTAATTAAAGAATAAGGTACAGGGCTACAAGAAATCAGAATTTAAAATTCCAGGTTACAGATGGAATAATTGGAAACAGCGATACCTGTCTTGCATCTACCTGTAAGGTGCCGTTATAAGGACTGCCCGTTTGATCAAAATAAATGAAATAAGGATTAGCACGACTATAGGTGTTATAGATACTAAACACCCAATAATGCGAGAAGCTTGAATTTTTCTTTTGCTTTGGAATAAGAGTAGCGGATAGATCAAGCCGGTGATAAGCAGGAAGACGGTAATGATTTATCTTACTATATTCTTGTGTCAGCACCCCATTGACAATATAAAATCGTTCGGGCAAAGTGGTAGAATTACCCGTACCATAAACAAATACGGCCGAGAATTTCCATTTTTTACTTAATTCATACATACCTACTACACTCAGGTCGTGACGACGATCAAATTTTGCCGGGAACTTCTCTCCTCCATTCAACTGGGGAAATTCTCGCCAGGTCCAGCTTAATGTATAACCCACCCAGCCAGTAAATTTCCCGCGAGCTTTATTAATATAAAATTCCGCACCATAACTCCATCCTTTTCCGAATACAAAATCTTCCTCGGGATCTTTTAAACTCTGTGTATATCCTTCTTTGTATTCAATCTGGTTCTGCATATCCTTATAATATACTTCAACCGATGTTTCGAACATATTATCCTTAAAATTCTTGTAAACACCTGCTGCATACATCCAGCTTTTCTGCGGATTCACCCGATAGGTACTCGGTACCCAAAGATCGGTGGGTAAGGTAGAACCCGCATTACTTACCAGGTGTATATATTGAAGATTGCGGGTTACGGAAGCCTTCAAAGAGGTTTCATCATTTATCGCATAACGAAGCGTGACCCTCGGTTCCAATCCACCATATGTTTTTATTTGTTGCCCCCGCGTATAAACAGTGCTGTCCAGTTTATTACCATCCACATCTTCTTCATAAATAGTATAAGGACCCATTTGTGAAAAGGTACTGTAGCGAAGACCCGTACTTAATTTGAATGCATCGCTGATTTCCCAGTCGTGCTGGACATACAAACCTGATTCGCCCGCATATTTCACTCCTTCGTTGTTGGGTTGGAAAATGGTTGAATCCTGTCCACCCGATACAACATTGGGAGTAAATTTATGATAGGTGTAAATGCCTCCAAATTTGATCTTATGTTGTGGCGCTGGGAAATAATCAAAATCCGCTTTGGCGGTAGCGTCCCGGATTCCTGAATTCAGTTTAATAGAGAAATCATTTTGCACTCCTTCAAACGTAAAAAAGTAGTCGTTATAAACAAGTGTTGTATTTGCAAATAACTTTTTATTGAATACATGGTTCCAGCGTAAAGTAGCCGTTGCATTTCCCCAGGGTATATTGGCTTTGAACGCACGGGCAGCATTATTAAATGTGAATACATCCCTTCCAAAATAACCGCTCAGGTAGAGCCGATCCTTTTCCGAAAACTTATAATTCACTTTTGTATTAAGATCGTAGAAATAATAACCCGATCCGGAAAAATCACTTGTCTTAGGTATAAAGGGCTTAACCAGCACATCGATATAAGTTCGACGCGCTGAAACAATAAACGATGCTTTATCTTTTTGTAAAGGCCCTTGTACGGATATCCGGGATGCAATCGCTCCAATTCCGCCTTCTACTTCAAACTTTTTAATATTACCGTCTTTCATAGCTACATCCAGTACAGAAGAAAGTCGACCACCATATTGAGCGGGCATTCCTCCTTTAATGAGGGATGTATTTTTTATAGCGTCTGAATTGAATATCGAGAAGAACCCAAATAAGTGACCGGTATTATAAACAATTGCATCATCCAGCATAATCAGGTTTTGATCGGGCCCTCCTCCCCTAACATATAAGCCAGTATTTCCTTCACCTGCATTTCGAACGCCGGGTAACAACTGTAATGTTTTAAGAATATCTACTTCACCAAAAATTACCGGAACAGATTTGATCTGTGCCATAGTAAGATCAAACTTACCCATCTGTGAGTTCTTAACATTAGCGTCCCTTCGTTTTGAATAAACAACTACTTCTTCCAAAACGGAACGTTGTAATAAGGTAAAACTGAATTGAATGTTTGAATCAAGGGAGAAATCGACTTGTTGCGGAAGATATCCAGCGAATGAAACCGTTACCTGGTAATTTCCTTTTGGAAGAGTGATGGAATAAAAGCCATATTGGTTACTACTTACCCCTTTGCCTTTTCCATTTACTGATATAGAAGCGCCAATCAGCGTTTCTCCCGAAAGAGAATCTTTTATATATCCACTGATTGTATATTTATTCTGACCGGATGCCAGTTGAATTATCAAAAGAAGGCCCGCCAAAAAGATCGCTTTGTTCATCTTCATACGATAAGAATTCAGCAAACTATGATTCCTGCAAAAACGAAAGGCGCATTAAATAATTTCATCGCGAACTTTCTGTTATCGCAAGCTATTTTATATTACTGGCAAGCCTCATTACTTTATTGAATAATCCAACGAATCATCAACTTTACCGCATTCAAGCATCGCATCCCCGAAATACGGGTTCTTAATTTCTCTTTCTTTACTCAGCCAGTTGGCTCCCTGGTCATTAAAGGCCATCGGACAATACTGATAATATAATTTTTGACCTGAAAACTTTACAGTTCGTACAAGGGTCCATAGCGATTCGGAGATCATCTTAAATTCGCTTCTTTTGGCTTCAATACCTTTTTCACCTATCAATCCTTTGGCCCAGCCACTTATAGTGCCTGCATAATCTTTCGCAGTGGCTTTAATCACCCCACTGCTATCCTTGATTTCATCTGTTTTAAGACTATCGGCTGCTACTACAAGCGCCGCTGCGGCCGCGTTGGCCTTAATGGTGTCACTGGCAACCAACGCATCTTTTACTTCAAAATACGCAGTTAACAGGTTATTAAAGGATTGGTTAAATGAACCCGTATTCTCTCCAATCGCCAACGGTTTATCCTTTGGCCCCCTCTCTACTTTTTCTTTCTTAAAAAATAATAAGTAGGCTCCTACTCCGAGAGCTATCAGTACCAATATCAATGCAACAGGTCTTCTCATTCCTAATTTTTTTTGCCAAAGTTAGTGCTTGGTTTCAACACTTTTAAAACACTATTTTTGCGCGGGAAAACGTGAGTGGTGAGTGGTGAGTCGTGAGGGGCTCCCCGACTAATGGTAAGTTACTATTGATTAGGGACTCTCTCACGACTCACCACTCACGATTCACGATTAAACACTCACTACTCACTATTCACCACTATGCTGGCAGGATTAACGAACGTAACTTTTGAATTTGGCGCCCGGATTATTGTAGAGGATGCAACCTGGCATATTCAACCCGGAGAAAGAATCGGTCTGATTGGCTATAACGGAACGGGCAAATCAACCCTTTTAAAATTATTAGTGGGAGAATACCAGGCTTCCGCCGGAACTGTGGAAAGAAGTCGCAGTACTAGCATCGGCTACCTTCACCAGGATCTATTAAGTTTCGACACAAATAGTTCAATACTTGAAGTGGCTCTCAGCGCTTTCGAGCGGGTACTTCAATTAGAAAAAGAGATAGAAGAAATAGGAAAGGAACTGGAAAAAACGGGTGATGAAAAAACTTTGCACGACTATACCGATCGGTTACATGAATTAGAAACCCTGGGAGGTTATAATATCCATCATAAAACCGAAGAGGTATTGCAGGGACTCGGCTTCGCGAATGCCGATTTGCAACGACCCTATCGGGAGTTTAGCGGAGGCTGGCGCATGCGCGTACTCCTGGCGAAAATGATATTACAGCAACCGGATCTTTTGTTGCTCGATGAGCCAACCAACCACCTCGACCTTCCTTCTATAGAATGGTTGGAAAAATACCTGGTACATTACCAGGGTTCGGTAGTCATTGTGAGCCATGATAAATATTTCCTCAACCGCATGGTTACAAAAATTGTAGAAGTGTATCAACAGGAGTTGAATATCTATAATGGCAATTATGATTATTATGAGCAGGAAAAAGCCATCCGGATCGATCAGCAGCAAAAAGCATTTGAGAACCAACAGGATTATATAAGACAACAGGAACGATTTATTGAACGGTTCAAGGCAAAGGCCAGTAAGGCTGCCCAAGCCCAAAGTATCCAGAAAAGATTGGACAAGCTCAACCGTATTGAAGATGTAGAGTTGGAAAGACCCAACATCCGGATCAATTTCAGGGTAGATAAAATGCCCGGTAAAGTTCTAACTGAGCTTAAACATATCAGTAAATCTTTCGGCGAGAACAGTATTGTCAAAAATACCTCTGCAGAAATAAGCAGGGGTGATAAGATTGCTTTAATAGGCGCTAACGGAAAAGGGAAGTCCACTCTTCTGCGCATTATTGCTGGTACAGAAACTTTCAAAGGTGAACGCAAATGGGGACATAATGTAGAGGAAAGTTTTTATGCCCAGCATCAACTCGAAGCATTGAATATAAACAATACAGTTCTTGATGAAATGAAGGAATGCGGTAGCCAAATGACAGAACAGGAACTTCGTAACCTGCTGGGTTGTTTTTTATTTGGAGGAGATGATATCGATAAAAAAATTAAAGTATTGAGTGGTGGTGAAAAAGCGAGAGTGGCGTTGGCAAAAACAATTGTCAGCAAGGCCAATTTTCTTTTATTGGATGAACCTACCAACCACCTCGATATGCATTCGGTAGAATTGCTGGCCGATGCATTAATGAAATATGAAGGAACCTATATTTTTGTTAGTCACGACCGTTATTTTATTTCCAAAGCGGCTAATAAAATTTGGGAAATAGTAGATCATGAGATAAAAGAATTTGCCGGTGGATATGAGGAATGGGCCGCGTGGAAAGAAAGGAGTCAGAAGTCGGGAGTCGGAAGCCTGCCTGACCGGAAGGCAGGTTCGAAGTCAGCTGCTGCGAATAATAAGACGGAAGAAAAAAAAATTACCACTCCAGTTAAAGAAAAGCCAGCCACAAAACCGGTTATTGAAGTAAAAACAACGGGTCAGCCAATCAATAAGGAAGCAAAAAAGGAATTACAAAAGCAGCAGAAGATATTTCAACAGTTAGAAGAAAAAATTGCAGCCGCAAATAGCCGCCAGTCTGCATTACAGGAGTCGCTCCAATTGCCCGAGGTATATGCCGATCTTAATAAATTTCATAAGGCAGAATCTGATCTCAAAAACGTAACGCAGGAGCTTTCCACGCTTAATAAACAGTATGAAGAAGTCTTCGAAAAAATCATGCATTTGGAGGCTGGAATGAATCAGGCATAATACTTGTTTTGTGAAACCTGTGAGATCTTTAGGATCTCTTCAATTCTGAGAGTGCTACGAGTCCTCACAGGTTTCGAATTGTTTTAAACCTGTGAGGTCTTTAGGGTCTCTTCAATTCTGAGAGCGCTATAAGACCTCACAGGTTTTTGATACCCTATGCAACTATAAGTCGAATAAACCTATTTCATTTCTTAAACAAACCTTTTTACTATGCAAAAAAAAATGCACAGAATTCTATTGACATTTATCGCGGTAATATCACTTTCCGTCTTACTATTTTCTTGCGGCCCAAAAGATGCCGATGTTCAATCTGCGGTTGAAACCTCCCTTAAAGCTAATAACGAACTTTCTGGGCTAACCGCGAGCGTGAAAGATGGAGTTGTTACTCTCACTGGTGAAACAAAATCTGAAGCAGCTAAAGCACAAGCGGAAGAAATCACAAGATCAGTTAAGGGTGTTAAAAACGTTATTAATAATAGTACGGTGGCTGCGCCACCTCCTCCACCTGTTGCGCCAGCTCCGGTAGAAATTGCAGTCGATGAAGCGTTGACCAAGGCTGTATCGGATATAATTAAAGACTTCCCTGGAGTGAAGGCGGAAGTGAAAGAAGGAGTTATTACATTAACCGGCGAAATCAAAAGAGCCAGCCTGCAAAAATTAATGCCTATGCTTCATTCGCTCAAGCCAAAAAACATCGACAACAAATTAACCATTAAATAATATTGTTATGGCCTTACAAGATAAGTACAAAGAACTGTTGGATGCAGCAACTGCATCTGGCGTTCTCAAGCTCCAGGTTAGAGAACAGGGCGGAGTATTGTATATCGATGGGGAAGCCCCTAGCGGAAAAGTAAAAGATAAATTGTGGGATATTTACGGGAAGATTGATCCGGATTTCCGTGCAGGTGATGTGGTAATGAATATAAATGTTTCTTCATTGGTAGCGGGCTCCAAGGCAAAGGTAACTACAGAAAAATCGAACCTGAATATTCGTAAAGGTCCGGGCACCGACCAGCCAATAATTGGAAAAGCGGGGCATCATGAAATGGTTACACTAGTAAGCAAAACCAACGAACAATGGTGGTTGATAAGAACCAATGATGGAGAAGAGGGATATGCATCCGCGCAATACCTCAGCGCAGAATTATAATTGAGGTTTTGACAGACAATACAAAATACTGTTAACATAGCTTTGCAATTAGGCCGTGGTTAGTTTCCACGGCCTTTTGATTTATCTTTAAGGTAAAATCTATCTAGAAAGATGAACTATTAACAACACAAACCGTTTATCATTATTCTATATTAAAGCATTATGCGTTTGCGCTTACTTCTGCTCTTTTTTCTTTTAACCTTATCTTTTCTTAACTCGATTGCGCAAACTGCTGCACAACGACCTAAGATAGGACTTACCCTGAGCGGTGGTGGAGCAAAGGGCCTGGCGCATATTGGAATTTTGAAAGCGATTGACTCCGCTGGATTAAAAATCGATTATATCACCGGTACCAGCATGGGAAGTATTGTAGGTGCATTATACGCCGTAGGTTACTCATCTACCCGCCTGGAAAAGATTACCCGTAAAATGGATTGGGAAATTCTTTTGAGCAATAGTTCATCGCTACGCGCATTGGTTATGGAAGAAAAAGAGGAGTATGATAAATACGCGTTTGAATTGCCATGGATCAATCATCGCTTTCAGATCCCCAGTGGTATTTTGGAAAGTGAAGAATTATGGTTGAAGTTTTCCGAATTATTTTTCCCGGTTTATAATATTAAGGATTTTTCAAAATTTTCAATTCCCTTTAAATGTATCGCAACGGATATTGCTTCAGGAAAAGCAGTAGTAATGGAAAATGGAGAGATAGTGACGGCAATCCGTTCGAGCATGGCCATTCCTTCCGTATTTACCGCTGTTGAAAGTGACGAAAGAAAATTGGTGGATGGAGGTGTTGTGCGAAATTTCCCGGTACAGGATGTGAAGGATATGGGAGCTGAAATTATCATAGGAAGTAATGTTGCAACAGGTTTATTGCCGAAAGAGAAAGTAAATAATGCCTTTCAGATATTATTACAGATCGCTTTCTTTAAAGAGGCAGAAACGGCCAAAAAGGAAATTGACCTATGCAACATTTACATACCGATTCCAATTGAAAATTACAATACCGCCAGCTTTAACCGATCAAAGGAAATATTGGATATTGGAATTGAAGAAGGCCGCAGAATGTATCCAGTGTTTAAGCGAATGGCCGATTCATTGAACGCCATTTACGGGCCACCTACTATAGTTGAAAATAGATTGCCGGTTATCGATTCCATTAAAGTGACAGGGCTGGAGATAAAGGGACTGAACAATACCACAGAAGATTTCTTTACCCATATGATGGGTTTTTATAATGATCGCTATTATACGTCTTCAGAACTGGCTCGCATGATTCGTAGGGTATTCGGTACACGCTATTATCGTCGTATTCTTTATAGCCTTCAACCTCAAGCCGATAGTTCTGTAAAGATTGTGTTTAGTGTAGAAGAAAATCCAAGAACATTTGCCAAGGTTGGCCTTCACTATAATAAGTTTACCGGAATCGGAATTGTGGCAAATCTTACTTCCCGTAATTTTTTCCTGCCACACTCACGTAGCCTGGTTACCGTGAACATTGGTGAAAAATTCCGAATCCGTGGCGAACACATGCAATACCTGGGACGGGGGAAAAATGTAGCCGCGATAGCAGGCATGCAATACGAATACCTTGGTATACCTACTTTCAACGATTATAAAAAAACAGGAGAATACCGGCAGAATTATTATAAAGCGGATTTGAAAATGCAGCATTCCAGCAACCGGACTTTCACCATTGGTGGGGGTATTCGTTTTGAATGGGTGCAATACAAACCAACAATTGCCACTGCTTTTGAAATCAGGGGTAAAAATGATTTTTTAACGGGCTACCTGCATTGGGGAGTTAATACACTTGACCGCGCCGTTCTGCCCAGACGGGGAGTACGTATAAATGGAGAGATTGGATATGTTTTTAATCAAAGTCCGGAAGTAAAAACATTCGTAAATGGTCACGAAGTAAATAGTGATTCGCTGGGGGTACAGTACAACGATTATCAGCGTTTTTATTTCAACCTCGAAACATATTCTTCCATAGGACGTCGGAGTGTTTTGTCCGTGCAGCTAGAAAGCGGAATGAATTTTAATTATGAGCAGAATGTATTTAATGATTTTGTGATTGGTGGACTCACCCGCATGTTCCGCAACCAGATTTTATTTGCCGGGCTCGAAGAAGGAAGTTTCTATACACCCAGCGTAACATCACTGCAATTAGGGCTTAGGGTTCACTTAACAAATAATTTTTACACAACGGGAAGGGCAAATGGATTGGTCAATAATTATATAAGTTCTGATAACCGATTGGTGCAGCCTAATTTCCTATCAGGCTATTCACTCACACTCGGATATAATTTCGCGCTGGGGCCATTAGAGTTAAGCGCTATGTATTGTGATCAATCGAAGAATTTTAACGCGTATATTAATTTGGGAATACCGTTCTGAAGTGCAGAGTTTAATGGTTTCATAGTTTAAGGGTTTAAGAGTTCTGCCATTCATCAGAGCATATTAATTAAAGGAACTTTTAAACCATGAAACTCTTAAACTTTTAAACCCTCCCCTCTGGCTTTAATAAAATCACTCACCAAATAACTAATCAACTTCCCGGTGCTATCATCTTTTTTCCCATCCGACAATTGAGTGGCGCCTTCGCAAATATGTACATATGCCGGTTTGCAATCTGTTGCCGTAAAGGTCATGAATTGTCGGGCATTCAGAGAACTGATTCCAGAAGGTGATTGCGCACTGCTCAACACTCCTTCGACGCAATCGAGATCGATTTCAATTCCTGTAAAATTGTCGTCAGTGAAACCTGTTGCGTGGGCTACAGCCTGCGTGAAATTTCTTTTCTCGTGAATGAAAATATCCTCGTAGGTAATAAAATCAATAAAGGGGTTATTCACGATATCCATCCATACGTTTTGAGGAAGATAGTTTTCATGTAATCCGATTATACAATATTTCTGCAGGTAACCATCTTCTTCCGCATAGCGAAACCCATTGCCACTATGTCGTCCTTCCGAAGGGCGGTAATCGCTATGCGCATCAAGATTGACCGCGTTGATCTGTGCCAATGGTATTAATCCGGCTTTGTGCAAACCTTTTGAAGATCCTTTTATTAAGGGATAAGCGTTGTTATGTCCACCACCAATAGCAATGGGGATTTTATTATGAGAACTGATTGTCTTCACCAATTCTTCAACCTCTTCATCTATAATGGTCGTGACCGCGTGCCGGTACGCATCAATTTTTTCTTCTTGTCCATGCGCATTTTGCTCAATGAGGTATTTGATATCTCCAAAATCAAAATGACCGAGCACAAGGATCTCCTCCCCGGTTAAAAAATCATTGTTCTGTATATTGAGAAAAGAAGAAAGAAAAGGAAGCCAGGATGAATCCGTACCGCCTACCCCACTGTTTCCCCGAACACCGATATCTTCCGGAATTCCAAACAATACATACTTAATTCCCGGTTGTTCCAGTATCGTATCCAATGATCCACCGTTAACCGGAACTTTTACCTGCTCACCTAATTTGGTTTCGTAGCGCCTGATTCGGGTGAGATAAAGAATGTCCTGCTTGTTATAAAATTTAAAATGCTTCATGCAATCATTTGAATTGGGTGTGGAAACTAATGGTTCTTGGAATGACTGAACGAATTTCAGTAAGTCTGGGGGATTTGCAAAGAGTTGTTTTAGAAGGAAGGGTTTTGTGTTCTCAGCATATGACCGGTTCCTACAGAATGTTACGAATTTCACCACTGCTGGTTTACGAAGAAATATTTAGGTATGTAGGATGCTGCTATCACTTTAGCATGAATCGTTCCTACGGAACGAAGGTTTATTTTTTCCAGGTGCTACCCATGAATCGTCCCGACGGGACGAAAAACAAGCTCAAATGTCGCTGCTCTATGAAAAGATTATTACCCGCAACTCGTTCCATATGGCGATTCATGTGTAGAAAAATTTAATATTTTTCGTATTCGTTCCGTAGAACCTCTTTCGCTATAAGCGGGAACCGTTTCATGAGATGGTGTTTGAATAACGTGAGGAAAGGAGCCAATGATTAATCCACAGTTAACAAACGTTTTCTTGGCCGGATAAAGTCCAGGGGGTTTCCTTTAAAATGTTTCCATAGTATCCGTAAAAACTCAGGAAACTCTCGTAAATGAATGCCTCTCGATTTAACCGCTACTGCAAAAGCAAGACTGAAACTTACCAGGAAATTGAGGAGCCCGATTCCAAGCACGCCGAGGAAAACAGTGAGCAGGTATAGTGGTGGTATATTCTGAATGCCGAGATCGTAAACAGCGATGCCGCAATTTCCCGCGGCTATAGTGATATGTCGGATATCAAAAGGAATACCGAATATTTTACCCAAAGTTACCGCCATTCCCAGGAAAAAACCGAGTGAGATATTCCCCATGATCGATCCTGCATTCTTTTCGATGAAGTTGGAGAGTTTAACGAGTTGCTGATGGGAAAAGGATATACGTAATAAAGGATGCGTTTGCAATCGTTCTCCAATACGTGCATATTGTATTTTGTTTTGAGTGTATCCCGCGATGATTCCGCTAAGAAAAAGAAAGACACCCGTAAAGCAGGCATATAATAATGCGAGACTTTTCCACGGATGCTGATCCTTCAGCAATTTTAAAGCACCTTCCTCCCCGGCAATATGCTGGCCAGTTAATAAGTGATAGCCCCAGGCAAGCAAAAAAGTGAATGGAAAAACGATAATCAAATTACCAAAAAAGGAAGCGAACTGACTCCGTGAAACTTTGGATACCGTTACGGCCAGGTTATACAAATTCGGCTTGCCATTATTTTTTCTGGTGTCCAGCGAACTAGCAACGGCGGCGGCGGTAAAAGCAGGTTGTTTGGTAGCAAGTGTCGATTTGGTTTGTTCAATGACTATGAAACCAATACTGTAGTTTACACTATAAAAAAATCCTTGCCAGAACGGTGCCATCGCCAATTTACCCAACAGGTTTTTGAAAATGGCAATGAATGAAATGATAAAGCCTCCCCACATGGCGCTGCCAATCATAGTCCAATATTCTTTAGGGTTGCTGGTAATATATTTATCTCCTTTCGATCCCTTATGTTCCGCGATTCGATAAGCGAGATATCCTAATCCCCGGGATAGTAATTCCCGGACACTGTTCTTACGGTTTTCATAACGAACAAGACTAACAAAAAGTTCCACCAGTTTACCCGTATCAAATTGATGATCGTTATCCAATACATCTATCAATAAATTCATGCGTTGCAGTCGACTGGAAAGTATTAATAAAAGATAAGTTTGTGTAAGACTGGCGCCCCGCTCAGATTGTTTCTCATGGATATATTGAACACTTTCCTCACATAGACGAATGGTATCTTTTATATTAACCAGGAGTGACGAGAAGGATGCGTCTCCGTCAACGTGTAGCAATCGTTCTTCCGCTTCATGTATAAGGTAATTCTGTTTTACAAATGGGTTATCCGTTAATTCATTGGGAATATATTTCGCTACTTCTTTTTCCAATCCCAATTGCGCTACCTGGAATGAAAGAATTTTGAGCGAATTCTGGAGTTGTAATTTCAATTTCTTTTCCTGTACATTAAATGGAAGACCTGTTTCTTCAAAGAAATAAATCCAGCTTTCCCGCGATATCTGTTCTACCCATACAAAATCATTATGGCGAAAAAAAACACTATTCACTACATAAAGAAAATCGCTTTCATCCTTAAGTGGAGGTAATAATTTATGCTTTAAACGATTGGAAAACTCTTGCCAGAAGCCCCGGGCGAGTGGAATACCGCTTTCTGTAATAGCATAGGTTAGATCTGTATTGATAAGTTGGGAAAATAAAGCATGACGGAAATTGGTAAGCAAGAGTGGATACTCATATAGAAGCTTCGTTGCATGATCCAGATTTTGATTAGGATTCTTTTTAGTCTTTTCCGAACCTGGCCTTATCTCATTAAAAAAATTTATGAGAAATGTCAATCCATCTATCGGATTATTATTATCCAATACAGAAACACGGGCGATAGCAGATTCTAAAAAATTACTGTTCTTCTTTATACGCATAAGGTTCAAGTCGTGAGTGGTGAATCGTGAATCGTGAGAGACACCCTAATTAATAGTAACTGTTTGTAATTCGGAGACTACTCACGACTCACCACTCACCACTCACGATCTCCCCCGCGATCATCACCTTCTCTACCAAATTCGTTCCAAAAGAATAAGGTAGATAAGCAAGCGATGGAATTTGTTTTGTAAAGATGAGATTTGCTTTTTTACCAATCGTAATCGAACCAACCTTATCATGCAGTTCCATAGCATAAGCACCATTGAGGGTTGCGGCATTGATGGCTTCCTCAGGCAACATTTTCATTTGAATACAACTCATGGCAACGACCAGGTTCATATTCCCCGAAGGAGAAGAACCCGGATTGAAATCCGAAGCAAGCGCGATGGCGCAACCCGCATCGATCAATTGCCTCGCGGGTTGAAAAGGCATTCGCAAAAAGAAAGCTGCTGTTGGTAACAATGTTCCGATAGTTTGTGAATTCGCAAGAACAGAGATCGTTGTTTCATTCATTGTCTCAAGATGATCAACAGAAACGGCACCTAACTTTACTCCAACTTCTACACCACCTGAAAGATTTAATTGATTAGAGTGAATCTTCGGCTTAAGACCGAAACTCATTCCTGCCCTGCAAATAAGTTCTGTTTCTTCGGGCGAGAAAAAACCGTTTTCACAAAACACGTCGATATAGTCCGCTAGTTTTTCCCGGGCAATAACCGGTAGCATTTCATTAATGATAAGATCTATATAACCCTGGTGATTGTCTTTATATTCCAGCGGATAGGTATGTGCTCCCAGGAAGCTTGCTTTAATTTGAAGTTTTGATTTCTCTTTTAATTTCTTAATAACCCGCAGCATTTTTAATTCCCCTTCCACAGTAAGTCCATATCCACTTTTAATTTCAATAGCACCTGTTCCTAAGCGACTGACTTCTTCCAGCCTTTTCCATGCGGAGTTGAATAATTCATCTTCCGTTGCCGCATTCAGTTTTCTTGCCGAATTTAGTATGCCACCGCCTTTCGCTGCAATCTCCGCGTAGCTCATACCTTTTATCTTGTCTACAAATTCTTCTTCCCTGCTTGTAGCAAAAACAAGATGGGTATGACTATCGCACCAGGCAGGCAGCACGAATTGACCAGAAGCATCAATTGAAGTTGATGGTATATGTTTTTTGGTTGATAGTTCCTGCATCTTACCAAATTCCACAATCTCATCACCTTCTATCAATAAATATGCATTTTCGATACAGGGAAGATTCGCTA
>Ga0157380_10001137_pt1 | contig 17183 bp, 11 predicted proteins | sample S35metaG_FD_119757 | JGI IMG/M metagenome (GOLD analysis project Ga0157380, IMG submission 119757) | Switchgrass rhizosphere microbial communities from Kellogg Biological Station, Michigan, USA - S3-5 metaG | ecosystem: Host-associated > Plants > Roots > Rhizosphere > Soil | place: USA... | reverse complement strand
TTGCTGATGGTCGGATCGACCGTCTGCGTCTTGCCATCGTGACCGAACTTGGCGTACTGCATGGAATGGCGCGGGTCGCGATCGTTGGCATACACGACGTGGCAGGACGCGCAACCCGAATGGCGATAGTCGCCGGGCTGGTCGTTGGTGCCCATGAACCAGGTCACCGGATCGTTGAGCCGCGTCTTGGTGATGTTGATCAACGGCACGGCGATGCGGGCGCCGGTGCCCGGACCGCGATTGGATTGACGGAAGTCGGGCCGGCCCGGCTCCTCGATGCGCTGCAGTTGGCCCAGCGAATTCGGGAGGCCGGTCTCGGGGAACAGGTTGCTGATATTGCGACCGCCGCGTTCGAACACGCGGAAAATATCGCCGGGCTTCACCGTTTCCCATGAAGGCAAGGGATAGAGCTGCGGCAGGATGCCGGCGATCGCCGCGGCGGCGCTCAGCGAATCCGGAATCTTCGGTCCCTTGAGAATCGTGCCGACGCCGTTGCGATCGTACGATTCGCCGATGATGTATTGCTTGAAGTCGAGAATGCCGTTGTTGTACGACGCACCGCCCCACAACATCGCACCCGTCGCATGCAGGCTGCGCAGCGATGCTTCCATCACGTCCATGTGGCACGAACCGCAGGTCTCACGCGCGATGCGATAGTCGGAAGGATTGACGAACCGCACGAACTCCGGGCTTTCGCGGTTCAGCAAGGTATAGGTCTGCTGCGGATTGGCACTGGAGGGATAGTGCCAGGACTCCGGATATCTCGGCAGCACATGAGCCGATTCGAATGCCTTCGTGTAACCCTCGGATCCGCGAGGAATCCCGGACTGCAAACGGACGTTGGCATCGCCGCCATGGCAATCGGTGCATCCCAGTTGCACCGCCGGGTTGGTGTGCATGCTCGCCGCATCCGTCTGCGTGTGGCAGGTCATGCACCCTGCACTTTTCCTCGCGACATCCACAGCGTCCTGGGTCTTCGGCGGCGGCGGCGCAGTGACGTATTTGCGCTTCACCGCATGCTCCGCTTCGCTTGCCGACGCGATCTGCGTCGCCAGCAAGCTGCACGCGGCGATCAGCAGCAGCAACGCTCTGCCGAGGCGTCCAGGACGAGGCGATCCACCCACGTAATTCATAGTTATCCGTCGCCGTCAGTAACTGAAAATGGCGTTGAGCAGGAAGTAATTCGGATCCTCGTCCACGAACAGGTCATTGAAGCCGTCGCCCGCAACCAGCGTCGCATACGAGGCGCGCACGACGATGTTCTGCGACATCAGCGGGCGCCAGGTCACGGAGGCCGAGACGTCGTAGCCCATGTGCTTGTCGACCTTCCCTTGATTGCGCGCGACTTCCAGGACTTCGGTCTTGTCGAAGTAGATGGTGTTGCCGTTGAACGAGACGCGCAGCGTCGGCAGGATGTCCAGGTCCACGCCGACACCGGCGAGAATGGTGCCCGGATTGGTGAAGTTCGACTGGCCTTCGTCCTTCGACGAGCGCAGGTCGTTCAGAGCGCCGTTGCGGCTCGACAGGGTCACGCGTCCGCCGCCGATGAGCGGCACGGCCTGGCGGATGAAATAACTGGTGTCGGCCCCCGCGAACTGCGGGTTTTCTACGATGGCGTCGAAGCCGGTTGACTTGTCATCGAAGGGATCGTCGTCGCCGCTCGCGTAGAGGAACGAGAGGCGCGGACGGATCCAGTCGAAGTCCATGGACAGTTCGGCGGCGGCGAACACGGCGCTGATGTCGGACTTCACATCGACGAACACGCTCGGATCTTCCTCGCCGAACGCATAGTAGACCGAGGTCGTGAGATTCAGCCGGCCGAAATGGCCGTCGCCGTTGTAGCCGACGTAGCCGACGTCGTACTTCCTCGGCACTTCGCGGCCGAGCGACGCCGGGCGTTCGATGAAATTGTTGGTGTTGTAGTGCAGCTCGTCATCCTCGCGATTGCGGTTGTAGGCAAGCGTCAGCTGCGAAGTGAAACCCTTGACGGGGAGATCCTGTCGATACAAATTCGCGATGAACACATCGTCCTTGCGCAGCGACTGTTCGATGTCGTTGAGGCCGCTGTTGGTGTCTTTCTCCAGGCGGCGGAAATAGGCGATGTTGTACTGCCAGCGGTTGTTATCGCGTGTACCGAACAACCGCGCGCCGAGCTGGTTGTCCTGGAACAGGAAGCCGCGGAAATCCGACGAGAACGGCTGGATGCCGATGCGGAAGCTGTCGAAGTCGAAGTTGTCGGAGACGTTGCGCAGGTGCTTGTCCACGAACGCCGCCTGCAGGCCGAGGAAATGATCGGTGCGCTTGCGGCCCTTTCGCGCATCCGCATTCACGCCCTGCATTTCGTCGAGTTCGAGATAGTTGTAGCTGTAGACCGGCGTCAGGCGGAACTCGTAGTCCGGCGGCTGGAACACCGTGTCGCCCTTGTAGAGCACCAGCTCGGAGGCGACGGTCTGGATGACGGCCCATTGATCGCTGCTGCCGAAGACATCGTCGCCGCCGGGCTTGAGCGTCGATACCGAACCGATGCCCGTAGGCACCTGGCGCGATTCGTAGACGGTGTCAGAGATCACGCCGAGATTGAAGAACCAGTTCTCACCGAACACCGGCTTGTCCGCCTTGAGGACATTGCGATTGTAGGGATCGAGGAAATTCTGCTCGTAGCCCAGCGTATCGACGATGCGCCAGCGATCCGGCAGCGGCACCGAATCCATGTAGTCCGTCATGCCGGGCTTGGGAATGGGCGAAATGTAAGCAGGCGGCGTGCGCTGGGTCGTTTGTCTTCGCGGTGCACGGCCTGTGTCCTCACCCGTGGGTTGAGTTTCCGGAGCGGTCGGCACCGTGCCGGGTTCAGCTCCGGGGCGCTGGCCTTCAGGCGGACAAGGCACTTCGACGTAACCAGGACGCCGGCGCTTGACGATGCGGCCGGTGTCATCCTGGTAACAGGTCTGCTGGGCGTATGACAGAACCGGTGTGCCGACGGCGATGAGTGCGATGGCCAGAGTTCGTGAGACCGCACGGCGTAGAGCCGGTGCGTGCGACTGAGAGTGCATCGTATTCGCCTGGTCCATCCTCTTCACCTCACTTTCCATCGCACACATTGTCGTCAGTTCCATTGATGTACGCCGCCTGCGGGCCCTGCACGTAGCGCAGGCGAACGCCTTGCGGCGTCAACGTGTCCGAGCGCCGTGCGGCTGGCGCGTTGCCAATCGCACCGCCGAGCGCTTGCCCGGCGTTGTAGAGTCCGAGAAACGAAACCATGTCGTCCTGATCGATGCCGTCGCCCGACACGCCGACACCGCCGACCAGCGTATCGCCACGGAAGACAGGCACGCTGCCCGGGAAGATCTGCAGGCCGTTCGCCAGGCGCGGCACCGTAACCGTTTGCGATACGGCGCTCAGATCGGTCGCCAGGCTCACGCCGGCGCATCCCGGCGCGACATCCGGAATGCCTGGAACACCCGCTGCGAACAGCACGTGCTGCAAGATGGCGTTCATCGACAGGTCGAGCTGCATGCCGGTGGAGAACGGGCTCCATTCACCGGCGGCCTTGCTGAACGGTCCGGGCATTTCCGCATTGATACCGTCGGGGAAGAACGGGCGCGATACGTTGCCGCCAGCGCGATCCGTGAATGCGATGCGCCCATCTCCCAGCAGGTTGCCGTCGGCGAAGAACGAGCGGGCGGCAGTGACGTAGTTGCCCAGCGTGATCGAACGCACTACCGCGACTGTCGGAGAGGTTGCGAGATAGCGAGCATCGGGCAGCGACATCAGAAACGCGCCGGCGGTAGCGGACGACATGAATGCCGCGGTACGCGCCTTCTGAAGCGATACGTCGGCGCCGAAGATGGGCGCATCGCGCGTTCGCACCATGCCGAGGATGGCGCCTTGCGTGTCTACGACCGAAATGGTCACACGCGCCTGCGATCCCGTCGGTCGTCTAATCTGCGCACGCGCCTTGTTGGCAACGTCGAGCGCCGAGCGAAGGATGGTCTGCACTTCATTCTGCGTGAGCGCTGCGGCGCCATCGGTGCCGGGGCGTGGGGCGAATCGCAAGGCATTGGCGGCGTCGACGAAAACGAACGCGTCCTGCCCCGGAAAGTTGACATCGCTGTCAGGACGAATTCCCGAGGCCGCCTGGCCGAAGACCGTGCCCGCACGCAGCACGCCGTCGAAATAACCTGCAACCGGCACCAGTGCGCCGGTCGTTGCCGCCAGCGCCGTGAACGCTGGGGCGGACGATGGCGTGCTCTTGAGCTGTTCGATTTCGACGTCGGTGAAGCGCAACGTCTTGCCGTCGACGGTGATGCGGTCGGCACGGCGATCGACGGGCGCCGAGAAGCCGAACGTCGCCGCCAACGCGATGGCTTCGTCGACGTTCTGATCCGGCTGGGCCTGGTCCTGGTCCATGATGTTGCGGTCGATGCCATAGATGCCGTCGGCGAGTACGCCGACGCCGCCGACCACGGTGCCGCCCTTATACAAGGGAAAGCCGCCCGGATCGGCGGACAATCCCAGCGGCGAACGCTGCGGTCCGACGCTCGGCCCGACGCCATCGAACTTGCTGATGAAATCGGAGCACGCCAGCTGGCTGAACTGCACGCCGAACAGCGGACCAGAGGGCTGGAAGTCTTCCCCTGGATTGAAATGATCCTGCACGATCTGGCTGGCGCTGCGCGTCGAGAACGCATTGCCTTCCGAGGAGAGGAACGAACCGGTCACTGCCTTGGCGATGGCTGCAAGCTGATCGAGATTGACCGCGGCGGCAGGCGACGGAAGGCTGATGCCTTCGAGGCCGCCCGTGACCACCGGAGAATTCGGAGCGGCCTGGGTGGTGATGGTGACGCTGCGCGTTGCCGGGTCACCCATCCTGTACACACCGAGCACATTGCCGACGCGATCGGTGACTGCGATGGTCGCTTGAACGCCGCGTGCCTGCGCTTCGGCGACTCCCTGGGCGATGACTTTCTGGATATCGGCGACAGTCAGGCTGGAGCTGGCGGTGGCGCAACTGCCGGTGCACTGCCCCGGCGTTGTGTCGGTGCCCTGGGTATTAGCAACAGGTTCGCCGCCCGAGCATCCGTAAAGACCGGCAAGCGGTACGGCAATGGCACAGAGGACAAGCATCCATCGGATACTCATGAATGATCGCTCTCCCCTTTCTTGATCTTCGCGGGCTTGATCTTCGCGGGCTTGATCTTCGCGGCAGCTAAGCGCCGTGGAGCTGCCAGCTCTCAACGCCGCTGCATTATCACGATCTGAACACACTGCGGCTAGTGGCATCTCGCTCCGTCGCGTTGACTACTTCCCTGTCTCCCTAACGGGACGCTGCAACCGAGCGGGTGCAATCCACGTCGGCCACGGCTCAGATTGGTTCGAGCGCGGCCGGCGGATTCAACTCGCGTGGAGCTTACTGAGCCTTGTCCTTGCTCTCGGAACGCAAGGTCGCCACTTCTCGTTTCGCCATCCGTCCGGTGAGGCCATCCGTCGACTTCGGATGGAACGCATGGCAGCTTATGCATTGTACTTTCACCCTCTGCACCGCCGGCTTGTCCCCATGGCATTCCTCGCACTTCGGCAACGCGGGCAGCAATAGGTCCTTGCTCTCGGTCGACTGCTTCGCGGCGTGACAGCTCAGACACGCCTCGTCGCCGGTGAGCTTGCCCTGGATCTGGTGACTGCGATGGTCGAACTGCGCCGCCGGAAAATAGTCGCGCTGGAAGCGGATGGGATATACCTGAAAGCGCTCCAGCAGCGTATCGCTCTTTGTATCTAGAACCACGTGGCAGCCGATGCAGCCGCGCCGTGAGAACTGTGCTTCGATTTCATTACGGGCGCTGCGTTTCGCACACTCGACCGGCAAACCGGTGCAGGTTTCCTCGGGATCGTCATGTCCCGGCAAGCGGCGGCGCGTGCGCACCGGCTCGGCTGCGGAAGGATCGGAGAACTTGCGGGTGAAATAGTCCTGCAGGGTGAGGATCACGTCGCGTGGCTTGCCATGGGGCAATTGACGCTGAGGCGCTCCGGGATCGAACGTGAGCTCATGACAGGCGGCGCAGCGGCTCTCCATGCGGATCGGTTCGAAGTGCTGGCCGTCCTGTTCGGGACGATGGCAATCCAGGCAGGACAGCGCCTTGCTGTCGTCGATACGACGTACGCGGTCGGGATCCAGGTGCTGGCTGTGCGAGAACTTCAGGTTCGACTGTTCCGCAGCGGTATCCAGCGCGGTGATTTCCGTGGTCCAGACAAACGGTACGACGCCCGGTTGGGTCGCTTGCACTGCCGCCACATCGTTGGCGTTGGACGCGCCGGTCACGCCACGCGGCTTCAACAGATCCGCCTTGAATGCCGGATGAGTCGCTTTGCTGAAGCCTTGCACCGGGTCGACCTTCAGCAACGGAAACAGCGTGGCCGAATCGGCGTGGCATTCGGTGCATTGCTTGTCGCCACTGTGCACCATGTACGATTCCGGCTCGTTGTGCTCGCGATGACAAGTGGCGCACCGCTGCGTCGGATCGAGCTTGGTGAGCTTCAGTCGCTCGGGGCTGACATGATCGTGAATGGTCTGGTGACATTCGAGGCAGGAGGAATCCTGCACATGCTGGAACAGGACTTTGTGGCACGAATCGCAGCGGTCGCCGGTCGCTTGTCTATGTGCTGCGCTCAACGGGCCGCTGGTCCAGAAGGCGTCGCTCGGCATCATCGCCGGCACCGGCTTGTCGGCCCGGTGCATCTTCACCGCCGCCAGCGGCACGATCAGGCAAAGCAACAGGATCAGCCCCGCCGACAGCCAGGCCACCTTGCGCTTGCTCAGCCAGGTCTGCTTCAGGTCGGCCCGAAACGCGCCCTCGAATTCGCTCGCACCGATGCTGGTATCCGGACGCAGGATGATGGCGACATCGAAGCCGCCCGGCGGCTCCGCGATGCTGATCTCGTGTCCGCCGATGAGAATCACATCGCCGTTGTTGAGCTTCGCCGTCCCGACCTTCTGATGGTTGACGACGACCCTGCCGACGCGGCTCTCCAGTTCGAGGCGTCGTCCCGACTTGCGAATGACGGCCTGCTCGGCGGCAACCTGCTTGCCCAGCAGCTGGATGCTCTGGTCGGCGCCACTGCCGATCGTCAGCTCGGCTGCCGAGATCTCGGTGTCGTAGTACTCCGGAATGCCATCCGGACCTTCGCGCAGTTCACGTAGCAGGACGTCCATGGGTCACCAGTAGAAGAACGTGACCACGATGTGCAGCACCAATGCAACCAGCAGTGCGACCGTCATCGGCACATGGAAGTACAGCCAGATTTTCAGCCAGCCGGACAGGCGAATATCGCGACGCAGGCGTCGCACGACTGCCTGTCGCCGGCATAGCAGGATGATGAGCTGCTGCAGATTGGCAGCTTCGGTGCCCTTCTCCGCCCGCGGCAAGCGTTCGGCGACGTGGTCGACCAACGCCTGCTGGTCGACGTTGCGAACCAGCGCCGAACCTTTGCTCGACTCGCGCAGGAAATACGAATGGTCGCGACTGAACAGTTGAGCGTAGACGCCGCCGCCGAGCGTGGTGCGTTCGATGCCGCTGTCTACGGCAATTGCGACGGCAGGAGCACAGCGTTGCGACAGCGAGCGCGACTGCTTGTCGAGTTCGAACAACTCGGCAAACAGCAGTGAGCGGGCCCCGCCCTCGCGATTGCTGGAGATGAGCTGAGGGTTGTTGATGTAGCTGTACAGTCCGAAAAAACCGCTGAAAATGACGATGCACATCAGCACGTACGACAGCGTGTGCACGTTCCAGCCGAACTGGAAGCCGCAATGCAGGGTGGCGACGATCAACAGCGCACTGCCGAGATAGACATGCGCCGAGGTCCAGCCCTGGACCGATCCGCTGGTCGAACGATAACTGCGTTTGCGAACGGCGAGCAGCGTCAGCCACACGATCAGCAGCGCGCCGATGGTGCCGAGTACATAGCCCTGCCAGGTGCCACCGTTCGGCGGCTGGATATCACGGTTCTGCGTTGCGTACAGCACGCTCGATCCCGCGATGAGAATCAGTGCCCACCACAGATAACGCGCTCCGCGATAACGCAGCAGGCTGCGATGGATCACCGCTTGCGCTCCTCGACCAGGTCGATGAACTGCTCAGGTCCAATGCGTATCGCCGCGCCGGTGGGACAGGCACGGACACAAGCGGGACCGCCGCTGACGCTGACGCACGCATCGCATTTGACGGCCTTCTTCCCCTTCTCCTTCGCTTTCGCCGTCGGCTGATAGTCGGGCTGTTCGCCCGGACCGTTACCGGTGGCGAAGAGCAGCCACGACCACAAGCCGGGTTTCTTCGGCGCTTCGTAGACCATGCGAATCACGTCGTAGGGGCAGTTCGCTTCGCAGTTGCCGCAGCCGATGCAGGAATCGTTGATATAGACCTCTCCATCTTCCGAGCGGCGGATGGCGTTCGGCGGACAGTCCTTCATGCAATGGGGCTGTTCGCAATGGCGGCACGCAATGGGAATGTGGACGTTGGCGTAGGTCGCACCGGCTTCGCGATCGAGCCGCGACACGCCGCCGTGCGTTTCGGCACAGGCTTTTTCGCAGTTGTCGCAGCCGACGCAGAGCGAGTCGTCGATGATGAGCACGTCGGTGGCCTCGCCCAGGCCTTCGTCCATCAGGAAGTTCATGAGCGAGCCGGCTTCGGGCCGCACCTGCATGCGGGCGTTGTCGACGACGCTCTTGCTCACCGAGCGCTGCAAGGGATCCAATCTCGCATCGCCGCGCCGAGTGAGCTCAAGGAATTCCTTGCGCTTGATCTCGATGGCATCGGAAGCAACGGTGGCGGTGGCGGTTTCGCGTCGCACCGGATCGCCCATCAGCGCCATTTCACCGACCAGGTAGCCCGAGCGCACTTGCGACACGAGCTTGTCGTCTTCGCTCTGCATGCGCGACAGCGTGACGCCGCCGGATCGCAGGACGAACAGCGAATCGCCGACTTCGCCTTCCTTGAACAGCACCTGCCCGGCTTTGTACTGGCGCAGGGTCACGCGTGCTGCGATCGCTCGCAGTTCACGCAGCGACGCGAATGGCGCGAAGTGCCGCTGCAATTCGCGGACGACGAAGATCCAGTCGATGCCGCTGCGCACTTCCTCGTTCGAGTTCATCAGCTTGAGCATGGTACGGCGCGGCGTCTCGACGACGATGCAACCGGGGCCCGCGATCGCACGTTCCAACCGCGGACGGCCCGACAGCAAGCTCATCTCACCGAAGAACTCGCCGCGTCCCAGCGTGGTGCGAATGCTCTGCGGCGGAGCCGTTTCCAGCGTCACTTCGCCGTTGACGATGGTGAAGAACGACGTGCCGAATTCACCCGGCTCGTAAATGGCTTCGCCTTCGCGAATGATGCGGGTCGAGCGCGGCTGAGGATCTTTCGCTGCGAGTTTCTTGCGCAGCTGCCCCATTCTACGTTCCGCATCCGCGTGCTCTGCGCCCGGAGAGTACGACGCCAGCATATCGCTCTCGATGATCAGTTCGCGGAACGCCAGCGAGTTGAGCTCACGGAACATGGGAATCAGCTGTTGGAAGCGCTCCACCATTTCATCGGCCGAACGTTCGAACGGCAGGCCATGGAACTGGTATTCGAGCAGCGGATGGTCGGCAGGCTTGATGTCGTTGCCATGGATGAACTCGACCACGTCGTAGCCCTGGTTCATGGCCTGCTTGATCAGCGGATAGCCGGCGAGCGAGCCGATGACATAGACTCCCGGCACATTGCTCTCGTAGTGGCGCGACAGTTCGGGAATGGCGTCGCTGCGATCGTTCGGAAACTTGATGCCGATGGACTCGACGAATTTGCGCGGCGGGATCGCACCGAGACGGGCGATGATGCGATGACATTGCACCGTCTTCTCGCCGGTCGCCGTCTGCAACACCACGGTCAGCGTCGGCGTCCTTGGATCGGTCGACGGCGCAACGCTCTTGATGCTGGTTTCGTAGTAACAATTGAGACGGCGGCGCGGATCGGTGATCGCCGCCACCACCGCGTTCAGGTTGGCATCCTTGGCGCGGCTGAATTCCTTGCCGCGATTCAGGATCCAGGTGTCGTTCTGCTCGGCCAGCGCCAGCGCATTTTCGATCGCCGAATCGCCGGCGCCCACTACGAGAATGGTCTCGTCGCGAAACTCCTTGGGATCGTCGAGCTGGTACTGCACCCGCTCGTGATCTTCGCCCTGTGCACCCAGCTTGCGAGGATTGCCTTCGAGACCGATGGCGAGAATGACGTGCGCCGCCTGCAACGTCTCGCCGCTGGCGAGTTGAATCGAGAATGCGCCCTTGCTGCCGCCGACCTTTTTGACTTCGGCGCCATAGCGGATGTTGACGCCGCCGCGCTGCAGTCCTTCGCCCCACGCTCCCAGGATTTTCTCGCGAGTGCCGGCCGCGAACGCGAAGTCGCTGCGCAGGTCCAGGAAACCGGGCTCGGCCATCACGTGCTTGCCCTTCTGGTAGCGCTGGATGGTCTTCGCGTGTTCGTTGAATCCTTCGAGCAGGAGGTAGCTGGGTGTCGATCGGCCGGCACGCCGGTCACGATCGGCAGCACGTGCAGCGGCGCTCAGTCCCGCAGGACCGGCTCCTATGATGACGATATTGAAGGTAGGCATCGGCCTCGGATCCGCTTGAGTCAATGACGCTGGTGGAGCGAGCGGCGAGAGGCTGTAGCACTGTCGGCAGTGCGAGCTAGCAGGTTCTCGATCGCGCACGCGGATCGTGAATGCATGGCCGGTACCCTTGTGTGGACGTGCTCGTGTCCCGGCACGCGTTATGTCTTGCGATCCATCGTAGCGGGCAGCGGGTGCGCATCGCAAGGTACTGACGGCGCAGTGCGTCACGAAATCATCGATCGGGATACACCTATTCGCCCGCCATGGATTCAGCTGCCGGCCTAACCGTGTCGAAGCGATCGGCCGATTGGCAACGGAGCGGAAAAAAGCCGGGTGATGCACGTCACACTATTCCTGGGCCGGCGTGCGAGTGAGCGGGAGGGGATCTGTCGCTTCAAGAGACATGACACTTCGCGACTTCCACCTCGGCATCCTGGGCCTGACCCAGCTCGAGCGCATTACCGTCAGGTCGGTGTGTTCGTTGACGCATTCCCGCAGCCGCGTCTATCACGTGCTGGATCCGGAAGATTGCGTCGATGCGGACGTCATGTTGGTGGACGCCGACGATCCGCGAGCTGTCGAACTCTGGCTGGCATCGCCCATGTGCCGTGCCGGCCGGCCTGCCCTGCTGATCGGCCGCCATCCCGACATCGTCACTGCGTCGGCCTACACAATGTCGCGAACTGGCTTCACGACGCGGCTGGTGAAATCGCTCGACCAGATCGCCGTGCGCGAATTCCACTGTTTCGCCGATGTGGTCGGCGGTGACGCCATGGGCGATGGTGCCGACGATTTCATGCATACGGGCAGCCAGCCGTCATTGGCAGCCCTGCCGCGAGCCCTGGTCATCGACGACGCGCCGGCGGTGCAAGCCAAGATGAGTGCGCTGCTCAGCCTGAAAGGACTGAGCGCCGACGTCGTCAACAGCGCGGCGCAGGGCCTGGAGCGGCTGCACTCCAATCGCTATGCCATCGTGTTCCTGGAAGTAATCCTTCCGGACCTGGACGGATACACCGTCTGCCGTCGTATAAAGGCTGCGGACCGTGCCTTCACACCCATCGTCATGCTGACGCACCGGGGTTCGGCGTTCGACCGGATGCGAGGGCTCATGGCCGGCTGCCACCGCTACCTGGTGAAACCAATCGCAATGCAGACGCTGAATAAAGTGCTGCACGAACTCATCCCGGCGCAGATGTTGGCCATGGCGACCGCCCCTCGGGATGTGTCCCGTGCGTCCCCCGCACTCAACGGCGGCGAGCCATAGACTTTTTTGTGCGTCACTGCGACGCCGATCACGGTAGCTGCATCTGAGTGCTTGCAGCGTACGTTCCATTCACGCCCGGAGTTTCGGACCGGGTCCTTCCATCGTTGGCCACTGGACTGCAACCGTGAAGCGACTCGTCGACCGGACCGGCTCTACAGGCTCCCTGCCAGTCCTGCTCGCGATCGGCCTGGCCGTGCATGGCTCCCTGTACGCCCAGGAAACGAACGCACCGAAGCGGGCCGAACCAACGCAGGCGACGACGCACATCATCGTCAAATGGTCGAGCGGCGCGGCGCTCCGGAAATCGGGATTCGCCAGCGGTGGCGCTCGCGCGCAGAAGGCAACGGCCCTGGCAGGCGTTTCCTTGACCCATTCCCAGGACATCGGCGACGGCCTGGATGTCATGCAAGCCTCGCAGTCGCTCGACGGCGCCGCACTCGACAGCGTTATCGCACGCCTGCAGGCCGATCCGGATGTGGAATATGCATCGCCCGACCTGCATAGATACCGGCACGCGCTGACCACGGATCCGCTGTTGCCACAGCAATGGTACCTGTTGAGTGCGCAACCGGCAGCGACGCGGACAGAAGCGGCGTGGGATATAACGCAGGGCGATCCAGCAACGATCGTTGCCGTGCTCGATACCGGAGTGCGCGCCGAACATCCCGATCTCGCCGGCAAGCTGCTGTCGGGGTACGACTTCATCACCAATACGCTGGTCGCGAACGATGGCGATGGGCGCGATCCCAACCCCGAAGACACCGGCGACTGGCTCGATAGCACCGACAAGGCGCAGACGGTCTTCAAGGACTGCGACATCAGCGAAAATTCTTCATGGCACGGGACACGAGTCGCAGGGCTGATCGCGGCGGCGACCAACAACCTGGAAGGCGTAGCGGGTACGGCGTGGAATACGCGAGTGCTGCCTGTCCGAGTGCTCGGCAAGTGCGGCGGATTCGATTCGGACATCATCGCCGGTATGCGCTGGGCCGCGGGTTTGACCGTGACCGGGGTTCCTGTCAATCCGACGCCCGCCAAGGTGATCAATCTCAGTCTCGGCGGCAAAGGAGCCTGCACGGCTGCTTATCAAGCCGCGGTCAACGAAGTCGTCGCTAAAGGCGTGCTGATCGTCGCCTCCGCGGGCAACGAGGGCGGTCCGGTCGACACGCCAGCCAATTGCAGCGGCGTGCTCGGCGTCGCCGGCATTCGTCACACGGGAACCAAGGTCGGATACAGCAGCCTCGGGCCGCAGATCGGGCTGAGCGCACCCGGGGGCAACTGCGTGAACCCTGCCGGACAACCATGCCTGTTCTCCATCGTCGTGCCGGTCAACTCCGGCAAGACGGTCCCCGGGGCATCGACCTATACCGACCAGTCCAACTATAACGTCGGCACCAGTTTCTCCGCTCCCATGGCAGCCGGAGCGGCGGCGTTGATGAATTCGGTGAACTCGGCGCTGACACCAGCGCAATCCATCGTGTTATTGAAGGCGTCTGCGACACCATTCCCAACGAATACGGGCGTCGCAGACTGTCATGTGCCCGTCAACGCCGACGATATTCAAGCCGACGAATGTGCCTGCACGACGTCTACTTGCGGTGCCGGCATGCTCAACATAGGAGCAGCTGTCGCCTTCGCAGTGCGGCCTTTCGGCGTTCTCACCGTGGTCGGATCGGTCGTCAGCGGCGGTAGCATCACTGCGAGCGCAGTGGGAAGCTTTGCCTCGAATGGACACACCATCGGCAAGTACGAATGGAGCGTGGTCAACCTGACCGGCACCGCGCCACTCGTGATGTCACCGTCGCAACTAGAGACGACGGTGCAGATCGCCGGCGACAGTCAGTTCACGCTGCGCCTGATGATCACCGATGAAGTCGGCGGCCAGGACATCAAGGAAGTCGCGTTGAGCACGCCTGCACCCGCTCCTTCTGCGCCGGCGACGCAACCCGCAACCGCACCTGCTCCCAGCAAAGGCGGTGGCGGTGGCCAGTTGGGATGTGAGTTGCTGGCGGCAGCCGCTGTCCTGACGATCCGTCGATGGCTGGCGCCGCTGGCCCTATCGCGTTCCTCCAAATGAAAACAGCAGCTCGAGGCTGCCGTTTTCAATGAACACGCTCAATCGACGAACACGCTCAATCGACGCTCTCGATCCAGGCGGGACGCCGAACTGGCTTACTTCGCAGCTAGCTTTCCCGACAGGCCACGCACGTACTCCGTGAACTTCGTGCCCAGCGTTTCGTGTTTCAGTCCGAACTCGACGGTCGCCTGCAGGTAGCCCAGCTTGCTGCCGCAGTCGTAGCGCTTGCCTTCGAATTCGTAGGCATACACCGGCTCGCTCGCGAGCAGCGCTGCAATGCCGTCCGTCAATTGAATCTCACCACCCGCACCGCGGCCGATCTTCTCCAGGCGTTCGAAAATCGACGGCGACAACAAGTAGCGGCCGACGACGGCCAGGTTCGACCGCGCATCCTTCGGCTTGGGCTTCTCGACGATCTCCTTGACCTGGCTGATCCGGCCCTCACGGTGCTCCGTGGACACGATGCCGTACTTGTCCGTTTCGCTCGGAGGCACGGTTTCGACGCCGAGCACGCTGCCGCCGCGCTGTGCATACACGTCCGCCATCTGGCGCAGGCACGGCGTCGTCGCATCGATCAGGTCGTCTGCAAGATGTACAAAAAACGGCTCGTCGCCGACCACCGGCTTGGCGCACCACACGGCGTGGCCGAGGCCCAGCGGCGAGGGCTGACGGATATAGATACAGCTGGCCCAGGACGGAACGATGTCCTTCAGCAGCTTGAGCAGTTCGGTCTTGCCCTGCTGTTCCAGCGCTTCTTCGAGCTCATGGTCGGTATCGAAATGATCTTCGATGGCGCGCTTGGAGCTGCCGGTGATGAATACCAGCTTGCGTGCACCGGCGGCGAGGGCTTCTTCGGCAGCGTACTGAATCAGCGGCTTGTCGACGATGGGCAGCATCTCCTTGGGACTCGCCTTGGTCGCCGGAAGAAAGCGCGTACCGCGGCCCGCTACTGGAAATACTGCTGTTCTAATCTCTTTCTGACTCACGCATGCCTCCTCTTGTGCCTGGCGCCGATCATAGCCCAACACAGGTAACAAAAAAGGTGACGTCCGTTCAATAGGGACGTCACCTTCGTCAGCGCCCGCAGACAACCCGTGATCTAAATCACGGTGGGCCGCGACCGACACCGGGAGCCCAGCCGCGTCGGCGTCTCACTGACTCGCGTGTCGGTTGGCCGCCGGTTGGCTGATCCAACGGCAGCAGCCTCGGCGCTCAGCTGCTCTTCGATGGCGGAGTCGACGGTTGTGCAGTCACCGGATCGAGGCGAATGTTGCTGCGATTCTTGTCCAGTGTCTTCGCCCCGATACCTTTGATCTTCCGCAGATCGTCCACGGTCTTGAAGCCGCCATTTTTTTCGCGCCAGGCCACGATAGCCTGTGCCTTGCTCAACCCGATACCGTTGAGTTCTTTCGCAATGGTCGCCGCATCCGCCTTGTTGATATCGACCGGCCCCGCCCACGCGAACACCGGCAACAGACTGGCAATCAGCACCTGGATCGCCCGCCGCGTACTCGAAACTGTCATCTTCGACATTGCTGCTCTCCTTGAAAATTCCCTTGGACCCGAGCGGTCCGCGGTGGAGAGTCTGCAATATCGCGATCGCCTGAAGAGGCTGCATTACTGGCGATTTGAATGAGATTTGCCGCTATTGCAGATCTCGTGCGGAGCGACTGTGGTCGAAACGTCCTGCCCGATTTCTCTTCTCTGCCCCGCGTGCTCCGCGAGATATATTCTTGATGCCCTTTCAGTTGGCACTGCGGTCGGCAATTGTCACCTTCTGAGACAGCGGTACTCACAAGAGCAGCGACAACGGCCAAGCGTTCGAAAGATATATCTCGCGGAGAACGCGGAGAAGGCGGGGCAGAGAAGAAATTGAGGAGGTTCAGCGATCCGGCTGGCCGCGGGCGCGGTCTTCGGCGAGGCGCAGGGCACGCCGGAGGCGACCGCGTTCGTTGAGGAGTCGGGCGATCCAGCTGACGCGCCAGAACAGGCCGATGAGCATGCCCAGGGTGAAGGTGATCACCAGCGCGAGGCCCAGAGGGGAATCGAAACGCGCGAAGGCCAATTCTATGTCCACACGGCCGGCGTTCATCGCACTGACGAACACCGCGGCGGCGGCGGCGATGACTAGAGACAGGATGAATAGAAAGCGTGACATGAATGCACATCGATCGCTCGAGCTGCAGGCGGCTGCAGCGGGAAGCCAGTTGCCAACGGCCGATCGACTCAGGCCGGCCGATCATTGCCGCTCGCGATGACCGATCAGTCCCTGATCGGGCTGTCGGCGCCGTCGTTCACGCGGTCGCGCAGGTCCTTGCCTGGTTTGAAATGCGGCACGTACTTGCCCGAGAGCGCGACGGTTTCGCCGGTCTTCGGATTGCGTCCCTGGCGTGGCGGACGGAAGTGCAAGGAGAAGCTGCCGAAGCCGCGAATCTCGATGCGGCTGCCCTGGGCGAGCGCGTCGCTCATGATTTCCAGGATCTGCTTGACGGCCAGTTCGACGTCTTTGGCGGGCAGGTGCTTCTGCTTCGCCGCAATGAGCTCGATGAGTTCCGATTTGGTCATGCTCGGGCCCGTTGTTGTTTTACACAGCAATCGCTGTCGACCGGCGACACGACCTGCCGGCGGCGGCGATGCCACGTTGCCGTGAGCATCGCCGCCGCGTGCAGTTCGCGCCGGGGTCGATCAGTTAGTCGTTCCTATCAATTGTTGTCTTGGCCCGCGATATGTTCTTTGAGCAGATCGCCGAGGCTGGTACCGGTGGAGGACTCGTTGGTGCGGTAGCTCTGCACCACTTCGTTCTCTTCATGGATTTCCTTCGCCTTGATCGACAAGGCGATGGTCCGGCTCTTGCGGTCGACGTTGATGAACTTCGCTTCCACCTCGTCATCGACCTTGAGCATGGTCCGGGCATCTTCCACGCGATCGCGCGACAGCTCGGAGGCACGCAGGTGCCCATCCACGCCGCCGCCCAGGTCGATGATCGCTCCCTTGGCATCCACTTCGCGGACCTTGCCGGTCACGATCGAATTCTTCGGATGCTCGGCGATCCAGGTCGAGAACGGATCCTTCGCCAGCTGCTTGATGCCCAGCGAAATGCGCTCGCGCTCCGGATCGATCGACAGCACCATGGCTTCGACCGTCTGACCCTTCTGGTAGTTGCGCACGGCTTCTTCGCCGGGCACGTCCCAGGAGATGTCCGACAGATGC
>Ga0157380_10001135_pt1 | contig 17187 bp, 13 predicted proteins | sample S35metaG_FD_119757 | JGI IMG/M metagenome (GOLD analysis project Ga0157380, IMG submission 119757) | Switchgrass rhizosphere microbial communities from Kellogg Biological Station, Michigan, USA - S3-5 metaG | ecosystem: Host-associated > Plants > Roots > Rhizosphere > Soil | place: USA... | reverse complement strand
GCCGCGCAGCACCGCCGACGCGCTCGTCTACGGGCTGATGTGCATCCCGAAGCTGATCGCGCTCGCCCTGATCTTCCTGGCCGTCGAGATCGCGGTGTTCATCGTCCTGGCGGTGCTCCTCTTCATCTGCAAGATCCCGTTCCTGGGACCGCTGCTGTTCGTCGTCGTCTTCCCGCTGTCGGTCGTCGTCGCCGGCGTCACGATCGTCGGCCTGTTCCTGTGCATGGTGCTGTCGTTGCCGGCGATCTGGCAGGGCGCGAGCATCACGCGCGCCCTGGCCCAGACGTTCGCGATCGTCAGGAGCCGTCTCCTCGAGGCGGTGCTGCTGCTCATCTTCGTCGGCTTCCTCTGCTTCGCGGTCGCGACGATCATCTTCGGCGTGCTGGGCTTCGGGCTGGTGCCGACGCTCGCCATGTCGATGTCGATCGTCGGGTTCGGCGGCTTCGGCATGGAATCGATGATGGCGATGTCGCAAGGCGGCGGTGGCGGCGCCGGGCACGCGATCGCCGGCGCGATCGGCGGCGCGCTGCTCTGGGCGGTGGCCGCCTCGCTGGTCGGCCAGGTCTATCTGCTCGGCCTGTCGCTCGTCTACCTGCGCGTCACCGAGGGGCTCGACCTCACCGCGTCGGAAGCGGCGCTTCGCGCGACATTCGACGATGCCAGGCGGCGCACCGCGGAGCTCGGCGAGAAGGCGCGCCAGGCGACCCACCGCGGCGGCAGCGACGCCGGCGCGGCGACGGGCGCGGCGGCCGGCGGTGCGATGGGGAACGCCGCGGGGGCAGCACCTGCGCCGGTCTACAACCCGCCACCGGCGTACAGCCCGCCACCGGAGTTCAGAACGACGACCGCCGCCGAGTTCCGCCCCGGCGACGAACCGACGACGATCGGGCCGACCCAGCGCGACGCGCCGAGCGGCGATCCCGACATCGAGCTGCCTTTCGACGGGCCGGCGCCGGCAGCGCCGGCGGTGCCGTCGTACGCCGCCCCGCCGGCGTGGATGCCGCCGCCGGCCGCGCCTGCGCCGAGCGTCGCGCCCCTGCCTGCGGCAGCGCCGCTGCCGGCGCCGACGACGTGCGCGCAATGCCTCTCGCCGGTGTCGCCCGAGGATGTCTTCTGCGGCATCTGCGGCTACCGGCTGAAGTAGCGGCCCAGCGCGCTCCAGTCGATCGCGTTCGAGCCGGACGCGTGGCCGGCGCGGGTCAGCGACGACGACAATGGCGCGATGAACGACATCGACTTCGACCTCGCGCGCGCCCAGCTCGCAGGTGCGCGCCGCGACGCACGCGCGATCCCGGCGTGGCCCGCGGCGCGCATCCCGGGCGACCTGGCCGAGGCGTACCGGCTCCAGGCCGCGGTCGCCAGCGACCTCGGCGCGATCGGCGGCTGGAAGGTCGCGGCGGTGACGCCGGCACAGCGCGAGTCGCTCGGCGTTCCGGTGCCGATCGCCGGCCCGCTCCTCGCACCCTGGATGCACGACGCGCGCGCCGAGCGGCCGACCTTGCACGCGGCCCGCTTCATCGCGCCCAAGCTCGAGTGCGAATTCGCCTTCGAGCTCGCGCGCGACCTGCCGCCGCGGCCGGCGCGCCCGTATTCGCGCGAGGAAGTCGGCGCGGCGATCGCGGCGTTGCGCATCGCCGTCGAGATCGTCGATTCGCGTCTGCCGCGCGGCCTCGGCGCCCTCGCCGAGCTCACCGACGCGTTCAACAACGGCGCCTTCGTCGCCGGCCCGGCGATCGTCGACTGGCGCGCGCTCGACCTGGGGCGCATCGAGATCGTCCTCACGCGCAGCCACGACGGCTCGCGCGCCGAGGTGGCGCGCGGGAGTGGCGCCGCGATTCTCGAAGGCGATCCCTTCGGCACGGTCGTGATGCTCGCCAACGCGCCGGCGGACGCGAAACGCGGGCTGGCCGCCGGCGCCATCGTCACCACCGGATCGTGCACGGGCGCGCCGCTGCTGCCCGGCCCGGGCGACTACCGCGCCGAGTTCGCAACCCTCGGCAGCGTCGAGTTCCGCTTCGCCGCCTAGCTCGCCGGCGGCTCCTTGCGTGCGCCTTTCGCGCGCAGCGCGTCGCGCCGCGCCAGGCTCTCGACAGGCCAGTAGTGCTTGCGGTCGTAGTAAGCCATCACCGCCGGCGTCCCTGGAGGCAGCACCACCCACGGCTGCTTCGAGGCGATGTAGATGTGGATGTCGGGCGGCAGGCGGCCGGGCTCGTCGAGCGTGCCGACGCGAACGAAGCTGATCGCCTTGCCGGCCCCCGCATAGTGGCTCCAGACCGCGACCCGGCAGCGCGGGCAACGCGCGATGAGCTGGCCGGCGCCGCTTGCCGACGGCGTGTCGACCAGCTCGGGCGCAGCGCCCAACAGCTCGACGCGCTCCGACTCGATCAGGGCGTTGAGCGCGAACGACGCGCCGCTCTCGCGCTGGCACCAGGTGCAATGGCAGCAGTGCACGAAGAGCGGCCGGCTGGCAAGGCGAAAGCGCACGGCGCGGCACGTGCATCCGCCCTCGAGGGGTGGGTCGGCGCGGGCGATCGTCATGGCGGGCGATTGTGTGGCCGGCGGCGGGCATTCGATCGCCGCACGGTCACCCCAAAATAGGCGTTGGAGGACACCCCTTGGCATCGGCCACGCACAGCTTCGCACTCACCAAGATCCAGCCACCGAGAGCCCGCGCCAGCCTGGTCGCACGCGAGCGGCTCGAGGAGCGCATGACGAAGGCGGCGCTCGCGCGCCGCCTCGTTCTGGTCGCCGCGCCGGCCGGCTTCGGCAAGACGGCGGCGCTGGCCCGCCTGATCGAGCGCCTGCGCGGCAAGGCTTCGGTGGCGTGGATCTCGGCCGACCTCGACGACGATCCGCTCCGCCTGCTCGCCTGCCTGATCGCCGCCCTCGAGCCGCTCGATCCGCCCTGGCGCACCGACCCGGAAGCGTTGATCGCCGCCGCCGGTGGCAGCCGCAGCGACCGCCACGACGTCGTGACGCAGGTCCTCAACGCCCTCGCCGCGTGCGACGTCGAGCGCGGGCTGATCGTCCTCGACGACGCGCACCGGGTCAGCGATGGCACGGTGTTCGAGTTCCTCGACCTTTTGCTCGAGCGCCTGCCGCCGCAGTGGGGCGTCGTCGTCGCGAGCCGCACCGATCCGCCGCTGACGTCGCTGGCACGGCTGCGCGCCCACGGCGAGCTCGCCGAGTTTCGCCAGCGCGAGCTCCGCTTCACGCTCGACGAGGTGCGCGCGCTGCTGCCGGCCGGCGACGACGGCGCCGCGCTCGACCACGAGGCGACCAGCCAGCGGATCTACGAGCGAACGCACGGCTGGGCGGTTGGCCTGAGGCTGGCAGTCAACGGCATCCTCTCGGGCCACGAGGCGCAGGCGGTGATCGCCGATACGGTCAGCGATCGCCATGTCTTCGACTACCTGCTGAGCGAAGTCCTCGGCGAGCTGCCGGCGGCGCTGCGCTGCTTCCTGTTGCGCTGCTCGGTGCTCGACGAGCTCACCGCCGTTCGCTGCGCCGCCGTCAGCGCCGATCCGCGCGCCGCCGAGTGGCTCGAGGAGATCGAGCGGCGCGGCCTGTTCGTCTCGGTCCTGCAAGGCAGCGAGACGACGCTGCGCCTGCACGACCTGTTCCGAGACTTCCTGCGCGACCGCCTGCGCCGGGAGATGGCGGACGAGGTGCCGACGCTCTACCGGCGCGCCGCCGCCGGCGAGGCCGACATGCTGCGCCGGATCGGTTTCCTGGTCGGCGCCGGCGACTGGAGCGAGGCGGAAGAGACGCTGCGCGATGCCGGCGCCATGATCATGGCCACGGTCGGCGTCGCGCCGGTGTTGCGCCTGCTCGACAAGTTTCCCGCCGAAGCCAGGAACAGCTCGCCGAACCTGCTGCACATCCGCTGCCTGGCCGCCTGGGGGCGCTGGGACTGGTCGACGATGCGCGAGAGCGCCGCGGCAGCGGCGGCCGCTTTCGCCGCTCGCGGCGAGCGGCGCCTGGCCTGGCGCTCGGGCGTCTACGAAGCGATCGGCCTGGTCACGACCGGCCGCCACGAAGAGGCGAAGCAGCGGCTCGAGGTCGATCCGGAAGTCGACGTGACACGGGACGACCTGACCCTGGCCGGGGTGGTGAACAGCTACCTCGCACTCGACAGCGGCCGTCTCGACGACGTCGCGCCGCGCTACCGCGAGATGCTCGACCTGCTCGCGCGGAGCCGCGATCCGGTGCTCTGGTACCAGTGCGTTCCGCGCAGCCTGCAGTGTGGTTTGCCGGCGATGCGCGAGCCGTCGCGCCGCTTCGCGGTCGGCGCGCTCGCGGTCGCGCCCGACACGCCGACGCCGCTGCGCGCGATCGCCCTGGCGACGTCGGCGTGGAACGACGTCTGGTCGGGCCGCCTCGAGGCGGCTCTCGAGACGGCCGGGCTGGCCGAAGCCGATGCCCGCTGGCTCGGGCCGCCGCCCAACGTTCGCCTCGCGCTCTACAGCCTGCTCGCGGTGCTGTTCGCGATGCTCGGCCGGCGCCAGGAGAGCTATGGCGCCGCCGACGAGATCCTCGTTCTCTTCGACGACCCGGGCGGCGGCTACCGGCGCGACTCGCCGCTGTACGCCTTCTATCGCCTGTTCGCGATCCGCGTCGCCGACTGGCATGGCGACAGCACGCGGGTCGAGCGGCTGGCGCGCGAGCTCGACAGCCTCGTCCCGGTCGACGCGCCGATGCTGCGCCCGTTGCTCCAGGCGCAGCGGCTCGTCCTGCCGGGCCGGCTCGCCTGGCAACGCGGACTGTGGCGCGAAGCCCGCGACGCATACGACAACGCGCTGGCGCACGAGACCGCGTTGCGCATCTTCGGCGAGGACGCCGAGGTCCGATTGCGCCTGGCGCTGGCGTGTCTGCGCCTGGGCGACGGCGACGCTGCCGCGGCGGCGATCGCGCCGGTGTTCGACACCGCCGAGCGCGAAGGCGTCGCCGGCGGCGCGCTCACCGCCGGCAGAAACGTCCTCGACGAGCTCGCCGCGGCGCCCTGGCAGGGCCGCCTCGCGCCGGCGCGCATCGCCGCCTTGCGCCACTGGGCCGGCCTCCTCGAAGCGCCGACGCCGCCCGCCGAGACCCGACCTCCGCCCGACCACGACAGCGAGCCCGTCGGCACGCGCGCGAGCGCGCCGGTCCTCGTCGCTGCGGAGGCGCTCAGCCCGCGCGAGCTCGACGTCCTCAGGCTCATCGCTGCCGGCGACAGCAACAAGCTGATCGCCCGCGCCTACGACCTCAGCCCGCACACGGTCAAGCGCCACGTCGCCAACATCCTCGACAAGCTCGGCGTGCAGTCGCGCGGCCAGGCGGCGGCCTGGTACAACGAGCGCCGCCCGACCTAGGCGAACGCCGGGCGGTCGGCGCGCGGGCCATGGCCCGCGCCGCCGGGGTCGATGGCTCCTTCGGGCGATGCCCCGAGCGGCCCGCGCCGGAACACTGTCGACACCGCGGCATCCCGCCGCCGACCCGCACCGGAGCGCCTGATGACCACGACTTTCGCCGACCCCGTCCCGACCGCCATCGTTCGGCCGGCCGCCGCCGTGCCGAGCGGCAGCCAGGCCGGCCGGATGGACCTCTACGTGTCGATCCACAAGGCATTGCGCCACTTCATGACCGACACGCTGACGCGGGTCGGCCGCATCGACGTCGCCGACCGCGCCGACCGCGACGAGGCGCTCGGCCAGCTCGAAGCGCTGCTCGGGCTCTGCCTCGATCACCTGCGCCACGAGAACGAGCACGTCCATGCCGCGATCGAGGCGCGCCAGCCCGCCGGCAGCCAGCGCATCGCCGGCGAGCATGTCGAGCATGCCGAGTCGATCGCCGCGCTTCAGGGAGAAGCGGTGGCGCTGCGTGCTGCGAGCGGCGCCGACGCCGAGCGTCTCGCGCTGCGCCTGTACCGCCACCTCGCGCTCTTCGTCGCCGAGAACTTCCAGCACATGCACTTCGAGGAGACGGTTCACAACGCCCTCCTCTGGCAGCACTACAGCGACGCCGAGCTCGCCGCCTTGCATGGCCGGATGATGGCGAGCATCGCGCCGCAGGAGCACCTCGTGGTGGCGCGATGGATGCTGCCCGCATCGACGCCGGCCGAGCGGGCACTGGTGGCGGGCGCAGCGAAGGCGCAGATGCCGCCGGAGGCGCTGCTCGGCGTGATGAGCGTCGTCCGCCCGCACCTCGACGATGCCGGCTGGGCCAAGCTCGCCGCCGCGATCGGCATCGATCCGAGCCTCGGCCGCCGCTGAGGCCGACCTTCGAACCAGGCATGCAAACGCAGGGAGAACCGTGATGAGAAAGTGGATCGCGCGCGGCGCCGTCGGGCTGACCGTGCTGGTGAGCGGCGCCGGCGCCGCCTTCATGGTGCTGGCCGACATGGGCGAGCGCAAGCTGGCGCGTCGGATCGACGTCGCCGTCACGCCGGTCGCGTTCCGCACCGACGCGGCGAGCGTCGAGCGCGGCGAGTACCTGTTCAAGTCGCGCGGCTGCGCCGACTGTCACGGCGCCGACGGCGCCGGCCACGTCGTCATCGACGACGGCAAGGGCATGCTGGTTCGGTCGCCTGACATCACGACGGCGCCGACCGGCGTCGTCGCCGCGTACACGCCGGTGGACTGGGTCCGAACCATCCGCCACGGCGTCAAGCCCGACGGCAGGCCGGTGATGATCATGCCGAGCGAGGAGTACAACCGCTTCGTCGACGCCGACCTCGCCGCGGTCGTCGCCTACGTTCGCCGGTTACCGGCCGCGGCCGGCGCGAAGGCGGAGATTCGCCTGCCGATGCCGGTCAAGGCGCTCTACGCCGCCGGCGTCGTCAAGGACGCGAGCGAGAAGATCGATCACACCCTGCCGCCCGCGCAGCCGGTGCCCGAGGGCATCACGGCGGCGCACGGTGCCTATGTCGCGAACGGATGCATCGGCTGTCACGGCGCAAAGCTCGCCGGCGGCAAGATCCCCGGCGCGCCGCCCGAGTGGCCGCCGGCGGCGAAGCTCACGCCGGGCGCGGGCAGCGCGCTCGATCGCTACCCCAGCGCCGAGCAATTCATGGCGATGCTGAAGAGCGGCAAGCGTCCCGACGGCAGCAGCGTCAGCACGGTGATGCCGTTCGCCTCGTTGAAGGAGATGAACGAAGTCGACGTGCGCGCGCTCTACCTTCACCTGCGCTCGCTGCCCGCCGGCTCCTGAGCGGCTCTCTGCGATCGCGCTTCGCTGGAGCTTGCCGCGCCGGCCGACGCGACCTGGCCGTCGGGTGCCGGGCCTGGCTCGCGCGAGGCGACGGCGTGGACGACACGCTGCGGGAACGGGATCTCGATGCCCTCGCGATTGAGCACGTCGAGCACCACGAGGTTGACGTCGGACTTGACGTTGCCCTGGCCATTCTCCTGGTCCCGGATCCAGAAGTTGATCGTCAGGTCCATGCCGTCGGCGGAGAACGCGCCGAGCTGCACCGACGGCGCCGGGTCGGCGATGACGCGCCGCACTGAGGCGATGGCCGCCTCGAGCTTGGGCTGCAATGCTCGCACGTCGGTGCCGTACGCGACCTGCACTGCCGTCGACACGAGCACGCGCGGATCGGCGAGCGAGGCGTTCTCGACCCGCGTCGTGATCAGCGTCTCGTTCGGAACGATCGCCTCGCGCCCGTTGAGCGAGCGGATCACGGTGTAGCGGGTGCGGATGTCGGTGATCCGGCCCTCGAAGGTGTCGACCTTGACCATGTCGCCGATGCGCAGGCTGCGCTCGGCGAGGATGACGAAGCCGCTGACGTAGTTGGCGGCGATCTTCTGCAGGCCGAAGCCGAGGCCGACGCCGATCGCGCCGCCGAGCACCGACAGCGCCGTGAGGTCGATGCCGACCGCCGACAGCGCGACGATGAGGCCGATGAAGATCAGCGCGACGCGAATGATGTTCGCGGCAATCTTGCGCAGCGACAGGTTGTGGCCGCTGCCGCTCGACAGCAGCTTCCTCTCGATCGCCGCCGAGACCCAGAGCACGAGGACGAGGACGATTCCCGCGGTGACGACGCCCGCGAGCAGGCTGCGCAAGGTCACGTCCGTCGCGCCGACCTTCCAGTGCACTTCTTCCATCGCGTCGAGGACCATCGGCGAGACGCCTGTGACCCAGAGAACGACCGCGATCCACGCCAGCCACGAGATGCTGCGCTCGATGGTGCGGACCCAGCGCACGCCGGGGAAGGTCCGGCTCAGGACGCGAACGCTGAGGCGGATGACGACGAGCGAGATCAGGATCGGGATCGCGACCTTGAACACCGCCGGCTTGACGGTCCCCGCCAGCACGACGCGCGCCGCGTACGCCAGCGCGAGCGCGAGGACCGGGAAGAGGACGCCGTCGAAGATGCTGTTGCCGAACCAGACCGAGGCGACCGGCCGGTCGCGGCCGCGGATCAGCCGGACGACGATCCAGGCGGTGACCAGGCAGCCGGCGAGGATCGCCAACTCGGCGACCGCGCCCGGACGAACCAGCTCGGCAACGAGCTCGTTGAGCTCGCGGGCGTCGAAGGACCGGATCACAGCGGGGCGCCCGGGCGCCGCGAGCCTGGCCGCACGCGCGCCGGAGGCAACGAACGAAGAGAGCGTGCGGGCGCCGTCACGCCATCAGGACGCGCAGGTGCGCGGCGACGCTGCGCGCGAGCGCGCCGAGGTTGTAGCCGCCTTCGAGGCACGACACGATGCGGCCGCCGGCATGCTTGTCGGCGACCGCCTTGACCTTCTCGGTGATCCAGGTGTAGTCGGCCTCGACCAGGCCGAGCTGTCCCAGCTCGTCGTCGCGGTGGGCGTCGAAGCCCGCCGAGATGAAGATCATCTGCGGCCGGAAGGCGTCGAGGGGGCTCATCCAGTTCTCCTCGATCAGCGCACGAATCGCCGGGCCGCGCGTGTACGGCGGCACCGGCACGTTGATCATGTTGTCGCCCAGCGGCACCGCGCCGCTGTAGGGATAGAGCGGGTGCTGGAAGATGCTCACCATCAGGATGCGCTCGTCGCCGGCGCAGATGTCCTCGGTGCCGTTGCCGTGGTGGACGTCGAAGTCGATGATCGCGACCCGCTCGAGGCCGCGCACGTCGAGCGCATGGCGCGCGGCGACGGCGACGTTGTTGAAGAAGCAGAAGCCCATCGCCTGGCCGCGCGTGGCGTGATGGCCGGGCGGGCGCACTGCGCAGAACGCGTTGGCGACCTCGCCGTCGATGACCGCGTCGGTGGCGGCGACGGCGGCGCCGGCGGCGCGCAGCACCGCGTTCAACGTGCCGGGCGAAGCGACCGTGTCAGGGTCGAGCGCGCGCATCCTGCCGTCGGCGGCGACCCGCTCGAGAACGTCGCGTATCTCGGCGACGTAGCCGCTGCTGTGGGCGTTGCCGAGGTCGGTGCTGTCGACCAGCGGTGCCTCGCGACAAGTGAGCGCGCTTTGCAGCCCGGAGGCGATCAGCAGGTCATCGATCGCGTCGAGCCGCGCCGGGCACTCGGGATGGCCGAGCCCCATGTCGTGGCTGCGGCAGTCGGGATGTGTGTAAAACGCCGTGGTCATCGGTCTTTGAGCGCCGGTTTTTTCTAGTAATGTCGGGTCGATGAGCCGACCTCTTGCCGCCCAGCTGTCCGAACTCGTCAACCAGATTAGCACGATCATCGTCGGCAAGCGGCCCCAGATCGAGGACTGCGTCGCCTGCCTCCTCGCCGGCGGCCACCTCCTGATCGAGGACGTCCCCGGCGTCGGCAAGACGACGCTCGCCCACGCGATCGCAGTCTCGCTCGGCCTGAAATTCTCGCGCACGCAATTCACTGCCGACCTCATGCCGTCGGATTTGATCGGCGTCAGCGTCTACGAGCGCACGCGCGAGTCCTTCGTCTTCCATCCCGGCCCGGTGTTCGCTCACGTGCTGCTCGCCGACGAGATCAACCGCGCCGGTCCCAAGACGCAGAGCGCGCTGCTCGAGGCGATGGAAGAGCACCAGGTCACCGTCGAAGGCGAGACGCGCGCCCTGCCCGTGCCATTCTTCGTCATCGCGACCCAGAACCCGACCGACCAGCTCGGCACCTATCCCCTGCCCGAGTCGCAGCTCGACCGCTTCCTGATGTGCATCACCCTCGGCTATCCCGATCGCAAGAGCGAGCGCGAGCTGCTCGCCGGCGGCGACCGGCGCGAGGCGATCGGCCGGCTCGACCCCATCATGACGCCGGCGGAGCTGGTCTCGGCGCAAGTCGCCGTCCAGTCCGTGCACGCGTCCGACGCGTTGCTCGACTACCTGCAATCGCTGATCGCGACGACGCGCTCGGGCGCCTGGTTCGTCGAGGGCCTCTCGCCGCGCGCCGGCGTCGCGGTGCTGCGCGCCGCGCGAGCGCGCGCTCTGCTCGGCGGCCGCGACTACGTCGCGCCCGACGACATCCAGTACGTGCTGCCGCAGACGATCGCCCATCGCCTGCTGCCCGTCGCCGGCGCCGGGCGGGGGCGAAGCGAGCAGGTGCGGGCGATGATCGAGGCCGTGCCGCTGCCGTGAACGCCGCCTCGCCGGTCGCGCCGTGGAACGTCCGCGCGCGCGTGCGCGGCTGGCTGACGTCGCGCCTGCCGCGCACCGACACCCAGCTGCTGACGCAGGGCAACGTCTACATCCTGCCGACACGCGCCGGCTGGATGTTCGCGCTGACGCTGATCGTCCTCCTGGTCGCTTCGGTCAACTACCAGCTCAACCTCGGCTACGTGCTGACCTTCCTGCTCGCCGGCAGCGGCATCGTCTCGATGCACATCACCCACGGCACGCTGCGCGGCCTGACGCTGCACCTGCGGCCGGTCGCGCCCGCGTTCGCGGCCAGTCCGGCGGTGCTCGACGTCGTCATGTCGAGCCCGTCGTCGGCGCGCTTCGGCGTCGGCTTGCGCCTGCTCGACGCGCCGGCGTCGACACTGGCCTGGACGAACGTTCCCGCCGGCGGACAGTCGACGGCGCACGTCAGCTTCGTACCCGCGACGCGTGGTCGCCACGACGTGCCGACGCTTTCGGCAGAGACACGCTTTCCGCTCGGCCTGTTTCGTGCCTGGACGGTCTGGCGGCCGCTCGCGCAGGTGCTGGTCTATCCGCGCATCGAGGCCGATGCGCCGGCGCTTCCGGCGGCGCGCCCCGCGGCGGGCGGCCCGACGCAGGCGCGGCGCAGCGAAGGCGGCGAGGTCGAGGGCGTTCGCGCCTATCGCCGCGGCGACCCGCTCAAGCTGATCGCCTGGAAGAAGGCGGCGCAGGCCCTCGAGACCGGCGCCGACCTGGTCAGCCGCGACACCAGCACGTCGGCGCGCCAGGAGCTCTGGCTCGACTGGACCGCGTGCGGGTCGATGTCCGCCGAGGACCGCTTGTCGCGCCTGACGGCGTGGACGCTCGCCGCCGACCGCGCCGATGCCGACTATGGCCTCCTCCTCCCCGGCCTCGAGATCGAGCCGGGCGACGGTGACTCGCAACGGGCGCGCTGCCTGGAAGCCCTCGGGCTGTGGCATTGAATTCCTTCCTTCACCGCGGCGTCGACATGAACGCCTCGGCCGCCGCCGCGGTCCGCCGCGCCGTGCCGAACTGGCCCGGCTGGCATCGCCTGCCGCGAGAAGCGCGCGACACGCTGTTCCTGCTCGCCGTGATCGCCTGGACCGTGCTGCCGCACGCCTCGCACCTGCCGGCGTGGGCGATCGCGATGACGGCGATCGTCCTCGTCTGGCGCGGCCGCCTCGCGCTCGCCAACGCAGCGCTGCCGGGGCGCTGGGTGCTGGTCTGCGTGCTCGTCGTCGCCATCGGCATGACCTGGTGGACCTACCGGACGCTTCTCGGCAAGGAGCCCGGCGTGACCCTCGCGGTCGCGTTGATGGCGTTGAAGACGCTCGAGCTGCGCGCGCGCCGCGACGCGTTCGTCGTGTTCTTCCTCGGCTTCTTCATCATCCTCACCCACTTCCTCTACTCGCAGTCGCTGCCGGTGGCGGTGGCGATGCTGGTGTCGGTGTGGGGCCTGCTCACCGCTGTCGTCCTCGCCCACATGCCGGTCGGCCAGCCGAGCCTGAAGCAAGCCGGAGGCCTCGCCGCGCGCACCGCTCTCCTCGGCGCGCCGGTGATGGCGCTGCTGTTCCTGCTCTTCCCCCGCATCGGCCCGCTCTGGGGCGTCCCGCAGGACGGCATCTCGAAGACCGGACTTTCGAACACGATGAAGATGGGCTCGATGGCCGAGGTCGCGAGCGACGACTCGATCGCGATGCGGATTCGCTTCGACGGCCCTGCGCCGGCCCCTGCCGAGATGTACTTCCGCGGCCCGGTGCTGACGCGCTTCGACGGCATCGAGTGGACACCGCTCGGACTTCCGTTTGCGCTTTCGGGCCTGCCGGCGCGACCCCCCGCGCTCGAGACGCGCGGCAGGCCGATCGGCTACGAAGTGACGCTCGAGCCGCTGCGCCTCTCGTCGGTCCCGCTGCTCGAGGCGACGACCGAGGTGGCCTCGATCGACGGCTACCGCGTGGTCCCGCGCGACGACCTGCAGTGGCTCGCCGACAAGCCGGTGCTCGAGCGACTCCGCTTCAAGGCAACCGCCAGCACGCGCTTCGTCCTCGGCGCGCCGCGACGCGTCGGCGAGATCCAGGACAGCCTCGCGCTGCCCGACGGCTTCAATCCGCGCACGGTCGCCTGGGCGCGCGCCTTCCGAGCCGATCCGTCGCGCCGTGCCGCGACGCCTACCCAGCTCGCGCAGGCGCTGTTCCAGCACATCCGCACGCAGGGCTATAGCTACACGCTCGCGCCGGGAGACTACGGCCGCAACGGCATCGACGAGTTCTGGCTCGATCGCAAGGAAGGCTTCTGCGAGCACTTCGCCACGGCCTTCGTCGTGGTGATGCGCGCCGCCGGCGTGCCGGCGCGGATCGTCACCGGCTACCAGGGCACCGACCTGCCGCCGGCCGAGGGCTATTACGTCGTGCGGCAGAGCTCGGCGCACGCCTGGGCGGAGTTCTGGCAGTCCGGCACCGGCTGGGTGCGCGCCGACCCGACCGGCGCGGTCGCCCCGGACCGCATCGGCCGCAGCACTCGGCTCGCGCCACAGCCGGGCTTCGTCGCCGGCACGCTCGACGCGATGAATCCGGAGCTGTTCGCGCAGCTGCGCAGCGCCTGGGAAGTGATCAACAACCGCTGGAACCAGTGGGTCCTCAACTACTCGCGCGGCCAGCAACTCGACGTCCTCAAGCAAATGGGCTTCGTCGCGCCGACCTGGGAAGACCTGGCCTCCCTCCTCGTCGGCACCTTGGTCGGGCTGGCCCTCGCCGGCGCGATCTGGGCCTGGCTCGATCGCCATCGCGTCGACCCCTGGGTGCGCCAGCTCGAGCGGATGAAGCGCGCGCTGCGCGCGCTCGGCGTCGCGGCCGCGCCGCACGACGCGCCGCGTGCGCTCGCTGCGCGAATTCGCGAGAACCTCGGCGCCGCGGGCGAGCCGCTCGCGGCGCTGCTCGATGCGCTCGAGGCGCGACGCTACAGCCGCGCCGCGGTGCGTCGCCCCGACCCGCGCATGACGCGCGATTTCACCCAGCAGGCGCGCCGCTTGCGGCCGCGCACGACTTGATAATTCGCACCGGCGCGACGGGCGCCGACGACCGCCGCCACGTGGACCTTTCGAGATGACCCATCGTCGCCAGATCGTGATCGGCAGCGCTGCCTGGCTGATCGCCGCCAGCGCCGGCGCGGCGACCAAGCGCGCCAAGGGCAACAGTGGAAAGAAGGTGGCGCTCGTCGACGACGGCGCGCCCGACGTCGTCACCTACGGCTTGCGCGACGACATCGTCCGCTTCGCCGAAGCGATCGCCGAGCGGCGCGAGCTCGACGTCGAGTGGGTGAAGGCGTCGCTCGGCCAGGCGCGCTTCGTCCCCGCGGTGACGCGCTACATCATGCCGCCCACGACCGGCACGGCGAAGAACTGGGGCGCCTACCGCGCCCGCTTCGTCGAGCCGATCCGCATTCGTGCCGGCGTCGCCTTCTGGCGCGCCAACCAGCGCTGGCTCGGCCAGGCCGAGGACCTGTACGGCGTGGCGCCGGAAATCGTCGTCGGCATCGTTGGCGTCGAGTCGATCTTCGGCCGCCAGATGGGCGACTTCCGCGTCATCGACGCGCTGGCGACGCTGGCGTTTGACTTCCCGAGCGGACGAAAGGATCGCAGCGCCTTCTTCAGGGACGAGCTCGAGGCCTGGTTCGTGCTGTGCAGGAGCGAAGGCATCGACCCGCTCGCCTGGCGCGGCAGCTACGCCGGCGCGCTCGGCATGGCGCAGTTCATGCCGTCGAGCTTCAACAAGTACGCGGTCGACTTCGACGGCGACGGCCACGTCGACCTGCACGCCAACGCCGCCGACGTGATCGGCAGCGTCGCCAACTACCTCGCCGAGTTCGGCTGGAAGCGCGGCCTGCCGGCCCGCTTCGACGTCAAGCCGCCGACCGAGACGAGCGAGCGCGCCGCCTTGCTGGCCCCCGACATCGTGCCGACGTTCACCGCGGGCGAGATGGTCGAGCGCGGCGCGTGGTTGCCGGAGGCGGCGCTTGGCGTCGACAGCCTGCTCGCGCTGGTCGAGCTGCAGAACGGCGACGCGGCGCCGAGCTACGTCGCCGGCACGACCAACTTCTATGCGCTGACGCGCTACAACTGGTCGAGCTACTACGCGATGGCGGTGCTGGAGCTCGGCCAGGCCGTCAAATCCGCGGTCAACGCGGCTCGTTGACTTCGCGAGCCAGCGCGCAGCGGTCGATGAGCGGCGAATAGCCGGGCCGAACGGACTCGCTGCGATCGATGCGGCGCTGGTTGCTCAGGAAGTCCTCGATCCAGCCGTGCACGCGCTCGTCGTCCGACCAGCCCTCGCGCACTTCGAGGCCGTGGCAAAGATCCCAGCTCGACTCGAACCAGCCCGGCCCCGTGGCAGCGCCGATGCGCTCGCGCCCGTCGGGGCGATGCGGCCGAGCGTCGATGGCGACGAACGCGAGCTCCGGGAATTGCTGCGGCATGAGGACCCTCCGTGGCGATGCACGCAGTCTCGCGGCAGGGTCGCCTCGGCACCATCCGCCGGAGGCGGGGACGCGGCGTGCCGGGGCGCCCTCGGAGGTGCTCCCACCGCCGGGGGACTGGCGCTACTTCGGCAGCACGCTCACCGCGACCTTCATCGTCTGGCCGCGCCCACCGAGGATGACGCCGCGCAGCGGCACGACGTCGGCGAAATCGGCGCCGGTCGCGAGGGTGATGTAGCGACGATCGGCAAGCGTGTCGTTGGTCGGGTCGAACTCGATCCACCCATGGTGGGGCGAGTACGCGGCGACCCAGGCGTGCGACACGTCGGCGCCGAGCAGCCGCGGCCGCCCGGGCGGCGGCTGCGTCAGCAGATAGCCGGACACGTAGCGCGCCGGCAGGCCATGGCTGCGCAGGCAGGCGACCATCACGTGGGCGAAATCCTGGCAGACACCGCGGCGCTGCTCGAGCACCTCGTCGACCGACGTCGTCACCGTCGTCGCCTCGGCATCGAAGACGAACTCGCGGTGGACGCGGCGCATCAGGTCGGTGACAGCGTCGAGCCAGTCGCGGCCGGCGCCGAAGCTGGGCGCCGCGTAGGCGAGCGCGGAGTCCGACCACGGCACGAGCGTGCTCGGCTCGGCCATGCGGGCGGCGCGCAGGCCGTCCTGGGTGGGCTCGTCGAGCAGCGATTCGCGCACCGCTTCCCAGGCGAGCGCCGGGCGGCCGCTCGCGTCGGGCCGGTCCGAGACCTCGACCTCGCACAGCATGCGGACGCGCAGCAACGGATGCGGCCCGTGAACGCCGAAGTGGGTGACATTGTTGCCGAACGAATCGCGCCGCTCGTGGCGCTCGTCGGGCGGCGGCTCGATCGCGAGCTCGTGCGAGACGACGCGCTGCCAGGGCAGGCGGCACGGCGTGAGATGGGCGAGCTGCCACGACTGCGAGACCGGCACGCGGTACGAATAGCGCGTGTCGTGCTCGACGCTGTAGCGCTCGCACGATGCCGACGCGACCGGCGCCGGACCCGAAGCCATCGCGCCTTCGCTCATGCGACCAGCTGCAGCATGCTGCGCGGCATCGCATGCGAGAAGAACTTCAGCGACGTCGCGTCGGAGATCGCATACGCGGCGCGTTGCAGGTCGCCGATGACCTCGGCCAGGTGCTCGCTCTCGGGACGAAGGTCATCGGAAGCGAGCGCGCGCAGCGCCGCGTGGGCCGGCGCCAGGATCCCCGAAGCGAACTCGCCGTGGGTCGCCTCGAGCTTGGCGATGAAATCGGCGAGCCCCTTGGCCTGGAACGCGAGCGAGCGCGAATTGGCTTCGTCGCGCATCACCATGTCGAGGACAGGCAGCCATTCCGGCGCGGCGAGATAGCGCGAGCGATAGGTGATGCTCGAATCGGCGAGCTCGAGCAGCCAGTCGAGCTCGTGCGCGCGGCCCTCGTCGATCGCCACCTGCAGCGTGCTGCACATCGTCTGAAGGCGCTCGACGCGCCGGCCCATCGAGACGAAGCGCCAGCCGATGCCGCGCGTCATGCCGTCGAGGACGAAGCCCGAGAGCGTCATCATCGACGTGACCGCGCGGTCGAGCCAGACCAGCGTCATCGGCAGCGCCGGCTCGCGCTGCAACGCCGGATCGCCGATCAGGCGGTTGAGCGTGCGCCAATGGTCGATCGACATCCGGTCGCGCAGACTGAAGGCGACGCGCGAGAGGCTGCCGAGCCGCTGCGCGAGCGCGCCCTCGGGATGCGTCGCCGCTCGGCGCAACGCGCGCGCCGCGCTTCGGCTCTTCTCGACGATGCCGAGCTGCTCGGCCAGGGTCCATGCCGGCGGCGTTCCGACCCGGGTGCCGGCGTCCTCGAGCACCTGCGCGATCGCCACGCGCAAGAGGCGCGCGGTGGCGTCGCAGCGCTCGCCGTAGCGGCCGAACCAGAACAGGTTCTCGGCGGCGCGCGAGGCGAGCGTCGCGTCGGCACCGACGAGGTCATCGACCGTCACCGTGTTCGAGAGGAGCGAGAACTCGGCGTTGACGGGCCCGTCGGAGAGCACCCAGGTGTCCTTCGAGCGGCCGCCGCGCTGCATCGCGATCACCGGCGAGTCCTCGTCGCCGGCGACGCGCGTCAGTCCGCCCGGCATGACGCGCCAGCCGCTCGGCGTCGCGACCGCGAAGACGCGCAGGCCGACGGTGCG
>Ga0157380_10001134_pt1 | contig 17187 bp, 13 predicted proteins | sample S35metaG_FD_119757 | JGI IMG/M metagenome (GOLD analysis project Ga0157380, IMG submission 119757) | Switchgrass rhizosphere microbial communities from Kellogg Biological Station, Michigan, USA - S3-5 metaG | ecosystem: Host-associated > Plants > Roots > Rhizosphere > Soil | place: USA... | reverse complement strand
TAGTTCCATAGGGGATATAATATTGACCACACCTGTGGTCAGAGCGCTAAGTGAACAGTTAGGTGCAGAAGTCCATTTCTTGACGAAATCGGCTTTTGCACCTTTACTGCAAGCCAATCCATACATCAGCCGCATTATCACACTATCAGATGATTTTGATGGTATGATAAAAGACTTGAGTACGCAGCATTATGATCATATTGTTGACCTGCATCACAACATCAGGACCCGGCGGATCAAAATGGCGCTCAAAAGACCATCGAAGGCGTTTCATAAACTGAATTTTCAAAAATGGTTATTAGTTCGTTTTGGTATTGATCGTTTACCAGACATGCATATTGTTGATCGGTATTTAGCTGCAGTTGGTGATCTTGGGGTAAAACCGGATGGAAAAGGATTGGATTTATTTATCCCAGAGAACAACAAAGTAAATGTTCAAGCTATTTTCGGATTGGTACCGAATTCATACGTTGCAATAGTAACCGGTGCAGCTCACCAGACGAAATGCATGACGACCGAACAAATGATCAGGTTGTGCCATCTTCTGAATAAACAAGTGATACTTCTTGGGGGCAAAGGTGAAATGGAAAAAGCAGAAGCAATCATGCGTGGTACGGAAACGCTCCATGTGGTGAATGCATGTGGAAAACTTGATTTACTTCAATCGGCTTCTGTAGTGAATCAGTCAGGCGTAGTGATCACTCCGGATACAGGATTAATGCACATGGCTGCTGCCTTACGAAAACCACAAGTCGTGGTATGGGGAAATACAGTGCCGGAATTTGGCATGTATCCATATTACGGAGATGAGAAAATTCCCTGGGCAAGTTTTGAACAAGACCAACTCAAATGCAGGCCCTGCAGCAAATTAGGTTATCAAAAATGTCCAAAAGGCCATTTCAAATGCATGCTAGATCATGATCTCGAAGCTATTGCTAGCTCAGCCATTAACCTTCTTGGATAACCTGATTGCGTTTATTAAAACGAATTTGAAATCTCCGGTTGGTGAGCGTAGCCGAACCATCATTTTTACTCTTTCGACTCACGCCTGACGACTCACGGTTATTGGCTTCCAGCCTCCAGAGCACTCTTCACTCTTCACTCTTCACTTTTCACTTTTTTCCGTCCGCTTGCCTTAATCAAAGCATCACTTAATGCTTGTGTGGCCTTTCTTTTTGCCTCGTTGCCTGTATTTGCATATAGATTCGCCAAATCTGCATTTATCAATCCATATAAATTAGCAACATCCTTTTGAGTAGCTGATTCAAGTGTGTTTAATCGTACCGGATCACATAAATACGAAGGCATAGTCTTCGTAAATTCTTCAATTTCGTTGATGCAACCCTGAAGATCATTCCTTGCAGATAATTCTGCCAACTTTGGTGCATAATATAGATCAAATTCTGTTCTGAGTTCACCTTCTGCATATGTAGCTGGAATAGCAGGCCAGGGTCTGAGGATAAATAACAACAAGAGGATACTACCGAAAAAAGTAAGAATCCATTTTTTAATATCCTGATAATTAAAAAGCATCTGAAAGGTGTAACCTGCATAGACACACAGCATGGCTACCATCGGTACACGGAATCTACATAACACATAAAAAATCACCATGATGGCCACTTGTGAAAGTATGCTCATTAGGAGATTGATGGTTTTCTTGTTTTTTAAATTGAGAAAAAGTCCCATTAAGCCCAGGGCTGCAATAAATGAATAAGGGATAAACGTGATTTTCAAGGTCGTGCTGAATTCCGTTGCCAAGTATGTATTTACATTATTCGGTACTTCATACCAATGAAACACAGCGCCCAGTTTTTTAAACTGCAGTCCAATCCAACTCCAAATCGATTTATGCAATTCAATAATTCGTAGTGCAGATGGAATCATTTCACCTCCGGTTTGATCAAGCAGTCTGCCAGCTGTAACAAATACGACAAACCCTGCTTCAGGTTGGTAACCGGGGAAATTGCAAAGGATGTATGTTATGGGGCCAACACTTGATGCAGAGAGAAGTGGAGATTCGGTAATCGTGTTGCGATAAACCAGAAACGATAGGAAGAGCGAAAAGACAAGGCCGATTTTCCATACTTGTCGGATAGCTGTTGGCTTGACAATGAGCCACCTGATGACCAAAGGGAGCCACAATAAGATAGAAGTCGTCATAAGCAAGTAACTGGCACCACCAACAAATCCCATCAGCCATTCTTTTCGACGACCACTGATAAGTTGCTCAGCTAATACAATGCTTCCAAGAAGTAGAGTTGTAGTCAAGCTTGTTCTCAAAAGGAAAGCATCAAACAGTAAACCAGGTCCATAAAAGGTAAATAGCAAACCTCCCATAACACCTGCTATAGAACTAAAGTAATGTTTGCCGAGCCAGATCACCATCCAAATGCTTAGTAAACTCAACAGCATTTGCAAAACATATACTAGCATTCGACCATTGTCGGTGATCATTTTTGCAAAACCCACGAATAAGGGATACAATGGTTCCTGGTGATATTGTTTGCCACCATACCATTCATTCCATTTTGCTTTGGCTGCATTTTCATCAGTGATGCCTTGGGATTCAGCAATAGCTTTATGCCAGAAATGAAAAGGATGCAATACCGTATCAGTAAGGATATCCCCGCCTGCAATCCGGTCCCCCCATTCATCAAAAAATTTCATATCAAGTTGCTTTGCCTTATGCAATTGATTGAATGGCATTTCCGGCAACTCCAGGAACAATGAAAGTCTGAAAAGAAAGGCAAGGACCAAAACAGAAATACTCAGTATCCGGAAATGAGTATCGAACCAAATTGAAATGGCATTAGGTGCCCTGGTTTTTTTATCTGGGGAAACTTTAGTTCCGGGCTTCGTCTTTTTGGGTTTCATGAATACATCACCGATCGTTTTGATACTTTACTTCACCACCCACAATAGTCAGTAAAACCTTTGTTTCAAGTATACTGGTATCAGGGCATGTCATTAGGTTCTGGGAAAGTACAACAATATCAGCCCATTTTCCAGGTTCAAGACTTCCTTTGATATCCTCTTCAAAGGCTGCATAAGCATTTCCAAGCGTATAAGAATAAAGAGCTTCCTCTCTCGTCATCGACTGTTCTTTGAAAAAAACCTGGCCGTTGTCCGTTCTGGTTCTGGTGACTGATGCATATAAATTGGGAAAGGGATCAACATGCTCCACAGGTGCATCAGTACCATTAGCTATGATAACACCAAGGTCTAGCAGACTTCTCCAAGCGTAGGCTCCAGTCTTCGCTCTTTCTTCACCAAGACGCTTGACTACAAAAGGTGCATCAGATGTACAATGAATACCCTGCATCGAAGCGATAACTCCCATTTCTTTAAACCTGGGCATATCTTCCGGGTGAAGGTGCTGGGCATGTTCGATTCGCCACCGAAGATCCTTTTGATCAGGATGAGCAGAAAATTGTTTTTCATACACATTCAATACCTCACGATTTCCCCTGTCGCCAATAGCATGCACACACATCTGCATATTATACTCCATAGCTAATGCGGCAATGTTTTCAATTTCGTCAACAGGAGTTGTGTTTTGTCCAAAATAACCTGGCTTATCATTGTAGGGGGCTAAAAGCCATGCACCAAATGATCCCAGTGCTCCATCCATTTGTGATTTAAGCGCCCTACAAGTAAACTTATCCTCGCCGGCACGCAGAATAGGAAAACCATCCATGTTGTTTTTGAGCATAGTGTAAGGATGCCTTAACATCACCCAAAGCCTGATATCCAAACTGTCATTTTCAGCCATGGATTTGTATTTGGCAATCTCTTCAAATGAAGAACCGGCATCCTCAAAAGTCGTAATTCCATTTTCGAGACAATGCCGTTGTGCAGCTGCGATAGCGAGTTTCCATTGATTGGATTTCGCATCCGGAGGAGCTTTTGAATCAGCTTCCATAAAAGCCTTCCATATGATATCCATTGCATTTTCTTCAAATACCCCGAGCGCATAACCCTGGTCATTGCGCACAATATGCCCACCTGTAGGATCCGGTGTTTCACGTGAGACGCCTGCGAGGTTCATCGCAGCTTGGTTTGCAAAAAGAGCGTGACCGCTCGCATGAAAAAGCATGACCGGATTTTCTTTTGAAACGGCACTGAGCTGATCATGATATGGATAGCCATTGACATTTTTCTCAATCAGCTCTTTCCATTTTTCCTGGTGCCATCCTCTGCCGATAATCCATTCACCTGGTTTAGCAACCAGCGAGCGACGAGCCACACTATCTACTATCTCAGACCATGACGATGTACCAAGCAGATCAAGTTGCAACAAGTTGTTTCCCATGCCACTAAAATGACCATGACCTTCAATAAACCCAGGCATAACAAAAGCACCGGAGCAGTCCCGGGTTTCTTTGGCATTTGATTTCCATTCCTTCAATATGGCTTCAGTCGGGCCAATAGCAACAATTCTTCCTTGGTAGATCACAATAGCCCCGTTTTCAATTGGAGTCCCACTGACAGGGTAGATAAATCCATTGTAAAGGATCAAGTCTGCAACCTTTTCATCTAAGGAGTTATTTTGTTTGCATGCAATCATCAGCAGGATGCTTATGATCAGGCAAACAGGAAAAGTCCATTTATTTTGCATCTTTACTTCCATTCATCAATGTGTTTTCGGTTTCATCACGCCCTTTTAAGGAATATGCTGCTGATATTTTTTTTAGCGGATCATGCGGGAAACCGCCTCAATATAAACACCAATTCATAATGGCCCTGTACGAGTACGCAACGCTGACCGATAAATTCGAATCCTATCTTGCTTCCCACCAGCCTTATGGCTCACCGGATTCGTTGTATGAACCGATCAGGTACATAAACGAATTGGGAGGCAAGCGGATCAGGCCTGTTCTGTTATTAATGGCCTATAATTTATGGCATGATGATGTTACACCTGCATTACCTGCTGCATTGGCGGTTGAATATTTTCACAATTTCAGCTTGATGCACGATGACATCATGGATGAGGCCCCTTTGCGACGCGGAAAAAAAACCGTGCATACGCTCTATGGTCGCAATAATGCCATACTTAGTGGAGATGCCATGTTGATTCGTTGTTTTGATTTATTGCTTGAAGCGGGAAGATCACAAGATATAGGTGCATCCCTTTGTTCCTTGATGACTAAAGTTTCACTGGAAATCTGTGAGGGCCAGCAGTTGGATATGGATTTTGAGAAAATGGCCTCTCCCTCAGAAGAGCAATATCTCGATATGATAAAGCGGAAAACCGGTTGTCTATTAGGCACAAGCCTTAAGTTAGGCGCTGTCATGGCAGGAGCTAGTCATCAGGAAGTCGAAACGCTAAATCAGTTTGGTGAAATGATGGGAATGGGATTCCAGGTGCAGGATGATTTCCTTGATGTCTTTGGAGATACAACGGTTACAGGCAAACAAAAGGGTGGTGACATCCTGAGAGGGAAAAAGAATTTTCTTTTCGTTCATACCTACAATACGTTGTCACCTCCAGATCAGAAAGCATTTCTTAAGGATTATGCACAGGCAGCTGATGATCAGGATTTCAATCCTATTCTTGATTTGTATGAAAACCGGAATGTCGGTACCTACACACAGAAACTTCAAACTTCCTTTTTTGAAAAAGGACTTGCAGATCTGGATACGCTGAACCATCTTAATACTTTACCGCTAAAGGAGCTTGCGGTTAGTCTTATGTCCAGGGATCATTAAGCTTCATTTTGATATTCACCAATATTGGTAATTTTAGCGGGTTGTCCTTTCCAACAGTATTAAAGAAAAGTTGCTTGAACCAGCCAAGGGTTGATTTGTTCTGAGGATGGGAAAATCGGGACCTTGAGGGAAAACTACCCTGAAATAAACTCAATTTGAAGCAAAAGTATCCTGTGCCTCAATATATTAGCCTCAATTTTGGAGGAAGGAGAAAATTTAACGATTAGAAAATGAATGTAGAGCAAATTTATACGGGCTGTCTTGCACAAGGTGCTTATTATATAACATCCAATGGGGAAGCAGCCATCATTGATCCTTTACGGGAAATCCAACCATACCTGGACCGTCTTCAGCGGGATGGAGTGCAGTTGAAATATATTTTTGAAACACATTTTCATGCTGACTTTGTCTCAGGTCATCTTGATTTGAGTAAAAAAACGGGAGCTCCAATTGTGTATGGGCCAAATGCTCAACCTTCCTTCGAGTTTATCGGGGCAACAGATGGACAGGAATTTAAAATTGGGAACACAACCATCAAGGTGTTGCATACTCCCGGGCATACCATGGAGAGCACCACCTACCTCTTGAAGGATGAAAATGGAAAAGATCATGCGATCTTCAGCGGAGATACCTTATTTATAGGCGACGTAGGAAGGCCTGACCTTGCTCAGAAAGGAGCAGGAATGACCATGGAACAATTGGCAGGCATACTTTATCATTCACTTCGGGATAAGATCATGACTCTATCCGATGATGTCATCGTCTATCCTGCGCATGGAGCTGGTAGCGCTTGTGGAAAGAACATGAGTAAGGAAACGGTCTCAACGATAGGAAATCAGAAGCAATTTAATTATGCCCTCAGAAGCACTATGACTGAAGCTGAATTTGTAAAAGAAGTGACCGACGGTCTCTTACCACCTCCTGCATACTTTGGTATGAATGTGGCCATGAATAAACAAGGTTATGAGAGTTTCGAAAATGTGTTGAATAATGGATTACGCGCGCTGAGTCCAAAGGAGTTTGAAGTAGTAGCCGAAGAAACAGGTGCATTATTGCTCGATACACGTAGCAGTACTCATTTCGCCCAAGGGCATATTCCACAATCAATTAATATTGGCCTCACTGGTGAATTTGCTCCATGGGTTGGGGCTATGATTGTTGATGTAAAGCAACCAATCCTCTTGATAAATGATCTTGGCCGCGAAGCAGAAGCTGTGACTCGCCTCAGCAGGGTAGGTTTTGATAATGTTTTAGGACATCTTAAAGGTGGTTTCCAGACATGGTCTGATGAGGGCCAGGAAATTGATACGGTCAATAGGATTTCTGCAGCTGATTTTGCTTCGAAAGTGAAGATAGGGGAGGACACCGTCATTGATGTCCGCAAGGAAACTGAGTATGCTTCTGAGCACCTTGATGAGGCTTACAATAAACCATTGGCGTATATCAACGACTGGGTTAAGGAAGTCAATCCAAACGAACATTTCTTTATTCATTGTGCAGGTGGTTATCGCAGCATGATTGCAGCAAGTATTCTCCAGGCAAGGGGGTACAGAAACTTCACCGAAATCTCAGGAGGATACAACGCCATCGCTAAAACTTCATTGCCTAAAACTGATTTTGTCTGCCAAACCAAAGTCATGAAGTAATTTCTTCGAAACATTCGTTACCTGGTTATCAAAGGTTGGTTTCCTGAAAGGATAAATTGATAATGTATGGTTTAATCATACATTTATACAATAATTTGCATAGCATGATGGACATTTTGAAAAATCCCTGGCCATGGTATATTGCAGGGCCACTAATCGGACTTACGGTACCGATCTTATTGATCCTCGGAAATAAATCATTTGGTATTTCATCTTCCCTTCGCCACATCTGTGCAGCATGCATTCCGGCGAATATTCCATTTTTTAAATACGAATGGACCCGGGAAGTCTGGAATTTATTTTTTGTTGGAGGAATTCTTTTGGGAGGCATTGTAGCTGTGACCTTACTTGCCAATCCAAACCCGATGAACATACACCCTGACCTTGCAGCAGAACTATCCGGTTATGGCATTACCAACTATGATTCTATTGTACCTGTAGATATCTTTAACTGGTCCACCTTGTTTTCATTGAAAGGTTTTCTGATGATGGTTGTAGGTGGCTTTATGATTGGTTTCGGTACAAGGTATGCCGGAGGCTGTACCAGCGGGCATGCCATCATGGGACTCTCCAACCTGCAATGGCCTTCATTGGTAGCTACCTGTTGTTTTATGATAGGCGGGATTATCATGGCCAATTTCATTCTTCCTTTTATACTCTCCCTTTAAAACGACTTCAGCATGAAAGAGAATGAATCTGACAATATTGTGATTGACGGTATCGAAACAGCTGAAGAGTTTACAGCAAGGGCGCTTGATACCACGGCTTTAAATGAAAGCCATCTGACACACAAGTGGTACCATAATCTGAAATACCTGGTTGTTGGTATTTTGTTTGGGATAGTCTTCGTGAAAGCTGAAATCATCAGTTGGTTTCGCATCCAGGAAATGTTTCGCTTCCAGTCTTTTCATATGTACGGGGTGATTGGTAGTGCCATTGTCATTGGGGCAATATCCGTTTTGATAATTAAGCGGTTTAAAATAAAAACCATCTACGGTGAAGCGATCGAACTTCATGATAAAAAATTCAATAAAGGACAAGTATATGGAGGCTTGCTCTTTGGATTAGGTTGGGCCATTACAGGCGCGTGTCCTGGACCACTATTTGCTTTAATTGGAGCAGGAGCTACAGTCATCACGGTTACTTTACTTAGTGCTATTGCAGGGACCTGGGTCTATGGGTACTATCGCGAAAGACTTCCACACTAAGGATTTATAAATCCATCATGGAAAAGCAAAAGCATCGATTGGATGGATTAGCAAAAGCGATAAGCCTGCTAAAGTCCCTATTGATGTTTATCATGGGGGCAATTCTGCTCTTACTCCTTGCTTATTTTCAAGGAGAGGATATCTCCAAAGCCATAAAGAAAAAAATAAATTCCTGGCGACAAGAGCGAACCACGGAATCAATCGAAGTGAAAGAAGAATTCTGGTCAGCTCCTGATATGAGCAGCGTAAGGAACGAATCTTTGAAAGCGCAAATATTATATGGCAAAGAATTAATCGCGCATACAGCTAAATATCTTGGTCCAGAGGGCATCGTCATGCAGATCAGCAATGGCATGAATTGTCAGAATTGTCATCTGGAAGCCGGTACTAAAATCTTCGGAAATAACTATTCAGGAGTTGCTTCAACTTATCCTAAGTTCAGAGCAAGAAGCGGAGCTTCAGAGGATATTTACAAAAGGGTAAACGATTGCATTGAGCGCAGTCTCAACGGAACGGCACTGGATACCTTAAGCAAGGAAATGCAAGCCATCAAAGCTTATATTGTTTTCCTGGGTACCAATGTCGAAAAAGGAGTTAAACCGAATGGAGCTGGCCTGAGAGATTTAGCTTATCTGGATCGGGAAGCAGATCCTGAAAAAGGCAAGTTGGTTTACAACACTAAATGTATCACCTGTCATATGGCTGATGGACAAGGTCAAAAAACACCTTTAGGCAATGAGTATCTCTACCCACCGCTTTGGGGAAAATCAAGCTACAATGACGGCGCCGGTTTGTATCGAATATCCAACTTTGCTAAATACGCCAAGTATAATATGCCACAAGGCGTCTCTTACATTCTTCCTACACTTACGGATGAAGAAGCTTGGGATGTAGCAGCGTTTGTAAATTCACAAAGCAGACCTCATAAGGAAGTTCCTGCAGACTGGCCTGATATCACTAAAAAACCTGTTGATCATCCCTTTGGTCCATTTGCAGATACCTTTACAGAAAAACAGCACAAGTATGGGCCGTTCAAGCTTATCGTTGAAGCACAAAAGAATTCCTCAACTGCAGTCACAAAATAAATGAGCGATAATAGAAGATCATTCCTTAAGAAACTGAGTGTAGCAACTGGAGTAGCTGCAATTAGTCCTGTAATTGGAAGTGCTGCATCAACGAATGTATCCGAAACTAGATCTGCATTTGAACCAGGCAAAGAGTATACCTTGAATATTTTACAAACCACGGACGTCCATTGCCAGGTGCATCCTCACGATGAATTATTTTGGGAAAATGATAAAGCTGTTTTTCGAAAGACGGGTGGCTATGCTCACATGGCTTCTTATTTTAAGAAAGCAAGGAAGAACAATCCAGATACATTTATCATGGATACAGGCGACATGTTCCAGGGCAGTGAACTTTCAGTCAAAACTACAGGTAAAGCATTTGTTCCTATTCTCAATTCACTAGGGTATGATTTATACTTGCCTGGCAACTGGGAAGTGATCTATGGTAAACGAAATATGCAGACGCTCCTTGGCGCATTGGATGCCCCGAAGATTTGTGCAAACATGTATCACGATCTTGGCGAAGGGAAAAGAGGAGAGTTAATTTTTCTACCTTATCACATCTGGAATATTCGTGGAGTGAAAATTGGTTTCCTTGGATACACGGATCATTTGGTTCCGTTGCGCCAATCTCCCAATTACAGCAAAGGAATCCTATACACGCTTCCCGAAGAAAACATCGCACACTACATAGCCGTATTAAAAGAGGATGAAAAGTGCGATTTCGTGATCGTCATTGCCCATTTAGGATTGTCACAACAAATCAATCTGGCTAATCTTCCTCAGAGCAAAGGCATAGATTATATTCTGGGTGGTGATACACATGAACGGGTCAGGGTACCTATTCAATGTACATATGCTAAAGTTGTAGAGCCAGGTGCTTTTGGTTCTTTTGTAGGAAGTCTTAAATTGTCTGTGAAGGACGGTAAGATTTTGAAGGATACTTATGAACTGATTGAATTGAATGTTGAAGATGTGAAAGCAGACAAGGACATGCTTGCCTTGATCGAATCAACTGAAGATCCATTTGATCAGGATATCAATAAGGTAGTGGGTTATAGTACGTTGCCACTTTACCGATACTTTGTAGTAGAAAATACGATTGATACCATGGTACTTGATGCGCTTGCCTGGAAGATGAAGGAAGTGGATATTGTGTTTTCAAATGGATTTAGATTTTGTCCTCCTCGTGTAACACCGGACAAGACTGGTAACATCCCGGTGACGGAAGGTTTTATCTATGACATGTTGCCTGTAGATAGTCCTATTCGGACAGGAAAAGTTTCTGGTACACAAATGCGAGAGTGGCTTGAAAAAGAACTCAATAACGTGTTTGCGAAAAACGCGGCCGAACGATTTGGAGGTTGGGTGGTTAAATTTAAAGGAATGGAAGTATCTTTCTATGCCTTTGGAGAAAAGGGCAACCGTATAGAAAGTATTACCGTAGGTGGTCAACCGCTCGATTCAGAAAAAATGTACACAATCTGTGCTTGCGAACGAGATGGAGACCCTGTAGATGTGATCTGCAGGTTGAAGGGAGTAAAAGATACTACTACATCATCTTTTACATTACACCAGGTGATGAAGGATTATCTGAAAGAAAATTCACCAGTCACACCAACACCACCGCTTGCGGCAAAAATATTAGACGGACCTCAATCATTACTTACCCAGGTGACAGGGGTCGATTATCAATTTCGTTAAAAACTTGAGTTATGAAAAACTATGTATTGCTAACCATCGCCCTCTTTATTGGAACTTTCATGCAAGCTCAAAACAGCGCTGATGTTGTAAGCATGGATGTACACAAGGTTGTTATTCAACTAACTTCCGCTGATACCAATGTTCACAAAACTATGGTGAAACAACTTGGCAATTTGCTCACAGCTGCTCCCAATGCTAAAATTGAAGTAGTATGCCATAGCGCAGGCCTGGATATTTTGCGTACTAAACTTACCGTAGTATATCCTAAGTTGAAAGAACTCAATGGCCGAGGAGTCAAGTTTGTAGCTTGCGAGAATACACTTAAGGAAAGAAAAATCAGTAAAGAAGAAATCATCCCCGAATCAGGATATGTAAAAGCCGGTATTCTTGAAGTCATCATGAAGCAGGAAGAAGGGTGGAGCTACATACGAGCTGGACAGTAAAGCTGTCAGCTGTCAGCTATCAGCTCTCAGTTTTAGCTTCCAGCTACAGAAAAAAGCTCTCAACTATCAGCTCTGAGCTATCAGTTTTAGCTACCAGCTACCAGCTTCCAGAAAGCTACTCACAACTCACAACTCACCACTCACAATTTCGCCTCACGACTGCCTATTCCCTGGGGTTAAAACCCCAGACAACAATATCGGTCGTGCCTACGGCACTGAAATTATTAAAGTGTCTTATGTATATCCGACGATTCCCACTCACAACTCACCACTCACCACTCACAATATTCACTGTTGACTGCTCACCCCTTTCGCCTCCCGACTGCCTATTCCCTGGGGTTAAAACCCCAGACAACAATATCGGTCGTGCCTACGGCACTGAAATCATTAAAGTGTCTTAAGTATATACGACGATTCCCACTCACAACTCACAACTCACCACTCACAATTTCGACTGACGCCTGACGACTCACGATTTTTAGCTGCTCACTGCTCACTTTTCACTGCTCACTTCCTTGAAGTAGATCTTACAATCTACCCACTCATCATCCATCACCGTTGGATATTTCCGGTAAAAATTCAATCCCGGTTCATTCCAGTGGAGCACTTGCCATTTGACTAAAGCAACATCCTGGTTTTTTGATTCTTCTAGAAAGGCTTCAAATAATAATTTCCCGATCCCATGTCCACGCATGGATTCCTTGACAATAAAATCTTCCAGGTACATCATTCTTCCACGCCATGTGCTGAAGGCTAGGAAGTAGAGCGCCATTCCAACTATGTCGCCATCCTTTTCTGCGACAAAGGCGTCAAAGACTTTTTCATTGAAATCTCTTAGGTACGAATCGGGAGTTGTAGACACTTTATCTAACCCTTTTTCATATTCTGCAAGTTCGAGGACAAGAGCATGCATCGCTGGCAGGTCTGATGCAAGAGCTTTTCTGATTTGAATCGATGTGGACATACCCAAAGATATTCCAGGATGGCCCATATATTAAGGTTAACTTTAATTGATTTTTCTGCACTATGCTAAGCCTAACCCGCAAACAAACCATTAAAGCGATTTTGAGTTTTCTCATGATTTTGGGATGGCAGGTCAATTATTCACAATTGATCTATTATAATTCAGGTTTGAATATCTATTCATATGATCCTTCAAATTGTGTATCCTCTTTTGTGATTAAACCACAGAAAGGTTTTGGGGATATAGCTTTTGATCGTCAAGGTAATTTATATGGATGCAATACAGATTTAAACCGGGTTTATTTAAGCACAGGAAGTGTATCGAAAATAGCAGATATCGGTGGCACGCTCAATGGAATGACGATTTCTAATGAAGATATTGTCTATATGGGAGACCCTGGTGGTGAGTTGATATCCTATGATCTCAATACTAAAGTCCTCAAATATCACGGCAATATGGGTTACGGTTGTGCCGGCGATTTTACATTTTACAAAGGTCAATTGTATATGGCTGCTTTTGACAATAAGATTATTAAAGTCAACATCGAGCAACCAGAGCTGAGTGAGTTGGTCCTGACTTATGTATCTTCTTCAGATATTTTAGGCATTGTATCAGATTACAGAGGATGCGATGACACGAGGCTCTATGGATTAACTGGTGATACAGAAGTTATACTACTAGATTTAGAAAATTTGACTGGTCAATTCGTTTGCCTGATTCCTTTAAATGTTTCAGGCGGAGCCAGTACTACTGAATTTCTTGCATCGATTCCAGTTACTCTTGGTTCTCCCGTCGTTGTTCAACCTGACTGCAAATCCCTTACTGGTAGTGTTACATTTCCGAATCCTTCCGGGATGGGTGCACTCGAATTCCGACTAGGCACAAATGCATGGCAAACAGAAACTGATTTCAATAATCTCAGTGCAGGTGTTTATTCCTTTTATCTCCGTGATGAAAAAGGATGCATTGACTCTCTTCAGATTGAACTGAAATCCTACCCCCTGCTCATGATGGATGAAGTCCTTTCGACCCCGACATCATGTAATCAGGCAGATGGTGAGCTATCAGTCCAAGCCAGTGGTGGCATGGGAATACTTACTTATTCGCTTAACGGTTTTTTGTTTCAATTACCTGCGATATTTTCAGGATTAACTGCAGGGACTTATGAAGTATATGTCAGAGATAACTCAGGATGCGCAATAAGTCGAACTGTGGAAGTTGATAATTCCGTCTCATTCAATGTGCATGATTATGATTTGGTCAATGCTTCATGCGGACTGGACAATGGAGCGATTATTTTCCAGCCTGATACAATGGATACTAACCAGTACATGTTTGCGATAAATGGGGGAGCTTTTCAGGATGAAAGTGAATTTTTTGACCTTGCAAATGGATGGTACCATATCGTTATCAAAGGCGAAGATGGTTGTCAGGATACAATAGATTTACTGGTCGGATCATCGGATACACCCGAATTGATTTTATCCGAGATCGGGCCGGAAAGGTGTAATCTTCAAAATGGATTCATAAATGCAGAGGTGAAAAACGGACATCCACCTTTCTTGTTCCGCTTAAATTCGGATCCCTGGCAGTCAAGTCAGACTTTCAGTCAATTGCAAAGTGGGTTGCATACAATCCATGTTCAGGATGGCTTTGGATGTTCCGATTCACTTGAGGTCTTTGTTGACAAGGTGGAGGGCCCCAAGATTGTAGCCATTTCTACAGATCCTGCTCAATGCAATTCAGCCAATGGAAGACTGGAAATCGATTGGGAAAGTGGAGATAGTTCGTCTGTGGTGACCATTTTTGATAAAAACATGAACCAGGTTTATGCTTTGGATCAGATGACGGCCGGTGATTACAGTATTGTCCTGGTGGACTCGTCCGGTTGTAGGCTCGAAGCGAAGGCTACGATTGAGTCAATAGGATGCGAATTGTTCATTCCAAATGTTTTTTCTCCAAATGGAGACGGTGTTAATGATTTGTTTGAGGTAGCCCTCCAGCCAAGTGATTCGAAAAGGATTATATCCCTTGTTGTTTTTGATCGTTGGGGTAATGAGGTTTTTATGTCGCCTCAAGCCGCAAATCATCATTCGGTAGTGGCTTGGGACGGCAGGTATCATGGCACTGATTGTATGCCAGGTGTTTACACATACCGATTAATTTTAATGGATTCTGACCAATCGCAATCCAACCTTTTCGGGGACATAACCCTAATCAGATAAAAATTGTCTGCGAGCTTTTAGAGTTAGAGCCCTATATCCCTTCCATTGCTCACTGCTCATCGCTCCCTGTTCACTTGTTTTCCTAATGTCCTGAGAATTACTGCAATTAATTGGAAAGGGTATACCAAGTATCCGGAGAATTAGTCATATCTTTGCATTCGCTTTCAAAAAAGGCGTCTAAAATTATAGGAAAAAATAACGTATGCCTACTATAAATCAGTTAGTTAGGAAAGGTCGCGAGAAGGTTGTTTATAAAAGCAAAGCTCGTGCATTGGATGCTTGCCCTCAGAAGCGAGGAGTCTGCACCCGTGTGTATACCACTACCCCTAAGAAGCCGAATTCGGCTCTGAGGAAGGTAGCGAAGGTAAGGTTGACAAACAGCATTGAGGTCATCGCCTATATTCCAGGGGAAGGTCACAACCTGCAGGAACACTCCATCGTTCTCCTCCGCGGAGGAAGGGTGAAGGACCTGCCAGGTGTTCGTTATACTATCGTACGTGGAGCACTCGATACAGCAGGAGTAACCAATCGCCTGAAATCAAGATCTAAATACGGAACAAAGAGACCTAAGAAATAGTAGTTATACAATCATGAGGAAAAGAAAACCAAAACTGAGGGTTATACAACCCGATCCAAGATATGGTGACCCTGTCGTAACCCGCTTCGTCAATAACATGATGTGGGAAGGCAAAAAGAGCACTGCTTATCAGATCTTCTATGACGCTATGGATCTTCTTTCTGAGAAGTCCGGTCAGAACCCTCACGAACTGTTTGGAAAAGCATTGGAGAATACAACCCCATCTGTTGAGGTGAAAAGCCGCAGAATTGGAGGAGCTACTTTCCAGATCCCTACTGAAATCAATCCAAAACGTAAAGTGGCTATCGGTATGAAATGGTTGATCCGTTTCGCCCGCGAACGCAATGGTAAAGGAATGGCTGAAAAACTCTCCGCTGAAGTATTAGCAGCAAGCAAGGGTGAGGGCAATGCTGTAAAGAGAAAAGAAGACACACACAAAATGGCTGAAGCTAACCGTGCTTTCGCCCATTTTAAATAATTACCCCCTAATAGATTACAAAGTACAATGGCCAGAGACCTTAGATATACACGTAACATCGGCATCGCCGCTCACATTGACGCTGGTAAGACCACCACGACTGAGCGTGTATTGTATTATACAGGTATTTCTCATAAGATTGGTGAAGTTCACGATGGCGCAGCCACGATGGACTGGATGGAGCAAGAGCAGGAGCGTGGAATCACGATCACCAGTGCTGCTACCGCCGCTCAATGGAACTGGAAAGACCAGGATTACGCGCTTAACATTATCGACACTCCGGGACACGTTGACTTCACTGTAGAAGTTAACCGTTCACTCCGTGTACTCGATGGTCTCGTATTCCTTTTCTGTGCTGTTTCCGGTGTTGAACCACAATCTGAAACAAACTGGCGCCTTGCCGATAATTACAAAGTACCACGTATTGGATTCGTCAATAAGATGGACCGTTCAGGTGCTAATTTTTATGAAGTAGTTAAAGACGTAGAAACCAAACTTGGTTCTAAAGCTATACCTCTCCAGGTTCCTATCGGTGAAGAAGAACGCTTCAAAGGCGTTGTAGATCTTATCACCGGTAAAGCTATGGTGTGGAACGAAGACGACATGGGTATGACCTTTGTTGAAATTCCAATTCCAGATGATTTAGTGGATGTAGTGAATGAGTGGAGAGAAAAACTTCTTGAGGCTGTTGCAGAATATGACGACACCTTAATGCAGAAGTTTTTTGACGATCCTAACTCAATTTCTCCAGACGAAATGCGAGTAGCTATCCGTCAGGCTGTGTGCGATATGAAGTTCGTACCGATGATGTGTGGTTCTGCTTTCAAGAATAAAGGTGTTCAAGCAGTATTGGATGCAGTATGTGCATTCTTACCAAGTCCAGTTGATATCGAAGGTATCAAAGGGATCAATCCTAAAACTGATCTTGAAGAACTTCGCAGACCAAGCGTAGACGAACCATTCGCTGCACTTGCTTTCAAAATTGCTACTGACCCTTATGTAGGTCGCCTTGCTTTCATGCGCGTTTATTCAGGTGCATTGGATGCAGGTTCTTATGTCCTCAACACAAGGTCAGGTAATAAAGAGCGTATTTCCCGCTTATATAAAATGCATGCCAACAAGCAAAACCCAATCGACCGTTTGGAGTGTGGGGATATTGC
>Ga0157380_10001131_pt1 | contig 17215 bp, 22 predicted proteins | sample S35metaG_FD_119757 | JGI IMG/M metagenome (GOLD analysis project Ga0157380, IMG submission 119757) | Switchgrass rhizosphere microbial communities from Kellogg Biological Station, Michigan, USA - S3-5 metaG | ecosystem: Host-associated > Plants > Roots > Rhizosphere > Soil | place: USA... | reverse complement strand
TACTCGCTGGTCCGCGCCGAGTGCATGAGCTACACCGGCTCCGGCGGCACCAACATGGGCTTCGCCGTGCAGACCGACATGGTGCTGCCCCCGATCCACCTGCTCGGCACCGAGGAGCAGAAGCGCAAGTACCTCGAACCGGGCCTCAAGGGCGAGAAGGTCGGCTGCCTCGGGATCACCGAGCCCGGCGCCGGCTCCGACGTGGCGGGCATCCGCACCACCGCGATCCGCGACGGCGACGAATTCGTCATCAACGGCTCCAAGACCTTCATCACCAACGGGCCCCGCGCCGACTTCATCGTCCTCGTCGCCAAGACCAACCCCGAGGAGCGCCACGCCGGCATCACCCTCTTCGTCGTCGACCTCCGCGACGAGAAGGGCGAGAAGGTCCCCGGCTTCACCGTCTCGGCCGAGCTGGAGAAGATGGGGATGCACGCCTCCGACACCGGCGAACTCGCTTTCGAAGACGTCCGCGTCCCGGCCAGCGCCATCCTCGGCGAAGAGGGCAAGGGCTTCTACCACATCGCCTGGGAGCTCCAGGGCGAGCGCCTGGTCGCCGCCGCCGGCTCCCACGCGGGGGCGGAACGGATGATCGAGAAGACCCTCGTGTACGCCAAGGAGCGCGAAGCCTTCGGCCGCCCGATCGGCAAGTTCCAGGCGATCCGCCACAAGTTCGCCGAGATGGCGACCAAGGCCGAGGCCGCGAAGCAGTTCACCTACGCGACGGCCTGGCGCTTCGGCAACGGCGAGTACCCGGTGCGCGAGATCACGATGGCGAAGCTCTTCTCCTCCCGCATGGCCTGTGAGGTCGCCGACGAGTGCATCCAGATCCTCGGCGGCTACGGCTACATGAAGGAGTACGAGATCGAGCGCGCCTACCGCGACGTCCGCCTCAACCGCATCGGCGCCGGCACCGACGAGGTAATGCTCGACGTGATCGGGAAGAGCTACGGGCTCTAGGAGGGACGCCCACATGGGGTCCCGGGTCGACCACATCCGCTCCTACTACGAGTCGCTGAACAGCGGCGACGCCGACGCGGTCGCCGCCCACTTCACCGATGACGCCACCCACTACTACACGCGCCTCGGTCCCCACGAGAGGGCCGAGACGATCGGGGGCTATGCCGCCCTGGCCGTCAAGAGCATCGAGGGCCGGTGGATCGTCGAGAACGCGCTCGAAGGCGACGGCGGGGACGAAGCCGTGATCGAGTGGACGATGACCTGGCGCGACCCGGAGAGCGGCGAGAAGCGGCTGGACCGGGGCACAGAGTGGTTCGTCTTCCGCGACGGCCTGATCGCCGAGGTGCGTGCCTATCATCACGGCGGCCCCAAGAACCCGAGCGGAGACCTGCTCGGGTTCGACCACCGGGGCCGCGGCTACACGATGCTGGAGGGGTGAGGAGTCAGGTGCGAGTAGCTATCACGGTGCCGATCGTCACGAGGATCGCGAGCATGTTCGTACCCCAGAGTTGGAACATGAGCGTTCGGAGATCGCGGATGTCCCGGTCGATTCGCTCGAGGCTTCGGTCGACTCCGTCGAATCGCCTGTCGATTCCATTGAAGCGCTCATCTAGTCGCTCGTCGGTCCACATCGTTCGCTCCATGCTGCCAACGCTAGCGGACGCCAACGCAGACAACACGCTTCGAGTGTAACGGAAGTGAAAATCATTAGAGACACAGGCCAGCGCGCCGTCTTCCCGCCCTTCGGCGAGGAGCACGAGGAGCTGCGGGAGACCGTTCAGCGCTTCGTCTCAAAGGAGATCGCGCCGAACGTCGACGGTTGGGAGGAGGCGCGGGAATTCCCGCGTGAGCTCTACGGGCGCTGCGCCGAGCTGGGCTTCCTCGGGCTGAAGTTCCCCGAGGAGCTGGGCGGCCAGGGCGGCACCCACCTGCACGACGCGGTCTGGGTCGAGGAGCTGGCCCGCAGCGGCGGCTCCGGCGGCGTCGCCGCCGGGCTCAACGCCCACACCTCGATCGCGATGCCGCCGATCTTCAACTTCGGCACCGAGGAGCAGAAGCAGCGCTGGCTGGTCCCCGGGATCGCCGGTGAGAAGATCGGCGCGCTGGGAATCACCGAGCCGGGCGCGGGCTCCGACGTCGCCGGCATCTCGACCTTCGCCAAGAAGGTCGACGGCGGCTACGTCGTCAACGGCTCGAAGACCTTCATCACCAACGGCGTCCGCGCCGACTTCCTCGTCTGCGCGGTGAAGACCACGCAGGAGGGCGGCCATGGCGGCATCTCCTTCCTCGTCCTCGAGCGCGAGATGCCCGGCTACGAGGTGGCGCAGAAGCTGGAGAAGATGGGTTGGCACTCCTCGGATACGGGAGAGCTGGCCTTCACCGACGTCGAGGTGCCCGATGAGAATCTGCTCGGGGAGGAAAACGGCGGCTTCAAGCTGATCATGGCCAACTTCGCCTGGGAGCGCCTGCTGATGGCGATCGGCGCCGTCGGGGCGATGCAACGCCTGATCGAGATCTCGGTCAACTACGCCCTCGAGCGCGAAGCCTTCGGCCGCCCCATTGGCAAGTTCCAGGCGACCCGCCACCACATCGCCGAGATGGCGACCAAGGCCGAGGCCTCCCGCGCCATCACCTACAACTCCCTCCGCCTCTTCCACGAGGGCCACAACTGCATCAAAGAGGTGACCATGGCCAAGCTGGTAACCCAGCGCGCCGTCCTTGAGATAGCCGACCAGGCCCTCCAGATCCACGGCGGCTACGGCTACATGCGCGAGTACGGCATAGAGCGAGCCGTCCGCGACGCCCGCCTGGGCCCGATCGGCGGAGGCACGGACGAGGTCATGAAGGAGATCCTCGGCAAGCTGATGGGGCTGTAGGGATTAGCAGGACTTTCCTGTCCCTCCTCCCCATCGTCCGCATCAGGCGGACACGATTCGGACACATCGCTCCGCGCCTGGGCGATCTGATCCTCGGCAGAAACGCGCTCCGTGATGTCGAACTCATCGAAGATGTGCGCGTAAACGTCGAGCGTCATCGTCGGAGAGTGCCCAGCCTGGCGCGCGACATCGACCACGCTGCGCCCTTCGTGGATCAGCAGTGAGACAAAGCTGTGGCGAAGGTCGTAGGGGCGGGCGTTTTCTATGCCTGCGACGCCGCAAGCGGGGTGCCAAGCGTCCCGATGCCATGACTGCCAAGCGCCGTCGTTCCAAACGCCACCGGAGCGGTTCGGGAACAGAAGGTCGTCGTCGCCATCGTGAGTGCAGCGAAGCCGCCACTCGGCCAGGTCAGCGGCGAGTGGCGCAAGCAATCGCACCGTGCGCGCCTGGCCTGTCTTGGTGGTCTTGACGCCGCCCTGGCCGTCAGCCGCCTTCTCGACCAGGAGCGTCCGCTCGCGAACGTCCGACCAGCGGAGCGCCTGCGCCTCCTGAGGACGAAGCCCGGCATACGCGAGAACCGCGATCAGGGTTGCGTCTCGTGGCCCATGCTTCCGTCGCCTTCCCGCAGCCGCCACACGCAGGCGCTCGACAGTCGGCGGGGACAGCGGCCGCACCTCGCGATAGCGGCGGACCTTCGGCTTCTTCACGGCCTTGACCGGGTTGTGCGCAATCCGTCGCCACTCGACGGCGCAGCGCAGAACACCTTGAAGCTGCACGAGTGCGCGGTGCACGGTCGGCAGCCCCACTCCGTCCGCTTCCAGTTCGGCCCGGTAGCGCTCCACAACCTCGGGCGTGATCGCGTTGAGCGACATGGAGCCGAGTCGCGGCTGTATGTGGCGATCCCACAGCCCGGCGTAGCTGCGCAGAGTGCGCGATGCCAGGTTCGGGACGGCGTAGAGCTTCCACCACTCTTCGGCAAACTCGGCCAAGGTTTCCCGGCCGCCGGTGAGCAGGTCGAGATCTCCGGTGCGCTTGCGCCGCACGACCTCGGCCTCGAATGACTCAGCGTCACGCTTGCGGCCGATCACCTTGGACCGCTCGCGCCCCTGCTCGTCGCGCCAGCGCACCCGCCAGACCGCGCCACCTTTCCGCTCAACCCTTTCGACGCTCACCGCATTGCCCGCCTATCCATCGCTCGCCTGGTCGAGCAAAGCGCGCAAGCCTCCTCCGGGAGCCGTGCCCGCCCGACGCGACTTTCCAGGCCGGGCAGGGCGGTCAACGGCAACGGTCCGCTCTCCGATCCAGCGCTCCAACTCCCTGGGCTGAACCCGAAGCCGGTTGCAAAGCCGAGCTGCCCGCAACTCGCCCCGGGCAATCGCTCGGTAGACCGCCCGACGCGACAGGCCGCAGACGCAGGCAACCTCCTCCGGGGATAGCAACGCCTCGAAATCGCTGTGATGGTGGTCGGGCAATTTCCTCTGCACCTACTGTCCAAAAAAGAGGAGGAATGCCCCGCTTTCTTTGTTAAGAAATCGCCCTTCGCCAGATCGCGGACACATTCGGTCTGGCGTCCGTACAGGCGATTTCCGCACGGCGAAGCCGTGCCAAAATCAGCCGCCGGACGCCAGGCCAGGGTCCACCCAAAGCACCGCGAGAATCCGAAGCGACCCCACTCTCCAAGGCGCTGAAAAGCGAACCCCTGTTCGGGGTTCATAGTGTGTCGGGGGTGCGGGGGTTGGTGCTTGATGGGCGGCCTGGGGTAGGCCCGGTGGCTCCTTCCTGCTGCGATCACGACAGAGTTCAGATTGGGGAGCGGGTGTCTCCTGCTGATCGGTCTGACTTGCCGCTTTTCGAGGTTGTTGAAATGAGGCCGATTAGGGTCTTTTCAATCCTCAGCATTTCCCCGCCCGCCACCGCCAACCGCGAATCCGCCCGGCCGGAAGCTGCTCGGCTCCCAGGTGACGCCTTCGACCAAGGCACTCACCGAAACCCCAAGGCCAGTGGCGAGCTTGATCAGCGTGTCGGCTCGTGCGATCCGCTCGCCCCTCTCAATCTGCCCCACCGCGGTGCGATGCAATCCCGCCCGAAAGCTCAGGTCTTCCTGCGAGAGGCCAACTCGGTTGCGGTGACCCCGCAGCGTCTGCCCCAGCTGGCGCTTCAACTCTGCGGAGATGACGTTGCCACTCATGAGACGCCCCCGATCAGTTGCTCGAAGCGAATGGCAGCCCGACTGGGGGCAAGCCGCCGGCAGTCGCAGGAGAGCAACCCATCGCGGCTCAGTTCGCGCACAGCGCGCTCTACGGCGTCCTGCCCGGTCTCCTGGCGATCTGCATCAACCCGGAGCGCAAGCTCCAGGATCGTCAGCTGCGCCGGGTGGAGGACAAGGACCTGGGTGAGGACCGAGCGTTCCATGATCTCGTCCTCGCGGGCGGGCGCGAGTGAGCGCCGCCGGATATCTTCGTCGTGCATGGGAGCTAATCCCTCCTGTGCCACGCCCCCGGCTGTTCAGGCAGCGCGGGGGCACTTTTTTAGTTGGCCAGAGCCTAGCACCAACAGAGCACATATCGCTACTGTTTTGTGCCCTAGCCCATGTCGCTCGCGTCTGAAAGCGTCCCAGCCGGGATGCGCCGCTCCGATCAACCCCAGCCCGCCCTAGGCGAAGCGATCCGCCAGCTTCGTCAGAAGCGAGGCGTCACGCAGGAAGATCTCGCCCACGAGGCCGACATAACGACCGGCACCCTCTCCCTGATCGAGCGCGGCCACGCCAACCCGACCTGGGGCACCCTCAGGGGCATCGCCGTGGCCCTCGGTGTCTCGATGGGCGAACTGGGCAAGCTCGCCGACAAGCTCGATCGCTAGCGCCACGGCTCCCATTGCATCGATCCGCGCCCGCGCGGATTTCCCGCGCGGGCGCGGAAGGGAACCTGCATGTGCAGGTGCATTCTCTAAAGTGCAGAAAAGCCCATGAGAAAGCCAAATTTAGATCTCGTGGCGTCAGAGATTTCCCCGCGCGGCCTACCGCGCGGGCGCCGCGCGGTATACGCTGTGCATCACGGGCAGTCGTTTGCCCCACCCGATCAGGAGAGTCGCATGCCGAGGATGACCGCAGTATCCGCGAAAGCTGGGGCCGATAAACCCCTCGCCTCGCAGCTACTTGCACCCCAAGAGGACGAGGCACTCAAATTGCTGCGAGACCTTGCCCGAGACACTCGCCAGCAGCCTGTTACACCGGGACGTCGACGAGATCGCAGCAATCGATATCTCGCCCGTCAATAGTACGTCTGAAGCATCGAGTCACGGTTCAGGAAAAGCTTCGCCGCTTGGCGTTCGCCAGCCGCTGAAGCCTGCATATACACCTCGGCTCGTACGTAAAGCTCCCAGTATGCCTGCCATACGGGGTCATCGCGATCCAAAATTTCGATGTTGAGGCCGATCTCGTCGCGCGCCTCTTCGGGGCCGATCAGGCGACCGTGACTAAACCTGGCCCCGGCCGAAAGTAGGTTCTCAGCCGCTAGCCGGGCTCGCTCCGCGATCTCGCCCTCCGTTGGAGTCGGATCTTCCAGCTTTGCCTTAGCGGCAAATTGGTAGTCGCGGAGGAAATGACGAGCGATGTCTCGGCTGAAGTCGATGCCTCGGCGACAATGCTCGATGAATGCCGGCTCCATCGTGGAGCTCGCAAGGCTCTGAAGGAAGCCGACTAGAGGCTCCCCCTTTGTGCTTGCTTCAGCAACTTCCTTATGAGCAAGCTCGTAGGCGCTCACAAAGGACTGGCCGGAAACCATCTGGGGCTGGCCTCCGATTTGGATTTCGTACTGAGGATCGGTCGGACCCAACTCCGAGCGATCCGCAGCCATGACAATCGAATCGGCCCCGAGGGCGATCATCGTTGCAGCGCTCTTCGCGAAATTGGGGACGATGACTCGAAATTCGCCCCTGCACCGGGAGCGACACATTTCAACGAGCTTCTCAGCGACCTCTCCGACGCCACCCGGACTATTGAGCATCAAATCGAGTCGATCGCAATCGCCCACGGCATCTAGCACGCTGCCGAGCGGCGCAGCGTCCGAATGGTCGATCCCGGCAATTCCGCTCGTGGCCGCCAAGTAACAGATCAATCTACGCTCAGGCTCGCCTTCTTCAAGCTGCGCAAAAAGCTCCTGCTTCTTCAGGATTACATCTCCGCGGAAGCGATCCGCCTCCCCTTCCGCAGCCCGAACATCGGCCAACACACGGTTGAGCAGCGGGTCACCGCTGATCTTTGGATCATTCAGACTGCCGGCTCCAGACATCAGGTTCTCCTTCGTTCCGTCCGGAAGCCCTGCCATCCTCGCCGTCGTTCAGTGAGCTAGTCCGGTTAGGGCTTCACATTTGAGTTCCAAACCCGCCAGGGGATTCCCAGGCGGGTTTGGTCATTCTGGGCCGACTATCGGACGGACCCGGTCGTACCAGGCGACGACAATCCGGATACATCAGCCGGGTTAAGTGAGATCAAGGCTGACCACCGTCCTCCTCGAAAGCTCCATTTGCGAGGGGCACCGAAACTTGCCGGAGGCAGTGGCCACTTCTCATCACGTGGTTGCGTCAAGCTGAGTGACACCGCTCTGGCTCTCTCGCCTATCCAGTCCGAGCTCGGGTAGCGGTTGAAGGCTCGTGTCGAGAAGCCTGCCACCCCGTAGTCGCATGACTCGCAGGTGCCAGCCTGGGCCACGCAACTGGTACCAGTGCTTGCTGGCAATGGCATACAACGGCTCGGGTGCTCGAAAGGCGCGATCATCCGCGATCATCCGTGCGGTCTTTCGATCCTGGCGGCTTGGGTAAGGGCCTCCGTAGGGATGACTGTGCCAGTCGCCGAGGTAAGCAATGGTGCGGCCACTTTCCCGGTAGATCCGCTCTCCTTCACGCTGCTGCCATTGAACATCAGGTTCGAAATGCCGCAGTCCGTGATTGGCTTCGGGTCCTGGCCCCAATACTGCGGCGATCACGGCGCCCTCCTCGCCGCGCCAGCCGAGCAGGGCGCCGCCAGTCTCACGCAGCAACCAGCGCCTAGCCTCCGCAAGCAGCGTGGTTAACGCGCCAGGCTCGATCCAGCAAACGTCCCGCATTTCTCACACTCCTCGCGCGGGGAAAGTGTCTCGCTGTCAAAGCGCGGTGAGATGGCGTCGCCCGGTGGGCGACGGAAGTTGAGCACAGCGTGATCCCAGTCGCTGTCGGGGTAACCGCCCTCGGGTTCGAGTGTCTGCGCGGCTAGGCGAGCCGCAACAGCCGCGGCCTCGAGCGCGTCGAAGCCAGCACCGGCGGTCGTCGGGTGACTACAGCCTTGAGCAGTGACCTGGCTCGGAGGTCCGCTCTCAGCCCTCAAGAGTTCACCTTTAGCTTGCAGCGTCGAGAAGCACTTCCAGCACATGGTCTTGCCCGGCTTCAGCCGGGCAACCTCGGCCCCCCAAAAGCCCTCGCTGAGCCAGGCCGCGACCATCGGGGTGTTGCTTTCAGAGCAAAGACGCCCGACCAACTGGGCGAGCTGGTGACTGCCACTCGCCTCGACCACCAGATCGGCAGCGTCCACCGCCACGACGAGACGCTCCAGCGGGCTCTCCTCGCCCCACTCGACGGTGCCCAGGTGAACTTCGTTTGCGCGCGTCTTGCAGTACGGATTCGCCCGCCTAGCCGCCATCGCCACCGCCCGCGCCTTCGGCAGCCCGGCGTATTCGATCCCAAGCCGGTGGCGCATCAGGTTGCCAGCTTCCAGAGAATCAAAATCGATCAGCTCCAGTTCACCCACACCGGCCTTTGCCAACTCGATCCCGATGTCGGCACCCAGCGTCCCAAGACCGAGCACCGCCACCCGCTTCTCACTGAGGCCATCGAGCTCCGGCCGTCGCCTGCCGAGCTCCTCCGGGCTCAAAACCTGTCCTGCCAAGAGTGCCGGCCGCCTCTTCTCACCGCGGCGGTCGATATGAAGAAATAGATAGCCGTCCCGAAATTCCCCTACTCCGGGGCCTTCCTCGGGAAAGACCAAACCGACGATCTCCTGCGCGGGTGGAGCCTGAAGCCTCTTGCTGCCCCGCAGACGTGGCGGCAATTCGGCTGCCAGCAACCCTGAGTGCTCGGCCGCCAGCCACCGAGCCAAAGCCGCGCCGTCGGGTCCGGCTGGCGGTGCCTCGGTCAAGCGTAGCCAGGGGATCTCAAACTCTTCACCGCCGGAGAAGAGCTCTGCGAGTCGCGCGTCTAGCTGCCGCGAACCTTCACCGACAACGACGAACATGTGCGGAGCGCAGCGCCGCGTCCTAAGTCGGCCGCGCTCGCCCTGAGGGCGCACCTCCTCGGCGATCAGCACCGCCGCGTCGGCCGCGGTGGCGAAGTAGCTGCCAACTGGCTCTGGCATCGGTTCCTCTGCCGCCCTAACCGCCTCGGGACCCGATTCGGTGTCGTGGATCAGGGCGCTGAGACGCTCCCCGATCAGGTCCGCTGCCCCCCATGAGCCAGCGGGCCAGTCATCGAGCGGGCGGCCAAGCAAGCAGAAATTGCCGCCAAAACGATGCTGGTGGCGCTCTATCAACCCTGGTGGCCCGAAGATCAACGGCGGCAACTCCGGATACTCGCTCGGGTAGCGCGCCTCAATTGGCACCGGCTTACCGCTGAGCTTCGTCTCACAGCGTAGGACGAGTTGGCCCGCCGCTCGCCGCTTCTCATCGACATCGACCTCGATTCCCCAGGCGCCGAAGCGCCCGAGCTCCCATTCGAGGAGCTCGGGCCAACGCTCAAACCAGGGTGTCGAGGCCTTGCTCAAGCGTGGCGGCGGGGGCGACTGTGGTCGGGGGGCTGCGGAGGACCCGGCTTCGGCTCGGGCGGTCCGGGCGGTCCGCCGTGGCCACCGCCATGCTCGTGATCGCCGTGCCCGTGGTCGCGACCGTGCCCATCCCCATGCTCGGGATCGCGGCCTCCGCCTCGTCCCTTGTTCTTCTCGTCTGGCATTGCAAGCTCCTTTGGATTGTGGCCCTCGCTCGCGGCGAGGCCCTTCTTTTACGTCTCCGCTAGCTGACACCCTGATTCGGACATGACCGCCGTTGTCCGAATTTCGAGTGTTGCTCGCGGAGTAGAGGTCGAGATGAGCACTCCGCTGCCCTCAGACGAGGATTTTGAGGCCTTGCGCCGCCAACTCCTCGCCACGGCCCGCGCCAGCTCACTGCCCCACGCCGATGCCGAAGACGTCACTCAAGATGCTCTCCTCAAGCTGATCAAGGACCGCCGACCTTCACCGCTTCCTCTCCGAAGCCGAGCGAGGCGAAAGCTCCGCGACGCCACCGCCGAGCATTTCCGCAACCCGAAACGGACTCTTCTGGCAACCGCTGTGCCACTCGCCGAGCAGGACGAGCTCGCCCGCGATGAGGTAGCGCTTGAGATGATCGGGCTGCGGGACTTGGTCAAATCGATCGGCGGGCCCGACGTCCTCGCCTACGCCCGCCTCAAGGCGCTTAAGGTGCCCGACCGCGAGGTGGCCCAGCGGCTTGGCTGGAATCCACAGCGGGTAGAGGCAGCCCGTAAGAAATTCTCGCGCAATTCGGCAAAGATCATCGACGTCATCAAGGAGTCAACCTCCTAGGAGGAGAGAAATGGTTCCCCCGTGCACGGCAGCCCAGCCAGAAGCCCTCAGTATCGAGCTCGACCAGGAAGCCCTTGAGGCTGCCGCCGAGATCTGGGCATTGATCGAGGTTGCGGAGATGGTCCCGGCGAGTGCCGACACGCGCCGGGGGCTGGAGGCAGCGCGCGGCGCCTTGCAAGTCCGGCTCGGGCTCCTCGGTCTCGACGAGGAGGAGCTGCGTCGCCATTTGATGGCTGGGTTTGACCGCGGTGAACCACCGGGTTTCGACCGAGTTCCTCGTCTACCCGAATAGTGCACGTCGAAGTGAGAAGCGGCAAGTGCCCGTGCCAGTAGACACAAATCGGACACATCGACCGGGCCAACCGCGATCACGGTCGGTCATGATCTTCATCCCGGAACAGGCTGATTTGCTGGGAATCCATGCCCCCCGATGACCCCGCGTGTCCTCCCATGCCATGCTCGGAACTCATGAAGGAGATCCTCGGGAAATTGATGGGGTTGTAGGTACGCACTGAGGGCCATACGGCTCTAGTAGAGAGCAATCAATTCCCTGGGATTCTCCCCACTCTCACTCCGCTCAACCATTCCCCTCCATACGCTAGAGTTCCCGTATGGGACTCTTCGGCGGGGAAAGACCGCTGCCGCGACTTAGTCGCTCCGACATAATCAAGCGAGCTCGGATCCTGGTGATCGACGACCAGGCGTTCCCTCATATCGTCCTTTTCAAAAAAGACGGATACACAGTCCAACAATGGAAGGACGTGGAGGATCTCGCATCCCTTGAGAACGGAGACTTTGATCTCATTCTCCTAGACCTCCTTGGCGTCGGCCGCAAGCACTCATCTGACGAAGGTCTAGGAATCTTGAAACATATTCGAGACAGGTCTCCAGCACAAATAGTCGTTGCATATTCAAACGCTGATATTCCACTGTCTTCTCAGCCGTTTTTCCGTGACGCTGACGCCGTTCTCCATAAGACACGAGCTGACTATGTTGAGTTCAAGCGGACCGTTGACGACCTTCTCGATAGACGGTTTTCCTTGGGCTTCTACCTGGATCGAATTGGTGCAACTCTGGGCGATGCAGCCCCCCAGGCTCCGAAGGCACGAAAGAAGGCCCGCCAGGCCATTCTTACTGCTAACACTGAGTCACTGCAACGCTACCTGATGCGCCGTATCGACGATGAGCTAACGGTTGACCGAGTGATTGCTCTAGCTGGAGCCGGTGCCGAGATGGTCTCGCTATGGCAGAGCTAGCCTTCCAGTTCTTTCCGTTTCCCCATGTTCTCCGGGGCAATCGTCGACCCGGATCCCTAGTCGACTGGCCAGATCGGTGCCATAGCTGTGACCGGCACTGCGAGCTGTCAAACGAGAATGAAATTGGCCTTTGCTCATACGGCCTCAACTACTACCGTGTCGACCACGACTTGCTCATCACAGGCATCGTCCTCAGAGACTTTGCCATTGACACTCCCGCGCGTCGAAAGATGTACGCGCAGCTACGCCACCAGCTTGTTTCTCTCAAACAGCTCAAAGATATTATTCAACTCAGTCGACATGGAACGGCCAGGATCGAAGCAGACTTTGAGCAACGGATGGAAGAGGTAGTACAGAAATACAGGCAGTCTCGCTATTACTACGACGAGATCCTTACTGGTTTGCAGCCAGAGATAGAGCGGGTCATGGCCCAGGTACATGACTACAAGCAGTTCGTTCAGCAGATATTCCACAATCTAGACGTCATACTGGAGTCCCGGTTTCCCAATAGCTCGCTACTAGAAAAGGTAGAGCGTGCCGAGCACGAGGAGGCTGCCATTTACTGGTCGGCTTTTATGATGAACGAGAAGCTAGATGCAGTGGCATACCTGCAGTCGCCGGACCGAATTCTTGAGGTAACGGAGCGCGGAAGATTTCAATTGCATGAGCAAGTTGAACGGTACGTCCGAATCTACCAACGCCTTGCTGATCAAAGAGAAATAACCGTCAAGGTCGGAAACAGCGCGGCAGAGACAGAGGGAAACATACGTGCGCTGGGGTTTATCCCCCATACCTTGATCGATAATGCAGTTAAGTACGCGCCAAGCGGTACTCGGATCGAGATTGATTTTTTTGAAGATATGGATCAGGTTCACCTCTCTGTAGCGAGCTTCGGACCGAAGATCTCAGAACCCGAGTTGCTCACGATCTTCGATCCCTTCGTGAGAGGCGTCGCCGCCCAATGCATGCGGGTCGAAGGTGCCGGGTTTGGGCTTGCCGCCGCACAGGTGATCGCAGTTGCACACGGTACGAGAATCGAGGTTCGACAATCGGCGGAGGAAGGGCCCGACGACACTTTCATGACGACCTTCACGGTCGGTTTCGAGCGGAGGCGCTAGCTGGCCGGTGCGGCACGCCTAGAAGCGCTTGGAGGAGCACGGGACAGGCGGGTACGGTGAGCTCGTGATCTACCTGCTTCGACACGGAGACGCCGAGAACGGTGACGGCGACGACGCGGCACGGCGGCTGACGCCGAAGGGCAGGCGCCAAGCCGAGGCCACCGGCAGGGCACTGGCGGCAACGGGCGTCAAAATCGATGCCTGCTTGACCAGCCCGAAGGTGCGGGCGCTCGACACTGCCCGCCTCGCCTGCGAGGCGCTCGACCTCGAACCTGAGGTCGCCGAGGAGCTTCGCGGTGGGCCCTTCGACTCGCTCGCTCTCACTGCCAGCCTCGGCGACACCCTGCTCGTCGGCCACGAGCCCGACTTCTCCGGCGAGGTGGGTCGGCTGACCGGAGCCAAGGTGAAGCTGAAGAAGGGCGGCCTCGCCGTCATCGACGGGAGCACTCTGGTGGCGCTGCTGCGGCCGAAGGACCTGGCGGCCATCGCCTCGCGGTAGCCGGGCCGGACCGGTTTTGACAGACCGCCCACGAGGCGTACGATCGGCCGGAGAGCCAGTCCACTCGACAAGGAGAAGATCGATGCTCTGCGCACTGACGGTACGCAACCTCAAGTCCGGCACGATGGAGCAGTTCATGCAGGCCTTCATCCCCGACGACACCAGCAACGTCCCGGCCGGCTGGAAGCAGTTCTACGCCCTGCAAAACGTCGCCGACCCGAACCAGGTCATCACCTTCGGCCTCTTCGACGGCACGATCGAGGAGCTTCGCGCCGGCCAGCAGGACCCCGACGCCGAATACGAGAAGCGGCGTGCCGCCGTCGACGAGCTCGTCGAGTCGGTCGGCGCCGACGGCGTCTTCGAGGTGGTCGAAGAACGGACCATGGGGTAGGAGCCGGCGGAGTCGTCGGTTAGGGTCGTTCGTGACCGACAACCAGCAGGGGAGAAACGAGGAGCCATGGCTTACGAAATGCAGATTCGCCAGAGCCAGGATCGAGTCAAGATCAGAAGCCCCTGGGCGGCGGCGCTGCTGCCGATCATCACGCTCGGCATCTACCACCTAGTCTGGTGGTACCGGATCAATCGCGAGCTGCGCGACTACGGCAAGGCCAAGGGCTACGACCTCGGCCAGAACCCGACCAACTCCGTGCTGGCCCTCTTCCCCGGCGGGATCATCATCATCCCGGCGCTGATCACCTACTGGCGCGGGACCAAGCGCGCGATGGGCGCCTCCAGGCTGGCCGGTCAGGAGCCGCTCAACGGCTGGATCGCGATCCTCCTCTACGTGTTCATCGCCCCGGCGCTCTGGGCCTACATACAGGTAGAGCTCAACAAGGTCTGGCAGGCGGAGGCCGATTCGATCGAGGGCCTGCCGGCTCCCCCACCCCCATCGGACCAGATGCCTCCCCCCTTGCAACAGGAGCCGCCGGCCGCGCAACCCCCCACGAACCCGCCGCCGCCGGGCCCGCCCGCCTGACCGGGGGATGAAGCAGCGCGTCAGCCTGATCACGCTCGGCGCGGCCGACCTCGGCCGCGCCCGGCGGTTCTACGAAGCGCTCGGCTGGAAGACCGGCGCGGCGCCCGACGACGACGTCGTCTTCTTCCAGGCCGGCGACATGATCGTGGCGCTGTGGGACCGCGCCCGGCTGGCCGAGGACAGCTGCGTCGAGGACGCCGGCGGCTGGGGTGGCATCACGCTGGCGCTCAACCTCGGCTCGCCGGAGGAGGTCGATGCGGTGACCGAGGAGGCGCGCGCGGCCGGCGCGACGATCGGCCGCGAGCCCGCCGAAACCTTCTGGGGCGGATACAGCTCGCTCTTCCTCGACCCCGACGGTCATCCCTGGGAGGTCGCCCACAACCCCCACTGGACGATCGCCGAGGACGGCGGCGTCAGGCTGAGCTGACGTGGACGGTCGCCGCGCCCACCTCAACCTGATCGACAGCTCCCGGTTGCTCTTCGAGCTCGACCCCGACGCCGAGATCGAGGACAAGCCGGGATGGCTCCTCGGCGCCGGCAGCGCCAGCCACCCGGTGATCTCCAACGCCGTCTTCCGCCGCGACGACGGTGTCGACCCCGGCGAGCTGATCGGGCACGCCAGGGAGTTCTTCGGGAAGCGAGGGCGGGGCTTCAGCATCTGGGGCCGCGACGGCCTGGCTGAGGACCGGGACCTGCTCGCCGCGGCCGACGCGGCGGGGCTCCAGTTCGCCTACGCGATGCCCGAGATGACCCTGGGGGCACCCGTGGAGACACCCGCGCTGCCGCCCGGCGTCGAGCTGCGCAGGCTAAGAACCGGAGAGGAGGCCGCGGACTACTGGAAGGTGGCCGCCTCCTCCTACACCAGCAACGGCTTCCCACCGGAGGTCTTTGCCGGCTACACCCACCACGCCGGCCTGCTCGCCGAAAACGTCGCGGCCTTCCTCGCCTATCTCAATGGCGAGCCGGTCGCGATCGCGATGACGATCGTCAGCGAGGGCGTCGCGGGCATCTACTGGGTCGGCACCCTCGAGCGCGCACGCGGGCGGGGGCTCGGACGGGCGATCGCGGCCGCCGCGACGAACGCCGGCTTCGAGCTGGGCGCCGACCTCGCCTCCCTGCAGGCCTCGCCGATGGGCAAGCCGATCTACGAGGCGATGGGCTACGAGACGATCTTCGACTACCGACTGCTGATGTCGAGGCCTCCCCAGGGCGCATAACGAGCGGTACCGATAACCGACTGGCCAGTCAGCCAGCGCCCAATCCCTATAGCCTCCCGGGCCGACTTTCACGACGGAGAAGGAGAACGCAGACTGATGGGACTTCTTGATGGGAAAGCGGCGATCGTCACCGGATCGGCGCGCGGAATCGGTCGGGCAACCGCCGAGCTGTTCGCCAGCGAGGGCGCCAAGGTTCTGATCAACGACCTCGACGCCGACGTCGCCGAACAGGCCGCGAGCGAGATCGACGGCGAAACCGCCGTCCACGCCGGCGACCTGACTCAGCCCGAGGCCGCCGACAAGCTCGTCGCCGCCGGCGTCGATGCCTTCGGTGCCGTCGACATCGTCGTCAACAACGCCGGCTACACCTGGGACGGCGTCGCCCACCGGATGACCGACGAGCAGTTCCAGGCGATGCTCGACATCCACACCGTGGTGCCGTTCCGCGTCGCCCGGGCGCTCGCTCCGCACTGGCGCGAGGCGGCCAAGGCCGAGCGCGGTGAAGACAAGGAGGTCTTCCGCAAGCTGATCAACATCTCCTCCACCTCGGGCACGATGGGCAACGCTGGCCAGGTCAACTACTCGGCGGCGAAGATGGCCGTGGTCGGCATGACCAAAACGCTGGCCAAGGAGTGGGGACAGTTCAAGATCAACGTCAACGCGGTCGCCTTCGGCTTCGTCGAAACCCGTCTCACCGCCGCCAAGGAGGAGGGTGGAGAGATGACCACCCCGGGCGGCGAGAAGATCGAGCTGGGCATCCCCGAGCAGATGCGGGCGATGGCCTCGGCGATCATCCCGCTCGGCCGTCCCGCCACGCCGCAGGAGGCGTCCGGCCCGGTCCTCTTCCTCGCATCGCCCCTTGCCAACTACATGCACGGCCAGGTGCTCAACGTCACCGGCGGCATGCTCGGCGGGATGTACACCTGAGATGACCGCGACGACGACGGAGAGCAGGCAGCCCCCGCGTTACCTCGACGTGGTCGAGAAGACCTGGCCTGCCCTCCGTCGCTTCGCCGGCCTGCACGTCTGGCTTTACCGCGTCAGTGGCGGTCGCCTCGACGCGATGCCGGGCCTCCCGGGGGGCAAGGTGCTGCTGCTCGATCACGTCGGCGCCAAGAGCGGCACCAAGCGCACCGCGCCGCTGCTCTACTTCCGCGATGGCGACGACATCGTCATCGTCGCCTCCAAGGGCGGATATCCCAAGCACCCTGCCTGGTTCCACAACGTCAAGGCCAACCCGGACACCACGATCCAGGTCGGCTCCGAGAAGCGTCAGGTCCGCGCTCGCGTCGCCAACCCCGAGGAGCGCGAGCGCCTCTGGCCGATGGCGCTCAAGACGTACCGCGGCTATGCGGACTACGCGGCGCACACGGGGGGCCGCGAAATCCCCATCGTCATCCTCGAGCGCAAGTAGCGCGGCTCATTCCTTCGGGCGGCGCTCCTCGGCGACCGGGTCGCCGGACTCGCTGGCGATGCTTTCAGGCGGCCAGGGGCCGGCCCAGTTGTCACGGGCGCCGTCAATCGTGATCGTCGTGCCGGAGAAGAAGTCGCCGGCCGGCGAGGCCAGGTAGGCGACCAACCAGGCCATCTCCTCGGCGCGGCCGGCGCGGCCGATCGGGATCGAGCGCTCGAGGTTGTCGACGACGACCTGCGGATACTTGGTCAGCAGCGTCTCGGTCGCGAACTGGCCAGCCGCGAGGGCGCAGGTCTTG
>Ga0157380_10001130_pt1 | contig 17225 bp, 16 predicted proteins | sample S35metaG_FD_119757 | JGI IMG/M metagenome (GOLD analysis project Ga0157380, IMG submission 119757) | Switchgrass rhizosphere microbial communities from Kellogg Biological Station, Michigan, USA - S3-5 metaG | ecosystem: Host-associated > Plants > Roots > Rhizosphere > Soil | place: USA... | reverse complement strand
GATGCCGTCACCAAAGAGTTCCCCGACGCTGCACGCCAAGCTGCTGTCGAATATCCGGGAGATCCAGGCCCGCGGCGCGGTCACCATCGTCATCGCCGAGGAGGGCGACGACACTGTCCGGCCCTACGCGGATCACCTGATCGAAATACCAGTGGTGTCAACGCTTTTCCAGCCGCTCCTGTCGACGATTCCGCTACAGGTGTTCGCGGCAGGCGTCGCGCAAGCCCGCGGCTACGACGTGGACAAGCCCCGCAACCTGGCGAAGTCCGTCACCGTCGAGTAGTGCCGATGGCCGCCGCGCACGCGAGAAGCGGAAAGGGCCGAGCCGGAACGCCTGCGGCGCAGGGTGTTCAGCTCGAAGGCGATGCCGAAGTCGTTCACGGACGACCAGTTGCGCTCGCTCGACATCGCACGCGATCAACGGCGAGTATCCGGACGAGATCGCTCAGCGAGCAGGCCGGTTCTGGGGCGTGGTCGCTGCATCCGGCACGGGTGTGTCGACGCCGTAGTCGCGAGGCCCGGCAAATTCCAGCCAGCAGGTAGGCGACCCCGTGGCTGCCCGGAACCGCTGATGCATGGCTAGCGGTGAGGTCAATTGCCACCCCGCCGGCCTAGGGTATTCGTAAGCGTATCTGCCTGATTAACAGGCGTTTTGCCGTCGTTGGGGGCCGCCCAGCCGAGGAGTAGACGATGTCCGAGCGTGCAGTGGCAGACAGTGCAGCGGTATGGGGTAAGCGCGACGACATGATCGTCCGCGGGCAGTCGCCGTTCAATGCCGAGCCGCCCGCGGCGGTGTTGGCCAACAGCGAGATCACCCCCGTGGACGGGTTTTACGCGCGCAATCACGGCCCGTTTCCCGACATCGCAGCGCAGCAATGGCGATTGACCGTGGGCGGATTGGTAGATCGACCGCTGATGCTGACCTATGACCAACTGACGACCGATTTCGAGCAGCACAGCGTGGTGGCCACCCTTGCTTGTGCGGGCAACAGGAGAGCGGAGCTGTTGCGGGTGCGCCCGATCCCGGGCAAGGACCCGTGGGAGCACGGGGCGATCTCGACCGCGGAGTGGCGCGGCGTGCGACTGGTCGACGTGCTGGCCGCGGCGGGCGTGCATCGCGAGGACGGCCTGCATGTCGAGTTCCTCGCCCCCGACGTCGCCCAGGAGGCCCGGCCGGTGCAGTGCTATGGCAGCTCGATCCCGTTGGCCAAAGCGACATCCGGGGAGGTACTGCTGGCCTGGCAGATGAATGGCCAACCGCTGCCGAGGGCACATGGCGGCCCGGTGCGGGTGGTCGTGCCCGGCTACATCGGGGCCCGCAGCGTCAAGTGGGTCAACGCGATCACTGTGCATCCCGCGCCGTCGGAGAACTACTTCCAGGCTCTCGACTACCGCATCTTGCCGCCTGAGGCAGACCCCGACACTGTCCCTGAGGGCCAAGGCATCGCGCTGTCGACGCTGCCGCTCAACTGCGACGTCCTCGTGCCCACCGACGGCGACCAGGTTGCGGCGGGCACGCTGACCATCCGCGGTTGGGCGATGGCCGGCGACGGCCGCGGGATCGGGCGCGTAGATGTGTCCCTCGACGGCGGCCGAGCCTGGCGTCAGGCCAACCTGCATCCCGCAACGAGTCGATGGGCATGGCGTCCTTGGTCGGCCACCGTCGACGTGGCTCCAGGACCGCTGAGCATCACCGCCCGCGCCTGGGACGATACCGGCGTCACCCAACCCGAGTCCCCGGCCGCTCTGTGGAATCCCCGCGGCTACGGCAACAACGCTTACGCGCACATCGAATTGAGCGTGGTCGGCGCGACCGGCACCGGCGTGTCGACCGGCTAGCTGCGGCGTCGGTGACACGATGACGGCGTGTCTGTCGTCGAGGTCATCGAGGGAATCGGCAAGGCGATCGATGCCATCGGTGTCGCCGTCATCGCAGGTGGTGCCATACTCGCTGTCTTCCTGACGATTGGACGGATTCGACAGGAAGACAGCGGTGCCTATGAGTTTTTCCGGCGGCGCCTGGGCCGCGCGATCCTTCTCGGCCTCGAATTCCTGGTTGCCGCAGACATCATCCGCACCGTTGCCGTCACGCCGAGCGCCGAGAGCGTCGCCGTACTGGGCGGCATCGTGCTGATCCGGACGTTCCTAAGCTTTTCGCTCCAGCTCGAGGTGACGGGCGCGTGGCCGTGGCAGCAGCGCTCGATCGCCGCCGCCGACAAGACCCAGGGGCACTCCGTCGACTAAGCCACTGTCGGCAGATGCCGTGCGAGGAACGGCCGGATCAGCGCGACGACCTCGGCCAGCCGGCTCTCCAGGAGGAAGTGGCCCCCCTCGAGCAGGTTGATCTCTGCCTTCGGTAGATCACGGGCGAACGCCAGGGCGCCGTCCGGCCCGAAGATCGGGTCGTTGCGGCCCCACACCGCCAGCAGCGGCACCTGCGAGGTGCGGAAGTATTCGTGCACGTTCGGGTACAGGTCGACGTTGGAGCTGTAGTCCGCGAAGAGCTCCAGCTGTGCGGCCACCCGTTCCGGAGTGCTCGCCACCGCCGAGTGCGCGTTGACCCAGGCATCGGGGTCGACCACCGATGGATCCGAAACACCGTGGGTGAATTGCCATTTCACCCCATCGATGCTGATGAACTCGAGCAATGGTGCGGCGTTGCCTTCAGAACGGTTGCGGCCGTAGGCGAACAACGGCTCCATCACGTCGCCGACGAACCCCTCCACGTAGGCATTGCCGTTTTGGCTGATGATCGCCGCGATGCGTTCGGGATGGCGCAACGCCAACCGCCAGCCCACCGGGGCGCCGTAGTCCTGGACGAAGATCGCGTACCGCCGCAGGCCGAGGTGGTCCAGCAGCGCGTCGACATGGTCGGCGAGGTTGTCGAACGTGTACTTGAACTCGTCGGCGCTCGGCACGTCGGAGTGGCCGAAGCCGGGGTAGTCGGGGGCGATGACGTGGTATCGGTCGGCGAGTGCGGGGATCAGGTTGCGGTACTGGTATGAGCTGTTTGGGGTGCCGTGCAGCAGCACCAGAGCTGGAGCGGCGGGTGAGCCTGCCTCACGGTAGAAGACCTGGCGGCCGGCGATGTCGGCGTAACGATGATGGGTGACCATGCCTAACCCTTTCTATCCGTTATTACAGTTAGGCGTAGTCAACACCCCTTGAACCTAACCTGTCAAGTATTCTATGATGGTTAGCATGTCTTCCACAGTGGATTGGCAGGTCGCTCTGCTGGACCTGCTCAACACCACGCCGGTGATCGACGGGCAGACCGTCGACCGACTCGCCGACGGGGCCGCCGCACGCTCGTGGCTTCGCGCGCACGGCGCGGGCAGAGGAGAGGATGTCGGTGCCATGCGGGCGGTGCGCGATGACTTGCAACGCGTCGTTCGAATGGAGGCCGACGCGTCCGTGCTCCGTCGCTATCTCAGCGACGTTCGTCGCGTGCCCGACATCGGGCCCGACGGCGTCACCTGGTCGCTCGAGGCCGACTGGCCGGCTCGCATCGTGCTGGCCTGGGGTGAGGTGGAGCGAGACATGCCGGGTCGGCTGCGGCCCTGCGCCAACGAAGAGTGCCGGTTGTTTCTCCTTGACCACTCCCGTGCCGGGACGGCCCGCTGGTGTTCGATGAGCGGCTGTGGCAACCGGATGAAGGCGCGGCGCCACTACAGCAAGACCCGCCGCGACTGAAAACCTCGCTGTCAACGTCGCAGGCATGGAATCCCGGCTGTGTTGCGGCACTGCTACACCGCTCCGAGCACACGCGGGAAGCGCGGGCCCGCAAGTGCTTTTCGCACAGTGACGCCGGTCAGCCTCGCCGGTAGATCACGCCCTGGTGCGGTTCGAGGGTGACGCGTCTGGGGGCGGGGGAGCTGTCAGCTGCACTGAGGCCTTCCGGCACCTTGAAGGTGATCGCCCGGCGCGGATGACAGTTGAAGTTGGCCGCCGCCCATCCGTTGGTAAAGCCGCGTGACCGCCCGTATCCGCGTCGTCTCGGCTTCTCCACCGGTTGTCCCAAGTCCCAATTCAGTTGCGGGATAAAGGGTGTGACGGAATAGTCGTCATGTCCGGTGGCGGTGAAGGCGCCGCCTTGGCCGCCACCGAAGATCCAAAAGGCCGCCAGGCCGTACGTGAAGTTTTGGTGCTCGTTCGTCCCGTCGGTGGCCACCCTGACGATGTTGAGCCCGGGGCGGCACACTTCCTCCATCTGGGCCAAAGCGGTTGGCGGGTCGAGGTAGTCGTCAGGACCCCATGCCAGCCACACCTCTTCGAATCCACCGCCGAATCTGGCATGGCGTTCCCATCGGCCCGGGTCACGGCGGGATTCGGCGATGTTGGGGACCAACAGCTTGCCGATGCGGTTGAGTTCCGTGCCTGCACGAGAGACAAATTCGTCCAGAGCCCGACGGAAATCCGCCATCGTTCGATCGTCCTCGATGGGCGGCGCTATGCCGTAGTAGTCGTCGAAGACATCGTTGTCAGCCAGCACACCGTCCCACGGTGTGCCGTCGAGTTCCCGGACCACGTTGTCGCACCAACGCTGTTGGTAGTCGGTGTCCCACACCGCCATCTGCCAATGGCCGGGATAGGTATTCCATTCGATAAGGGCACCGTCACGCCGCCGGGCGAACCAGTGCGGCGCCGCCTGCAGCGCCTCAGAATGGCTTACGCCAGAGCTGTAGATGGGACCGGGCTCGTAGCTGCGGGTGGACGACAGACACTTGTAGCAAAGCACCGTCATATCGGGCCGCGCTGACTTCAGGCGACACAGCGCATCGGTCTCCCACGGCTGCAGGATCGCCACCTGATAATTCTCGATGGCAAATGACAGTTCATCATCGGTCAGCGGATCGCCGTAGCGAAGCCAGGCGCCGTGACGCACGGTGCCGAAACTCTCTATCGCCTGCGCCCATTCGGCTCGGGGCGAACTCAGTGTCGGTAAGTGGTTCAACTCTTGCCTTTCGACCGGCGTGGCATTCGATGGCTGCCACCGGATCTGCCCGACCGGTGCGGAACAGCTGCGATGAGTCGTTGTGGGGCTGTGTCGTCTTTCAGAGTGGCAACGGGGAGATCACCCAGTTCCCGGTAGAGGTGGTTGTATGCGCCCATGGCATCCTCGAGTTGGAAGAAGCTCCAGACGCGGCCCCGGGCGTTGTGCGCCATCCGGGCATACGCCTCGGGATCATTCATCAACGCTTGCAGCGCATCGGCCAACCGTTCGGTCCGTCCGGCCGAGATCGGTGGAACCAGGTAGCCGCATCGGCCCCAGGTGCGCCCACCCGGTGTGGTCAGTTCGTCGTCGATCAGCTGAGCCATGCCGCCCACGTCGGTGGAGACAATCGGAACGCCGGCCGCCATTGCCTCCAGCGCGACAATCGGTTGGCCTTCGTTGTAGCTGGACAGCACCAGAATGTCGAAATCCGAAAGCATGGCACGCACATTCACGGTGCCCCGGAAGCTGAGGTAGTCCTCGACGCCGAGTCGACGCGCCTTCTCGCGGCACAACCGGTAGTAGTCGGGATCGTGTTCGGTGGGACCGAGGATGTCGAGATGGATGTTGGTGATCCCGCGCTGCACCAACTGATGGATGGTCTGAATCAAATCCGCAAGGCCCTTGATCGGCACAACGCGCGCAATGTAAACCAACCGCCACGTCCGCCTGCCATCATCGGCCACGATCCGACGGATTACCTGCTGTCGCTTTTGCCACACGGCGTAGAAGTCACGGACCACGATGCCGTTGGGGATGACGATGCTCTTCTCGACTGGCGTGCCCAGATCGGCGCCTTCGAGAATGGCCTTCGGGTACAGGTACGTGATCGCTTCGGCGCTCGGATAACAGAACCGGCCCATCTCGATCCACCACATCATCCAGGCTCGCTCAATTGGACTGACGTCCATCGCCCGCCAGTCCAGTGCCGTAACCGGCAGTGCCATATTCCGTTCGAGCAAGGTGTTGATGGTGTCCCGGACGTACAGATTGTGTTCAGTCAACAGGAACTTCTTGCCGTGGGCGCGGGCTGCGGCCGCACCGAGCAAGGCGGCGTAGCCGGTGGTGTGGGCGTGGTAGACCCGCGCCCGGGGCATCTCGTCCCCCAATACTGCGCAGATCAGCGAAAAGAACTCGCGCAACAGCCAGAACGTGTTGGCGAGCGGCAGGTCCAGGTTCAGCCGCTCGCGCACGGCGGTCATGAACTCTCTGCTGCCGAGCACCGCCCACAGCGGGTAGGACCGGGTACGCGGGTTGATGCCGTCGTCATACAGTGACCACATCGGTTCCATATCGCCCGCGACGATCGATTCGACAGCGTCGAAGATACTGTGGGACAACAGCGTTCGTGCTCTTGGTCCCATCCGCAGGCTCGTCGGCTTCAGCCGGGTGAAGTCGTCCCGGTGCTCCTGCATGCTCAGATAGACGGGCCTCAGCCAGCGCACGTTGTCCGGCATCCCGTAGAGGTCCTCGTGCGGCGAGTCCCTGTCCCAGGTGATGTGAATGATCCCGAACGACAGGTCCTGGTTTCCCTTGACGATGTCGTGCACAACCGCCGAAAGGCCACCGGTGAGGAACGGGTAGGTGGATTCTGTGACGATGGCGACGTCGACGTCGGGATAGCGTTGGGCCGCCAGCTGGGGAAGGGGGGCACGGCGGCGTCGCCCCGCCGGCGCCTGCGAGCGCCGCGATACATATGTCATATCAGGTCATTCCCGGTGATGCTCATGGATAAAGGGTCGTTCACCACGCCGTCGCATGGCGCCAGAACAGCGCGTACTCAGCGGTTCGCCATTCCCTGAGACATGCGTACAGGGCGACGGCAAATAACACGGCTTCCGCGGCGGCGAGCCACACGTACAAGGTCACTCCGACCGGAAGAAGGATGAAAAGCCCGACGCAGAAGAGAAGGTGGATGGCACTGAACAGCTGGGCCTGGCCCTTGTAGCCGATGTAGTCGAGCTTGTAGCACGCGAGCGTGGTCATCATGAACAGGAACGATGCGATCGATACGACACCGACAAGGCCAAGCACGTCGGGGTGACGGGCGCCCGCGACTACGGTGACGAAAAGCGTTGCCAGCGCGCCGAGAAACGCCGTTCGGTTGATCGAGGTGCCGACGACATTTGACACCACGGTCGAGCGTCTCGCGGTCAGACCGGTGGGCTCCATCTCCACTGCCGTGCGGACGTCGCCGACCGCGCGGTCGATGTGGGGTGCCAAGCGGATGAAGTAGTAGTTGTAGGCGATCACCGCCGGCAACAGGGCAAGGAAGATGGCGTCGACCTGAAACACGCCGTCGGACTTCAGGAAAAGCAACAGCTTGTCGGCCCACAGCACCGCGCCCAGCAGAAGGCCCCGGACAAGATCGGCTGCTACGTCGACCTTGTCGAGCAAGATGGTCCGCCGCAGCTGGCTCAGGTGCCTGCGCATCGGCACGACCTGAGAGATGAGACCGACCAGTGGGGGCAGGTACCACGCCGCTGGTATCGCGATCAACGCGGTCGCATAACACGCCCACGCCAGGGCCCAACGCAGTCGCCGCCGATCGACGTTGGCGGCGATGAGGGATTGCACGAACGCCACGTGCAGCACACACAACCCCAGGAAGGCGCCGAACGCCTGCCACGACCAACCCATGACGAGCTGAACGGGAACCGCGAAAACGGCCACCGCAGGCAGGGACTGGAGAAACGTGGTGGGCCAGACCTGCAGGAAGCGACGCTGGATTACGTCGATGTTGCCGTCAGGGATCAGCGGACCAATGGCTCGATAGAGCGGAAGGCAGACGGGCTGGCTCAGCCATGGGACGGTGACCGAGGAGGCCAGCAACAGTGAGACGAGGGGGGCTCCACCAACGTGGGTGTCAGCGATGCGCTGGGTGGCGAAGGGAAAGGCCAGTGTCAGCAGAATGACGGGCGACAGGTACAGCGCCATCTCGATTGCCGGGCGCACCGGGATGAGCGCCAGTCCTCGCCTCTGCGCCCTGGCGGCACGGCGAAGCCAACCGACGTAACCCGCCGCTGCGCACAGCGTGGCCAGCATCGAGACGATCGCAATGTCGGGTGCCGTCAGAGTGGGTCGTAGTGCGGCCAGTACCGCGGTGGTGGCGAGAAGCATCACAGATGTCGCGACCATGGTTCTGTCGGTAAGCCTTGCCAGTTGCGACGGTGCTCGGTCCGCGATCAGTGCCACGTACGACGCTTCCGTTGCTGTCACCTACGCTCCCGCTTCTCTGATGGCGACCCTCATCCCCTTGTACGACGTCGCTAGATCCACTGATCGCAAATAACATCGGAGACGTCAGGAGCATAGCTAGCATCGGTAAGAGTTGCCCAACGCTGTCGCGATCATGTGAGGTATCTCACATAGGGTCTACTCAGTTATGCCCCGGGCTGCGTCGAGTTGAACTGGCATTTACCAGATCTCGTGAGCCGACAGGGCGAAGTCGGCGGTGGCTATCAGGACAGTCTTCGATACACCAGGCGGACCAGCAGGTTCTTGCCACAGTCAGATACACGGATTCACAGCAAATAGATTGACCGCTGATGTGGTGATTGCAGACAGATGGACGACTGGCGGGCGCGATTGTTTGCCGTATCATCCCGGCCGCCATGTGCCTGCCGACGGTGCGACCAGTGCAATGCATCCGTTGACCGTTCCGCACGTTCACGTTGCACCGCGGCGCAGCCGCGAGAAGATTGGACGTTGAACCGGTTTTTCTCGTGCCTGTTCGCGACGACCGCTGTCGCAGCCGCGAGGTTCGCCGAGCCGCGACCGCATAGTGTCACCTGCGTAGTTCCTGTGTCGGCGCCGTGAATCGTCGCCGGCATGGAATCCTGGCTGTGATGCGGCACTACTACACCGCCGATGAGATCCGCGAAGCCGAGGCACCGCTGTTGGCGTCGCTGCCCGACGGTGGGCTCATGCGACGGGCCGCGTTCGGGTTGGCCACCGCGATCGCCCGTGAACTGGCGCTGCTTACGGGCGGCATCTCCGGGCGGCAGATCTGCGCGGTGGTGGGCTCGGGCGACAACGGCGGCGATGCGCTGTGGGCGGCGACGTTCCTTCGTCGCCGTGGGGCGGCCGCTGCGGCGGTGCTACTCAGCCCCGAGCGCACCCACCGAAAGGCGCTGGCCGCGTTCACCCGGGCCGGGGGGCGCATCGTAGAAACCGTCCCGCGCACAGCCGATCTGGTAATCGACGGGGTCGTCGGCATCTCGGGGTCCGGGCCGTTGCGACCCAATGCGGCCGAGGTGTTCGCGAACGTGTCTGCTCCGGTGGTGGCGGTCGACATTCCCAGCGGCATCGACGTGCAGACCGGCGCCGCTGACGGTCCGCACGTGCACGCGACTCTGACCGTGACGTTCGGTGGTTTGAAACCCGTTCACGCCCTCGGTGATTGCGGCCGCGTCGAACTGGTCGACATCGGTCTCGACCTCCCGTCCACCGACATGCTGGGATTCGACGCCGGCGACGTCGCCGCGCGCTGGCCGAAGCCAGGGCCCAAGGACGACAAATACACCCAGGGTGTCACGGGCGTGCTTGCAGGCTCGGCGACCTATCCCGGTGCGGCCGTGTTGTGCACCGGAGCCGCCGTCGCCGCTACCTCTGGCATGGTCCGCTACGCGGGAAGCGCAGGCCCACAAGTGCTTTCGCACTGGCCCGAAGTCATCGCCGCGCCAAGCGCCGGCGCATCGGGTCGCGTGCAGGCCTGGGCGGTCGGACCCGGACTCGGCACCGACGATACCGGGGCTGCCGCGCTGAACTTCGCGCTTGAGACCGATCTGCCGGTGATCGTCGACGCCGACGCGCTGACCATCCTCGCCGGACACCCGGATCTGGTGGCCGGCCGCGAGGCGCCGACCGTATTGACCCCGCACGCAGGGGAATTCGCGCGCCTAGCCGGTTCTCCGCCGGGCGAGGATCGCATCGCCGCCACCCGCGGCCTTGCCGACCGGCTCGGTGCCACCGTGCTACTGAAGGGCAATGTCACGGTCATCGCCGAACCTGGCGGACCCGTCTACCTCAACTCGGCGGGGCAATCGTGGGCTGCCACCGCAGGATCGGGCGACGTGCTGTCGGGCGTCATCGGTGCGTTGCTGGCCGCGGGGCTCCCCTGTGGTGAGGCCGCGGCTGCGGCCGCCTTCGTGCATGCCCGTGCCGCCAACCTGTCGGCCGCCGACCCCGGGCCGCAGCCGGCGCCGACGTCGGCGTCGCGCATCCTCGCTCACGTCCGTGCCGCCGTCGCCTCCCTATAGAAAGGACTTGCCATGCCGCGCAAGCTGACTCACGCCTCGAACATTACCCCGGCCTACACCGGCCGGCTGGCGATGGCGCCGGTCCCGTCGCTGCGGATGCCCGACGAGGCGATGGATCCCGACGCCGCGTACCGCTTCATCCACGACGAGTTGATGCTCGACGGTAGCAGTCGGCTGAACCTGGCGACTTTCGTCACCACTTGGATGGATCCGCAGGCCGAGGTTCTGATGGCCGAGACGTTCGACAAGAACATGATCGACAAGGATGAATACCCGGCCACCGCCGCGATCGAGCAGCGCTGCGTCTGCATGGTGGCCGACCTGTTCCACGCGGAAGACCTGCGCGACGACGACCCGGCTAGCGCGACCGGGGTGTCGACGATCGGATCGAGCGAGGCGGTGATGCTCGCAGGGCTGGCGATGAAGTGGCGCTGGCGCGAACGCGTGGGTAAGGACGCCAACGGCCGCACACCGAATCTGGTGATGGGCTCCAACGTGCAGGTCGTGTGGGAGAAGTTTTGCCGCTACTTCGACGTCGAGCCGCGCTATCTGCCGATGGCGAAGGGCCGCTACGTCATCACGCCTGAGCAGGTGCTCGACAACGTCGATGAGGACACCATCGGCGTGGTGGCGATCCTCGGCACCACGTTCACCGGTGAACTCGAGCCGATCGGCGAGATCTGTGCAGCACTCGACAAACTCGCCGCGGGCGGGGGACCGGACATCCCCGTCCATGTGGACGCGGCCAGCGGCGGCTTCGTAGTGCCGTTCCTGCACCCGGATCTGGAATGGCACTTCCGCCTGCCGCGGGTGGTGTCGATCAACGTCAGCGGGCACAAGTACGGACTGACGTATCCCGGCATCGGTTTCGTGGTGTGGCGCAGCAAGGAGTATCTGCCCGACGATCTGGTGTTCAGGGTCAACTACCTTGGCGGCGACATGCCGACGTTCACGCTCAACTTCTCCCGCCCGGGCAACCAGGTGATCGGCCAGTACTACAACTTCCTGCGGCTCGGCCGTGCCGGTTACACCCAGGTGATGCAGTGCCTGTCGCAGACCGCCCGCTGGCTCGGCGACGAGTTGCGCGCGAGCGAGCACTTCGAGGTGGTGGCCGACGGCTCGGCGATTCCGGTGGTCAGCTATCGACTGGCAGGTGATTTCGGCTACACCGAGTTCGACGTGTCACATGCGTTGCGCTCCTACGGCTGGCAGGTGCCGGCGTACACCATGCCGGAGGGTGCGACCGACGTCACGATGCTGCGCATCGTGGTTAGAGAAGGGTTCTCCGCCGACCTGGCCAGGGCACTTCGCGACGACACCATCACCGCGTTGTCCCACCTCGATGAGCTGAAGCCCCGCGGCCACTTCAACGAAATCCAGCCCTTCGCCCACTAGCCCGCTCCTCGAACGTTCCTTACCGCTCGACTTTCGGCAGAAATCTCGAGCGGTAAGGAACGTTCGGCACATGGAATTGGGTCTGGGACAATCGGCGGTGGTGACATGACCATGCAAACGACTGAGCTATCGCTGACCCCCACTGCGGCCGCTGAGGCAGTGGTGGACCTCGACGCGATCGCCCACAACGTACGGCTGCTCCGTGAGCACGCCGGGTCGGCCGAGGTGATGGCCGTCGTCAAGGCCGACGGGTACGGCCACGGCGCAGTGGCCGTCGGACGTGCCGCCCTGGCCGCAGGCGCGGCCGAACTCGGCGTGGCCACCATCGACGAGGCTCTGGCGCTCCGCCGCGACGGCGTCTGCAGTCCTGTGCTGGCGTGGCTGCACCCACCGGGCACCGACTTCGGACCGGCGCTGGAGGCGGACGTCGAGGTGGCGGTGTCGTCCGTGCGTCAGCTCGGCGAGGTGCTCGACGCGGTCGAGCGCACTGGCCGCACCGCCACGATCACTGTCAAGGTCGACACTGGGCTGAACCGCAACGGCGTGAGCGCCGTCGAGTATCCGGACGTGCTGACCGCGTTGCGCCGCGCGCAGGCCGACGGCGCCATCCGGCTGCGCGGCATCATGTCGCATCTGGTGTACGCCGACAACCCGGAGAACCCGTTCAATGACCTTCAGGCACAGCGTCTGACCGATATGGTGGCGAGCGCGCGGGATCAAGGGGTGCGTTGCGAAATCGTGCATTTGAGCAACTCCCCGGCCGTCATGACGCGCCCCGATCTGGCCTTCGACATGGTCCGGCCGGGCATCGCGGTCTACGGGCAGACCCCTATCCCGGAGAGCGGGGACATGGGTCTGCGTCCGGCGATGACGCTGAAATGCCCTGTCGCACTTGTCCGGTCGGTACAGGCCGGCGACGGAGTGTCCTACGGGCATACCTGGATCGCCGAGCACGACACCACCCTCGCGCTGCTTCCGATCGGATACGCGGACGGGGTGTTCCGCACCTTGAGCGGCCGGATCGACGTGCTGATCAAGGGCAGGCCGCGACGCAGCGTCGGCCGCATCTGCATGGACCAGTTCGTGGTGGACCTCGGCCCCGGTGAGGTCGACGTCGCCGAGGGGGACGACGCCATTCTGTTCGGCCCAGGCACGCAGGGTGAGCCCACGGCGCAGGATTGGGCCGATTTGCTCGGCACCATCAACTACGAGGTGGTCACCAGCCCACGCGGCAGGGTCACCCGAACGTATCGTGGAGCGACGGGCCAAAGTCGTTGAGTGACAACAAGAATAAGCGGCCGCATGGCCGACGGTCCAACGCGCCGTGGCTGGCAGGCGCCGCCGGGCTGACGGCGGTCGGCACCGCTGCCGGCGTGTCTGTCGCCAGGTCCCTGCGCAGGCGGGTGAGCACCGACGATCCCTACGATGACGAGGACTTCGAACTACTCGACGCCGACCGCAGCTACGTCGTCACCACTCCCGACGGGGTGGACCTCGCGGTGCGTGAGGTCGGTCCAGAGGATGCTCGCCTGACGGTGGTGTTCGCGCACGGCTTCTGTCTTCGGATGGGCGCCTTCTATTTTCAGCGGGTGCGGCTGGCCGAGCAGTGGGGCCCGCAGGTCCGCATGGTGTTCTACGACCAGCGAGGCCACGGCCAGTCGGCCGAAGCGTCGCCAGACACGTACACCGTCGCGCAGCTGGGCCAAGACCTGGAGACCGTGCTCGCCGTGATGGCCCCGCGTGGGCCGGTGGTGCTGGTCGGGCATTCGATGGGCGGCATGACCGTGCTGTCGCATGCTCGGCAATTCCCGCACCGGTACCCGACCCGAGTCGTCGGAGCGGCGATCATCGCCTCTGCGGCCGAAGGTGTTTCGCGGTCACCGCTGGGTGAGGTCCTGAAGAACCCGGCGCTCCAGGCGGCCCGCTTCGCCGTCCGGTACGCTCCCAAGACGGTGCATCGCACGCGTGGCGCGGCGAAGTCGGTGATCGCGCCGATCCTGCGGGCGGCGTCCTACGGTGATGAGAAGATCAGCCCGAGCGTGGTGGCGTTCTCCGAGAAGATGATGCACGACACGCCGATCGCGACGTTGGTGGAGTTCCTGCACGCGCTGGAGGTCCATGACGAGATCGCGGCGCTGCCGACGCTCGCGAAGGTGCCCACGCTAATCGCCTGCGGTGACCGCGATCTGCTGACCCCGATGGAACACTCGCAGAGCATTGCCGCCGCGTTGCCGAAGTCCGAGCTTGTGATCGCCGGTGGTGCAGGGCATCTGGTGCAGCTCGAACAGCCCGAGGCCATTGACGACGGCCTCGTCCGACTGGTCGAGCGCGCCACCCCGTCGAAGCTGGTCGCGCTCACGCGCCGGATGCGTGAACGGGTGCGCAACCATGGCTGAGCGGCTGTCGGGCATCGCCGAGCTCGCCACGGCACAGGACACGGTTGCGTTGGGCGCCCAGCTGGGCGGACAGTTGCGCGCGGGGGACGTGGTGGTGCTCTCGGGACCACTGGGTGCGGGAAAGACCGTGCTGGCCAAGGGTATTGCGCAGGCGATGGGTGTAGAGGGGCCCGTGATCTCGCCGACGTTCGTGCTGGCCCGTGTCCACCGCGCGCGACAAGCTGGTGCCCCGGCGATGATCCACGTCGACATGTACCGGCTGCTCGACCACGCCTCCGTCGACCTGCTGGGCGAACTCGACTCGCTGGACCTCGACACCGATCTCGATGACGCGGTCGTCGTGGTGGAGTGGGGCGAGGGTCTGGCCGAGCGACTTTCGGACAGCCACCTCGACATCCGGCTCGAACGCGGGCCGAATACCGAAGTGCGGACCGCGATCTGGCAGTGGAGCCGGTTGTGAGCACGATAGTCCTCGCGATCGACACCGCGACGCCTGCGGTCACCGCGGGCATCGTGAGGCTGGACGGGCTCGACGTGCTGGCCGAACGAGTCACCGTCGACGCCCGCGCGCACGCCGAGCGGCTCACCCCGAATGTGCTTGGCGCGCTGGCCGACGCCGGACTCACCGTCAACGATCTGAGCGCCGTGGTGGTCGGTTGCGGCCCGGGTCCGTTCACCGGCCTGCGGGTCGGTATGGCGACGGCGGCGGCCTACGGTCATGCGTTGGGAATCCCGGTGCACGGGGTGTGCAGTCTGGACGCGATCGGTATAGAAAGCACCGGCACCACGTCGGAAGTACTCGTGGTCACGGACGCCCGTCGCCGCGAGGTGTACTGGGCGCGCTACCGCGACGGGGTCCGCGTCGACGGCCCGTCTGTGAACACACCTGCCGATGTGCCGGGCGCCGACGACGCGTTGTCCCGCCCGCCGGTCTATCCAACGGCAGCCGGTTTGGTGCGCGCCGTGGCCGACTGGGGCGCATCGCCAGTGCCGTTGATCCCGCTGTACCTGCGTCGTCCCGACGCCAAACCGTCGGTGGTGACGCGATGACGGTCGCCTACGACTCACTGACCCGCCACGACGCCGCCCGGTGCGCGGAGTTGGAGGCTCAGCTGTTCGAAGGTGACGATCCGTGGCCGGCGCGGGCGTTTCTGGCCGAGCTGGAGGCGAAGCACATCCGCTACGTCGCCGCCCGTGCCGACGACAAACTCGTCGGCTACGCCGGCATCTCCCGGCTCGGCCGAAAACCCCCTTACGAGTACGAGATTCACACCGTCGGCGTGGACCCTGCATACCAGTGCCAGGGCATCGGCCGGCGGATGATGACGGAGTTGCTCGAATACGCCTCGGGTGGAGTGGTTTTCCTTGAGGTGCGCACCGACAACGTCGCCGCGATCGCGCTGTACGAGAGCCTGGGCTTCGTCAACGTCGGCCTGCGTCGTCGGTATTACCGGGCCAGCGGCGCCGATGCCTATACCATGAGACGGGATCCGCAATGACGACCATCCTGGCTATCGAAAGTTCGTGCGACGAAACGGGCGTCGGCATCGCGCGCCTCGACGACGACGGCACCGTGACTCTGCTCGCTGACGAGGTGGCGTCCAGCGTCGACGAACACGCACGGTTCGGCGGCGTGGTGCCCGAGATCGCGTCGCGGGCACACCTGGAGGCGCTGGGCCCCACCATGCGGCGTGCGCTTGAGGCGGCGAACTTGGACAAGCCCGACATCGTGGCCGCCACGATCGGTCCCGGACTGGCCGGTGCGCTGCTGGTGGGAGTGGCTGCAGCCAAGGCATATTCGGCCGCTTGGCAGGTGCCCTTTTACGCCGTCAACCATCTCGGCGGCCACCTGGCCGCCGACGTCTACGACCACGGCCCGCTGCCGGAGTGCATCGGCCTGCTGGTGTCCGGCGGGCACACCAACCTGCTGCACGTGCGGTCGCTGGGGGAGCCGATCGTGGAACTCGGCAGCACCGTCGACGACGCGGCTGGTGAGGCCTACGACAAGGTCGCGCGGCTGCTCGGCCTCGGGTATCCCGGCGGCAAGGTGCTTGACGACCTGGCCCGCGAAGGGGACCGCAACGCGATCGTCTTCCCGCGCGGCATGACCGGGCCTCGCGACGACCGGTACGCGTTCAGCTTCTCCGGGCTCAAGACCGCGGTCGCCAGATATGTGGAGAGCAATCCCGACGCCTCACAGGCTGATGTGGCCGCGGGTTTCCAGGAAGCTGTCGCCGATGTGCTGACGCTGAAGGCCGTCCGCGCGGCCAAGGAACTCAACGTGTCGACGCTGCTGATCGCCGGCGGGGTGGCCGCGAACTCGCGCCTGCGCGAGCTCGCGCAGGAACGCTGCGCCGCCAATGGGCTGACGCTGCGGATCCCGCGGCCGCGGCTGTGCACCGACAACGGCGCGATGATCGCTTCGTTCGCCGCGCATCTGATCGCCGCAGGGGCGCCACCGTCGCCCCTCGACGCGGCCAGCGACCCGGGCCTGCCGGTGGTGAAGGGTCAAGTTGCATGAGTGAAGACAAGCTGGCCGTCACCGAACTGCTCTACCGGTATGCCGAGCTGATCGACGCGGGGGCCTTCGACGCGGTCGGGCAGTTGCTTTCCCGGGCCACGTTCGGAGGAACCGGGCCGCAGGGCGTGTCGGGTGCCGACGCGATCGCGAAACTTTTCGCGATGACCACCCGCCGCTACCCCGACCACGGGAACACCCCGCGCACCCGCCATCTGGTGCTCAATCCCATCGTCGAGATCAGCGCTGAGCGAACCGCCACCGCCAGGTCCACGTTCTGCGTCGTCCAGAACACCGAATCCGTCCCGCTTCAGCCGATCGTCGTCGGGCGCTACGTCGACGCTTTCGCGCGCGATGGAGCTGGCTGGTATTTCACCGAGCGCAAACTCGACGTCGAGATGGTCGGCGACGTGTCGACCCACTTGAACGTGGACCCGCAGCAGTACGGCCAGTGAGTCTCAGCAGGGCGGCGGTGCGTCGCCTTCGGCGACGTGGTCGTCGTTGAGTGCGCGTTCGGCTTTGATGCGGTCGGCGCGGGTTTTGGCGCGGCTGCGTTTTCGGGTCGGCATCATCAACGTGCGGTGCTGGATGGGCGGGATGGCTGTCGGGGGTGGTGACGGCCCAGGTGGGGAAGAACAGGCTGGCGCCGGGTCTGGTGGTGT
>Ga0157380_10001129_pt1 | contig 17237 bp, 18 predicted proteins | sample S35metaG_FD_119757 | JGI IMG/M metagenome (GOLD analysis project Ga0157380, IMG submission 119757) | Switchgrass rhizosphere microbial communities from Kellogg Biological Station, Michigan, USA - S3-5 metaG | ecosystem: Host-associated > Plants > Roots > Rhizosphere > Soil | place: USA... | reverse complement strand
TAGGTTGTTGGCTAGAACCGTCGCATTCAACAATGGCGAATGCCTTAGTATCCAGTCCCCATAGGATGTTCGGACCCTTCTTGGTGCTAGCAGTGAACTGCGTATGATGAAGGGAGACGCAATAGTTGTCCGGTAAGGAGCGCAGACTCGCTTCAAAATTAGCCGTTCCAGCATTCTTGAGGTTCAGTGAATAGCATTTGTTCGGTGCTTCAGTGTCGATCTTCAACACGCTAAGATTTGGAATTACGCCCAAGGCAGTCGCCCTTCCCCCTCCGACTTTGAAGGCGTATGGCTGAGGTGCCTGCACTTCTCCGATCAGATCCGTGAATCCCCATGCGAGAGGATTACGTGGCTTGCTACGATAAAGCGTAGTGCTCTGTCCCTTGATGGAGGCTATTGTAGTGCCCACCGGATTAACAGGAGCAGGAGAAGTAAGAGCAATGTCCTGATAAAGCTGAGCTGTGGATGCGTTAACATACTTGAAGTAGAATCCTCCAAGGTTATCAAAGCCGCCAGTGGTGACACCCGCAAGATGCACAACCTGACCATTACGTCCATCGAACCAGCGAGCTGTCTGAGATGGAGTAACGATAGTCATGACTCCACTTGCAGTCACTGCAACTTCTAAGGCAAGAATATCATTGCCAATACCATAGAAGAAAGGATCATTATAGACGCAGTATTTGAATTGAGGAGCAGGGAAGTTATCCCCCTCAACTTGTTCGTTTCCCGCGAGCGCACCTGAATCATTGAAACTGACAGTAGCTACATTTGGATTATTAGCTACCTCTCCAATCCAGAATACATTGTTACCCTCCGCAGCATTATTAGCCTCAGCTTGAGTAGGGAAGTAAAGTGAACGGTAGATCCAGATATGCGTGACACCTGTCTGTTGCGTTGTAGTAAGCGCAATGATTCTGGTAACAGTGCCCGCTGGAGGATCGGCAGGAGCTGAAGGGGAAGGATTGCTCCTTGGCGCTGGCGAAGCACCACCAGTGACAGCATTCTCCACCAAAGGAAACGCGAGTTTCACAACGTAGACATACTTGTAAGCCCAATACATTGCAGGAGGATGCGTGCCTCCGCCACCCGCCGAGACGACCGGAGCAGCTGTTGGCGCATCAATGCCGCAGCGAAAGAACTGCCCAAGAGGGTTCATGACCATGACTGCTTCCTCCCCGTTGGAGCGAAGTGTCAGGTCAATGTTAGGTGCAGGCGCATAGCAATCTTTGCAGATTGCTTGCGGTGATGCTATAACTACTGATGCAGTTGCAGGCATTGCAAGAAGGGTTAAGCAGTCTTGAGAATGTCAATCCAAGTATAAACTTCACGGACACCGGCAATGGCATTGGCTTTACCTGCGTTACCGGCAACAGAAGTCCATCCACGTAACTCAAATTGAGAATCAGCAGCGATTGTGAGATCACCGCCAAAGGGAATCGTTACATTCTCATCAGCGGCGGCTACTGGCATGACTACAGAATTCTGATTATTGAGTCCTGTCCATGCGTAGGCTGCCGCTGTTATATTGTAAAGTGAGACATAGCATTTTCCTGCCGCAGTATTGGTGCTCGCCATTGCCCAACCCTTAATTCTATATGACCCCGCAGCAAGTCGGAATGCATTAGCTGTTAGATCAATGACAAAAGTTGCAGGTGAACCATTGGGATTCGTCTGTGAAAGAATCTGAGAAAGTGGACGTTGCTGGAGAGTTGCAACAGCTGTAACAGGACCATCGCCCCCTCCCGCAGCGAGACTGTGAATGATAATTGCGTGAGACATGTCTTCTTCTTCGTTGGTTGGAATTGGAGTGAGATTGGGAACGTAAGGAGCGAGGTTGAAAAAGTCTCGCACGTTCATCAGCCATACAGCATCTCTGGTCTGGATGATGATATTACCACGAGAGTCATTCGTCTGGCAGATATTGTAGATTGGAGAGTCAAACTGTTGGAGAAACTTAATGCCCTCCATCTTCTTGAGGGAGCCATCTGTAAACGGATAGAACCCGCGCAGATAGTCAAACTCACCAAGATCGTCGTTAGCGAATTGCTTGCGCTCATTCAGTCCTCCCAGCTTCTGAAGGGAGACGTTAGAGTATTTGCTGGTGTCGTCCATCGGTTATTCTCCGTTGCAGTCCTTGGCATCCTTCGCTCCCATGTGCCAGCCAAAGGAATCACGGGCAGCGCTTGCAGCAGCTGCAAGTAACTTGGGGTTGCCTGCGGAAGCAGCAACTCGTGCGACTGCCCGGTTCTTGATCGTCTGTAACAGAACGTCAGGAACAAATTCTTCCTGCAAGGTAGCCCACACGGGAGCTTTCTTCCAGTAGTTAATATACAGCTTATCCTGCGCAACGATCTCACCATAAGGATAAAGCTGAAGGACTAAGGGGTTGGAAGTAGGGAAGAAGTATTGAGTCTTGCCCTCGTTGCGCAGACCGGGCGATGCCTTCTCTAAGATATAGGCACGAATGTTCTCGCCCGAGGGAGAGAGCCGAATGTTCTTCTGATCCAGATGCTGCATGTCAGCGGGGAGAGCAACGCTTGCAGTAGCTGCAAGTAAAGCGACCGGACTGTTAGCAACATAAAGCTCATCATACTTCTGTGCCTGAGTAGCAGCGTCGAGCAGCTCTCGGATGGTGAGTCCGATGAAACCGCCCAAGTCCTGCACGCCAAGAATGCCAGCTTCAAAGCTGACCAGATCAACTAGCTGCCTGATTTGCATTTGGGGTAGGTGTTACGGGTAAGGCTTGCGCCTGTTGAAGTTTATTCTGATAGTTGAAGATCCATGCGACAGCTTTACCTATCCATTCTTCTGCTACTTCACCACCCTGCCGATCAGTAATGACTGAAGCACCGGGGATCTGCCATTCCAAAGCAGAGCGCCAAGGAGGTGCTTGCCAGTAATCTGCGCGAATCTCATCAGCCAAGGCGGCACCACCAGCAGGAAAGATAACAAAGCTGTGGGCTGAGTCTCCGGCTATTGCACCATTAACCGCATCTGCACCGGTCTTGATTGCGTAGTTAGTTGCCTTGCCCGGAAGGGGAGCAGGAGGGATGCGCCCATCAATATCGGATATCGACCACTCGTAGATACCGGACTTGTAAGTCATACGCTGAATCCTTAAGAAATCCAGAGGCAGCGAGATACCTGTCCCCGTTGCAATAGCGCTCATCATGTCATTGTCAACAACGAACTTCTTGAAGATCAGAAATGATTTGATCTTACCTTCCTTGGCGAGCTGAAACAATGCAGTATTCAGACCGCTTGCAAGGACTGCAAGAGTATCCATATCTGCCGGTTCCGAAATCTTTGCGTGAGCTTTGACAGCCTCGTAGATATTAGAAATCTGTAATTCCATTATGCAGGTTGTAGTGGGAGAGGGATCGTCAGAGTCTCGGTGTATCCTGACGGAACTCCCGGATAGAATTCGTAATCGAGATCGGGTTCGTTCGTGCCGCCCGAGCGCGGAGAAGATGGGATGCCAAGCAGTTCAGCCATTGCAATACTGATCTCACCACACTTGGTGGTAGGACCAGTGTCCGCAGCCATGCCAGTGATCCATGGACCTTTCTTATAGCGCACACGACAGGCACAGCCCAGCACAATCGGGTCCACGCCCGAGATCATCGAGTTGTTGACAACGGCATATGGAACCACTTGAGAATCAACATAAGCAGCTGGATGATCGCTAGGCAGACCGGGGATGCGATACGAAGTCTTAGACACAACCACGTGGTTAATAACGAGAGGATTGCCGTCAGGACCAACCACCGCAATGTTCTCGCCCCACGACTCGGTGAAGACCACTTTGCCATTCTTAATTCCCATGCCACCGTTAGCAAGATACTCAGAACCTGTGTCAGTATCATTATACGCTGGCTTAGCTCCGTGCTGTCCATTGGCACCATCTGCGTCGATATCAGCATCGGCACCATAGATCTTAATGACCTGTCCATCCCAAGTGATCTGGACTGTATAGCCCTCACTCGTAACGGTTTGCAGGACTTTCACGGGTTGCTCTGAAGGGGGAGGAGGATTGGACGAGAGACACTCGTTCAATGCCGTCCTCCATTGATCAGTTGCACTCATACCAATTCAGCTTGCACTCGCTGCAAGCGATGATGATAACTGGACCTGCCGCCGCCCACTCCGCCGATCAGCAGTGCGCCGATGACGCAGCCGAGAGCGATGGCACCGAGTATCCAGTTCTTGAGGACCACTGCAAGTATGGTTAACAATGCAGCAACAATTAAGAGTATAAGAGCGAAGTTCATTTGAGTGTAGCGTTGTCTATGTCTTTGATTAACTGTTCAGCTTGAGTCTTGAGGATGGCATTGTGTTCTGCCAACGAAAGGATAAGTAGAGCGATCACTCGATTGCGATGCTCCATGAGCAGAAAGAGCCGGTTCTGTTGTGGGTAAACCACGAACATGAACCAGATCAGCACGCCTACCAAAGGCACGGTAAGCAGCATGTCGATGATTTCTTTGATGGTCATGTTTGCGCTTGCATCGGTTGCAAGAGAGCTAGGATAAGTATAGCTGCCTTTGCTTTTCGCTGACTGCGTAGATCGTCAAGGAACTCCTCGGGCCAGCCACAAGTAACAGTATCTCCATCGTAGTGCTCAAGCTTCCATTCATATGTGAGCTCAGCCGGATCGTCAGGAAATGGAGCATCGTAATGCGGTGCAGGAACGATAGTGCCTTTAGAGAAGGAAGCCTCGCGCACACGCGTATGTTCTGCATCATCCCAATGAATCGCAGACCAACCTGTTTTAGGATCAACGTATGTCGCCTCAAAGTGCTGAGGAAATTCCTCGAGCTGCCCGGGCAAGAAGAGAACAGTAGCTTCAATAAAGTTCATGGTAATCCAAGTCCTAGACCAATAGTAGTTTTGTAGGCGTTATGAATCGAAAGAATCTGTGCATCACTGAAATCCATATTCACCGGCATAATGAATGAACCCATGACCGGACCTGTCGCAGCGTTAAATAAGTCTTTAGAACCTAATACTACTCCCGCCGCTGCCCCTGACTGAGTGGCTAACACTGCTCCATTCTTACAGAGATTTCTTATACGGGCATTAGTAAGACCACAAAAGGTATACCAAATACCTGCCGAGATACCACTACCTATTGCAAATGAAGTTCCGATTTGATTATAGAAATTGTCATCTGAATATGTAGTCCAGAAAGCTCCCTCTCCCGCACCTAAGTATGACTGCAACTGTAACCCGAGTGCCGACGGTTTAAGGCAGGAATAGATAGCAAATAAAGCGCCAGCAGGCAGAGTTGCGGTCATCTTAGAGGATGTGATCCAGTTAATACCATCAACTCCCCATGTTGGTCCATTCACTAATACACCTGCATTACCAAGAAAACTGTAAGCCGTTATCCCTGTCCCCATATTCTGTGTGCTGCGCACAGCAAAGAAATCTGGAATATCACCAAACAGGGTGTAAAGAGCTGAAGCAAAGCTTCCTATATTGTTGTATTGTCCATTGACACGTATGTTAGAGCCTCCAGCTCCAGTCAACAAATCGGCATAAGCATCCAGCCGTGTCTTAACAAAAGGAGGAAAAGTCACAGCGGGTTTGCTGCCGACCAGCGGATAGCCGATCCCTAAACCTGTTCCTATTCCGGGCATAGTCTTGCAGTGGTTGCAAGAAGGAGGGTGTTACCCCTCCCCCTTTCAGTTAAAAGAAGAACGCTTGGAACTTACCGGCGTCGATCAGCGTTACCTGAACGACACCTGAAATCTGCACATTGGGAGTCGCCGCACAAGTGCGAAACGACGCTCCGAGCAGATCAAAGGATTGAAAGAAGTTTACATTGCCCGACTCCAGACAGACGAGATGAGCAAACGAGAACTTCTGACCACCCAAGATTGGAGCACCATTGATCGTCTGTGGATTAGACGTGAGGTTAAAGACACTGCCCGCCGCGAGAACGGCTTTAGGGCATTCACCGAAAGCGCGATGATTTAACATAATTTCGAGAGAAGAACTGAAGGGGGAGAGGTATTATCCCCACCCCCTTCAGCCGTGTTAGCTTCCTTGAGGAGTCGGAATCTGCGTGTTCAATTCAAACATCTCAATCGCACAGAGAACCTGCCCTATTGTAGGGAGAGTGCCGGTTGAGGTGAACGATGCCCAAATATCCGTGGGTGCGGTAGCCAATGACATGGCCTGCGTTGGAGTGATTACCGAACCGGCAGCGCCTTTAGCGTTACCGGACAATACACCAGAACCACCCGCAGTCGTGCCCAAGTTAAACACGACAGTAGTGGAACCAGCGGAAGCCGGGGTGAGAACCAAGGCGTTCGGGCGATATGCGACTGGCTTAGTCGGTGATGCGTCAATGGTGCAGACCTTGACGTTAGTGCCTGAAGCGAAGACCGCAACATCAAGCAGGAAGCTCAGAACAGTATTGATTGCTCCGATTCGATTGCCTGTGATGGGTCCTGTAGAATGAGATTGCATGATAGTAGACTTGCAGTGATTGCAAGGCAAGGGAGACGGCAGGCCCAGCAGACCTGCCGCCTCACCATTACCAGCTAGGCACCAATTCGTGCGGTCCCGCGCTTGTTGTCGTAACCCGGGACGAAGCGTTGCCGCAAGCGGCTGAAGAACGCATCGGGGTTATCGTTGAATTGCTTCAACTGTGAGATGTCCGGATTCGTGCGGATGATCAGACACAGACCATAGTTGTTCGAGCTGGGCTGCCAGCCGATGAACCATGCCGTCGGGCTCGTGAGGAACCGGAGCGGAATGACCTGAATGTTGAAGTCACTGGCGAGCAACGCATTGATGCGATTGTCCGAAGTGCCGGGGTTGTTCACCGAGCGGGCAACCTCGATGGCTTGACGCCACAGAGTCGCCGAGACACTCGGGACGTAAATGTTGATCGACCCCTGATAGGCAATCGGGAATCCCCGTGAATCCTTCAGGTTGTAGAGCAGATCGACGATGGCTTGAAACACTGTCTCCACCGTGATCGGCAGGTCGGTCGCGATTCGATTGGACCAAGTAGCTCCACCGTCCTCGCGAGCTTGCGTGGTCGAGTAGAGCGGGGTCCCGCCGAAGTCGTAAGTCTGCAACACGATGCCGTTGTTCAGGAGGTTCGCCGAAGCGATATCCATGACCAACTGGCTGCCGCGCAGCATACTCATTGGACGGTTAGCGAGGAGTCCCCACAGCTCATCTTCCACCGTCTGCCGCTCGATCTGGTAGCCGATGCGGTAGGTTTGCGGAGTGAAGATGGACACTGGTCCCTGTGGCGGCTCATCGAGAGGGAGCCGCTGTAAGTCACGATTCGGAACGGGCATACCGAGGCTGCCCATGTAGGAGCGTTTGACGAACGCTCGATCCGTGTTTTCGACCCGCATGAACTTCGGATAGTCCTTCTCGACCATCGCATAAGCTTCATCTTTGATCAGGTCAAAGTTCTTGTCAATGTGATTGACGTATGATTCGATTACTACTGCCATATAATTAGGATAGTTGCAGTCGTTGCAAGCAGCGTTAGGCTTGAATCAGGGTTGGGATGACCTTGACGATCAGCCGTGGGTTGTTGTCATCCTTCGACTGACCACCTCCACGCTGGGAGAGATCGACGATCTCGAAGAACTTCTGCGTGGTGTTGGTCACATCCAGCATCTGGTAACCTGCATAGATACCGGACGTAAGCCGGATGAGTCCATACTGCTGACCGGGCGCAAGAGCCACGCCGCTGGTGCCACCACCGTTCCACGTAACGCCCGTGCCGAGTCCAATGTTGGCACCGGATGCGGAAGCGTTCGAGGCATTGATTTCCAGAAACCGGTCGCGCACGTCGAACGGGAAATGGTTAAGCCCGAACAGAGCTTGTGGAGGTTGCAGCATCACTGCTGGAGACGTTGTTCCTTTTGATGCATCCGGGCAAAGCCCGTAGCAAAGAACCGCCGCAGTTAAGCACGGTTCAAGGACGACTGCTGCGCCAGACCCGGAGGTATAGACGAGCGTATTGAGAAGCCACGATTGCGCAGCTTTTTCGGTGACAGCCTGCTTCTGAACACCGGGCTGGTTTGACCCCGCCTCGGCGTAAATCTCAGGCTGTGCAATTCTTGCGAGCATGATAGTTACTTTCTATTGGATTGATGGTTTACTAACGACTGATACGGATCGGTTTCGCTTTGATCTTACCGGCGACCTGAGACAGCTTCTGAGCAACTGGACCATGTTTCTGGTAGCTGCGTTCTTCAGCTTCATCACGCTTGATCTCGGCACGAGCACTTGCATCGCTTGCAAGCTGAGCTGCGGTCAAGATGCCATTGGGATCATCAGGATCAAGAACTGCCGATGTTTCCCCGCTCAACTCCGCATCCGTGATCTCACGGGAGAGCTGAGCGTATGCTTCATTGACCTGCTGCTGAACCTCCAGCGACCGATACATGAGGATCAGCGTCTGACCTTTCGCCTCCATCGAGTGAACCTTGTGGGGTTCGCCTGCGCTGGGATGATCTTCGGACAAGGGTTCGTTCTTGCTGTTAAGCTTGAGCTTACCCTTTTCATCCAGCTCACCAGTCCGCCGCCGGGCTGGATAAGTCCAGATCTTCCATCCGGGCGCGGTCAGAGCTGTCCCAAGGATGGGTTGGTCCCGTTGCATTGCATGTGCTTCATTGCCTTCAGCATAGAATGCACTTGCATATTTATTGGAGTCGAACTCTACGGGGAGAGCATATCGACCGCCAAGATTGGAATTTCCAATCAAACCATCGTTCCTGTTCAGGAGCGAAAATGGATCACGGACTGGACCTATTGAGGATACAGCCCGACGGAGAGAAGTTGGTTCAACGACGATGACGCCCATAACTTAGGATTGGTAACCGCGTGTAATCTTGACCCCACCTTGGGGAGTTTGACCCTTCAGATTCTTTGGCACAACTGGCCAATGACCAATAGTTGCGAGCACAGCAGCCTGTGTGTCAGCATCGGCAGGAAGAGTTCCTCCTCGATTGGACTCGTTGCTGGAGTTAGGTGGAGGCACATAGTTACCTGCACCCGGAAACGTGAACCGTGATTGCACGTTGCCCAGCGGGCGAACTGAAGGGGGAGGTTGTTGCTGTAGAGGCTGCGCTTGCACTCGTTGCAAGGGCTGCCCACTGTTGGCTTCGAGACGATTCATGTATTGGATCTTGGCTAGGTTGCGGGCGATAGCCTCACTGACCGGCTGCCCTTGTTGGTGCATGGTTTGGATCTGGTCCCAGACAGTCTGGGAAATCTCCGGATCTTCCAGCATCCCGAGCGGATCGCTCTGCTTGAGAGACTGGAAGACGTCGGTTGCCGTCATGTCCATCTGCTGCTGGATGAACGGCGCGACACGTTGACCGATATCATTCCGCATCGCGGGCTGCATCACGGTCTTGAACATCTTGAGCTGCATCGCCGCAGACTGCTTGGCGACCGCTGGAGGAACATTGGAGTCCAGCAGGATCTGCTCGATCTGCCCACGCATGATCTCATCAGGGTCTTGCTGGTGCTGTGGTTGCTGGCCTTGTGGCTGGCGCTCTTGCAACTGCTGCAAGAGGTGTTCGTTCTGAGCTTGCAGCGCATCGGCTGCTGACTGGAACGTCCGGGACTGAGCATCACGCCCATGCATCTCCTGCATCTGGCGCTCTGCTGTCTGGATTGCCTGACGGGTTTGATCATCCATCAGTTCCAGATCCATCCCTGCGAAGGGAGACTGGAAACCATTGGACGGTGGTGCACCCTGCTGCTGTGGCGGTGTGCCTTGCTGCGCGGGTTGCTGTGCTGGTGGCGGAGTTCCTCCTCCCGCACCACCGGTGTTGCCACCAGTGTCGGGCGGGAAGAACATCATGCCGTATTTGTTATTGCGATTCATTTTGGTTTGCTACTGGTCTTGGTAAAGACTGACAAGAACCGTGTCTCAAGCTCGGAGAATAGTTTAATCCTCGCGTGAGTCTGAGTCAAGTCAGTCGGTGACAGGTCTGTGGTGAGTTTTCGATATTCCTCCTGTCGTAGGTTCTCGAAAAGTTCCTTGATCCCCTTTTGAGGGAGACTTCGGATTAAGGATTCATCTTGTGGGGACATAAGTTAGAGTGTTGCATTTGAATGCAACAGATGGGTTTTGACTAACGACCTGTCTGTTGACGACGATCTCCGGCATTCTCTACAGTGGCGCGGGGCGCTGAAGGGGGAGGACGATTGGCCGCGATAGTTTCCTGCTGTGCCGCGTGAGCTTGTAGCTGCTGCCCCATCTGCTGCATCTGCTGAGCTTGAGCTTGCAGCAGCTGCAACTGAAGATATTGCTGATGCATCATGATCTGTCTCACGATCAGCGGTCCACGTTGCACAAACTCTGGTGTGTTGTTCCAAGGAGACTTCCGATCTGCAAGGAACGACTTCTTCACCGAGATAGCCAGTTGATGGTTCTGATCCGGGTCAATCAGGACAGGTGCGCCGAGGTAAGTCTGCACGCACTGATCGAATGCGATAATAGATTGCTGCTCCATTCCCTGATCGTTGATGATCCGATTCACATTTGGAATCTTCCATTCAGTCAGCAACTCCCGATAGAGATAGGGCCGATTCACTGTTGGATCTCCCGGAGGTGTATTAGCCAGCAGCCACTGATAGTTCTGCTGCCTCGTCATGGATTCGATGAACTGCGAGCCAGTGTCCCACTTCAAGCCTAATCTGATTTGCAGGAACTCTGGACGAATTGCATAGCCGAAGCTGCCGGTCACAGCAGCGAGCACATCGGGATCTACCCACAGTCCCGTGTATTCCCAGCAACGCTCAGCGAATCCGCCGGAGATATCGTGCTGGAACAAGTTCACATCAGTTGTGACACCCGACATTGCCGTGGTGAACACGTTGTCTGCCTCCGTTGCTGATGTTCTCGATCCCATTGCCTTACCCAAGATTGCATCCGTGGACTTGGAGGAAGTCTGTGCCGAGTCACGTAGCATCCCGTAGAGTGCTGGAGTAGTGCCAGACATGTCGAATGGCTCGCGTCGCTTGATCTCGTTCGGGCCCAGCACCGAGATCTTGCCGCCGATCTCGTTGATATCCTTGTCGATTGCCGGAGATGTTGCATTCACCTCAGTAGGTGGATCATTGCACCAGTCTCGGTTCTCGATCATCTGCGTCAGACACTTACCGATCTGCTGGTAATGGCACCCAAGGATAGAGCCGATTGCAGGACTGTATGCTCCGTCGTCGACCGTTGGCATATGTGCGCTCCCATATAGGGGCAGAATATCGTGGGGATAGAAGTTCTTCTGCATACGGACAAGCTCCACCTGTCCAGTTGTGAGCCCGCCACCAAAGAGTTGCACCACAAAACGGGTATGTGGGATTCCCTGCGTCCCGTCCTCGTCCAAGATCAGTTCTTGAGTCTCCGGGTGCTGACCGAGTGGGATCATTGGGAACATTGTCCATAGTAGTTCTCCTGCGTATTGTGGATCGAGCAGTTGACCGAGTGAGCTGGTGGATTGGGGATACAGCTTCTGGAAAGACTTCTGCAGTGAATCAGTCTCGGACTGTGCGAACAACCACTGACCCTTGGGCAGGTTCTCGGTATTGGAGAAACCAAAAGGATTCAGCGCTGGGTCATACTGTCTTGCAACGACTGCAAAGCGGGGCACCACCTCGAAGAAGAATGGGCAAGCCTGATAGTTCATCTCATACGGAGACAGGCGATAGTTCAGCCAGAGCTTGCGAATAGAGATCGGCTCAAAAGTCGTGCCTATCTCCATCAGCTCCAGCTTCTCCTTGAATGTCTTATCTGGCTGACGACGCGGGACCGGGGCAATCACCTGCTTGTATTCAGAGAAGGCAAAGGACACGCCGTAGGTATAGTGATGCCGGGCACACATCCAGTGCTTGCGATAGAAGTTCGTGTTGTCCGCATTGAACTGCAACCAAGAGTTCGCCGCTTTGAGCAGCATCGTTGATGGTGAATAGACCTCAGTCTCATTGGGAAAGACCATCCCGGGCGGTAGTTGATACTGCACCGGCATGGCATTCTTGAAAGAAACGAAATGGTTCAGATTGGTCAGACGATCAATCGCATCGAAGATCACAGTGTCTGCCGTCTCCACCCTTGCATTGGCATCATCGTCCAGCTCTTTGGTGTTGGGAGATTCATTGGTCCTGCGACGACGGGCGATGCGGGACTTCTTATCCAGCAAGCGTCCCTTCACCTTGAGTGCAGCCTTCGCCATCTCCTGAAGATCATCCCACTGCTTCTCGTAAGGCTGACGTTCCATGACCTGTGGCCATACGTAAGAGTTGAGCAGAAAGTTGACGATCTTCTTTCTCATCTCCGGGGTCATCTGCGGGACTCCCGCCATGTTAGGTGGGAATGGATATGTTGAAAGCTGACCCTGATTGTCTTGGATCAGCGTATTAACTTGCGGTGGTAGGTTAGGTAGCATCTTCTTCGTCTTGTGCTTGGGTTGGATCTCCGAAATGGGAGACAGGTAGGGCGAGTTGTTTTTGATGTGTTGCATTTGAATGCAACAGTGAAGAACGTGGACCGTAGTGCACGGCAGCTCTGAAGGGGGAGATGGATCTTGCGGCTATTGCAAGCTCCTCTTCTGGCTCCAGCTCTTGTGGAAGTGTAGGGCGTGGCGCCTCTCGTGTCCAGCGAAAAGGTGAGCACGTGACATAGCAGATCGCATCCAGTTCATCATCCCCGTGAGTCGGTATCTTATCCTTAGGCTGCCCCTTGTTATCTCCAGAGCGTAAGCGCTCCCAATAAAGCTCTTGCAGCTTGCCTAGGGCAGTGAGGACTCCCTGTCCCCGTGTGGCAAAGTAGACCCGCGCGCCCGGAGGCTTACCTGTGAGAGGATGCGGCAGGAAGTTGGAGAGGGTGAAATCCTCGTCCAAGTTGGTGGCACGCTGCTCGGGACCGAGGTGAATGGATTCGGTGACTTGCAGCCCTTGCAAGATGTAGTTCAGTGAGTAGGGGCGTCCTGTTACTTCATCCTCCTTGAAGATATGATAATCAGTTGGGGAGGCTAGGAACACCTCGGAGTTAGGACGGGAGTGCACCTCCTTGTAATAGGAGACGGTAGGGGATATCCTGATCTTCTGGCGGGTGTTGTTGCTGAGTCGGATGATCTTTTGAGCTCGCTCCGAGATGGACAGGCCCGACTCGGACATGATCCGATAGATGATCAGTTGGTTGGTGGGTAACAGTAATGCCCATGCGCACGCTGTTGGGTGATCGAGTCCCGGATCAATACCCCGGAGAAAGCGAGCAGTTGGGAATCGGCGCAGAAGTTGGCGGAGATCGGTGTCGAGCTGATGGTGGTCCGATAAGTGGGCAAGGACCAAGGCTGAGGATGTATAGAATCTGCCGTCCAAGCGTGCTGCTCCTTGCGGATCATCCTTGAAGGATTTGATAAGGCCCCTTTGCTTTGCCTTGGAGATGACATGTCTAGGGGCATTGTAAACTGAGAGCCCGGTAAAGACATGATAGGGGATGGGCAGCGGCTCTTTGCCGAGATGGATGCGCTGTGCAAGGTGAGAGGCTGCACCTGCGTTAGCTGCAAGATAAGGAGTGAAGTCGTGTGATCCGATTCCGGGGTCCTTGAACCGGAGTTTGATCTCCTTGAATGTTTCTGCGTCGACGCCTTCGGTAAGGCAAATAACGTCAACTGCTCCTGAGGACCATTTAGTGTCTTTGCTTTCATATGATTTTCCTACTAATTGCCAAGTTCGTGTGGGTGTGTTGGGAGGCGCTGAAGGGGAAGGAGGGATGACGAAGGTTATCTCTCGTGCGCTAGGGACATATCTGGATAGAAAGGCGGCGGGCGTATATTCCCTGAACAGCGGAAACATGATCTTCTCGTGATGATCTTGGTCCGGGGCTCCGAACCAGATCGTGCCATTCCTGTTCCACGGTGGCCGAGGGAAGGCAGGACGGAATGCAGAGGGGACGGAGAGCTTTAATTGGGCGATGTAATCCTTGTTTGTTGTCGCATAATATGGCTGGCTAGGATCTGGTCGCCGAGCGTGTGGGAAGCGGGTGGTGAAGGTGCGAGCGAATCTTGCAATAGCTGCAAGAGATGCGATGTCAGGCCGTCTGAGGACATGGACCAATCGTTGGCGGTGAGGATGATCTTGGGGGAGGTGTTGGTTGTCGGGATCTTCTTTAGGGTCGGCGACATGATAGGGGCGAAAGATTCTGAGGGTTGGATCGTTGGGGATGATCCAGAGGAGGAAGTTAAGGAAGGAAGCGGTGGTCTTGCCAATTCTGTTTGCGGAGTAGATGCAATTAAAGGCAATCCCAAAGATCCAACTGTTGAGGATGAGTGCTTGATCATATGATGGTTTGAAGACGGCAAGGGGATTCTGTTCTCGGGCAGCCTCTTTGATGATGGCGAGCTCTTCTTTGACGGAGCGAAGGAGAGCACGGAGGAAACGGCCTTTGCGTCCGGGACGGGAGAGGTAGTGCTTTCTGTTCTTGAGTAGAAGGATCTTATCCTCAAGGAGTGTGGGTGGGGTTTCCATCCACGGTGGTAGTGGTAGTGCCATTGAAGAAAGGATAGCCACGGTGCTGGTCTGAGTCAATAGGTGCACGACTTTGTTTTTCAATAATTCTCGCCGACCCGGACTTTTGTTTTAGGGGGTATAGCCGGGTGGAAGGTAGGTGGGTAGGTGGGTGGCCAAGTATCTTGCAGTCACCGCAAGCTAGCTACTCTGTGCCGCGCACGCTATGTCTATACTTTCCACGCTATTGCTCCGCTATCTAACTACCAGCTACCTACCACGGCTGAAGGATAGATACTCGCTCACATGGTTGGGGAGAGAGTGTTGCATTCAAATGCAACAACCCATTTGTTAGCTGCCCGCACTTGGAAGCCCGGAGATATAGCTAGTGAGCAAGTTAGCTAACAAAGTGAGTTAGGTAGCCGGGACATAGCATAGTCACTTGCACCCATTGCAAGGCTAGACACCTCGAAGATTTTCCTTCACATGCGACCACGCATCCTCTACTATACAGACAGGGTTGAGCGAGGAAGGAGCGGAAGAAACCGCCCCTTGGTTCTTTGACAATACAGCTACTAGCTAACTCACCAACGAGCTAGCTAGTCAGACGCATAGGTAACTGCCCGGTTCACGTTAGACTAAACCTAACGCGGGCAGTGACCCTACTAGCAATCAGTCAGTATCTAAACACTACAAACTAACTACCTAGTATGAAATCCAATAAGACCATCGCTAACAAGACCACCACTGCCAAGGCTGCCACGGCTGCCAAGGCTAAAGCTAAACCCGCGGTGAAGGCGAAAGCCCTAACTAAAGCTATAGCTGCAATGGTCTGCGTCAGCCTAAACGCTGAAGCTACTGTTAGCGATTCAACCGACAGTCGGAATATCAAAGTCATCGCCCTTGCATTCAAGGTGGCTGACTCCGGCACGTTCAAAGATAGACAGGAAGCACACGCTTCCTTCAAAGCTATCTATGGCGAGGAAGTGGCTAAACTCCGCCGCTTCCAGCTTCCTGCTAACTTCAAGTCTATGTCTGCCGCTGATAAGGCGCGGACAAAGACGGCAATCGCAGACAGCGTGAAGGACTATGCCAAGCAATGCCTCGCCCGGATGCTAACCCTAGCGTTCGGCGGAGCTAGTCTAACTGAGAAGCAGCGCACCGTGCAGCTTCTCAACCTGCGGCAAGCGGTAGCAGCTAACACCTGCACGCTGGCTGAACTCATCGCAATCGCCACCGGGCGTCTGCGCTATGATGTTAGGAAGAAGGAGCTGATCGAACTCGAAACCGGCGCTGGCCCTAAGAACGCCAAACCCGTTAAGAATAAGTTAGCTGCCGGAATGACGCGAATTCAGGCTGAACTCAAGACGTTCAAGTCTGCCCGCTATGATGCCCAACAGGTATTCAACGGATTCGTTACCCTGATGATCGAAGCCAAGTTCATCAAGGAAGCAGCCGATCTGAAAGACCTGATCTAAACCACAAGAACCCCTAGTGGCTCGAAAGAGCTGCTAGGGGTTTTTTGTTGCTCCCGTCTCACCCTTGCAGCCGTCGCAAGACGCCTTCCCCTCCCACCAAGCTGTTGCATTCAAATGCAACGATTCTAGTTTAGTTCTTAATTACGGGAAGCCCCCCTCCGAGCAGGACTATTAGGTTAACCCCTTCTACTATCTATACATACATACTCATCCTTATTTATACATATAGATCTCTCTTCACACCAATCCAAGTCTCTCTTGGGGCATACCGTAATTAACCTCTATACTAGATTCTGACTGTTGCATTCAAATGCAACAACCCCCGGTCCGGCTCTGCCCTATACCTCTCTGGCTGCGCTTCGCGCGTATGTCTGCCGCTACCACGGCTGAAGGGGGAGATTGAACTACGGCAACGCACCCGCGCCCGCTTGCAGCCATCGCAAGACAGTTAGATAGCCGTTGACTCTAACAGTCAGCCTAACTATACTTCTTCTTGTCAGTCGGGAACGGCTGACACCAACGCAGTCAACCACATCAACTAATGAAAACAATCCAAGTCCCACACACGCAGCACACTGACTTCCTCGGAATGCAGATCATCCGCATCACGAGAATGTTAGACACCGCAAGAGATCAGATCGCCGAGATCACCAACGTCACGCATCCTGAGTTGCACGCTCGCATCGAGGCCCGCTCCCGAAGAGCCATCCTCGCTGACAAGATTGCGGCTGACCTGTATCGTGCCGAGCAAGCCCTCTGGCTCTATGCCAAGGAATGCAAGGAGCGACAGGACCAAGCACAGCTTCTTCTCCGCACCAAGGAGCGCAAGCGCACGCCGCGTAATCGCAGAGGCATCACTGCCACTCGCAAGCTCGCCGCCTCCAATTCGTTCAAGTGGTCCACGTTCTCCATATCGGAGGACACCCTCGAACCATACACGAAGGAGGAGAAGGCACGCATGAACACCTCGGTATTCATCGACTAACTAACAACTAACAGGCCCGCCACCCCTTCGGGGGCAGGCGGGCCTTTTGCTGCCCGAATCACACCACATGAAAACGAGAACAGCTAAGCGTCACTACTTCCGCGGAATCTTTTGGGAGCATGTGAAGATTGCTCTTCGGAACTATCTCAAAGGCCCGCACGCCACGAAGGGACGGCAGTCGGAGATGGCACGCGCGCTCGGCTTGCAGCCATCGCAACTGCACCGCTTCTCATGTCCACGTTGCGAGCACGACCAAGAGCCTACGTTCTCGG
>Ga0157380_10001126_pt1 | contig 17252 bp, 13 predicted proteins | sample S35metaG_FD_119757 | JGI IMG/M metagenome (GOLD analysis project Ga0157380, IMG submission 119757) | Switchgrass rhizosphere microbial communities from Kellogg Biological Station, Michigan, USA - S3-5 metaG | ecosystem: Host-associated > Plants > Roots > Rhizosphere > Soil | place: USA... | reverse complement strand
TTCATCTTTGGCAGAAAATACATATAAAGTTGTCGGCTGCGCGGGCATAGAAAGTTTCTTGCTCTTGACTTCCTGTTCCCGCATGTCAAAAATTTCCTGAGAGGATTTTCCCTCTTTCTTCAGTACACGTCCTCGTTCCATAAAAGGCTCGAGGTCCTTGTGGTAGCAAGAGACATTCAAACCCGGTTGATTAGGATCATCGGCCAGACAAACCATTTCGTTTTCGCCTTTTCGTAATACGATGAATTCACCTTTGTCCGTATAACCGTATACCATTGCCTTTTCGCGCGAGGCTTCAGGTGATGCGAGCACTGCGGTGGCGATCTGTACTTCTTTTGTAGGAATATTTTGTGCAAGGCTCGCGCCCCCACAAAAAATAATGCTTACTAATAGTTGAGTTTTCATGAGCGTTGACGTGTTGAAGGTTCCAGTTTTATAGGGTTCCAAATGTTAAAATAAGAATTAATTGTTCAAGTTTCTCAAGGTCTTGCTAGAAGCTTGTGGCTTGCAGCTTGAAGCATCATTACCAGCCGATCCCATAATCTTCACCATGATTGCTGGAGCCACCCCAGAAACTTCCATTCTTCCAGTCAAAATAAATTGCGTTTATCGGCCCGGACGTGCGCCCATCAAAAGATAATTTATAGCCCATACCAAACAACTCCTTCCGAATAAATTCAGGTGTGCTGCTGTGCAGCAAAATGGCACCGGGCTGGGGTTTGCGATTTTCATCGCCCAATGATAGATACAATTGAAATGTATTGATGTTCGGTGCTTCCGTGGCCTCTTGTACATTCATTCCAAATTCAACGACATTCAAAAAAAACTGGAGCAGGTTCTGATCCTGCGAGTCGCCGCCCTGAACAGCAAAGGATAAAAAAGGTTTCCCATCTTTTAATGCAAGCGTAGGGGTCAGCGTTACGCGGGGCTGCTTGCCAGGAGCCACTACGTTGAATGGATTTAGTTTTGGATCGGTAACAAAACTTTGCATCCGCTGACTCATTCCAACGCCTGTTTTACCCGCGATGCACGCTGGCATCCATCCACCACTAGGGGTGATCGAAACAACCCATCCTTCCTTGTCGGCAGCTTCAACTGAAGTTGTACCCAACCAGAAATTCTGAAAATATTTTTCATCCATAGGATTGCTGAGGGGTGAACTCGCTGAGGCCTGAGTCCATTGCTTTAAGTAGTCCTGATATGGATTAACCTTTCCTTCAAAAGGATAAGGATCGCCGGGAGAAGCCTTTGCGTCATTTTTGCTTCCATTAATCGATTTTGCCCGTTCTTTTGCGTACTCTTTCGAAAGCAATCCTTTGATCGGTTCTTCCGGCGCAACCGCAGGGTCACCGTAGTAAAAGTCACGATCTGCAAATGCGAGATTCATGGTTTGATATAACGTATGAATATACTTCGTTGAATTGTAACCCATCCCCTTAAGGTCAAAATTCTCCAGGATATTGAGTGCTTGCAGCATCGTTGGGCCCTGCGTCCATTGTGAGAGCTTGTAAACATCAATGCCCTTATAATTGGTTTTTAACGGTTCCTCGATTTTTACTTTCCAGGTAGCCAGGTCAGCCGTTGTAATAAGCCCGCCTTGTTCCTGACAGCCCCGCACAAATTCTTTCGCGATATCACCTTTATAGAATCTTTCATTCGCAGCGTAAATAGCTTCCTTTCTGTTTTTGCCTTTTTTTAATGCCTGATCTTCAGCTTCCACCATTTTCGTCAGGGTTTGCAACAAGTCAGTTTGTTTAAAGATTTCTCCTGCCTCCGGTGCTTCCCGTTCTTCTCCCACGTGGGGAAGGAAAACAGCTTTCGAGTAAGGCCATTGTTTGATCATCTCTTTTCCACGCTCCATGCTATTCGCAGCCTGTGCTTCGATAGGATAGCCGGCTGCCAGTTTCATGGCCGGCGCGAGCACTTCCTTGAGGCTTAACGTGCCGTATTCAGCAAGCATAGCACAAATACCTCCTGGTGTTCCGGGTGTGACGGCTGCAAGCGGGCCGTATTCCGGCGGGTAGTTCATGCCCTTACCTTTAAAAAAGTCAGGTGTAGCACCCGTTGGAGCCACGCCAAGGGCATTAATTCCGATTACTTTTCCCGTCTTAGGATTGTAAATCAAAGCTTGTGTTTCGCCACCCCAGCTCAAAACATCCCACATCGTGCAGGTTGCAGCAACCATAGCGCAAGCAGCGTCAACAGCATTGCCTCCCTTCTGGAAAATCATGGCTCCAGCGGTTGCCGCCAGAGGCTTACCTGTTATGGCCATCCATTGATTGCCGTGCAGGACTGGCTTTTGTGTTCCCTCCGGACGTGCGTTAAAGCTTTGTGCAGATAGCTGTAGGGTTAGCACCAAACCTGGAATTAATAGAAGAAGTTTTTTCATAATAGGGCGCAGGATAAATAGCTTGTACGAAGCTAGAAAGCGGAAAGCAAAAAGCAAAAAGCCAGGGCGCGCAAACTTCAGCGTGGCTGGCAACAAAAAGGTAAGGGTGTAAGCAAACAGCTCACAGCAGACTGCCTGTCAAATAGCTCACAGCCTTATTTTGCGAGCAACCTCGAACCTCAAACTTCAAACCTCGAACTAATCGACTTCGAGAAGTTCAAGAATCTCATTCATTTCTTCATAGTCTTTCAGGCCAGGCTTTAGTTCGACCCCACCTTTCAGCGAGATACCTTTTACACTGGTGTTGGCCAACAAGGGCACAACATCTTTGGTGAGCTGGACTTCGATAAGCAAAGGAAAAGGTGTTTTGAAAGGCTTTTTACCGATTAGGTAAGCCGGTTGAACAGGCAAGTTTGACAAGACATCGTTTTCCGCCGTCGCGAGCAGGAAGGGCAGAGGAAGCGTCGTAAATTGCGATAGCTCTCGCATGCTCATTTCAAGGTAATCGGGCTTAAAGTTTTCAACAATAGCTTTTAGTTCGTCTGGATTTTTTAGGCCATAAACCTCGGCAACAACTAAGGGACCGGCTATCCATCCGCGAATTTCTTGAAACTGCGAAGGTTTAATATAGTTCTCCTGCCCCTCCACGACACGGAATCCCAACATATCAACACCCATTCCAGCGCAATAACGGGCATCGCTGAGGTTTGTAACACATCCAACTTTTACGAAGGTCTTGAGTGGCATAGTTTTAATGGATAAGAAAAAATAACTTTGCAGAGTTTACGTTCAAAGAGCTAACTGGATTTAGGGAGGCGAAGTAGAAGAAAAACACATTATCGGTGAAGCATTTTTTAAGATTTTTGATCGGATTCGTTGCGATTGCAGTTATTTCATGTGATTCCTCAGACGAAAATCTACCTATTGAGAGCAGCAATGACTATTTTCCATTGCGCCAGGGAAATTTCCAAATCTTCGATGTAACTGATATTGAATACACCCTGGGCGTACCGGAAACACTTAGGTACGAGTTAAAGACCTCAGTGGTAGATTCATTTCCAAACCAGGACGGAAATTATACCTACGTCATCCAACGCAGTAAACGTAATGAAGGTGCCGCCGAATTTTCTTATCTTGATACTTGGTCAGCCAGAACGGATTCGCGCGAAGCGGTGATGAACGAAGAGAACACGACATTTTTTAAAATAAAATTTCCCGTAGCAAAGAATGACGAGTGGGACGGAAATCTCTATAATACAATGGGTGAAGATACCTATACTATGGAAGAGGTTGCCAGCAGTTTTAATGCGAACGGAACCTTCTATGACGATTGTATCGTCGTTAACCAAAACGATAATCAGGATTTTGTTGTCACGCTTGATCAGCGTAAAGAACTTTACGCCAGGAACATCGGACTTGTATATAAGGAAGTCCGGGTATTAAACTATTGCACCGTTGGTTCCTGCCTGGGACAGCAGCAAGTGGAGAGTGGCGTAATTTATACACAAACCATCAAAGTTTATGGTGTGGAATAGAAAAACGTTGACGATCGCCGTTCTCCTTTTTGCCTCGAGCGGTTGGGCACAAATCAATCGATACGTTGTTTTCTTCAAAGACAAAGCTGGCATACCCTTCACTGTGAATGAGCCTACAGAATTTTTGTCCCCGCTAGCCATTGAAAGGAGGGTTGAACAAGGAATAGCTGTTACGCAAGAGGATCTACCCGTCAGTGAAAATTACGTTCAAGGCGTCCGTGACGTTGGGGCGAAAGCATTTTTCCGGACCAAATGGATGAATGGCGTGTTGGTTCAATGTGATGCTTCCTTAATCCCGGCAATCCAAAATCTGGCCTATGTGGACCGAGTTGAATTTGTAGCGCCAAATGAAAGGCTGACGGCGGGGCGAAAGAGAACTGAGTTAAAAACCAAGGAATTAAAAACGGCTTCGTCTACACAAGTGCAATTGCATATGATTGGACTTGATGAAATGCATGCGATAGGAACCAGGGGCGAGGACATGGTTATAGGGATTTTTGATGGAGGATTTCAGGGCGTGAATACAGGCATTCCCTTTCAGCATATTTTTAATGAGAATAGAATTAACCTGGAGGTGTCAAAAGATTTTGTTACGAATAGTGATAACGTTTTTCAGTTTGATGAACATGGTACCGAAGTGTTTTCGGTGATTGCTGCGTACCAGGATGGATTTTTCACCGGAGGATCATACGAGGCAAATTATCAGCTCTATGTGACGGAAGACGTAGTCGGCGAATATCGTATCGAAGAATACAATTGGCTGTTTGCAGCCGAGCGTGCCGATAGCGCTGGAGTCGATGTCGTTAACTCGTCGCTCGGATACTACGATTTTGATCAGGGTGGCATGGACTATCCCAAGAGCGCCATGGATGGAAAGACGACTGTTGTCAGCAAAGCGGCACAGATGTTGGCCGACAGAGGTGTTATCGTCGTATGCAGTGCCGGTAATGAAGGGGGAATTTCCTGGCAAATTATAACGGCGCCGGCAGACGCCAAAGACGTCCTTGCCGTGGGAAATGTAAATAGCGCAGGCGTGCGGGCCGGGTCGAGTTCCATAGGACCTGCGGCAGATGGAAGAATCAAACCTGACGTGGCGGCATTGGGCGTGAATACAAGCGTTATAAAACCTAATGGTGCATTGGGCACAGCGTCGGGAACCTCCCTGGCAGCACCTTTGATAACAAGCTTGGCCGCCGGTGTTTGGCAGCGTTATCCGGAATTATCGAATGTGGAGGTAATTGATGCCATTCGCAAGTCCGCCTCACAGGCGGCCAATCCAGATAATTTGTTGGGATATGGAATTCCAAATTTCAAAGCTGTTGTGAATTATTTAGAGCAGTCTCACCAGGAAAATGTATTTGATGTTTACCCTAATCCGATTACGCAAGATTCAGTTACCATCAGGCCCTTCGATCCTAATCAAGTCAGTTCCTGCAAGGTGGAAGTAATTTCTTCCCAAGGTCAAACGATCTATGAGGCTTCCATCAGCTTTTCCTGGACGAATCGAACGTATACATCTTACGTTACAAACCTCTCAGCGGGGATTTATTTCATGAGGATTTGGTGGGGTGATAAGCGTTACACTTACAAGCTGGTTAAAGTCTAGAATTTTTTTCTTTTGATACTGGCAACAGAAAATACATTCAACCTTTCCTGTATTTTTAAGCAATTGAAATCTGAGTACCTTTATCTGTTCACCACAACCTTGCAGCGCGAAGCTTAACAATATATATCCATGTCTCATCACCTAGTCGCACCTTCTATTCTTGCCGCTGATTTCGCAAACCTGGAACGCGAGGTAAAAATGATCAATGAAAGTCAGGCTGATTGGATTCATGTTGATGTGATGGACGGTGTATTTGTTCCTAACTTTTCACTGGGAATACCTGTCGTTGAAGCCATCAAGCGCCACACAAAGAAACCATTGGATGTGCATCTGATGATCGTGAACCCGGAGCATCACGTTGAAGCTTTTCAGAAGGCTGGCGCGGATCACATATCAGTTCACGTGGAGGTGTGCAAGCATCTGCAAAGAAACATACAACAAATAAAGGCGTTGGGTTGCAAGGCTGGCGTGGCACTCAATCCCCACACTCCAGTGATGGATCTCGAAAATATTGTTGCCGAAGTTGATTTAATAATTGTAATGTCGGTCAACCCGGGCTTCGGCGGACAAAAATTTATCGAACATACTTATCAAAAAGTCAGGCAATTAAAATCCCTGATTTTGCAAACTAAGTCGACTGCTAAAATAGAGATTGATGGGGGCGTGAACTTGCAAAATTCGAGACCGCTATTGGATGCCGGCGCCGACGTTTTGATTGCCGGCAATTTTGTGTTTAGCGCTAGTAAACCAACGGAGGTTATCAAGCAACTTAAAAGTGTTTGAACCGTAATTATTCATCATTCCTGTTGATAATCAGGGCGATCTTTCGGCAGGATTTTTGAATTTATATCGGCTAGAACGTCACCTTAAAACCTCAAACCTTAACACCCGAACCTCAACACATCAACACTTATAAGATGAAAAGTCTCTTTTGGATCACGGTAATCGTCCTCTGCATATCTTGTCAAAGCCATAATGTCACCCGCATCAATCCCGAAACGCAAATTGATTTGAGTGGTCGGTGGAATGATTCGGATTCGCGTATGGTTGCGGACAAAATGGTAAATGAACTTTTTGCTTCGGAAAGATTTAAAGAGTATGCAAAGGAGAATGGTAAAAAGCCTACGCTCATTGTTGGATTGATCAAAAATAAAACCACGGAACACATTGACGCGTCGAACTATATTAAGAAATTCGAATTGGCGATCTACAATTCGAATGTCGCCGACTTGGTTGAGTCCGATGAGTTTCGTGATAAGTTAAGACAGGAGCGTGCCGAACAGCAAGATTTTGCAGATCCTTCGACAGTAGCACAATGGGGCAAAGAAACCGGGGCAGATCTCATGCTGTTTGGTGAAATGTCGTCAGAAACCGATACGAACAACAACCGACGTGTTGTGAATTATATTACAACACTTTTCCTTACGGATATCGAGACAAACAAACGTGTTTGGTACGGTCAGCATGAGATAAAAAAGTTGGTTAAGAATTAATGAACAAGTTTATACAATTGTACCTTCTGCGACATGCCAGTCAACTTCCCGAAAGTTTAAAACTTTCGGGAAGTTCTAGAAAACTTTCGGGAAGTTCGGGAAGGTTAAAGCGTTGCATTTATTTTTTCGTTCTAATCGCTTTTGCCGTCGGGTTTGGCGCTTGTGCTACATACTATCAAAGTCATCTGGACTTTAACAGCGAGTTTGAACATGGCGATTTGGGTAAAGCACTTGAAACTTTAAAACGACGGGAAAATGAAGGCGATGGAAAAACACGATTTTTATACAATGTAAATAAGGGCCTTGTGTTATCCATTCTTGGCGACTACGAAGAGAGCAATGAATATTTCGAAAAAGCCTTCCTTTTTGGCGAAGACTACCGCATCAACTACGTAGCTGAAGCCACTTCTTACTTTAGCAACCCTAACGTTACTGCTTATCGCGGCGAGGACCATGAACATCTCATGGTATTGTATTTTAAAGCTATCAATTATCTAAAAATGAATAAGCCAGAGGAGGCGTTGGTAGAATGCCGTCGGCTTAACATTCGTCTGAATCAACTGAACGACAAATACGTGTCTCTGGAAAAATTTCAGCGCGATGCTTTCATCCATACACTTATGGGGATTATCTATCAGTCGAGTAAAGACTATAACAACGCGTTTATCGCTTACCGTAATGCTGTCGATGTATATGAAAACGAATATGCAAAAATGTTTGGCATGGTCGTGCCTCAACAACTTAAAATTGATCTTTTGAACACTGCGAAGTGGACCGGTTTTCAGGATGAGTTTGAAACTCTTAAAGTAAAGTTTGAGATGCCAGACTTCAAGGAGTCAACGGCGGAAGCGGACTTAATATTCTTCTGGCACAACGGACTGGGACCTGTAAAGGATGAATGGAGCATTAACTTTTTGATTCATTCGGGCCCGGACAACACGATGACCTTCACCAATTCTGAACTGGGTTTGAATTTTCCTTTTGTGGTTACAGAATCCAAAGACCGTTCTGATTTGGCGAAGCTGGAAATTTTCCGGGTCGCCTTTCCGCGATATAGGGAACGAGCGCTGTATTTCAACTCCGCGTACGTGCAACTTGATTCGAATAAATATTTTTTACAACTGGGGGAAGATATAAACAAAGTTGCTTTTCATAGTTTGAACCAGCGCATGCTCCAGGAGTTTGGCAAAGGGTTGCTTCGCGCAGCGTTAAAGAAAGCAGCGGAGCACAGTATCCGGAAAGAGGATGATCGTCTGGGGGCGCTCATTGGCCTCGTAAACGCCATTACGGAAAAAGCGGATACTCGAAATTGGCAAACTTTGCCGCACAGTATTTTTTACTCCAGGGTCCCTTTAAAGGAGGGTGCAAATCCGGTAACGTTTACCATACAAAGTAATAATCAGCGGAATATCGACTATAGCTTCACTTACACGGCAAAAAAAGGTCAGACACTATTTCACACCTTCTCGTCGTTAGAGACTATGACGGGACCCTACCGATATTACTAGATAGGATCATTCGTGAATTTCACTTACCTTTAACGCCTCAAGGGCCAGATTATGAATGGCTTACATTTTTTTGACTCAAAAGATCTAAATCTTTTTTTCTGAAGCGTTTTATTTTTATATCCGCGCTATTGTTCTGCAGCTTTGCAGCTTTTAAAGATGCGTTTGGTCAGTATGAAAATGAGACCGATGCAACGATACCGTTGGAGCATTTTTATATCAAGCGACAAGGAGGCAGTGGTATCCGGAGAATTCTCAGTAAAGTGACTTTCGGATTGAGTACTGGCTATGGAAGTACTACCTTCAAACACGAACTGGAGAGCTTTGGAGTTCTACAAAACCCTTCTGCGCCGCCTAAGTTATTTCAGCCGTCCAGCGTCACCACTGGTTATTCTAATTGGTTCAATAGGGTAACGCCGTCAACGAACACGGTTCAAGCAAGTTCCTTTCTGGTCAATTCGGACACAACAACTATCGGGTTCAAAAGTAAGTCATTTAATATTCCATTGCGGGCAACAGTTCATCTTGAGTTTGATCGCTATCGAATCGGCGGAGGTTATTCTTTTGAATATACCAGCATCGGAGATTTTAAGCCGACCAGCTACGGCGACCGGATCAACGATTTTTCACCGGAGGTTTCGAACTTTTTCCTAAAAAAATATTTTGTTTCTCTCGGGGGAGCGGTGTATCGATACTACGAATATCTACTTGTGGTGGATGCTAACATCGGTGGCTATAAGTTGGGAAAAGATTTTGATTCCGGATCAATTAAAAAGGGCATGTTCATTAATCTCGGCGTAACGGTTGAGCGCGAGATGTCCGAATATTTTAAATTGTTTGTTCGCCCATCATATGAGATTAAAAGTTATACATTAAACTTTACAGAGACGGGAGAGAGCATCAATCATAAGTTCAATGCTTTTTATGTGAATGTTGGTGCTACCTATCGGATCCCCGAACTTCGAAAATGTTTTTTAAAAACCTGCAAGGCTCAGATGAACCATGCACACGGCAATCGCGAGTATCGGAGCCGCGTACATCCCATTTACAAAAAGCAAAATCCACACTATGGGGAAAATCACCCCGTTATTATCAAGTATAAGGGCAAGAATAAGAAAAAGTTGAATCCTTACTAGTTCCGTTATCCGTTAATAGTTATCCGTTAATCGTTAAGTGCGTCCGAACTTGTCATTTTGGGTTCTTGTTTTTCCCCAATTGCCGCCGCTGCATCGACTCCATAAAACAATAGCAAAAAAGTAAAAAACTTGGCTAGCTGATAACGGATAACGGATAACGAATTTCGTCCTGGACAACGGATAACAGATAACGAATCCACCACAAAAACCTGTCGCAACAGACAAACTTTCCTACCTCGGGAACACGTTCAACGGGCCTGGTAAAAGCTTTAAGCTTCAAGCCTTTTGCTTTTTGCTTTTAGCCCAATAACTATTCTAAGAATCAGCTTGTCCAACAGTGTTTTTTACTATCTTGCACGACTCAAAAAAGAGCCTATTTTAAGTTTAACAATTTCTATTTTACATGGCAGAAGAGACGAATGATTTACCCCCCGCAAGGCAAAGTATAATTCCGATAAATATTGAAGATGAGATGAGGGGGGCATACATCGACTATTCGATGTCCGTTATTATTTCACGAGCTCTTCCTGATGTCCGCGATGGTTTAAAACCTGTTCACCGTCGCGTACTGTATGGCATGCAGGAGTTAGGTGTTAATTACAACAAGCCCCATAAAAAATCAGCTAGAATTGTAGGCGAGGTATTAGGGAAATACCATCCCCATGGTGATGCTTCTGTCTATGATACCATGGTTCGCATGGCGCAGGATTGGTCATTGCGTTATACCCTGGTGGATGGTCAGGGGAATTTTGGCTCCATTGATGGAGATTCGCCCGCGGCGATGCGTTACACTGAAGCAAGGCTTAAGAGAATTGCTGAGGAACTATTGGCCGACATAAACAAAGACACGGTTGACTTTCAGCCTAACTTCGACGACTCGCTCACCGAACCGACTGTCCTTCCAGGAAAACTTCCGAACCTCTTGGTGAACGGATCTTCAGGTATTGCCGTGGGAATGGCTACCAACATGGCGCCCCATAATTTGACAGAGGTTGTTGACGGCATTATTGCCTATATCGATAATCATGAGATTACGATACCGGAATTGATGAAGTTTGTCACAGCGCCCGATTTTCCAACGGGTGGAATTATTTATGGCCATTCGGGAATTCAGGAAGCCTACCTAACTGGCAGGGGAAGAATTGTTGTGCGATCAAAAGCGGAGATCGTTACGTCGAACACCGGTAAAGATCAAATTGTCGTCACCGAAATTCCTTATATGGTAAATAAGGCGATGATGATTGAAAAGACCGCGGCGCTGGTGAACGAAAAGAAAATCGAAGGTATTTCCGATATCCGGGATGAATCCGATCGGGACGGCTATAGAATTGTATACGACCTGAAGAGGGATGCCATTCCCAATATCGTCTTAAATAATTTGTTCAAATACACTCAGCTGCAGTCGGCATTTAGTGTGAACAATGTTGCCCTGGTAAAAGGGCGCCCGCTGACGTTGAATCTGAAAGACTTAATCAAGTATTTCGTTGAGCACCGTCATGAAGTTGTTATTAGGCGGACAAAATTTGAATTAGCAGAGGCAGAGAAAAGGGCACACATTCTGGAAGGCTACTTAATAGCCCTGGACAATCTTGATGAGGTCATCTCGCTGATAAGAAACTCAAAGGATCCTGAGACCGCGAAGGAGGGATTGATGAGCAAATTTAGCCTGAGCGAGATCCAATCGAAAGCCATTTTGGATATGCGCCTCCATCGCCTTACAGGGCTGGAACGCGATAAGATTCAACAAGAGTACAATGAAGTGAAGCAGCTCATTGAAAGACTCAAGGACATCCTGGCAAACGAATCTGTGCGAATGGATATTATTAAATCCGAGCTGCTTGAATTGAAGGAACGTTACGGTGATGCCCGCAGGACCGAGGTGGTGGTGAACGAGGATGATATTTCGTTCGAGGACATGATTCCCAACGAAGACATGGTGATCACCATATCCAACCAGGGATATATCAAACGTACCTCCCTTTCCGAATACAGAACACAGGGTAGGGGTGGAGTAGGATCCCGGGGCGTGGTAACAAAGGAAGACGACTTTACCGAACATCTGTTCATAGCACAGGCGCACAATTACCTGCTAATCTTTACGAAGCAAGGCAAAGTTTACTGGAAAAGGGTTTATGAAATTCCAGAAGGAACAAAGACCTCCAAGGGCCGGGCGGTTCAAAACCTGATTAATATCGAACCGGGAGACACAGTAAGGGCAATTATCAACGTAAAAAATCTGGAGGATACCGAATATATCAACAATAATTTTGTGATCCTCTGCACAGAAAAGGGTACCATCAAAAAAACATCGCTGGAAGCCTATTCACGACCCAGGCAGGGTGGTATCAATGCAATTTCTATTCAGGAAGGCGACATACTTTTGAACGCTTCCTTAACAAATGGAAAAAATCATATTATTATTGCAAAGAGTGAGGGAAAGGCTGTTCATTTTAATGAGCGCGATGTTCGGCCGATGGGAAGAACTGCGACTGGCGTGCGGGCGGTGACGCTGGAATCTGAAAATGATAAAGTAATTGGCATGGTTTGTATAAACCGTGAGGATGCTAATTTGTTAGTAGTGTCAGAGAACGGATACGGTAAAAGGTCGCTAATTGACGATTACCGCATAACAAAAAGGGGTGGAAAAGGCGTTAAGACCTTAAATATCACCGACAAAACTGGCAAGCTTGTTGCCATCAAGGAAGTTGTTGACGATGACGAGCTAATGATCATCAACAGGTCCGGTATTACGATACGGATTAAAGTAAGTGAACTCCGCGTGATGGGACGTGCCACACAAGGGGTTAGATTAATTAAATTAAATGAAGATGATAGAATATCGTCGGTTGAGAAGATTCAAAAGATCGACAAGATCGAAGATAAGTTAGATCAAGAACAACAACCCTAATTAATAATTATAAACCTGTACTTAAAATGAAACGATTTACACTTTTACTGTTGATGTTTGCCGCAGTATCTGTCTATGCACAAAAGACTCCGAAGCCTAACCTTAACAAAGCGCTGAATTCCTGGAAAGAAGGAAAACTGGATGAAGCCAAAGCAAATATTGACCTTGCGGCTACAAATGAAAAAATGATGACTGATGCCAAGACCTGGTATTATCGCGGGTTGATTTATGCTTCTATAGATACCACATCGAACGAAGCCCATAAGGCACTCGCAACGGATGCATACAAGACCGCGATTGAGTCCTTTAAGAAAGCGGATGAGCTTAATGGAAAAGACAAAGAACTTTTCATCACCGATGCCAACGGCCTTCCGATTTTGAAGTCACAACAAATGGCTGTATGGCAAGGGGGCTATTTAAACACAGGGGCATCGCAATATCAGGAAGAAGACCTGGAAGGTGCCTTGAAGAATTTTGAAAAAGCTCAAGAGATTAACCCTGGAGACACTACCGCATATTTTTATGCAGGTTTTGTCGCCAATGGCTTGGAACAATACGACAAGGCGATCACAAACTTTCAAAAGTATAATGAACTCGGTGGGAAGTCTTCTGATGGTTACTCCATTATGATCAACATCAATAGTGGACCAAAAGAAAACAAAGAAGAGGCGTTGAAACTTGTTCGTGAAGCCAAGGCTAAATTTCCAGCAAATCAGGATTTTCCGAAGGTTGAAATTGGTTTGCTCATTGATTTAAAAAGAATTGATGAAGCAAAAAGTGGTTTGGAGAACGCGATCAAGAAAGAACCAAACAATAAAATTCTTCATTTCTACCTGGGTTACGCTAATGCAACTTTAAACAATGTGCCAGAAGCCAAGAAAAATTATGAAGAGGCATTGAGAATTGATCCGCAATATTTCGAAGCCCAACTCTATCTTGCAAAATTGATGTATAGTGAAGCAGCTGCAATCAAAAAAGAAATGTCAAATCTTGGCATCTCTGCTGCCGACAAGAAGAAAAAACTTGATCTCGATAAGGTGTTGGTAGAAAAACTAAAATTGGCCCTTCCTTATTGGGAGAAAGCCGAGAAATTAAAACCAGACGATCAGGAAGTATTGGATACCCTTTCTGGTATCTATGTTGACCTTGATATGCAAGATCAAATTAAAAGAGTTGAAAAAAGATACAAGGAACTCGGCTTGGAAAACTAGGTTGAGATTCAGAAAAATAAATGAAAAGGTTGGTGTAAATACCAACCTTTTTTTATTGGATGCTAATGTGATTCTTTGATTACATTTAGATCATAAATTCTACTAAATAGTATGCGGGTAGCCCTATTTGTACCATGCTACATTGACCAGTTTTATCCACAGGTAGCGATAGCAACGCTTGGATTATTGGAAAGGCTCGGCGTGGATGTTACTTACCCTGTCAACCAGACTTGTTGCGGTCAACCTATGGCCAATGCAGGATTTGAACACACTACAAAGGAGACCAATGAATTATTCATCAGCAATTTTCACGATAGCGATTTTATTGTGTCTCCCTCCGGGAGTTGCGTTCTTCATGTAAAACATCACCTGCATTCCCATACTAATGAGGCTGTAGCTTCTAACATTAGAAAGAAAGTATTCGAGCTCACAGAATTTTTGACCGATGTACTTCAGGTGAAAACTATTAAATCACGGTTCCCCTATGTTGTTGGGCTTCACCAAAGCTGTCATGGTCAGCGCGGCTTGATGCTTTCACAAATGTCGGAGATTGTTGGGCCCGCGTTTTCAAAAACAGAAAGTTTGTTAAATATGGTCGACGGCTTGAAACTTGTCGCCCTCGATCGTAAAGATGAGTGTTGTGGTTTCGGCGGCACTTTTTGCGTAACGGAAGAAGCCGTGTCCGTTAAGATGGGCTTTGACCGTGTACTGGATCATAGTTCCCATGGCGTTGAATATATCACAGGAAATGATATGTCGTGCCTGATGCATCTGGAAGGAATTCTACGCAGGCAAAAAAGCTTGATTAAAGTTGCACACGTGGCTGAAATCCTAAATGCGACCGCGTGATGGAAACCAGCGAAAATATCAGGGACCACGCCCAGCGCTCAACCGCTTTTAATCAGGATGAACAGCGGGTGAATTGGCATGACAAAACTTTGTGGTTCATTCGCGAGAAGCGTGATAAGGCGGCTTGGCAAATTCCGGAATGGGAGATGTTAAGAGAACAGGCATCGCAGATAAAAGGAAATGTCCTTACCAACCTTCAACGCTATCTACTGCAATTCGAACATTGTATGCTGGAAAACGGCATTCAAGTTCATTGGGCTGCTACACCGGAGGAACACAATTCCATCGTTTATGACATCATCAGGAAAAAAGACGTAAAGCAAATTGTCAAGAGCAAGTCCATGCTTACGGAAGAATGCCACCTCAACGAATATTTAGAGGCGCATGGCGTTGACGTTGTCGATACCGATTTAGGTGAACGGATCGTCCAGCTGGCGAACGAACCTCCCAGCCATATTGTGCTTCCATGCATCCACTGGAAAAAAGAGGAAATAGGTGAATTGTTTCATAAGCATTTGGGAACTCCAAAGGGAAATGCAGATCCACAATTTCTTACCAGTGCGGCGCGGGCGCATTTACGCCAGCGGTTTATGACTAGTCGTGTTGCCATTACCGGGGTCAATTTTGCCGTCGCAGAAACAGGTGAAATAGTGGTGTGCACGAATGAGGGCAATGCCGACCTCGGTGTACAATTGGCCGATGTGCACATCGCTTGTATGGGGATTGAAAAAATTATACCCCAGCGAAAACACCTTGGCATTTTCCTGAGGTTGCTGGCGCGCAGTGCAACAGGTCAGCCGATTACTACTTACTCGAGCCACTTCAAAAAACCTCGCCCGGGACAGGAGATGCATGTCGTCCTTGTTGATAACGGCCGAAGCGAAAGATTAAAAAGTGATGATTTTAGAAATGCGTTGAAATGCATCCGGTGCGGGGCATGTATGAATACTTGTCCTGTCTATCGACGCAGCGGCGGCCACAGCTATCACTACGCGATTGCAGGGCCAATTGGTTCCATTCTAGCGCCCGGTCTTGACATGAAAAAGTATGCAGATCTTCCGTTTGCCTCAACGTTGTGCGGTTCGTGCAGCAATGTGTGTCCTGTCAAGATTGACATTCATGACCAACTTTATAAATGGAGACAGGTGCTGGTAAAAAATGGCCATGTACACCCTGGCAAATCTTTTGGAATGAAAGGCATGGCAACCATTCTGTCCAATCCAAAAATTTTTAAATGGAGCGGCACGCTTGGGCGAACGCTGATGAAGTTTCTACCCTTTCTGATAAGCAATCGATTAAATCCATGGTATAAGCATCGCGAAATGCCACAACCTCCGCCTCAATCTTTCAGTGCCTGGTACCGTCAAAATCGAAAACAAGATGGGAAGTAGAGAACAGATATTAAACAATATCGCTGGCGCAATTGTAAAAGAAACGCCGCTACCTGAATTGAAAGAAACTTTGCGAAAGGAGTCGAATGATGCTGGCGAATTCGTTGCCATACTGGAAAAAATCGGTGGCAAGGCCGTCGAGGTAAAAGACTGGGCCACCCTCGGGCATTATGTTTTACACCACTTTTCCACGTCGACTCGAATACTTAGTACAATCCCTGAATTACCTTGGTTTGTTGCTCAGCTTTCTAATGATCCCCACGCCTTTGAGAATGTCGACCTTGCAATCTTGAAGGGACATTTCGGAGTGGCAGAAAATGGTGCGGTCTGGATTACTGACACACTGATGGGTGACCGGTCCATACCCTTCATATCTCAGCATCTCGCGCTGGTTATTAATAAACGAGACATTGTCCCCACGCTTCACGCTGCCTATGAGCGTATAGCTTCCGATTCTTACGAATACGGAACTTTCATTGCTGGTCCCTCAAAGACGGCTGACATAGAACAATCCCTGGTACTAGGCGCCCATGGTCCTAAAAGCATGATTGTTTTCTTGATGAGCGCGTAGTAGCATGCTGGCGTTCTAGAGAATTTCTGCACCGAAAGCTGAAGATGACAGTACATTTTGTGCACTCGAAATTGCTTCCGGAAAAATAAAATGGACATTTAAGACGGGAGAGGAAACGCCAATCAACGGTATGCTTGAACGTCAACCAATATTTAACCTCGGTCTTTTCTCTGCGGTAAAAAGTCGACAGCAAATCATATCGATGATCAATTTTTTAGCAATATCTTCAGACTGCATCGGGAAAAATAACCACGACTTCCTCCTCACCATACGGATAGCCGGTGCACGTCAATATTCTTCCTTTCTTCAATTCACCATCCATCAAAACTTCGTTGTATGAATGCCATACCTTTCCTTGCACACAGGTTGCTGAACAAGTTCCACATTTTCCAGCCTCGCAGCTATACGGAAGCATGATGCCCTTTTGTTTTGCAGCTTCGAGAATGGTGGTGGGATATTGGACGTCAAACTTGTATGTTTTTCCTTCGATGCTAACCTGAACTTTGTGCTCTTGAACATCGGGCGGCAATTCTTTAACGACAGGCTTCTCGGTGCTAAAATTTTCCTTTCTGATATTCTCCAGCAGAATTCCTTCGGTCAGCAGGGCGATCGTTGCCATCTGCATATATTGAAAAGGACCGCAGATGTAAAAAAGTGT
>Ga0157380_10001125_pt1 | contig 17252 bp, 21 predicted proteins | sample S35metaG_FD_119757 | JGI IMG/M metagenome (GOLD analysis project Ga0157380, IMG submission 119757) | Switchgrass rhizosphere microbial communities from Kellogg Biological Station, Michigan, USA - S3-5 metaG | ecosystem: Host-associated > Plants > Roots > Rhizosphere > Soil | place: USA... | reverse complement strand
GATTGGCGCGATGGCGTCATAGAAGTAGAGCTGATCGCTTCCGGTCAGCTTCATGATTTCGGCGGTCAACGCTTCGGATGAGAGCGGACCTGTGGCGACGATGGTGATCGTGTCGTTTGGGATGGTCGTTATTTCTTCTCGGACGAGTTCGATTTGGGGATGCTGCTCAATTTTCTCGGTGATGTATTCGGCGAACTTAGCGCGATCGACTGCGAGAGCCGCGCCCGCCGGGACTCGAGTAGCGGCTGCCGCCTCCATCACCAATGATGCGCCTCTCCGTAGCTCTTCTTTCAGAAGATAGGAAGCGGTGCCTACTTCATCGGACTTCAGCGAATTCGAGCAAACGACTTCGGCCAGCTTGTCCGTGCGGTGGGCCGGAGTTTGTTGGACGGGGCGCATTTCAAATAACCTTACCCGTACGCCAGCGTTAGCTGCCTGCCAAGCAGCCTCGACTCCCGCAAAGCCTCCCCCAACTACCGTGATTTCGTCCTGGTCTGTTTTCACAACTTTAGTTCTAAACGACATCCGCAGATTACACACCGATAAAGCAAAATGCCAAACCGAAGTTCCTTTGCTTCCCACCAGCCTCTCATTCACACCGTGGCTTTAGCCCGGTGGGTGCCTTGCAGTCGGAGCAAGTCTTGAACCGTTTCAACGGTTTATTGCCCTCGGAGCAAAACCGTTAAAACGGTTAAGCCAGTTTGTAAGTGACCTTTGATCACCGGGCTGAAGCCGCGGTGTGAATAAGACACTAACTACCCATGTCCCTGATCCTTTTCTAATCGGTGTCATCTGCGGATAAGTCTTACGGCTTCTTTTCAACAGTTTCTGCTTTTGGGTATTCGAGCTTGTAATCACGCACCTGACCCGAGAAATGTCGATAGTCACTCCATTCGACAGTCTGATTGATGTCGCCACCGCCAAACAACAACACTTTTACAGACAAGTTAACCTGAGCGAAGCTCGGCAGCCACACGCCTTCGACCATCCGAGTTTGCTCCATGACCACTGCCGCACCGGGTTTTACTGACACCAGTAGTCCGCCGCCCATCTTGAAACCTTCAGCCAAACGTGCCTCGAGACGCATCACCTGTTTATCCGCAGGGTCAATCCAAACAACTCCGACTAACTTGGAGATCAGACTCTCGGAGCGATTCGCTGGTTTGAAGCCCGGCCGAGGTCGAAAGTCAAAGACGACCGCGTCGCGGTCGCGAAAGCGTTCGTGTCGAGGCGAGACAAACTCGCAGACTATCAAGAACTGTGAGATTTCAGGATCTTCGTCCTCCTGACCTTTGCCGGCTTTCTTTCTCCGCTCTTCTTTGCGTTGTTCCGCCTTCTGCTGATTCTTCTCCTGGTCACGCTCCGCTTTTTCAAGCTCTTCGATAACGCGCTTCTCTTCTTTCGCAGCCTTTTCGCCAGCAAGAGTCACGCCATTTTCGCTAATCAATTTCATGACCGGTTCGCGATTAGCGATCGGAAACACTTCGTAAACCTTTACAGTTTCTTTCTTAATTTCCCCACGGCCGTTGATTTCTCGCTCAGTTTCCTTCTGCATGAAGGAATATTCGTTTACCCGCTTTTCGACTTCGTCCTGATTGCGGCCAACGGCACGCATGAGTGAAATCACATCGACCGCAGTGACCGCCGCAGGCGGATCAAAGACTGAGTCTGCTATCAACGAATTGTGCGCGACGTTCTGTAATTCAAGGACGAGATCTGAGTCCGGATTCGAGAAGCGGACCCGGTGAGGCTCCAGGAGATTGCCTGACGAGCGGTAGTCTTCAAAGCGCGTCGTCGTGCGGGTGTTGTCGTCAATGATTTTGACCAGCAGCTTCGTCTTAATACTGAACCAATAGGTAAGTTTTGCGCCGCCGCGACGAGAAAACTCGACGATGTATGACGGCTCGTTTCCGATGTCACCCACTGAAATGACGCGCGCAAGTACATTTGCTTTTTTGTAGTCAACCAATCGGCTCGCATCAAGAAATGCTCTTAGCTTTGCAGCTGCGGCTCCCGGTCCGGTCAACGTTTTCACCGAGCCGGCTTCTTCAGCCCAAGCTGAGCTTGTGTTGGCAGCAATAGTGGAGTTGGTTGTGCCCGCTGAAGTTTCAATTCTGATTGAACCGGGAGTCTTGATTTGCCATCGAGCGCTGCCATCGGGTTGGTCTTTGACATGAACTACCCACTGGTAACTGGCGCTCCGCACCGCAGCCACATTTTTCTTGCCGCCGACGGCTTTGAGGTGGGCCTCCACAATCTTCTCCGGCGACGGCAGCTTTTGAGATTGGGCCACGACATTGAACGTCGTCAGGAGAACCAGAAACGCCACGCTGGCAAACCAATGAATTAGCGCACGCGATTTACTGGAAAGCGGAACTAAGGGGAATGTAGCTGTCATCGTCATCACTACCTTTGGGCTGGAATTCTAACCTGTCTAGTCAACTTCGCGGCTGGTCTTGGATATGACGTGGGCGCTGGAGAGTTTGTTAACTAGATTTTGCGTTGGTTAGACAGCTCCTGTTATAAAGCACCAGGGAAGCAATAGCGAGATTATGGTAGGCTTTTGACAAAGACCCAAGGCCAAAGACCCAAGGCCCAAGACCCAAGGCCCAAGACCTAAGACCTTTCCCCCTGCTTGACACTCCAAAGCGCGCATTCGTATAGTGCAAACCTGCCTTGTGAGTCGCAGCTATAAGCCGGCTTAGCTCAGTTGGTAGAGCGTCTGATTCGTAATTAGAAGGTCGCCGGTTCAATTCCGGCAGCCGGCTCCAGTTGGTTTTTGAATCCCGGACTTAGCATTTTCATTTAGTTACCTCTGATTGGAGGTTGACTAGCTGATTCATGTCGAGTCCTTTTCCATTTATACCATCCCAATTGCTCCGCTGTCCTTCTACGGTTGCAGTTAGCACTGACTTCGCAACGCCTAATTTCCTCCTGAATATATTTCAGGCCTCGATTAGACCAAATCAAGACCGAAACCGTCTTGCGCTTATCCCTCTGGTGGTCGAAGTCCAAGACCAGTGAGTCACTTTCTCCAGAATCAACACAAGGGTGGGGTGAAGATACTGCCAGACCCATTCCCTCTTTTCATTCCTCATTCGCTTCAGATTTTCATAAACGCGTTTTGGATTCTTCAAATAGGAAGCTCGGTCAAAAGCTAGGTGGCAAGGTTTGCAAAGACTTTGAAGACCATCTGGCTTACCAGCGTGTTTGTTGAATTCAGATGCCCGCTTATTAGCTTTGCAATGGGAACAAGTTTTCAGACACGTGAGGTTTAAGAATGAAAGGACTATTTAACCAATTCCTGCGGGAGAAAGAATTTCTAGCTGGACTGTCTAAGAAGACTCTCAGTTCATACCAACAAGCCTTCAATGCCTACCAAAGAGTCCTTAGTAGAGCCGCTGCGCCCTCGAATTGTGCTTCAGCAACTAACAACACTATCGAAGAGCTGCCTACGAAGGACACCTTGAAAGACTTTGTTATTGGAAATTGACGAATGCTTAACTTGCCTAACGTCAAAGTCGACTTGGAAAATTTAGTTCTTAAGGTGCGAGGAAGAGGAAAGAAAGAACGGCTCGTACCTGTTTCTATCGAGATGAGAAAGATTCTTTGGGTCTACCTAAACCGTCACCGTCTCAAAGTCGGAAATTACCTCTTTCCAACTCGGGATGGAAATCGGCTTGATTACAATAATGTTCTTCGGGACTTGAAGTGTTCTGTGAACGACTAGGTATTCAAGAAGTGCGGATGTCGCCATGCCTCCGACATACATCAGTAGGGCTCTTATGCCATCTCGTTCGGTCAGGTGAGTAGTCACATGAGTACGTTTACCTAGGCCAGTACTCTAATTTTAGCAAGGTGAAGAAGTTTGTCCAGGGACTTATCCACAGCTACTGCCGTTTGCTGAATAGGCTTCGAATGATGGTTAGCAGCAACATTGACGCATTAGCAACAGTGGCTCCTATGAGCGCTAGAACCACTTTCTCGGGCAGCGACATCACGCCGCGCCCGACGAGCATAACGATGACGATAACTGCAACTATACTGAGCGCAGTTAACCCGAACCAGCCGTGGCCGAGAATGAAGCGGAGAGTGTTTTCAATGCGCATACCGCGCAGTAATTCCGCCTCAAATTTGCGGTTTGACCGACATAAATCTTCTACCGACTTATGATTAATTACCTTCATCTGAATCACCCCTAAATAAGTGGGACCCCGGAAGAGAAACTTCCGGTAAGGTTGATTCTGCGGGTTACGATTCAGGTGCGCCGATGCAAGTAAATCAGCAACCCAGACTTAGGTCGATTCGATTGGACGGATAGAGTGAGGGAAAATTCGAAGGGGTGTATTAAGTGACTTAACGTTTAGGCTTCGTCGCAGACGGTGTCTTAATGCACAAGCTATTGCGCTGGCAAATACAGCCTGCCTAAACCTTGCTACCTCGCACCAGTGACTATGGATTTTATCGACGAGAAGGAGCAGAAACTGCAAAAGCTTGAAGTAAGTAACTTGAGCAGCTGGCTCGTTGGATTCGACAATGTAATCCTCTGCATTGGTCCAAACATCAAGAATTGAATAGGTGTCCCGCCACCCTGGTATGCGAGGCAATGAACGCGCAGGGCGCGGCGCGCCCGAGCGAGTGTCATAGACTAGAAGCAGCCGTTGGCGGTCAAATTCTTTACTGCCAGTTGGCGTGAGGCTACGAAGTTTGAGTCGAACGGATTCTGATAAGACCATGCTACCCGAATACAGCTGACAGGAACTCAGTTTCGGTAAGACTTTACGTCCTTCACCAACCTGAGTAATCATGCCAGACATTTCAGACCCTATCTCCATTGTAATCATTGTAGCACGAGGGCCAACGATGTAGAATGCGCCTCACTGGAGCGCATATCTGCTGGAGTAAAGATGTAGCCACCATGAGGCTGAATGTCTCCGCTCTACTTGGGGTCATCGGGGGCGCTGGCCCCCTTGCAACACTTGCGTATTACAATTTACTCATTTTGCGTTTTGTTGCAGGGGTGAGGACTGTAACTTTCGAAGCTGAATGCTTCGCGCCAACCTTGAGGGGCCGGCTTCCAAAGCTGGCCTTTCGGTTTTAGGAGGCAACATGGGAACCGTTATCGGCATTATTGGTGGATTCATATTAAGTTGGGTACTTGCTCACTACTACTATCGCCGTCAGATTAAAGAGCAAATAAACCCAATTCCGCATATCGAGAAACTCGACAAAGCGTTGAGCGACTTTCTGGCACTAGCTAAGCTTCGAAATGATAAAGAGCTGGAATCAAAAATCAAAAAGGTAATCATCGCCTTATACCACACCCAGTTAAGACTAAGGGAGTCACTTAGTCTTCCAATTGGAATGCTGGGTTTATTATTGAATAGACATAAGGAAGGTAAAGCAATTGAGCTACTAACTGAATCAAAGCATTTGTTCGAAAGCGCCCTCAGAGAACTCAATTTATCTTGCTCTGCCTATGATGAACTCGTTGAATCTACAACCAAATTATTTGGTAGCGATATTTTAAATCAACTAACAACCTCTGAACGATTAGGAATAGAATTTAAGCCTAGGCGAATAAAAATGAGACCCGATAAGTGAAACAAATGTTTCACGGATATGCGCTCCGCGCAGATTCAAGAAGTCAGGGATACCCCTTCACTCCCTCCCTCGCCCTCCAGCATGTCCAGGCCATTCACCACAAACGGTAGCTTTAAGAACTTTTTGAGTGATATATCGAGACAAGACACGTTTTAATCATAGAAAGTTCAAGATGAACCTAAACCGCCTGGCACTAAAAAAACGGCCTGATTGTTCTGCTTGGGCTATTGTTTTCCTTTGGAAGCTTATATGTAGGAATACTAGCTTGGCGTTTCCCGGTGCCCTGTCCATCCGTTGTCAAAGATATTGAGAAGAGTCTCGATGAGGGTATTTCAGACAAATATAATGCGCTGTTAGAAGCGAATGAGCGTAAGGTGAAAATTCAACCGGGATTAGAGTGGACTGACACCGGAATAGTTATCGAGCGTAATCAACAATTGTTAGTAGAATCTGATGATGAATTCAAGGTTAAGACTGATGATGCAGAAGCATCTTTTGACTCAATAGGACCAAGCGAAGGTCCATGGGTTGTTGCTTTCACCAATAAGATTTTGGGTCCTAAAGAAGACGGCACTTTGAAGTTGCAATCCGGCAAATATGTAAAAAAGCCTATAATTGTTAGAGTTGAAAAAGACTTCGGTAGTTTACTCGCGCTATTGCCAGCAGATAGTTGTGGGTATTAATAAGCACTCCCTTCCTAGGGGTTCTAAGCTGAATGTCCTTAAGCTCTTGGCATGAAATTACAACCCACCCTTTACTCTCCTCCCTACCAGAGGGGAAGAATATTAGGTTAACTTATTTATCAGTTAAGCTATTGAGCGGTTACTCTCAAACCCTCGGTGCCCTTCCTGTGAGGTGGGATTTTCATTCGTTCTTCGCTGACGGCAAAGTTCATGATGGCAATTCCTGATTATCCTTGCGAGGGTCTGGCGCTATCCCTAACCCGAACCGCAGCTGAGTCCTTCAACTGTTAATCCCTTGCAGATAGCCACGGGAACTTAAAGGGCAGTAGACTTCGCTGATGCCAGCAACGGAGAGAGAACGAAACACAGGAGGGCCAGATGCTCTTATTTATCGTCGAGAGTACCTGAGCCCGACGCATAACTGAATTGTTGACTAATGGCTGATGATGTGACTTTAAGCCAAAAATTGTGCCGGTTATTAGTCCACGCCACAATATCATGCATCAATAAACAAATTTTTGCTGTTTGCACCAAGAGAAGGGATTCTTGCTGGAAAGACTGAGTTGAATCTGTTGTGGTTGTTCCGGGGGTGGGTACCAATATCTATTGGTACCGTAGTGTGAGAAAAATGTGCTGCCCCAAGATATAGTGTCGACTCGGCACTTGTAGTCTAGAGGACATAGACCACAAGATGTTGTAAAGGTTTTTTTTTGAGGGGGTCGCCAACCGAGTTGTTAAGGCGGGCCCAGTGGGTCTGTCAACACTTCCCTTGGAACCGTTAGAACGTCTCTTGAAGAAGCTTCCAAAAGCAGACTGGCGTTTCCGATAAACGAGCGGTTGAGCTGCTCGCTTCTTCATTATCGAGAAATATTTATGGCCCAAGTCAACCAACGAAATGGTCGAAACAACAGCTCCGAAAATGGTCAGTATGGTCCCTGGGTCCATATTTACATTTTCTAACTGGTCCAAGCCCTAAGTCAAGCTTTTTTGCGTCAAACAAAAAAGGTCCCCAAACCTTGCGGGTACGAAGCGACCAATTTGAGGTCTTTCTGTTTGTTTGTTCGGGATATGAAAAAGGCTTCAACTTTATCAGAAGGGCCATCTACAAGATTTTGCCCTAGTAACGAATCCAGCGACTCCAACGGCTAATTCCTCGGCTCAAGCAGAAAAGCCTAGCCATGAGGCACACAGTGCGGCTGGTGGTGTTTTAAAAGACTCTGTGTTTTGGGAAAGACAGGCTTATGAGAAGTGCTGCTCTTTGTGGGCTGCCGCTGAAATTCAAAGGACCGGCCTCGGAGATGACTTACTCGGACAGATTCAATCAGGTGTGTATTGGGATTTATTCCAATCATCAAAACTTTGGAACGAAGCGATTCTCCCAGGAGGAGCGCCTAAGTGCGACTAACCTAGAACCTGAATTACCAACTATTCAGAAAAAAGACTCTGGAGAGGACACACCCTTCTAAAAACACAAAAGGCGAGGACTTTTGCCTCGCCTACATTAGGAACCTATTCAACCCTTACGAATTAATCTAAACGACTGTGAATTGCGTATATGATTGCTAGGAGTAAATATGCTACTGAAATTAACGGTGATGTATGTCCGAATTCGATGACTGTGATTGAAACGTAGATGGTGGCTGTAACTGACTTTGTAACCTTCTTTAAGAATAGTAAATCATCATCGTTGCCCTTACTCATAGGGCCTCCTTAGCGCGTCATTCAAACATCTAGGGACCACGCGCAAGAGAGCAAACGAATATTAGGGCTGTTTAGTTCCCTACTATCGAAAACTTCCCTAAGGCGGCTTTCGAATGAGGCCCTTTTCGTTTTGGGTTTTACTGATCAACCACCAATTGGTGAAGTAGAAACCCAAGACGTAACGGCTCAAGCCGGGGACAGCATGGTAAAATAGGCGCATGCCTAACGAGTTACAGAAATTGTCCCAGCAGTATCTGACAAAACTTTACGAGCTTTCTGAATACGGGTTAAAGCAGGAGGTAGATGCTTATCTGGTTCAATCAGAAATCGGTTTGTCGCACGAGAAAGCGAGGCCCGTAATAACTTACCTTACAGACAAAGGCTTAATTTCGTGGGAGTGTGCGGTACCCAATGTCCGAATCACTACTAAAGGAATCGATAAGATGGAAGCGGCGAAGCAAGAGTCCTACGTAGAAAAAGAACGATTCGTACTTCGGAAACTCTATGAGGAAAGGCACACCAGACATACTAAGGAATTTACACCAGAACAACTCGCTGAGGAGTTGGGCTTTGACCTGGAGGAAGTCACGGAGATTATCAACGAACTTGATTCCAGTGGTTGGCTTGGTGGAACGGATGAAGGCGTAAACATAAACGCGGCGGGCATAAAGGAATACGAACGAACACCTGAGCCTCCCGGAGGCCAGCACATACACATCCATCAGCCACAGAATAGTCCGATGGTATTTGGTGACCACAGCTCGCAATCTGTTGTCTACAACAATGAACCTATCAGCAGGATTATTCCCCAGCTTGCGGGACTAATTGAGGCTATGAGAGATGAAGACTTCACCGATAAAGATGACGTTCTTCGGGATTTGGAGATAGCGCATCAAGTTGCCTTGGCTAATCCTAATGCCACGGCTAAAGACGGCGCATGGACGCGCATTCTTACCAAGCTCAATGCCGCTAAAGCGACGATGGAAATATCTGGTCTGGTCATTAATTCTTATCCGTACTGGACTAGGGTAATTGATTTTTTCAGTCGGCACATTCAATAAGAAGAACGGACCGTTAACCTAAACTAATCGAGCTTCAAAACCGAAGGTCCACCTACCTCACCCCGTCAAGGGTCGAGTTAAAGAACGCATGACTATTTGGTTAGTATGCGTTCTAAGTTTTTCCGGGGGCCATTGGGGTACGATTCGTGGCTAATTTCGAGGTGTCACGTTCTTCATGAAGGTTCCGAGTTGCGCTGTTGCTTGATACATCCGAATCGGTTTGAGCTGTTTGAATCCGCTCGTAAACGCGTTCTCCAAACTCCAGAGAGTCTTCGGTTTGAATTCCTCGTAAGAGGGGTTGAAGTATTCACGGTCCACAGGTTTCATTAGCTTGACTGGAAAGCGGTTTTGGACGAACGCTTGATAAATCATCAAGCGTGCTTGGTCATCTGAGATTTCAAACGAACGCCGGGACTTCTAGAACTGTTGAGCCCGCAAGAACCAATCGGCGATTTCGGATCTATCAAGGTTGATGAATATGGAGAAATGGGTTCAAAGGCAGAAGGTGCGCGGTTGGATGATTTCGCGAAGGAGTTGAGAGAGCAGCCCGACACTCAAGCATATGTCATTGCCTATGCTGGTAGCCGATGGTGGCAAAGAGAAGCAAAACATCGAGCCAATTGTGCAAAGGAATATCTCATAACCAGACAAGGGATCGCCAAGGGTCGGATTGTGGCGGTTGACGGCGGATATCAAGAGGGGCCAATAGTCTCGCGTTATATAAAGTTGCCGGACGCAAAACACCTTCCGCCTTCCCAACTCTCGATCCTAGCAAAGTTGAAATCGTAAAAAACCATCCATCCAAGGCTCGGCGCGGACTCTGTCGACAAGCAAACAAACGACGCCGGAGGTCATCTTGATAAGTCTGTGACAGAACTTAACTGGCTGAAATAATAAGAGGCCGTCAGATTCTCCCACAGGCTTTTAGATATGCCAGATTTTGCTGCTTCCTGGGAATGCGGACTATCCAAATTCCGCCAAGCGATTGATCTACAGCAGCGACGATTTGACTGGCGTGATCGTTCGCGCGGAGTCCTCAGCAGATGGAGTTGGAGAAGTGATTAGTATTACCTTTAGACCCTCAACGAAGATCCGTCAGAGTTAACGCGGTGGCGCGAATTCATTCAATCCGGAATCCGAAATCCGCATTCCGCATTCCGCAATCGTGTTGCTCCCGCCGCTCGCGTCCAACCCCGACCTGTCGGGGTTCGGCAGCGCAGAGATTTATCGCGCCAGACTGTCCTCGCTCGCGGGACCGGCGATAAGACGCATCACGGCATGTCCCACGACCACAACACCCGCATAGGTCGCGCCGTCCGCGAGGATCGGAGCCACGCCCGGTGCGAACACCATCCACTTCGGGAACATCGTGGCGTACAGGTAATCACGCGGCGGGCCGATTATCGTTACGATGCCAATGAACACCGCTAGTCCGCGCCACCCAAATCGCCGGGCCAGCCGCCAGGTTACGGGGTAGATTGGCGTAAGGGAGATCGAGAGGCCGACGTAGAAAAGCGTCAGAAAGTATAGCGTCGGAGCAAATGGTACCCACCACCAACCGAGGGCCTCGCATAGAGCGATCGCGCCAACAGCCAGCAACCCAGCTACTGCGCCACCCGCCATTGCTCCGATGACCCGCCGCGCGTTCGCGCGCGTGAAATAGATCGCGGCCACCAGCACCACCAGATACCCGCAAGTGAATAGGATGACCTGTTGCGTTGTCATGCACTTTTCTTAAGCCGCCCAACGTCCGAGTTGACGAAGCGTCGCGAATCAAAGCACCCTCTGCCGAACCAAGTTAGTTGAGAAACATCCCGATACCTCGGGACTCGCGTCCAACGATTTGTCATCCTCCGGCCTGAGTAGGAACGCGATGCCGCCCACACCACCGTAACGCGAGGTAAATCAGCAGTGCATTCAAAGGAATGCCCGGAAGTATTAACCACGCTGGGGGTTGAACGTCAAATTGCATGACAGCAAATAGGAAGACGGCACTCCACGGAAGTGTGAGCGCGAAACCAATGGATGACCAGAACAAATCACTGGTGTCACTCATCCACAGAACACCACCCGCGATGGCGATTACGAGGTAAATCGCGACTGGCAACATCGGAGCCCGTGGAGGATATCGCCACAACCACAAGCTAACGCCCACCGCCGCGAAGATCGCAAGCGCGGCAGTGAAAAGCCACCCGACGAGAATTTCTCCGTGTAGGAATGCGAGAGTCATCGATGGTTACTCTTGAAGTGCGATAACGCCTGAGACAGTTAGACCGGGCAGCCCGCGATTTCAAATCAGCAATCCGAAATCCGCATTCCGAAATTCTTCTTAGGTCTGGGCGCTGTATGCCTGGTCGGGTGCGGAGTTTATCCGGCGGCTGCCAGTCCTGCACCTCGGTCGGTGTGATTAGCCTCCACCTCATCTGCAATCTCGCAGAGTATCTCCACCATGCGCCCGAAGCGCTCCGCCTGTTCGGGCCGTTTGATTCGGCCGGTCTCGATGTAGAGCAGACTCTGTCCTATCAGCGTGAGAGTCTCAAAACTATTGAGCCACTGGCCGTTGACCATGCCGAGTAGCTCCCGCCTTAGTTTTTCGTTCAAGACCAGGGACCCTAAACCCTCGCCGCCTTCGCTGAACTTAACCGTAAATTTACGCTCGAACTCCGTCGCGCCTTGCGCCCCTGAAAGACCGAATATGACGTAGAGGCCGAGGTTCGACGGGTTGGCGCACTTAACCTCGATCCAGGTAAACTCGCCCTTCGGCACTTGCCGCAATTTCGGCCCTGAGGAACCGCTCAGTTGCCTGAAGAGTCGGGCCTGGTCGTTCAGATCCTCGCTGTGCTCGACGCCACTGCTAACCTTCACCTCGCGGCCGCGGTAGCTGCCGCCGAGTGCGGGCAGTGTAGGTAGGCCCACCAGGTTAGTTCCGGGGGATAGTGTCAGCGAGAACCTGGCGGCCAGCGATTCGTACAGACTTCGCTGAGCTCTCTTCCTCCCCGCCTCCCACTTGAAGTAGAGCGCGAATAGCACGGTGAACAAGATCCCTACCAGGAAAATTAGCGAAAGACTTCCCATCAGCCTCCTCATCAAATGCGGCCTAAATTTCAGACCCTAAATCGCGGGCGCGAGATCACGCGCGCTTTACAACGGCGGGGAACCCGCGGCGGCGCATCTGGTTCTCAAGCTCAGCGCGCGCCTCCGTCTCACTGAGCCTCTCAGTCTGAATCGTGGGCTCGGAGCCGATGAGATCCCAGTCGTTGTTCAGAGTAGTAGTCCGATCGTACTCGCCGTCCGGCCGCCGTGTGAATTCCACCATGCAGGACCCGCCGCTGCCCATTTCATGGGATACCAGTGTGTACTCAGTGCTTTCGAACGGGTCGTCAGTTTCGGCGACGTTCTCCCGCCACGTGGCGTTGACGTGCTTGCCGGTTTGGAAGCTCGCGAGGCGTTCCCGAAGATGATGCCGCGCCCCTGCCGCACTAGAGGTGTTCGTGGGATTGGACCAGTACGCGTCGCCGGCTTTTACCACGTAGAACCCGGCCAACCGCCCGGCGATGAGTTCACGATTACCTAGCCACAATGTGAGTTGGTCTCCGCGGTCAATTCTTTCGATCCACTCGTCTATCGGTCGAAGCATCACGTGCCACCCGAGCCCTCGACACCTCATGCATCCCGACGCAGTCTCGGCCCCGCCTGTTACGCCCGTTCCCGAGCAGGGCTCGCATTGCCGCACACCTAACGGCCGAGGCGGCACCAACTCCTGGAGTTCGGGATACTTTTGCGCACCCTGGACCAGCACCGCGTACAGTGTCAAGGGATCGGATTCTTCCCAGACCGGTAGAGAAGCAGACTCATGATCCAGACATAGCACAACACCGTCAGGACGAAGAGCCCATAGATAGATTTGGTTTCCGTGGAGCGGGAGGGCGTTGAGTTTCTTTGTGGGTAAGCGCACCGGCCACGCCCCAAACTGATTGGGGAGATCGGTGAGGTGGCGCTGAATGCGCTCGGCCAGTTCGGGAGAAAATGGGTTCATGTCAGCTCACAAAGTTGAACCTTTCTCTCTACTTTGGTTGTGCGCGTTTTGCTACCAGGAACCATGCTCCGCTGAGCAGTAAGAAGGTGACGAACCAAAAGAATAGCCTTCTCTCCAATGAACGTATTGAAATTGGGATTGAGTGCCTAACGGTTGAAGTTGACGCGACCCCACGATTCAAAATCCGCATTCCGCAATTCTTCTCAGTCAGGTCCAACGACTTATAGGGTGGCGCGCCCACTCGTGTCCTCTCCAAAGCAGAGAATTAGCCCATTGCAGTCTTTGACCACGAGTTCGCGTTGCCCATAAACTCGATCTTCTGGACCATCGAGGATGTCAGCGCCGCGCGTGCGCAACTCGTCGGCCAATGCGTCAATCCCCGTTACGCGGAGGTAGACGTCAGGGGCATCTTCGGCCGGGCCCGTACGAACATTCGACCGATCAGCACGGTTGAAGAACACTTGCACCTGATCGCGCCACACAATTGCAAAAACGGGAGAATCGGGAACGAGGCTAACCTGCTCTCCATCCCAGTAGCCGGCTATCTGGAAGCCGAGAACGTCCCGGTAATACTCAGTTGTCCGCACCAGATCCGTTACTGCGAATTGGGGCACCGCCGCAATGAAGCTTATCGTTGGTTCCTGGTTCATCAAATCTCCTGCAGCGCCGCCCAACGCTGGCCTTCAGCCGCGGCGCGCGATTAGCATTCAACTGAAGGAAAGAAGTTACTTGAGAAACACGATATCGCGCCGTCAGATGCAAGGCTTCGACGTGCTTCCGTAAGGGAGATCCTATGGTTGAGTCTTTTCGGTTTGGTGCTGAATGATACCGGCCAAGGCACGTAGCGCCTGGTTTACAGATTCTGAGTCTGTAAAAACACGAGCTACGTCCGGGTCCAGAATCACGACATTGCTGCCCTCTGCGAAACGGTCAACATATTTTCCCTATACGAGTGCGATTAAAAAGAACACGGCGAACCTCTGAGTTCAGGTGGCGCGGAGGCGGTGACACGCAACCCGAGCGAAGTCGAGAAAGGTACTACTCCGCGCTCACCTGCAACGAATCGTTTTGGGCAGATGCCTGACGGCGGAAAGCCGCTGTGGTTAGAACACTCCGGCGATATGTTCTCCAATGTTCGTCTCCGTCGAATAAATGAACGCCATTTCTGAAAACTGGCCCTCAAGGCGACAATCCAGCGAGTACCCGGAGCGGATACAACTTGCGTTAGTTTCCCCACCAGACGCACCGGGCGGCAACAGAACCGATTGTGAGCCGCAATCTCCGGTTATGCTGACATTAGTCTCTTGACTAGCGAGCTTTGAAACTGCTAGCCGAAGAAGTCCGAGTGACACCGCTCCCCGCTCCCCATCGTGCAGACCGAAGGCTTCTATTGCGTTATTGTCGTTCAATTGAATCAACTGAAGGCAACCTGTGCGGCGCCATCGAGTTGACACGTCGAAAAAGACGCTGGCCCCAAAAGAGCTTTTCAGCTCTTGTTCCAACCTCGCACGTTCGCTATTGGAGAGTTCGACTGTCGCCAGCAAATCACCCCCAGCAGCCCAGTTAGGGCTGAGGTCCAGGGCTAGCTCTCTACGCTTCCCCTCGAGGTTAAGAAAGGCCTTAACAGAGGCAACCGGCCACGAGGCGAGTCGCCGAATTCCCGAACCTGACAAGCGCTTAAGCGTTCCTGCAACGTTACAAAACAAGTTGTTGCTGTTTTGGCTGTCCCATTCTCGGGCTCCATAGAGCGCGATGGCCTCGCGTTCGGACCGCGGTACACGGAAGCGCACCTTAAATCGAGATCGATCTGACCGTAGCGTCTTGATTTCATATCCCGGCCCGCCGGTTGTTATCGCCGCTTGGAAGAATCTTGGGGCGACCCAACCTACGTCGGCAAATCGCCCAATCCCCTGAAAAACCGGAACAGAGCATGGAGACTCAGTGTCGACTGGCGCAGGCCGATCTGCCATTACGACTTCACCTGGTGCGACCTCGAGGGTGAGGAGTTCCCTCTGAACGTCATCCGATTGAGTGCTAGTTCCAGAATTACATGCTGACGTCACAACTCCAAGGATGAAAAGTCCGGCAGTTAACGCTCGAAAGTTTTTCATCTGTTTCTCCGAATTCGTCGCCGCTTCGAAGCCTATTCTGCCCAACGTCTGAGTTGACGTGCGGCGCGATTTTTTCAAGTCCGCAATCCGAAATCCGCATTCCGCAATCGTGTTGCTCCCGCCGCTCGCGTCCAACGATTTGTTCAGCACCCGTTTGAGCACCGGAAATGATTCTGCAAAGCGCTTCGTAGAACTCGTCAAGAGCCGTCTCATGATCCCGGGTATCTGAACTGGACATGGGAACGTAGGCGAGTCTACTCGCTTTCCGTCGACTTACTCTCCCTCCTCGACTGGAAGACCCCGTGCCACTCCTCAAGTGCGCTTCCTAGTTCCTTGTCTATGGTATCAAGGGCTAAGCGCACCTCAGGGATGAGTGCCAATCCAGTGAGAGCGTCATCTCGACCCTGCTGAAACTCGGTGCCAAAAAAATCGTGCATCCACATGCGTCGCCTTCCGTTGTGAAACTCACTCAAGAAGTCATGGAGTGCTCGTACTGCTTGCTCGGTATCTGTCTGGTTTTTCTCAGTCATCTGCTGTCTCCTTCGTAAATCTATCGAAACGGGCTAACGACAGAGTTGACGCGGCGGCTCGAATTCAATCCCGATGCATCGGGACTCGTGTCAAACGATTCTGTTATGCGCGACAAGGCAGCCGAAGCGCTTTGCGTCATTCGGGCAGTTCGGGAAGGTTACGAAGTGCAGCCACATACCGGCCCTCATCGAACGGTTGCATCGTCTTGAGAATGTCAAAGATTTCGCTCGCTACCACGCAGCCAATAAGGCGCCGCGCTTCATCCTCGGTGTGGCCTTCGCGGAGCAAACGATCAAAGGTTTCCTTAGTTGCAGGAGGATTCAACTGCCGAATTTGGTTTTCGACGACCTCAAGGACAGCCTGATTCAAGCGCTTGTTAACCTTCATGCGGATCTTACCGATATTTCGTTCGTATGCTAGTCCGTTTGGTCAAAGAGTGAAAGCGCATAAGAGTTGAGTTAACGCGGCGGCAATCAACTGGGCCAGTGTCAAGTCTTGCTCATAAAGAGTACGCGGTCCCGCGCTCCGGTCCAACCAGTTGTTAGGCTTCGCCGATTCATTGTATCCATTGCTTTGTATTTACGATTTTATCAATTTGGTCCTCTAACGCCGTGAGCTTTTCCAGCGTTTCGGTGCCGCGACACCCATGATAATGCGCGACGTGCTTTGTTTTCCCGTTAATGGTTAGAGCCGTGTAAGCCACCGGGTTATCGGTCCACATTTCGGGACACCCGTCAGCGGGGGCCGGGGCGTGGACTCCGTTCTCGCCGTAATCATCACGCAATGAGAAATAGTCGATTTGTTCAAATGCTGTCACCAGTTGTTTCATTTGATCGGGATTAATACGACCTTGGGCGTTTCCGACCGTTTTGACATACCTCTTCCCGGTGAAAGCAACGGCACCGTCTGCCGAGACAACTAGCTTATAGCTGGGACAAGAACCATAACACTCTGTCCGCTCAAGCGTGATCGTCGTGTCTTTCGGAATCGCTTGTTGATTGAGAAAGAAAAGCAGAAACAGTACTTCAGCGACCAACATATGTCGCATACCTCCAAATCAAAGAAGAAGCCTAACGTCTGAGTTGACGCGTCGGCGCGGATTCAAATTCGCAATCCGAAATCCGAGATCCGCAATTCAGAGGCTCCCGCCGCTCGCGTCCAACGATTTGATCGGTGGCGTCAATGTTTGTCAGATGCATTCGCGCGATTAATGTCGGCCAAACAAGTATGAGCGACGAGAGCAAGCGAATGGTTGCGACGCGATGATATGACTCGAAGCGAGTGCCGCACATTCTTAAGTGTTGCCGGTTCCATGCCGCCCCCATCGACAGCGCCAGCCGTCCAGCAAAGATGTTGTTTTTGTTTGAGAGGACGCGCACGAAGGCCCGCAAGAAAGGTCCGCGGATTCTTCAAGAGCACCCTGGAATAAAAGCCACCGAGTCGTTCTGAGAGGTCTCCGTCGCTGGAAAGTCCCGCGTCGAACAATGGCCTCAGCACCGCGTGGTCGCCACGGTCATATAGGTCG
>Ga0157380_10001118_pt1 | contig 17316 bp, 9 predicted proteins | sample S35metaG_FD_119757 | JGI IMG/M metagenome (GOLD analysis project Ga0157380, IMG submission 119757) | Switchgrass rhizosphere microbial communities from Kellogg Biological Station, Michigan, USA - S3-5 metaG | ecosystem: Host-associated > Plants > Roots > Rhizosphere > Soil | place: USA: Michigan... | reverse complement strand
GCCAGTCGATGCGCCAGCAAGTCATCGAGTTGTCGATCGACAAAGCGTTCGATAGCTGACGCCGTTTCCTCGCTCTTGAGCATCGCCGCGATGTAATCCGCCAGCCGGTGTTGCAAAGCGAATATGGTATCGAGTACGGGCGTTCTGGCCGCGCTCGGCAAGGCGTCGAGGAAAGACGGGTACACAGTTGACAAGAGATCTTCCGAATAGGCCGTGACAAAACTCTCAACCCGTTTACGAAAGAAGTCAGTTTCGAAGAGAGCATTGAAAACAGTTTCCTGCGAAACGAGTTCACCGCCTACGGCTTTGCCGATCGATTGCGCCAGCTTGTCTCGATGCCTGGGAATCATTCCCTGCGGCCAGACGGTTATACCGAAAAGTTTGATGGCCTTGTACGGATGGAACAACATCCAGATGGCCAGCCAGGCGGCGCCAAAACCATGAACTGTGCCCAGAATAATCCAGGCGATGCAAACTCCGATTTTCTTGATAGTGAATGGATCTATGGTGATGCCCCCTGCTCTTGTACGCTCCTGCGACTGCGAAGTTCTGCGATGCTAATCAGAGGATCGGTGTAAGGTCAACTTAGGATTTAGGCCCGGGGTGGAAGTTATTCTGCGTTATCTTAGTCCGCGGAGCGGACGATAGCATAAAGCCTGGGGCGTAAGCCCCAGGGTTGTCGCGCAGTGATTTTCGAGCCCGCTTAGCGGGCGACAGCGTGAAATAGACTGCCTATTCGCGCATCAGCTCGAAAAAAATCCTAACCTCTGTGCCATCGGACCCTTTCAAGATCTTGCTAAAAACGTTGCCGGAAATAATGTGTTAGGCTGCGTTTTGGAACCGCGGCGTAGTGGGTCGAATGCTAACTGACGAAGGGTTAGGAGCCCATCAGCGGAACCAGTAATAAGGAGCAAGATATGCCCGACTCCTACACCAACCTTCTCTATCACATTGTTTTCTCTACGAAAGATCGTCGGCCACTCATCACGCCTGAATATGAAATCAGACTTTACGATTACATTGGTGGAATTCTTCGAGCAGGCGGCGGCATTTCTTTAGAACTAAATGGAACAGAAGATCATGTTCACCTACTAGCAAAGCTCCGACCTGATCGGGCGCTCTCTGATGTGCTCCGAGATCTTAAGTCCAACGCGACGGGATGGATGCATGAAGTATTTCCCTTATTAAGAGATTTTTCGTAGCAGCGCGGCTATGGAGCGTTCACTGTGAGTCAATCAAACGTTTCCGAAGTTCGTCAGTACATAAGACGCCAGAAGGAACATCACCAGAAGGTTTCGTTTCGAGATGAATTCATTCAATTCTTGATAGCGAATGAAGTTCAATTTGATGAACGATTTGTATGATGCGTGGGCTATCGCCCGCTTCGCGGGCTCGGAGGATCCATTTTGTCGTCCCTGGGGCTTACGCCCCAGGCTTTATGCTGCCGTCCGCTCCGCGGACTTTCACATCAAATTCTCTAAGGTCACAAACTGTGACCTTAAAAAAGAGGCCAACATTTTCTTATTGGATCGTCCTGGATTTGAAGGAAGGATCTAGTTGAATGGCGTGTTGGAAATGTTTTTCAGCGAGCTCGTTCATTCCCAGATTCTTTAACCGCATGCCGAGCGTCCAATGATAAAGCGCGTCATCGGGGGTGTATTGGTCCGCGCGCTCTGCTAGTGCCGCAGCTTCAGTAGATCTGCCGAATGCTGCCGCCGCGCCTGCGAGTTGATTCCCTCCAAGAACCAACTGCGGGTTTCGGCGGAGGGCATCTCCCCACACCGCAACGGCGTCGGCTTTACGGCCCAACTGCCAAAGTGACTCGCCTTTTTCCTCGCGAGCAAGAATCAAGTCGTCGCGTTCCTCCAATGCTTGATCGAGACTGGCGCGAGCCTGCTCGTATCGTCCCAGTCGATTCAACATCGCGCCACGATAATAAAGACTCAAGGCTTTGGCCTGACCCTGTTGGTGGACGGCAGTCTTCTCGAGCAGCCGCACCGACTGCTCGGCGTTTCCAGACAGATATTCAAACCAGGCAAACTTGGAAAGCGCGGAGTTGTTTGTAAACAAGCCGAATCGGGACGCGGAGCCTAAGCTTTCTCTTCCGGCTTGGAGTGCCTCTCGATCGGTGGGTGTCAGCCAAGGAGTTGGGTCGAGTTGGGCCAGCGCCAGTTCGTCAGGAATCTGAATTCTCTGGAAGGCGCGATCGCCCTGAAACTCGTGGTAGCGAATCCAACCGCTGTGCACGTTCAAGCCAATCCAAATCAAAGCGAACGCAGCAAACAATAAACCCGCGCTTTGAATCTTTCCTGCCGACTTCAAATTGAAGCGGTAGAACGAAAGATCTTTCACCCGCAGCAGCCGCCACACTTTCAAAACGAGAAAAGTCGTAATGGTGGCGCATCCGAGTGCCATTAGTTGAGGAACCAGCAGGTAAACATCCCAGACCGCGAGAAAGCTGAGGAGAAAGATAATCGCTCCTGCGATTTCTTCGGGCCATGTTAATGAGTAGTTCCTTGAGAGACTTAACCCAGAGGTCCGCATTTTCGATTTGGCTGGTTCCCCTCTCCGCGAGGGGAGAGGGGTTAGGGGAGAGAGTTGACCAGGGCGGACCCCACCCCCGGCCCCTCCCCATACCTGGGGAGGGGGGAGGATCGCCGGCTTACCAAAGCCGAAGTACAAAGCGTCATTCGGACAGACACTGATACAGTCCATGCACTTCATGCAGCCAGGGTCGACCACCATCCCGAACTGCTTTACCTCAGCATGAACCAGAACATTTGAAGTACAGGTGGCGGTGCAATGACCGCATTGATTGCAGGCGTCGGTTACGCGAATTTTGCCTGGAGATAATCTGTCGGCAATGCGGAAGAAGCCGCCGTAGGGGCAGGCATAAGTACAAAATCCTTTCGAGCCGAGAAAATAAACCGTCAGAAACCCACAGATGAAAAGAAAAGGAATGGCGACCGCGACCGTAGGAAATGTTTCCCAAAAGTTGCTTGTCACAATATGATTGGTGAACGCTGGGAGTAAGGGTTCGCTTTCTGGCTTGGTCAGGGCTCGCAGCGCAGTTGGCCAAACAAACATGTAAAGAGCGGCGACAAGCGGCACATAAATCAAGAGCCGCGACCGAAAAGGCTTGGGAACCAGACCAAACTTCTTTAAGATCCAGGCGCACAAATCCTGTAGGGCGACAATGTGGCAACCCCAGCCACACACAAACCGCCCAAAGATCAGAGTTGCCAGGATTGCCAACGCAAAAAAGATGAAGCCTACGTTGACCGCACCCCGCTGCAACGTATACATCGTTTCAGAGGGCTCGATTGGCGAAATAGTGCGGCCCATGATCCACCACTGAATAAAGTGGGCGATCATGATTAGATTGAGAGTAATGAGGGCGGCCGCCCGCCAGCGACTGGTGGTCGATTTGCGGATTTCGCCTTCCCGGACCGGGGAGTCTTTTAAGACGGGAAGCGGAATCCGGCGCTGTTTTTTGACTTCCTTACTTACGCAACCACTTTTCATGATTTATGGAATCTGCGCAACATCGGCATCCTGCCGATGTGTCTGGCGGCGAGACGCGTCCACGGGCGAGACGCCCGCGCCACGAATTATAAGAAACGCCTTTGCTTTTAGCACGAGGCTCCGTCTAAACTTACGATCCTTTTGTCATAAGACCTTCGCTTGAACCCTGGAACGAACACGGATCCGACCATATGCTGAAGACTATTCTTGTCGCACTAATGTCCGCATTGCTTGCGAACAATTCCGGAGACAATTCGACCGCCAAATTCAGTCCGAAGAATCAGGACGGACCGACTGGTATCCAGCAAAAGTTGATCGTCGAAAGCGGCAGCGCAGCTTTGAACGTCGATCTGAACCGGCTTAACGGTACCGGGTCGCGCTCGCAAATGCACACTTTACGTTTTGGGCTGGCGCCGAATTCATTCTTCACTATCCTCGTTTTCAATGACGAGCTGCGCGGTGCGGAACCAGGAACAGTGGGTATCATTCCGCAAAATGCCGCCAATCTTCCGGCGGCGTTGAATGCGTCTTACAACCAACTTGTGATTGAAAGTCTTGCGTTCGGAGAAGGGTTTGAGCTTGTCGTCCGTGACAGCAAATCGGGATTCACCTTCTTTAATGTCGAAGGACAGTTGCTGGATTACGACGCGAAACAAAAAGTGCTGACCGTAAAAGACGGCCGCCTGCTGCTTTCGAAAGAGTTCGCGGCGAAGCTGGGAAGCCCAGCGAAAACCGGAACCGTAATAGGTGAGATTTCGATGACGGCAAATATGCGTCCTATCGAAGTCCTCCAGGTCGTCGACGGCGAAGTGAAATCTTCAGAGATGCCCACAGTTCCCGTTCCTTCTGTGCCTAATCTTGTGCCCGGACCGGATGTCATCGTGGGCCAGCTCTCGGGCCTGGCTCAATTTGGTAGCAGCAGCGGCACCCAGGTTGGGCTGGCTGTGGCAACCGACTCTTGCAACGCTGGAACTGAGCCTCTGCACTGGTTCGCATTACCTGCTAACGACCACCCGGTGATTCCGCAGAACCTGTACCGCATGAGCGGCGGCGCTACTAATACTGACCGCTTCGAACAAATAGGGCAGTCAAACGTCAAACACGCCTTTACAGCATTGCAGGAGAACATCTGCAATTTCGGCTGCGCGAGCTCCGGCACGGGTACACTGCTGGGAGCGGGGTGCTCGGATCCTTACAGCGCCAGTCTGAATTCAGGTTCAAGTGGCAACAGCTTAGGCTCGCGCGCATGGATCAATCCTTTTACCGGCGCCTATCCGCGCGGGGACTCGGCTACACCGCCTAACACTCACACCGGTCACTCTCATACTGGACCGTCCCATCGTATCCTGGTCGAGATGGCGGATTTGAACACAACGTTGAATCCGGGTGCTACTTACTACGCTGAAGCTCAATATGTGACACCGCATGAATACGCCTGGTGCCAGGCGAATCCAGGGCAGTGCAACATGAACAACAACGCCTCGTTCCGGCAATTCACGGTCAGTGGCACGACGAGTTTCACTTTTGCCGCCGTGGGCTCGACCATGCAAACCAAACCAGCGATCACTAACTGGACTGGCGCCACCGTAAATGCCTTTACGCCTGATCCAGTAAATGATGGCGTCGGCTTTATCGGTTCAAAAGTTACCAATCCATCACCCGGCGTGTGGCATTACGAGTATGCGGTCTACAACGAGAACCTTGATCGGGCGATTCAATCGTTTAGCGTCCCAATAGCAGCAGGCACCACTCTCAGCAACACCGGATTTCATGCGCCTCCACAGCATCCGGGCTGGACAGCTGATGGAACAGTAGGAAATGCCGGCTACAGCAGTACGCCCTGGAGTCCAACGCAGTCTGCGAACGCCATCACATGGGCTTCTGAGACACTGGCCCAAAATCCCAATGCGAACGCGATCCGCTGGGGAACTCTTTATAACTTCCGTTTCGATGCCAACCGTCCGCCTTCGACGGCAAATGCCACCGTCGGGTTTTACAAAACCGGCGCACCGATAACGGTCCAAATCGAGGCCCCGTCCTTACCTACAATTTCGATTAACGATGTTTCGGTTACGGAAGGCAATAGCGGTACGACGACGGCAAACTTCACTGTCACACTTTCGTCGGCGAGCACCGACACCGTCTCTGTTCAATGGGCAACAGCCAACGGTTCAGCCGCTGGCGGTTCGGACTATGTAACCAACTCTGGCACCGTGAACTTCACGCCCGGCCAGGTAACGCAACCAATTTCGGTGACAGTTAACGGGGATACGCTGGAGGAGTTTAACGAGACTTTCCTGGTCAACTTAACGAATCCGGTGAACGCCACGACTAGCGATAATCAGGGAATCGGAACGATCACGAATGACGATGTGCAGGCAACGCTTCCGGCCGGCTTTAGTGAAGCGCAGATCAGTGGTCTGTCCAATCCAACCTCTTTTGCGATTCATCCTGATGGAAGAATTTTTGTTTGCGAGCAAGCAGGCACGTTGCGTGTAGTAAAGAACGGCGTCTTATTGCCGACGCCCTTCACGACGATTACGGTCAACTTCCCCGCTGGAACGGAGCGAGGGTTGTTGGGTGTCGCGTTCGATCCGAACTATGCCACCAATCATTTTGTTTATGTTTATTACACGGCGCCGACTCCGTCGATTCACAATCGCGTCAGTCGCTTCACTGCCAACATCGCCAACGAAGATCTTGCTGTCGGCGGTAGCGAGGTAGCTATTCTCGATCTGGAAAACCTTGGGGCGACCAATCACAACGGTGGCGCCATCCATTTTGGCCCTGACGGAAAGCTGTATGTCGCTGTTGGTGAAAATGCGGTTTCCTCGAACTCGCAGTCGCTAAGCAATCGGCTTGGCAAGATGCTGCGCATCAATTCTGATGGAACTATTCCGCCCGACAACCCCACCACATTCCCGAACATCGCCGGATCTACGACCGGTCTAAATCAGGCCATCTGGGCGGTAGGCTTGCGCAATCCCTTCACTTTCAACTTCCAGTCAGGAACTGGGCGGCTGCACATCAACGATGTAGGACAAAACACCTGGGAAGAAATCAATAATGGAATAGTCGGTTCAAACTATGGCTGGCCCACCTGCGAAGGTAGTTGCGGCACGGCGAATATGACGAATCCGATTTATCAATATGCGAACGATGCTTCGACTTGTGCTCTCGCCGGCGGTGACTTTTACAACCCGACCACGGTGACATTCCCGGCACAATATATCGGGCAGTACTTCTTCTCTGATCTTTGCGCAGGTTGGATGAAGACGATTGATCCACTGAGCCCTCCCGCTACCGGAACAGCGCCGAGCTTCGCTACCGGAATTAACCAACCGGTCGATATTCACGTTGCTAATGACGGTAGCTTGTACTACCTGGCTCGAGGTACTGGCTCGCTCTTCCAAATCCAGTATTTCGGCGTTCCACAACTGGCAATAAACGACGTAACGGTTACTGAGGGTAACAGTGGGACAACTACAGCGAACTTCACGGTGACGCTGTCGCCGGCCAGCAGTCAGACTGTCACGGTTAATTACGCGACCGGCAACAATACCGCGACCGCGGGATCGGATTACACGACTGCGAGCGGAACCGTGAGCTTCGCGCCCGGCCAAACCACACGTCCAGTAAGTGTCTTTGTTAGTGGCGATACCACAAACGAACCGGACGAGACGTTCAATGTGAATCTTTCCACGCCCGTGAATGCGTCGATCGGCGATCCTCAGGGTGTAGGAACAATTGCTAACGACGATCCAGTGCCCTCAATTTCTGTTAACGACGTGACGGTCACTGAAGGAAATTCAGGAACGACTACGGCGACGTTTACTGTTTCCCTATCGAATCAAAGCAGTCAAACGATTACTGTGAATTATGCGACAGCTGATAACACCGCGAGCTCCGCGAGTGACTACGCCACTGCCAGCGGCACTGTAACTATTAATCCGAACACCTCTTCGCAGACGTTCACTGTGAATGTGAATGGCGATACGCTAACGGAACTCAATGAATCCTTCTTTGTGAATCTCTCGAGTCCAACGAACGCTACGATAAGCGATAACCAGGGTGTTGGTAACATTACCAATGACGATGCCGAGCCGACCATCTCCATTAATGATACGACTGTGACTGAGGGTAATTCAGGAACAACCACGGCTACATTCACGGTCTCGCTCAGCAACCCCAGCAGTCAAACAATCACGGTCAATTATGCGACCGCTGATAACACAGCAACGCTCGCGAATAGCGACTATGTGGCTACTTCCGGAACCCTGACATTCAATCCGACGCAGCTTACGCAACAGGTAAACGTTACTGTCAACGGTGACATTACGAATGAACCCAACGAGACTTTCTTCGTGAATCTGAGCCTGCCCAGTAATTCAATCCTGGGAGATTCGCAGGGCCAGGGTACGATCACTAACGATGATTCTCCCGGGACACCCGGTATCTCGATCAGCGATGTCTCTGTTACGGAAGGCAACGGTGGAACTACTACGGCTGGGTTTACGGTAAGCCTTTCTGCTTCGAGTGCGCAGACCGTCACGGTTAACTACACTACTGCCGACAATACCGCGACTGCGGGAAGCGATTACCAAACCGCCAGTGGACAAGTCTCATTTGCCCCGGGCCAGACCTCGCAACCCGTAAACGTAACGGTGAATGGTGACACGACCTTTGAGTCGAACGAGACCTTCTTCGTCAACCTTTCCGGCGCTGTGAACGGATCAATCAGCGATAATCAGGGAATTGGCACGATTAATAACGACGATGCGCAGCCAGCGATTTCCATCAATGACGTGACGGTGACTGAAGGGAATGCGGGTACGACTTCAGCAACCTTTACTGTCTCTTTGTCGAATCCGAGCAGTCAGACTATTACCGTGGGTTATGCAACCGCGGCAGGCTCTGCTACGGCGGGTACCGATTATGTTACGACGTCGGGAACGCTCACATTCACGCCGACACAAACGTCGCAACCGATTAGTGTCACGGTAAACGGCGATAACCTGAATGAAATTAACGAAACGTTCCTGGTGAATCTATCGAGCCCGTCAAATGCGACGATATCAGACAACCAGGGGCAGGGAACGATCACTGACGACGATCCCCAACCATCTATATCAATCAATGATGTGACGGTGACTGAGGGCAACGCAGGAACAACTACAGCCGCATTTACCGTAAGCTTGTCAGCGGCGAGTGGCCAGGCGGTTAGTGTCAACTACGCGACTGCGAACGGCACCGCTACGGCGGGCAGCGATTACGTCACAGCTAATGGCACCGTGAACTTTACTGCGGGTCAAACTAGTCAACCCGTCTCGATCACAGTTAACGGCGATGTGCTGAATGAACCGGACGAAATCTTCCAGGTTAATTTGTCAGGCGCCTCAAACGCCACTATCTCTGACAATCAAGGAATCGGAACAATAAACAACGATGATGCGCAGCCGTCGATATCAATCAATGATGTGACGGTGACTGAGGGCAACGCGGGAACAACTACCGCCGCATTTACCGTGAGCTTATCAGCGGCGAGTGGTCAGGCGGTTAGTGTCAACTACGCGACTGCGAACGGCACGGCTACGGCTGGTAGCGATTACGTCACGGCCAATGGCACCGTGAACTTTACGGCGGGTCAAACTAGTCAACCGGTCTCGGTAACGGTGAATGGCGATCTGCTGAACGAAACAAATGAAACCTTCCTGGTTAATCTTTCCAGTGCGACGAACGCTACGATTTCAGACAACCAGGGGCAGGGAACGATCACTGACGATGACGCACAGCCTTCTCTGTCGATCAATGACGTAGCCATAGTTGAGGGTAACGCGGGAACCAGCACCGCGAACTTCACCGTGAGTTTGTCAGCCGCTAGCGGACAGGCCATTAGCGTGAATTACAGCACTGCTAACAATACTGCGAGTTCAGGTTCAGATTACGTTGCAGCCACGGGAACCCTGAACTTCACCCCGGGGCAGACTTCGCAGCCAATTAGCGTGACTATTAACGGCGACCTCTCGAACGAAGCGAACGAGACCTTCTTCGTTAATCTCTCCGGTGCGACGAACGCGACCATTTCCGATAACCAGGGAATGGGAACCATTAACGATGACGATTCGCAGCCGACACTCTCGATTAACGACGTTACCGTGACGGAGGGCAATGCTGGAACGGTGAATGCAAGCTTCACGGTCAGTTTGTCTCCAGCCAGTGGTCAGACAGTCACGGTGCAATACGCTACTGCGAATGGCACAGCTTCGGCTGCAGACTATTCTGGAGCCAGTGGGACGCTGACTTTCACTGCGAGTCAGACTTCACAACCGGTAACGGTTGTAGTCAACGGCGACCTGCTCAACGAGGCGAATGAAACCTTCTTCGTCAATCTCTCGAATGCGAGCAATGCAATCATCGGTGATAGCCAGGGACTGGGAACCATCACTGACGACGACGCGCAGCCTTCCCTTTCAATAAATGATGTTTCCCTAAATGAAGGCGACGCGGGCACAACGAGTGCTACTTTTACCGTGAGTCTATCAGCGGCGAGTGGCCAGACCGTCATGGTGAATTATTCGACGGCGGATGGTACTGCGAGCTCGGCGTCAGATTATTCGGCAACGAGTGGCAGTCTTACCTTTGCGCCTGGCGATCTTAGCAAATCAGTTTCAGTAACGGTGAATGGCGACACTGCGTTTGAAGCCAACGAAACGTTCCTGGTGAATCTTTCGAATGCGTCGAACGCTTCGGTCAGCGATAACCAGGGGTTGGGAACAATTCTGAATGACGATCAGACGCCGCCGTCGTTCCAATTCTCGCAGGCTAACTTCAATCAGCCGGAAAGCAGTCAGAGCCTGTTGATTACGGTGGTGCGAAGTGGCGATCCAACACCTGCAGCCTCGGTTGATTTCCAGACAGTCGATCCCGTCGGCTTTGTTGAATGCAGTGTCGTGAATGGCGTTGCTAATCAACGCTGCGATTACTTATCCAGCAACGGAACGCTATCGTTTGCTGCGAATGAAACCCAAAAGACCTTCCGGATAATCACCTACAATGATCTGTATCCGGATGGTACTGAGACGATCAATCTCAGCCTGAGCAATCCCAGCGCAGGATCAGCTCTGGGCACGCAGAACACCGCCACGATCACAATCCTGGATGACGATAGCGGAACGCCTGCGTCTAACCCGATTGACGGAGCGCAATTCTTCGTTCGTCAACACTACTACGACTTCCTGCAGCGCGTGCCAGATCAAAGCGGCGAGAATTTTTGGGTACAGCAGATCACGGCCTGCGGCTCAGACCCGGTCTGTATTCACAACAAACGTCTCTCGACTTCGGACGCCTTCTTCTTCGAGCCTGAGTATCAGCAGACGGCAGCTTATATCGTACGGTTGTATCGAATAGCCTTTGGCAACAATCAGCCTTTCCCGAATCCCGATTCTTCGGATCTGGTTGAAGCGAAGAAGATCATCAACTATTCCGTGTTTTCGAAAGACCGGGCCCGGGTTGTGGGTGGATCGAATCTGGCCCAGGCACAACTCGATTTCGCCAACCTGTTTGTGCAACGTGCGGAGTTTCTGAACAAGTATCCGTCGAACCTCGGCGGCCCCGAGTTTGTCGATGCAGTACTGGCCACTATCACCAACGATCTTGGAGTCAATCTAAGCAGCCAGCGCGATGGATTGATTACCTTGTTCAATTCCGGTGGACGCGGCAACGTTTTGTACCGGCTGGCGGATGACAACGCTAACAATCCGATAAACAATCGCGCCTTGATTGACGCTGAATACAATCGCACGTTTGTGTTCACTGAGTACGCCGGCTATCTGCGGCGTAATGCTGATATTGGTGGCTTCAAATTCTGGCTGGGCCAGGTTAACGCCCACCCACTGCGCGACGTGAATACCCAGCACGCGATGGTGTGTGCATTTATCACGTCACAAGAGTATCAGCAGCGATTCAGCTCGGTGGTTACGCGCAACAACACCAGTTGCCAGTGATTTGAGTAACGCAAACTGTTAGTTTGCGTTGACGGGGCAGCACATAGCCCCCAGGCAAAGTAGAAAGTCTGTTTTTGGATATTGAAGGGTTACAACCTCTACGCAAACTAACAGTTTGCGTTACATGACCTATGACCACTCCAGCTATTTCCTCTCGCCGCCGCATCTCGACTAAGGCGAGCCAATTTACTGAATCCGTTATTCGGGAGATGACTCGCGAGGCGATGAAGTATGGCGCCGTCAATCTCTCGCAAGGCTTTCCTGATTTCGCGGCGCCTGATGACATCAAACAGGTCGCGATGCAGGCGATTGCTAAAGACATCAATCAATATGCAATTACCTGGGGCGCGCGCGATTTTCGTGAGGCCATTGCCAGCAAGACGAGTTGGTACTTAGGCTTCGAGATCGATCCGGAAACGGAAATTACCGTTACCTGTGGCTCAACCGAAGGAATGATTGCGGCCATGATGGCCACCGTAGATCCGGGAGACGAGGTTATCGTCTTCGAGCCTTTCTACGAGAATTACGCGCCGGACGCCATCCTTTCAGACGCAACACCACGTTATGTGCCGTTACGTGGCTCAGCATGGGACTTTGATCGCGACGAGCTTCGAGCTGCGTTCAATCACAAAACCAGGGCCATCATCCTCTGCAATCCCAACAATCCCACCGGCAAGGTTTTTACTCTGGACGAAATGCAATTCGTCGCTTCGCTCTGTCAGGAGTTTGATGCGCTTTGCTTCACCGACGAGATCTACGAGCACATTCTTTACCCGCGGCCTGATGCCGAGATTCGCCATATCTCGATGGCGCAGCTCGAGGGCATGCGCGAGCGCACCGTGATCGTAAATTCAATGTCGAAGACTTACTCAGTTACCGGTTGGAGAGTTGGGTATTGTATTGCGCCGCCGGACATCACCAGCGGAATTCGCAAGGTGCATGACTTTCTAACCGTAGGCGCCGCGGCGCCGCTACAGGCCGCTGGAGCTTATGCGCTTTCCTTACCCCCCGAATACTACAACCAGCTGCAAACGGATTATCAGGCTCGCCGAGACGTTCTTCTCCCCGTGCTCGAGAACGCGGGCTTTCGCACCTTTGCGCCTGACGGCGCGTATTACATCATGACCGACATCGGCAATTTCGGTTTCACAGACGACGTCACCTTTACGCGGCACCTTATCCGCGAAGTCGGAGTTGCCTGTGTACCCGGATCAAGTTTCTACAGTGTGCCCGAGCGCGGCGCCCAGCAAGTCAGGTTTTGTTTTTGTAAGAAAGACGAGACACTCGCTTTAGCGGCTGAGCGATTGGAAAAGCTGCGAGCGAAAGTCTAGTAGCTGCATCAGTCTCTCCTAAGTTAGCAATACGACCAGCCGCAAGACGACCCGATTTATGATCATCAGATCAGCACTAGTTCTGACTCTTTTTGCATTGGTGATGACCTCTCAGGCTCAGCAAATCGTAGACCCTGAGTTCAAGCCAATCGTCGAGCAGCCGGCTTTTACAAAGAATTTTCCCCGCGTTCTCTTCGACGAAGGCCACAACAACACGTTAACGCGGATGGGACGCTACAAGCCATTTGCCGATTTAATGGTGATGGACGGCTATCAGGTTGTAATTGGCAGGAAAGTATTCAGCAAAGAGATGCTTGATACCTTCAAAATACTCGTGATCGCGAATCCTCTTGGCGCTGAAGACGCTGATGATGAAGGCGCCGGGCAACCGGCTTATGCGGACAACGAATGCGATGCGGTGCGCGAGTGGGTGAAAGCCGGAGGTTCGTTGCTTCTGATCGCCGATCATGCGCCCTTCAGTACCGCTACTGAAATTATGGCCAAACGTTTTGGCGTTGAAATGAGTCCGGGCGTTACGCGCGATCCGGCCAGTCAGGGAAAGGACACCCTCAGTCCGGACTGGATTCTGTTTTCACGAGAAAACAAGTTGCTGCTTGAAAACTCGATCACGGAGGGACGCACCGATGCAGAGAAGATCAATCGGGTACTTACCTTTGGTGGTCAGTCGCTCAAGGGGCCTGAAGGCAGTTGGACCTTTATGAAGCTGAGCGATTCAGCCACGGAGATTGCGCCCGCGCCGAATGATAAAGAGGTCTCGGCTGCGGGGAGGGCACAGGGTCTGTCTCTGAAGTTTGGCAAGGGGCGTGTGGTCGTATTAAGCGAACCAGGTATGCTGTCGGCACAAGTCACCGGACGGGAACGAACGCCAATGGGTATTAATTCTCCCGGCACTGATAACAAACAACTAGCCCTGAATATCATGCATTGGTTGTCCGGAATGTTGAAAGAACATTGAACCACCGGAACTCGGAGGATCTCACCGAATGAAAACCTTCGCAGTAGTCGTCCTGGTGTTAATGCTCGCTGGCTCTGCCGGCGCTCAACAAGTTGCCGACGAGAATTTCAATACCAGTGTTGCTCACCCGGCCTATCGAAACAATGGTCCGAAAATTCTATTCGACGAAGCTCACAATAATTTTCATACCGCTACTGGTCGTTACAAACCCTTTGCCGATCTAATTGGAAACGACGGTTATCGGATCACCTCCAACAAGAAGCCATTTACTCGCAGTCTTTTGAATCGCTATCGGGTGCTGATCATCTCAAACGCCCTCGGCGATCCGCGCATGGCTGATCCGGCTGCGAGCAACCCAGCCTTTACTGATGACGAATGCGATGCGGTGCGTGATTGGGTAAAGGCAGGGGGCTCGCTGCTTTTGATCGCCGATCATGCTCCGATGGGTTCTGCTAACCAGATTCTCGGGACGCGGTTCGGCATCGAAATGAGCAAGATGTACACCATCGATGAACCCAATTCCGATCCGGAATCTAAAAACGCCGGCTTCATTATCTACACGCGAGAGAGCGCGCGTCTCGTCGATCATCCGGTCACGCGTGGTCGCAACCGGGCTGAGCGCGTTAACAAAATCATTGCCTTCACCGGGCAATCGTTAAAAGGGCCGCCTCGTGGAGTGGCGTTTATGAAACTTGCCGATTCTGCCAAGGACACCATGGGCGGACAGAACCCCACTTTTGTTTCAGCGGCAGGACGAGCCCAGGGAATTGTCTTGAAGTTCGGAAAGGGTCGAGCGATATTTCTTGCAGAAGCCGCTATGCTGTCAGCTCAATTAATCGGACCTCAACGCATGCCCTTTGGAATGAATCGTTCGGGAATCGACAACCGCCAGCTAACCCTCAACCTCATGCATTGGCTGACACATCTTCTGCGCGAGAAGTAAATATCAATTCGATGGCCTGGGATGCAAAACGACAATTCATCTGGCTGGCGACGGGCATCGTGCTCGGGACGTTTGTAGTTTATTCCGACTCGCGCGACGAGAACGGAGTCTTTGTCCCAAGCTTTTTTATTTTCATGGAGTTGCTCTTGCTGGTGATCATATCAGTCATGTTCTATTTGTACTCACGCAAGAAGAACTGAATCATCTTGCGAAACTCCTCTCATTCACACCTGGTTTCAACCGGGTGTGCAAAGTTCGAAAAAACACCTTAACCGTTTCAACGGTTTCTTCCGCGAACAAAGAAACGGAAACCGTTGAAACGGTTAAGACCTGCGCCTTACTCTTAACACCCGGTTGAAACCGGGTGTGAATGAGAGGAAAGATGACGAATGAAAACTTTGAAATGATATATGGAAAATCCGGGCTGTTTACTTTGAGGAATAAATTACTGACCGTGAGCGTTACCTAATTCGGCGGTTGAGACGTCTTCGCCCTAACGGTAATCCCCGAATCGCCCAGCACCAACAGGCTGCGAGTCTCACCAAATGGCCTGCTCGAGGGTAAGTAGGAAAGCACGTAGCGGCTCTTGCGCAGCTCGTCGCAGATCGCATTCGCAGCAGTGCGAGGCTCTTCAATTGGAAAGATCAAGCCGCCGGTCGCTTCGGCAAGTTTCTCGATTACCTGTTTTGGCTTAGGCACATCACGCCGGATAGCACCTCGCGTTCGATCAGGCGCTTGCACGCAATAAACCGTGATGTCTTGCGACTGCAGGTCTGCGAGAATCTGTTCAAAAGTCGTTTTGCTGCCACGATCCAATCCATCACTAATAACGATGACGACGCGTTTCTGTCCAGACAACGGTCGGAGTGATTCCGAGACTGCGTACAAAGCGTCGAACAGATGAGGTTGGCCCTTCTTGCGAAAACCCTTCAGTGAGGCTTCGATAGCTTTCGCATTATCAGTCCAGTCGGAAACGATCTCCGCTTCCTCATCGTAGCCAACGATCAGCAGTTTGTCGCCTTCGTAAATTTCATAGGCAAACTCTCGAGCTGCCTCCTCGAGTCGCTCGATATCAGCTCGCAAGGTAAGCGAATTGTCGACGAGCAGGACGATCCGCGAAGGCGATGGGTCGCGCGAGAAATTCCGGACGTCCTGTTGAATGCCATTATCGAAGATCGCGACCTGTTTGCCGGTGATTGCGGCGCCGTTGTCTTTATCTCGTTTCGCGACCACGCTGAGCAGCACGCTTCCCTGGACGGTTGCGTCCGAACGACGACCAGCCTGGGCCAAAGCCGATGATGACAAGCTCAGCAGGAGAGGAAGACAAACGGCGAGGCTCAAACAATGCGAAACCGCCGACTGGCGATGAGAGGCAACGCCGTTTTCACTGGTCTCCGCGTGGTTTAGTGTTTTCCTGGGAAGCGAGTACATCGGACTCAATACCAAGTACTTCAGTCGGCGCTAGGTTTCTTCGTTGTATCGGAGGTTTTCTTAGCTGGGGCCGCTTCCTTAGTTTCAGATTTATCGCCGCTGGTTGTATTGCTGGATTCGCTCTTTTCTTCGGATTTCTTGTCCGGCTTGCCGTTTTTGCCGCCGTAGTCGGTGACATACCATCCGGAGCCTTTGAACTGTATCGCAGGGGCCGAGATTAACCGCTCAAGTTTGCCGCCGCATTTCTTGCACTTGACCGGCGGCTTGTCGCTGACTTTCTGAAAGACTTCCGTGAGGGCCTTACATTTTTTACATTCATATTCGTAGATTGGCATCGTGATTGGATTATACGAACGCGTCCGACCGGCTTGCAAACGGCACCAAATCAAAGCGTTCCTGGTGCTTAGGTCTTTGTGCTTTGTTCGCCTGTCGGACTTGAATGGTTCGGTTAGCGCTGAGATGAAACAAAGAACTAAGAACAAAGAACCAAGAACGGCTTTGCTTTGCAACTTCACCGACCCTTCGTTATGATCGGCCGTAGGTGCTTTCCAACTCGCAAGCCATGTCAGAAACTGCCCAGGCATTATCACTCGAACGCAAGATCAAGATGCACGAAGCGCGCGAGGCGATCATCGATCGACTTGCGCTCAACCTGCCCACCGCGATCAATCTCGATCGATTTCTGAACGTGATTGTCTCCGAGTTGGGTCGCATGATGAATGTAGACCGGTGCGATGTAATCCAGCTCACCGCCCCGAGCGAGTTGCGCATCAGTCATGAATGGCGAGCCTCGGAAGATATTCCTTCCAGTCTCGGCACCGCACTTCCTCTCGATCTGAAACAACTTTCCGAGCATGTCGACATTACGCGGCCAATTCGGCTTGACGACACTACTGCAGCGGGTCTCGATCAGAAGGTGCGGTTCCTGGCGGCGAGTTTGAAGACACGTTCTTTATTGGTCGTCCCCGTTGTGCGCGGCGAGGATGTACTGGGACTTGTCGGGCTGCACATGACGAGTTCGTTGCGAGCCTGGCTTGATGACGAAGTCTCGTTCATGCGCTCGATCGCGCGTCATATCGCGGTCGGCTATCAATACACGCGGTTGTT